>Ga0335073_10009427_pt1 | contig 13703 bp, 20 predicted proteins | sample Lox_Sample_22_FD_207093 | JGI IMG/M metagenome (GOLD analysis project Ga0335073, IMG submission 207093) | Soil microbial communities from Loxahatchee National Wildlife Refuge, Florida, United States - Lox_Sample_2.2 | ecosystem: Environmental > Terrestrial > Soil > Wetlands | place: USA... | reverse complement strand
CTTGCCGGTGCGGTGGGACCCGGCGGGGAGGTCGTGGGCATCGACTTCTCGGAGCGGATGCTCGAGCTCGCGAGCGCTAAGGCAACCGCGCGAGCGGGGTGCCTGCACGGCGCCTCGGTTCGCTTCGAGCCCGGTAACGCGCTGGCGCTCGCCTATCCGGACGATGCCTTCGACGCCGCCACCGTCGGCTTCGGGGCGCGCAACTTCAGCGACCTGGAGCGCGGACTGTCCGAGATGACCCGGGTGGTGCGTCCGGGCGGCCGCGTCGTCGTGCTCGAGATCACCACTCCGCACCGGCCGCCCCTGTCGACCTTCTTCGACCTCTGGTTCGATCACGCCGTGCCCGCGATCGGCCGGGTCGTTGACTCCCAGGCCTACAGCTATCTGCCCAGTTCGGTCAAGCGCTTCCCCGGGCCCGAGCAGCTGGCCGCGCGCATGTGGGAGTCGGGTCTGCGTGAGATCCGTTACGTGCTCACGGCCGGGGGCATCATCGCCTTACACGTCGGATTGGTACCCACCTGATGAGCACTGGCGCGCAGGCAGTGGTCGACGCCGGGGGAGAGGCGCTGACACGGATCATGGACCGCGTCGAGCGGCGGATGGCCGAGCTGGCCGCCGGCCACGGGCCGCTCCTCGGGCGCTACGCCGGCGACACGATCGCCGCCGGCGGCAAGCGGCTGCGGCCGCTGTTGGTTTGCCTGGCCGCCGGCGCCCCGCCCCCCGAGACCGCTCGCCTCGTCCGCGCTGCGGTGGCGGTCGAGCTCGTTCACGGCGCTACGCTCGTCCACGACGACGTGCTCGACGGCTCCGCCCTGCGCCGGGGCCGTCCCACCGTCGTCGCGACCGGGGGCCGCGCGGCTGCGACCGCCACCGGCGACCTGCTGTTCTCGCGCGCGTTCGCCGAGCTCGCCGGCGGCGGATCGGTCGCCGCGGTCACGGTCCTGGCCCGGGCCAGCCGTGAGCTGGCACTCGGCGAGCTGACCCAGCGCGAGGACGCATTCCAGACCTACGTCAGCGTGGCGCGCTATCTCGACCGCTGCCGGCTCAAGACCGCCGTCCTGTTCCGCGCCGCCTGCGAGCTCGGCGCGCTGGAGGGGAAGTCCGATCCCGAAGCGCTCGCCGCCTTCGGCGAACGGATCGGCCTTGCCTTCCAGATCCTCGACGACGTCCTCGACGTGTCCGGGCCCCCGGAGCGCACGGGCAAGCCCCGCGGGGCCGATCTGCTCGACGGCACGGTCACCCTGCCGCTGATCCTGGCCCGGGACCACGATCCGGAGCTTGCCGCTCTCCAACTCCATTCGGTGCGCGCCCCCTCGGACGCCGCCGCGGTCTGCGACCGGATCGCCGCCACCGGTGCGCTCGAGATCGCACGGTGGCGCGCTCGGGAGCTGGTGGCGAAGGCCAAGTTGGGCTTACCGGTGGCGCTGCCCGAGCGTCAGCGTGAGGCTCTCGAACTGGCCGCCGACGTGATGGTCGAGCGTTACGCCTAGGGGCTTCGCTTCGCTCAGCGTCCGTGGGGCCGGGTGCCCCGTCCGGACAGCTTCAGAAGTCTTCGGGGAGGATCTGGTCGGCGTGCAGGGCGGTCACGAACCGATCGATCTGATCGGCCATGTTCGCCTGGCTGAGGCGCTGGAGGTCGCGGAGCATGTCGGCCAGGCCCTCGTCGAGCCGGTCCTCGAGCTCGCGCACCTGGTCGGCGGTGAAGAGCCCCTCGGTGTACCAGTCGCAGTTGGGGCAGTTCAGAACCAGGTTCCAGCGGTCGTCCGGAGCCTCGGACCAGTCGATCGGCTGGACGAGCTCCGAGCTACAGTCGGGGCAGACGTGGAGGCCGCGTGTGGCGTGGCTGTTCTCGCCAAAGCGGACCACCTCTATGCTGCGACCACTGGGCAGCACGATGCGGCGGACTGAGGGCTGTTCTTGCTCGGGATTCATGGTGCCTCCGTGCCATTAATCGGCCCGAGCGAAGGGCAACTTGAGGAGCTTTTTCGCGACTGGCCGAGCGGGGGTAGAGCAGCCCCGCGAAGTACCTGTAACCTTCGAAAAACCCCACCTGGAGGGCAGCTCCAATGTTCATCAAGAGTCCATCCACCGACCTGATCATCGTTTTGGTGATCGTGCTGCTGATCTTCGGGCCCAAGCGCCTTCCCGGCCTCGGGCGCCAGCTTGGCCAGGGCATGCGCGAGTTCAAGGACGGGATCACCGGGCATTCCAAGGACGACGAGGCCGAGTCTCGGCCCGAGCTCACCGCGGCCAGTGGCTCCTCAGCGCAGCAGAGCGCGCCGGCTGAGCGACAGTCCGCCGAGGTCGGGTCCCAGCCCCGCGCCTAGCAGTCCCCTTCCGAAGATTCGATCATGGCGCAGGTCCTGCGGCCCATCGGCCATGAAGATCGGCTGAGCATCGTCGATCACCTCGACGAGCTGCGCTCGCGGCTCATGGTATGCCTGGCGGTGCTCCTGGTCGCCTTCGGCATCTGCTTCTGGCAGAACCACGCGCTGCTCACCCTGCTCAACCGGGCCCTGCCCCACAACTCGAGCGTGACCACGCAGCAGGGGCTGGGCTCCGTGGCCTCCCAGTCGGCCCTACAGCGCAACGCCGACCTGGACCAGGCGGCCGCCGACAGGACCGAGGCCGACTCGCCCGCAGCATCGGCTCAGGCCCGGCAGCTGGACCTCGAGGCCGCCGCCGCCTTCGAGCGACTCGCCAAGAACCTGCCGAAAGCCGCGCCGACCCAGGAGAAGCCGATCACCATCGGCGTCGGCGAGCCGTTCACGGTCACGATCACCGTCGCCGCGTACTTCGCTCTCCTCTTCTCGCTACCCGTGCTGCTCTACGAGGCCTACGCGTTCGTGCTCCCGGCGCTCAATCCCAAGGAACGCCACGTGGTGACGCCGCTGATGATGATTGCCCCGGCGCTGTTCCTGACCGGGGCCGCGTTCGCCTACTGGATCGTCATGCCGCCCGCCGTGCACTTCCTCCAGGGCTACAACCACGATCAATTCGACGTGCTCGTTCAGGCCAAGTCGTACTACTCGTTCCAGGTTCTGACCATGCTCGCGATCGGGCTTGCCTTCCAGCTCCCGCTCGGCCTGCTCGGGTTGCATCGGATCGGCGTGATCGACGGCCACACCCTCACCAAGAACTGGCGCTACGCTTGTGTAATCATCGCCGTGATTGCCGCGGCGATGCCAGGAGCCGATCCAGTCACCACCGGGTTGGAGACGCTCCCTCTCGTCATCCTCTTCCTCGCCAGTATCGTCATGCTCAAGATCGCCGACCGTCGAGCCGCGGCTCGCGCCGCCGCCGAGGCGCAGGCCTCGTTGAGCGAAGGTCTCGATCCCACCACCTAGTCCATGCTGTTCGACCTTCGTAGCCGCGGTCGCCGCCGGACCGTGCAGGTGCTTTACCTGTTCCTCGCGTTGCTCATCGGGGGCGGCCTCGTCCTGTTCGGCGTCGGCGCCGGCAACGGCAACGGCGGCATCCTCAACGCGATCACCGGAGGCGGATCGGGCTCCAACCAGAGTTCGGCGGTAAGCCAGGCCGAGAAGACGGCGATCAAGGCGACCCAAACAAGCCCGAACAACCCTCAGGTCTGGGCCAGCCTGATCCAGGCGCGGTGGAGCAACGCGAGCTCCAACGGCGCCGACTTCAACTCCAGCACCGGCCAGTTCACCTCCACCGGCAAGCAGGAGCTCACCAACCTCACCCAGGACTGGCAGCACTACCAGCAGTTGGTCAAGCAACCGGATCCCACCGTGTCGATCCTCGCCGCCCGGGCCTACGAGTACCTCGGCCAGTACTCCAAAGCCGCGGCCGCCTGGCAGGCCATCACGGCCGCCGAGCCAACCGAGGCGACCGCTTTCGAATGTCTCGCCGCCAATGCCTACGCCGCGGGCAACACGCGGATCGGCGACCTCGCCTCAAACAAGGCGCTCAGCCTCGTTCCCAGCGCGCAGCGCACCCTGCTCAAGAGCAAGATCAGCCAGGCCAAGACCGATCCCTCCGTCGCGGAATCCTGCTGATCCGACGCCGCGGCGCCCCGCCCCGGCCTGGCGCGCCCGGCCCGCCCGGCGCGGGCCTCCTCAAGCGCAGGACGCGGGGTAACATCGCGCCCAGGGCCGTTAGCTCAACTGGTAGAGCAGGGGACTCTTAATCCCAAGGTTGGAGGTTCGAGTCCTCCACGGCCCACTCGAAAAGCCCCGCACAGCGGGGTTTTCTCGTTCTCGGCCCGAAGGCCGATTTCGAAATATCTCCCCAATCTGTCCCGAGATCGGCGTCGGATCTGTGCGTCCTCAACCCTCCAACCGGTCATGTGTTCCGCGTCGAGCGGGCGCGGGGCCCGGCCTGGTACATGAAGTGCCGCCCGCCCGATGGGCGCAGGTCCAGAAGAAGCTGGGGCCGGCGTGGACGGAGCGAGGGCGGCCGAGGTCGAGAAGTTCTCCCAGCGCCCGAGCGGTGAGATCGAGGTGTTCTCCGCCGAGGAGATGTGGGCGCTGCTCGCGCTGCGGTGGCGGGACGTCGATTTCGGCGGGTCCACGATCCGGGTGCGTGCCAGCTATTACCTCGGTCAGCTCACGACCCCGAAGTCCGGAAAGGTTCGTGCGGTCCCGTTGGCTCCCGACGTCGCCAGCGCGCTCGGGCAGCTCGGGCGGCGCGAGCATTGGGTTGGGGACGACGACCTGGTGTTCGCCGGCGAGGGCGGCGACTATCTCGACGGTTCGGCGCTGCGCCGCCGCTACAAGGAGGGCCTTGGCTCGAGCCGGGCTCCGCGCGCTCCGCTTCCACGATCTACGCCACAACTTCGGGACTCGCATGATCGCCAAGGCTGACATCCGAAGGTTGCAGAAGTGGATGGGCCACGCGGACATCACGACGACGATGCGGTACCTGCACTACGGACCGCGCGACGATCGGCCGCGCTACCAAGACCGCGTGGAATCGAGCCGAAACAGTCTGCGCAAGACAGGCGCTCGCGGTAGGTTGCATGGATGGCCGAAGGTGTCCGGATCCGAGATATCGAGAACGAGAAGGCGCGTCGTCGCGCGGCGCGTCAGATGATCGGCGCGTATCACGAGGAGCAGTTGCGTCTCCTCCTCGATCACGTCCGCGATGGTTTCGCGAAGATGGACGCTGGCGAGATCGACCCGTTCGACCTGGACGATTTGATCCATCACTACAAGCGCTCGGCGCAGAAGCTGTGGTCGTTCTGTGGCTCCGCCGGGGGCGCGTGGGAGCGGGCGGCGTTGACGCTCGAGTGGGAGCGCGAGCAGGGCGAGCCGGAGATAGATTGGTGGGAGGTCGGTCGTCCGCGCCAGCGAGACGACTGAGGCCCAGGGGTCGACCGGCTGGGGCGGCACCATCCGGTGTCGTGCCGACGATTTGCCGCTTCTTCGGGATCGTGATCGCGAAGTACTACGACGATCACGGCCATGCGCACTTCACGCTCGCCATGCTGACGGGCAGGCGAAGGTCAGGATCGACCGGGTCGAGGTCATCGAAAGCAACCTCGACGTCCGGCAACTGCGGCTCGTGCTGGCGTGGGCCGAGCTGCATCGGGAGGAGCTCCTCGAGAACTGGGGCTCGGGCGGGTGAGACACTGCTGGAGATCGAGCCACTTCGATGAACGGACTCACGCCTGACATCACCGCCGTCTCCGTCGTCCGTCACGGCGTGCTGCGCCTCACTTTCGCCGATGGGCTCACTGGCGAGGTCGATGTCCTCGACCGGATGCGCGGCCCGGTGTTCGAGCAGGCCGTCACGCTGGGCGGGTTCGCCGAGGTGACCGTGGACAGCGAGAGCGGGACGATCGTTTGGCCCGGTGGCGCCGACCTCGCTCCTGACACGCTCTACGAGCGCGTCAGGACCGGCCTCTGGCCCGACAAGAGCGCCGCCGCCTGATGGATGAGCCGGCGGCGAGCGGCACAACCGGAAACTGTCCCAGCGGAGCCGCGTAAGCCCGGCCCATGGAGTCCGCCGATCGGAGTGTCGGTGTTAGCCCAAAGGAGAAGGTTGCGCGGGGCCGCTGAGTGTCCGCATCGTGGTCTCAGTCGGGAGGTATCTGGCGCGACGCGGGTTCGCGGTGGCCGTGTTCCTGGGCCTGGTTGTTGGGACCGCTGGAATCAACCGCGAAGGTGCCTCCGCTGCCTCTGGCCTCTCACACGCCCCGCATGCGGCGCCGAGGACGATGACGCTGCCGACGAGGATGAACCAGGTTAGGAAGGTGAACACGACGCCGATCGTGCCGTACGTCTTGCTGTCGTCGATGACTGTCGTCGAGAAGTAGAGCGAAGAGAAGACAGCGAGAGCGACCCAGAGCAGCGCGGTGACGAGGGCTGGCCGGACGAGACGGCGCCAGGGCACCCGGCCGTCGAGCAGGAAGTGCATCGTCCAGTAGAAGAAGATCGTCGCAATCACGAACGTCAGGAGTGCCTGGACCACCGGCCCGGCCGCCCTCCGCTCGGGGTGTTCGATGATGCCCTCCGCGGCCAACAACCGATCACGACGACCGCCCACAGGACGTACCGCGGGAGGTCGCGCCATCCCCGGTGGTCCTGTCGAAGAGGCGCTCATAGACCACCTGGAGCGAGGCGACCACGGCCACGATGCCGGCGAACGAAAAGAGCGGTCCGGTCACGGTTGGCACGACGGCGTGCGACGGCGTATTGCGGAACAGGGTCTCAACGATGTGGGCGCCATGGCCGTTGAGACCGATGTGGCGGCTCAGGTCGTCGTCGATTCGCTTATTCGCGAGCGAACTCAGAACGATGATGAACGGAAGCGCCGACCACAAAGCTCGGCACCGAAGATCGTCGTCCAATCGAAGAAGTGGAGCGCCTTCAGTTGCGTGACGATGTCCCCGACCCACGACCCCTCGTATCGAGCGCGGGCAGCACCGACCTGACGGCGCGCCCGGTCTTTAACGGTGCGTTCGCCGCGACGCGCGGGAGGCGGATGACTTGGACCAGCAGACGGAGACATCCGAGTGTCCGACCACGGTACCCAACGCGAGCGCGGGACCTCCCCGCAAAGCATGTCTGAGACAACCAGCCTGGCCGGGTCAAGCTTCGAATCGAGGTCACCCGGAATGATCGAAACCGGCAAGGACGTTTCCGCGGAAACGTAACTTTACGGTTGCGCGTGTGTTCGCGCCGTCTCCTCCCCCCGCGGTACTGCCCCTCCTGGATCAACCCGGCAGCCAGCCCTAGCAGCTCGGCGTGGGGCGGCGTAGGCTCCGACGCGCAGCCCGCAATCCGACGAAGCGAGGGGGATAGCCGTGATCTTCATCACGACGTACAAGGTCAAGCAGCTCAGCAAGGATGAGACAAAAAAGCTCATGGGCACCTTCTCCGATAAGGGTGTGGCGAGCACCGTGAAAGCGCATTACGTAGCTGCGGACGGCAGTCAAGGCTTAGTTATCTCGGAGGCTGACGATCTGGAGGAGGGCTACCGGAACATCCTGAACTACTCCGAGTGGATCGAGTACGACACCAAGCCTTACCTGACGATCGAGCAGGCCGTGCCCCTGATCATGGACTACCTCTCTTGACGGCCCGTCCGCGCTGCGCTACAGGAGCGGTCGGAGCGCTCGAGCGTTCGCCGGGGCAGCCCCTCCGCATGGGTCTCGAGGCAGCGTGACGTCCGATTGAGGGCGCTGCCCCAGATGGGTGCCGGGGGATCTCGACGCTTTGAGACTTTGAGTCTCTGACACCGCTGGGCTATTGGGGAAGCCGCGCCGTTCCCGCAGGCTCGGGTCCTGCTGCTTCTCGATCAAGGCGGCACTGTGACCGTCGCACTGGTCGGCACTTTCTCAGCCCGACTGCTGCATTCGCCCGTCCGTCGTGCCGAGGAGCGATTGCTCGCCGAAGGCTCAGCCGGCAGCGGAGAAGCGGATCTGACCGCCGGGTCCGCCGCACACCTTCGCCGCGCGCTGGAAGGCCGGCGAGCCGGAGTCTGCCGTGACGACCTTGCCGAGGCCCTTGCTCCCAGGATCGGGGAAGTTCGGCACTCCGTTGCGGCGCATGCATTCGGCGACGGCGAGCTCCTGATGTAGCTGTGCCGCGGTCGGCGCCGGTGGGGGACCGCTGGGCGGCATGTACTCGTTGCACAGCTTCTCGGCGTGCGTGAACGCTGGTCCCGCAAAGGTGATTCCTTCCACCGTCAGCGTGCCTGGCGAAGAGGTAACCATCGGCAGCCCCACGCCGCCGCCCGGTCCTTGGACAGGGTCGGGGAAGTTAGGCACCCCGTTGGCGCGCATGCATTTCGAGGTCGAGACCGGGTCGTTCGGCGACCCGTACGGGTAGTGCGAGTTGGAGGAAGTCGTCGCGCCCGAGCTGCCGCATGCGGCGAGGACGACCGCGCACCCAGCGGCGAGCAGCGCGGCGGCGTGCATGCTGCCGGTTGTAACCGATCGGCCATAACGCCTGCGTAACGGCGTCAGGTCGCGTTTACCCGTGATCGCCGAAGAACTGGACGAGCGCGGCTCGAGGACCTTCCGCTTTGGGCTAAACGCAGCAGGCCGTCAGCTGCGGTCCTCCATCAAACCCAGCCACGGCGGGAGGTGGCTCATGCTTTTGGTGTGGTCAGGTGTTCATGCAGCCAGTCCGCGGTGCGTGATTCGTCCCACGTGCCAGCGGCTATCGCGAGACTGCCTGCTCGGCGTGACCGACGCTCGGCATTGGCTCCCAGCGCCAACCGTTGATCTCGATGAACAGGCGAAGGGCGACTCGGGTGATCGTCTTGACGCTGAGCCCGGTGACTTCGACGGCGATGGCGAGGTAGTCGACGAGCTCGAGGTGTTGGACGCTCATGCCGTCGTGGTAGCAGTGCACCAACCCACCGCGACTACGGGTTCGGGCCAATTCGACGCTTCGAGCTACGGCGATCGGCCGACCGTGGCGATCCGGCGAACTCGGGGGTCGGGCACGGCGTAAGCGTGTCCCGAACTCAGCAGTTCTGACCCGCTACAACCTCACTCAACTGCACTCAGACGCCCGTATCTACGCCAAAAGCCCTGCAAATGACCGGCCCACTCGAAAAGCCCCGCACAGCGGGTACGAGCGCGCTTCCTCGGAGCGTGCCAGCGATGACCGAAAACACTCGCCCGCACCTCCGACCGCCGCTCGTTTGCCCGAAGAGCAGCACAAAAACGTTTCCGCGGAAACGTAACCTTTGAGTTGCGCGGCCGTTAGGTGCGCCGGAGTTCCGCTCCTCATCGCTGCGGCCGCGCACCGCAGGAGTAGGAGCGTTCGGGCGGGCACTGGTCTGTGAAACGTGCTCCAAGTGAGGCAGCAGCCGGTCGGTCAGTCCGAGAGATCTGATGGCGCCCGGAGGCCCTTGATCATCCAGCGCTGATTGATCGAAGAACAGCCGCGGAGACGTTTCCGCGGAAACGCAACCTGTGGGTTGCGCGGGGGGCGAGGCCGTGGACTTCCTCTCACGCGCGAGATCGTTGTCGGGCGGGCGCTTTTCATGACCGCGTTGGCCCGAGGATCCGGGTCTCGCCAACCAGGAGGATTCCTAGCCTGATCGAACCGCCTCCCGACGGCCTCAATGCGGCGATTCGGTGCCCGGTGGCGCTGGGATCATCCGGACATCCCTCGCCCTCCCGCTACCGCTCCGAGCGTACACTTGGTCCCATGCAAGATGACACCAAGGACCACTTCAGGCTTCTCCACGAGGCACTCGAAAAGACCAACAGCGCGCTCGAGCACTTGCACACACATGTGCTCAAAGACGACAGCGAGGCCAAGGCGGGTTTCCACGAGAAGCTCACGGCTGCGAAGGAGTCGCTGGACAAAGCGGACGAGGATCTCAAGAAGCACGCGTAGCGCGGCCTCTCAGAGCTCACCTTCGCGGACGGGGCCCAGCGGCGCTGACCTGGCATCGGATACGCCGTATCCCGGTCGTCGGCACACGCCGGATCGTGGCCGGCCGGCGTATGGAGTGCGTCGCTCTCTTTGCCTAGCCTTCAAACGATGAGGAGGGTCCTCGTGACCGGATGTCGGGAACTGGGAAGTCCAGCGCACTTGAGAGGCTGCGGCTGCTCGGCTTTCGGACGGTCGATACCGACGAGGACGACTGGACGGAGTGGTCAGAGGCCGAGGGCGGTTATCTGTGGCGGGAGCGTAATCAAGCTCGCGCAACTCGGTCGCGATCCTTCGGCCTAGATCCAAAGGCAGCCGCGGGACGGCTCCGCATGCAGGCCGCACGTGTGACCGTTTCCCAATCGGCGGTAGTGCTCGAGCGGACCCAACGCTCCCGAGGAGGCAGTCAAACGCCGAGACCGCCGGCTCCCACCCCGCCAATGGGCACGACGTCGACCCGGTAGATGCTTTCGGACTCACGCCTCATGCTCGATTCGATACCTCGCACGAGTGACTCGACTTGCGCGCCGCGGAGGTCAGCGTCGATGTCAACGCGTGCGATAACCCATACTCGCCCCGGACCGAGGAAGTTGACGAGGAGTTCGCGAATGCCGGTCACTCCAGGATAGGCAGATAGGAGAGCTTGCATTCTCTGCGCTTCAACGGGCCGGATCGGCTGTGTGAGATCACCGGCACCGCCGTCCTGGAGCGCAGGAGTTAGCACCCAGACGCCGACCAGGAAATCGTGGCTCCGTTTGATGAGGCGGAGGCTGATACGGATGAGCACTACTCCGATGAGCACGGCGGCTACTCCTTGAGGTACCGACGAACCCGTGATCTGATTGAGGGCCAAGGCGACAAACGCGATCACATCTCCCGAGACCGACACCGACACCGCGTCCTCGACGAATACGGCCCGCAGCGTCGGGTCGGACGTGACTTGGGACTCCTCAAAGAGGCTTCGCCGGTAACGGCGTCCGCGGGCGATCATCTGCCCCGCCGATTGGCGAATGGAGACCAGATCAAGGACGGTCGAGATCGCGAGCACGACGTAGGCGACCGCGAACGATGAAGTGACGCTGGGGTGGATCAGCTCATCGATGCCGTCGCGCAAGGAGAACGCCGCACCGGCGACAAATGCGGCGCACGCCGCGATCAGTGCCCAGAAGTAGGCTTCTCGCCCGTACCCCAACGGATACCGGTCGTTGGCAGCGCGGGTGCTGCGACGCTGAGCGACGAAAAGAAACACGTCGTTGCACCGGCTCGGCGGTCCATGTCTACCGAGCCGCGCCGGCGTGAGGCGCTACTGGCCTTCCATCTCGTCAATGCACGCCGCGACCGTCAGGACCAGGGCATCGTCCTGGCCCGGCGCGACCTCGATCCCGTACGTCTCGCGGACGCGGAACCAGCGCTTGGATACCTCGGCGACCATGTCCCCGTCGCGCTCGATCTTGTACTCGTGGTTGACGATGTTGCCCTTGGCCTTCAGCTCGGTGCCATCGGCCAGTTCGATCGAGAAGCGCTCTCGCAGCGGGGTGATAAGCGCCTTCTGGATCGTTGCCGCAGTGTCCCCGTCGCGCTCGATCTTCATCGTGTCGCGGATGTGGAGCTTCTTCGCCTGGGCCTTGAACAGGTCCCCGCCGCCGGCGTCTTTGAGGATGAACGTGTCGCGGATCCGCAGCGCCTTGCCGTCGACCTTGAATGCGCGTTCCCCGCCCTCGGTCTCGATCCAGAAGTCCTCGCCGATCGCGAACAACTTCTCACGCATCCGGTAGCGGGTCGCGCCGCCGCCGTCGTGTCTGTGGAGGAATCCCACCGCTGCTCCCTTCAGATTGTGCTCGGCCGACGATCAGACCACATCGGGCGCGAATGGCCATCACCCAAACCAGGTGAACGGTCGCGGACCCGCGGGCTCGCGGTAAGGACTGTCAACCTGCTACCAGCCACGCTCGGCCGCCAGGCCCGTCGACCTCACACCCGCCAACCCGCTCGCACGGGAAGAGGAAGCTAGCCGCCTACATCGCAGTTGCTCGTCTAGCTCCCGACCAAGGTGTCGCCGGTCTCGAGCAGCGTCTTGAGATTGGAGAGGATGTGCGGCCACCCCTGGCTGATGGTCTCCAGGACCTCGCTCCCGGGCTCGAAGCCGTCGTGGATCACCGTGAGCTTTACGAACTCGCCGAGGTCGTCGATCTCGAAGGCCACCTTGGAGCGCGGTTCGGTGGCGATGCGCTCGAGGAACTCCCTGGGGAAGCCGACGCGCTCGGCCGCTTGCTCCTGCCATTCGGGTGTGAACGTTTGCCAGGTGTAAGCGAGCCGCCGGTAGGGCTCGGATTCGAGCACGACCTGGTCGGGATCGGCGATCGCCAGCCCCCACTGACGGAGAGTGATGCTCGAGCCGGGCTTCCAATCTGAGTCGAACGCGACACCCCAATATCGTTCGGTGAACGCCGGATCGGTCAGCGCCTGCCACAAGCGCTCCGGGGTGCTGCGGATGAAGGTGGTGTAGACGAAAGACGGCTTGTCCATGTGGTGATCCTCCAGGGCTCGTTTGAGGTCCGACAGGGCGCGAACCCGGTCGCGGTCATACCGGTTGATCCACCGTTCCGATATCTCGTTGATGGGTGCCGGGTTGAGGTAGTGGAGCTTCTCCCGCCCCCGCCACACTGTGGTCACGAGCTGAGCGGCCTCGAGCACCGCGAGGTGTTTCGAGACCGATTGGCGAGCCATGTCCATGTCGGCGCACAGCTCGCGCAGCGTCTGACCGTTCCGGGAGTTGAGGCTGTCGAGCAGCCGGCGGCGGCCGGGATCGGCCAGCGCCCGGAACACGTCGTCGGCCTCAGGTGGATAGGCAGCCATATGGCTGCATAACTATAGGCAGCCGGAAGGCTGCATGTCAACCCCGCAAGTCAGCTCACTACGATGGGCCCGTGACCGGTCAGAGAGTGCCTGGTGGTGTCGTGCATCGACTGCCCACGGACCTGCGCAAGGCGCTGCTCGCCAACGGCCCGGCATTCGATGCCTGGAAGGACATCACGCCCTTGGCCCGCAACGAGTTCATCTGCTGGGTCGAGGACGCCAAGCAGGCGACGACCCGAGAGCGCCGCATTCGGCGGACCCAGGAGGAGCTGGAGGAGGGCCAGCGCCGGCCCTGCTGCTGGCCGGGGTGCAAGCACCGGGACCCCAGCGGCAGCTAGCCCCTCGGTTAGGGCCCACCACTCCTCCGAGTCGCTACGCAGCTTGGTCCGTCGGATCGGGCCAGCGCCGACCACCGATCTCAAGCTGCTGGACCTTGAGTGACGCTATCTCGATCTCACCGGCCTGGAGCTTGCGGATCACCGCGTCCGCGACCACCAACCGTCCGATCGCGACGGCGCCCACGGCCGAGGCTGCGACCGCCAGCGGCCCCATCGCCGACGGACCGAAGAGCCGCGACCCGACGGCCATCAGACCGGTGAAGCTGGCTCCGACGAATCTGACCGGCTGGGCCTGGCGGCGGGACTTGGTGCGAGACACTGTGGAGCCTCCTCGATTGGGCGATCAACGCGCATCTGAGCGCGGCACGGTCGTTAGGATCGCGCCCAGATCAGCGTAGTTCACCCCAGGAGCAGAAAGCGAGACGCAGATCGTGGCCGACTACAACCCCTACGAGCAACTCCCGCAGGTGACGTCGTTTGAGCTGACCAGCGAAGACGTGGGGGAGGGCGAGAAGCTAAAGGCGCCCCAGCTGAGCGGGATCCTCGGCGCCGGTGGCGAGGACGTATCGCCGCAGCTGTCCTGGAGCGGGTTCCCGGATGGCACCAAGAGCTTCTCGGTCACTTGCTACGACCCCGAGGCGCCGACGGT
>Ga0335073_10009426_pt1 | contig 13705 bp, 12 predicted proteins | sample Lox_Sample_22_FD_207093 | JGI IMG/M metagenome (GOLD analysis project Ga0335073, IMG submission 207093) | Soil microbial communities from Loxahatchee National Wildlife Refuge, Florida, United States - Lox_Sample_2.2 | ecosystem: Environmental > Terrestrial > Soil > Wetlands | place: USA... | reverse complement strand
GGCCTGCGCGGCGTCGGCCGCGGCCTCGTCGCCTTCCTTGGCGATCAGGCCCTCGGCGTACAGCTTGTTCAGGCAGGGATACAAGGTCCCGTAGGAGAGCGCACGGAACGTGCCGAGCAGCATGTTGAGCTGCTTGCTGAGCTCGTAGCCATGCATGGGCGCCCTGTGCAGCAACCCGAGCACCGCGAACTCAAGCACACCTGTCCGGTTGCGGCCCACGGCATCCCCCCGGCGAGTACGGTTTACGTGTATCACCACGATATCTCTGACCGATATCTCGGTTCGATATATCGAGTACGACGATCACAGCATATGCAACCGGTCTGAATCCGGCAACCCGTTCGTTCGGCATCCGGCAACCGGCCGTTCACCTGGCGACGTTGCTCAGATAACAAGACGGGCTCGGCTTGGCGGCCCTTCGCGACGTACCCTGTGGGACATGGCATCTCGGCGTTCGATCGTGGACTACGGCCTTGCGCGGCGCGCGACACTCGCGTCCGTGTATGCGGGCAACACGACGGTCGCCGACGTCTGCGACGCCCACCCGTACCTGCTCCGCGCGGCCAAGTTCCACGGCGAGCCGACCGACGTGCGCTGCCCGATCTGCCGCAAGAACAACCTCACGCATGTCACCTATGTGTACGGGGACGAACTCGGACAGTACGCGGGCCGGGTCAAGCGCGGGCCAGAACTGACCGAGATGGCGGCCGAATACGGCGAATTCCGGGTCTACGTGGTCGAGGTCTGCCAAAGTTGTGGCTGGAACCACCTCGCTACGTCGTACGTCCTCGGCACCGGCGACCCTCCCGCTCGCCGCGGGCGCCGTGCGCGGAGCGGCCAGTAGCCGCGGCGACCGGTGACGTAGCGCTTACGGTTCGCGTACGTCACGAGGCAGCATGCGCCAAACGAGCCAGGACGGGTCACCGCAGCATGTAACGTGTGGGATCTGCGGGCGACAGGTAGCCAGGAGCGAGCCGCGAGGCTCGTTCACAGCCACAGCGAGGACGTGTGAGTAGTAGCGACGACTTTAACGGGCCTAACGGGCCCGCGGGAGGCCGGGGAGCTGACGATCACGCCGGGAGTGCTGACGCGGGCGCCCGCAAGTACCCCAGGCCGGAAGGATGGGGCTCGGACGGCTTCTGGCGCGACTCCAGCATGGACTCGGACTACGAGACCGGGCTGAACGGCGCGGTCCGCGACAGCGACGCCCCGCTTGGCAACGGCGGGTACAGCTACTGGGCAGAGGACAAGGGCTGGCAGAGCTCGCCCGGGGCCAGCTCGCCGGGGACGAGCTCGCAGGGAACCGGGGCCTCGCCAGGCCCCCGCGGCGCCAGGCGCGGCGCCGGGCGGAGCGGTGCGGGCGCGGCGCGCGCGGCCAGCGGAGCGGGCGCGGGCTACGGGGCAGGCGGCTACGGGCCGGACGGCTACGGCACGAACGGCCACGGCACAGGCGGTGACCCGACGGCCTTCTATGGCGGCGCCGGCGGCGACCCGGCAGCTGGCAACGGCACTGGCAACGGGCGCGGTCCGGGGGGCCCAGGCGGTCCCGGCGGCGGGCGCGGTCGTGGTGGCGGTGGCGGCGGACGCCGCCGCGGTCCTGGCGGTCCCGGCGGCCCCGGCCGTAAGGGCACGGTCAAGGGCAGCTGGTGGCGGCACTGGAGCTGGCGGAAGGCGCTGGCCCTCGTCGGCACTGCTTTCGCCCTCTTCTTCCTGCTCCTCGTCGGCGCCTACTACTACCTGTACAACTCCACGCAGATCCCGACGAAGGAACTGGTCGCCGACACCTACCAGAACTCGACCGTCTACTACAGCGACGGCAAGACGCCGATCGGCACGTTCGCCATCGTCAACCGGCAGATCCTGGGCTGGAACCAGATCCCGACGGTGATGGACAACGCGGCGATGGCCGCCGAGGACCGCAGCTTCATGACGGAAGGCGGCGTCTCCCCGACGGGCATCCTGCGCGCGGCCTGGGACGACATCACGGGCAGCGGCACCTCGCTGTCGGGTGGCTCGACGATCACGCAGGAGTTCGTCAGGCAGTACTACGAGGGCATCGGCACGCAGCAGACGCTCAGCCGGAAGATCAAAGAAGCCTTCGTGGCGGAGAAGATCTCCAAAGAGGAGTCCAAGCCATGGATCCTCACGAACTACCTGAACACGATCTTCCTCGGCGACAACTCCTACGGTGTCGCGGCCGCGGCGCAGACCTACTTCGGCCTGCCGGTCGCCCAGCTGAACAAGCTGACCGTCGCCCAGGCCGCGGTCATCGCGGCGATCATCCAGGAGCCGACCTACTACCCCGAGCTGCAGTACCGGCCTGAACTCAAGGCCCGCTGGCATTACGTGCTGAACGGCATGGTCAAGATGGGCAAGCTCACGCCCGCGAAGGCGGCCAGCGAGAAGTTCCCCAAGCTGCTGACCGACTCGGGCACGAAGCAATACGGGACCGCGGTCAGCTCTGACCCCTGGGCGCCGTACATCATGGACGTGGTCGCCAACGAGCTCGAAGACGTCGACCACATGACGCAGGAGCAGCTGGACACCGGCGGGTACAAGATCGTCACCACGATCAGCCGGCCGATGCAGGTCGCGCTCTACCAGGCGGTCGACTACAACGAGAAGCTGATGAAGGAAGACGGCGGCGCGCTGCCGTGGTACGCGCTGGTCGGGGCCGAGCTGCAGAACCCGTCCAACGGCTCGATCATCGCCATGTACGCCGGCCGCGGCCAGAACATGCCGCAGAAGGAATGCGACAAGTACCACTGCGACGAGAACACCGCGGTGTACGCGCGCGAGCAGGTCGGGTCGTCGTTCAAGCCGTACGTGCTCGCGACCGCCGTCAGCGAGAACATGAACGTCAAGACCAGCGTCCTGAACGGGTTCAGCCCGCTGTGGGTGCCCCCCGACACCGACGGGCTCCTGCTCTCGGCCCGCTCCGCGGCCAAGGCCGTGCCCGGCTCTTACCCGATAACCAACGACGGTAACGAGAGCCTTGGCCCGCTGACCGTCCAGAACGCGTTCGCGCAGTCGTCGAACACCGCCTTCTCCGACCTGGCGCACCGAGCCGGCACGCAGAACATCATCAACATGGCGGGGAAGATGGGCGTCAACCTCGCCCCGTACGCCCAGGGCGGCTCCGGCCTTGAGAGCTACCTTGGTGAGGTCGGCCTGGCCCTGGGCATCGCTCCGCTCACCGTCAACGAGCAGGACACGATGCTGTCCACGATCGACGACGACGGGATGTACCACTCGGCGCACCTGATCCAGTCGATCATCAACCCGGGTGCCAAGACCTCCAAGCCGGGCTTCGTCACCACGGCGCAGGTGCTGAGCCCGGCGCTCGACTCGCAGGTGCAGTACGCGATGTCCACCGTCACCGTGGACGGCACGGGCACGGCGGCCGAGATGAGCGACGGCAGGCCGATCATCGGCAAGACCGGTACCACGAACACCGCGCAGTCCGCGTTCTTCATCGGCGCCATACCGCAGTACTCGCTCAGCGTCGGCATCTTCACCGAGAACCAGTCGACGAACACGACCGAGACCCTGAACGGCCTCGGCGGTGACGTGGGCGGCGGTTTCGGCGGATACTGGCCGGCCCGCATCTGGAACACGTTCGCCGAGGCCGAGTTCGCGAAGCTGCCGCCGCAAGACTTCCCGGCGCCGGACTTCACGGGGCTCAAGTGGAACCAGGTCGGCAAGCTGCCCAAGAAGAAGACGAAGTGCGCGACTAAGCCCGGCGCCAAGGCTGTAGGAAGGCACGGCCCCAAGCCTGTCGCTTGCCCGTCGCCGTCGCCGTCGCCGTCGCCGACACAGCCGGGGCACGGGCGCCACGGCGGTCTCCCCACGCCGAGCCCGAGCCCGACGATTTCACGCACCTTCCCGGGGTTCCCGACCGGGACGCCCACGCCCACGCCGACCGGGACCGGCACGACCACCCCTACGGCCACGCCGACCTTCACGCTGCCAGTAGGCCCGCCCACGGCGGGCGCGGCAGCCGGTGCTAACGTGCGGACCGCCGGGAGCGGCCCCACCGCGGAGGCAGGCCTGGCTCTCGGCGGCGTCCTGTCGGTGCTGCCCGGTTCGCTACTGTGGACGCGCGCGTCCCGGCGCCGGCGCAGACGCCGGCGCGGCGCGGCGGGCTAACAGGCGAACACGAGTCGGGGGCGGCAAGGTGCGGTTGCGGTATCCGGCATTGGCCGTGACAGGCGTCGCGGCGGCGGTGCTGTCGGCGGTGCTCGGCTACGCGCAGAAGCTGCCGTGCAGCTCAGGAGGCGCCTGGAACAGCTTCACCGGCCAGTTTCAGCACTCCTGCTACACCGACATCTACCCGCTGTACTACAACGAGGGACTGTCCTCGGGTCAGGTGCCGTACTCAGGGCACCCGGTGGAGTATCCGGTCCTGATCGGCGCCATGATGCAGCTGGCGGCCTGGGCGGTGCGCTCGGTCGCCGACCCCTTCACGCGGGGCAAGGACTTCTACCTCGTGACGGTGGCGCTGCTCGCTGTCTGCCTGGTCGCCGGCGTGCTGGCGACCGGGTACGCCGCCGGCCCTGGCAGCAGCGGCCGGCGCGGCCTCGACGGCGGCATCAGGGCCGAGCTCATGGTCGCGCTGTCGCCCGCGCTGATCCTGACCGCGTTCATCAACTGGGACCTGCTGGCGATGGCGCTGACCGCGGGCGGCGTCGCCGCCTGGGCGGCGCGCCGTCCCGTCTTCGCCGGCGTGCTGCTGGGCCTCGGTGTCGCGGCGAAGTTCTACCCGCTGCTGATCTTCGGCGCGCTGTTCCTGCTCTGCCTGCGCGCCGGGCGCATGCGCGAGTTCTGGCACGCGCTGGCCGGGGGCGTCATCGCATGGCTGGCGGTCAACCTGCCGATCGCGCTGACGGCCACGGCGGGCTGGGGCCGCTTCTACGCGTTCAGCCGGTCGCGCGGCGCCGACTGGGGGTCGGTCTGGTACATGTTCGAGCACTTCAACGTGCCCGTGCTCGGCAACCCGTCGACCGGCGAGCTGAACCTCGTGTCCGCGGCCTGCTTCGCCATCGCCGCCGTGGCGATCGCCGCGCTCGCGCTCAGCGCGCCGCGCCGCCCCCGGCTGGCCCAGCTGTGCTTCCTGCTGCTCGCCGCGTTCCTGATGCTGAACAAGGTGTGGTCACCGCAGTACGTGATCTGGCTGGTGCCGTTCGCGGTCCTGGCCAGGCCCCGGCTCCCGCTCTACCTGCTCTGGCAGGTCACCGAGATCGCGTACTTCTTCGGCATCTGGGGCTACTTCGTCTACCTGTACCCCGCCTCCGGCCAGACCGCGGCCACGGGAGTCACCCCGGGCTGGTACTTCGCGATCCTCGCCGTGCGGTTCGTCGCCGTGGGCCTGCTGTCGGCCGCCGTCGTGGTCGAGGTCCTGCAACCGGAACGGGACGCGGTGCGCCTGTCCGGCCGCGACGACCCCGCGGGCGGCGTGCTCGACGGTGCGCCGGACCGGCTCGTGCTCGGCTGGCAGCGCAGCCTCCGGCGTCCCGCTCAGGCGTCGGCGAGCTTACCCCGCAGCCAGCCGATGTCCGTCGCCAGTCCGGCCTCGGGCGTTTCGCAGACGACCGGCGCGCCGGCCGCGCGTACCACGTCGAGCAGCACCGCGGGGTCGATGGTCCCAGAGTCGAAGTTCGCGTGCCTGTCCGCCCCGGACCCGAACTCGTCGCGCGAGTTGTTGCAGTGCACGAGGTCGATCCGGCCGGTGATCGCCTTGACCCGGTCGACTGCCTCCGCCAGGTCGATGCCCGCAGAGTTGGCGTGGCAGGTGTCCAGGCAGAATCCGATCTCGGCGCCGTCGGCCGCCGCGCCGGCCACCGCGTCCCACAGCCGCGCGATCGCGTCGAGGGACTTGGCCAGGGCGCCGCTCCCGCCGGCCGTGTTCTCGATGAACATCGGCAGCGGGCGCTCGATGCGCTCCACCGCCTTGCGCCAGTTCTCCAGGCCTTCCGCGGGGTCGACGCCGGAGGTGACGTGCCCGCCGTGCACGATCAGCGCCTTAGCGCCGATCGACGCGGCCGCCCTGAGCTGCTGGTCGAGCAGCTTGCGCGACGGGATCCTGATGCGGTTGTTCGCGGTGGCCACGTTGATCACATAAGGCGCGTGGATGTACACGTCCACGTCGGCCGCCGCGTACATGTCCCTGACGGCGCCCGGGTCGCCGCCGGGGATCACCGGCCCCTTCCACCCCTGCGGGTCGCCGAGGAAGAACTGCGCGACCCGCGCGTCGCACGCGACCGCCTCCGCGAGCGGGTCGTCGCTGTGGAAGTGACCTCCGATGCGCACCATGCCCCCAGCCTAGCGAGGCCAGCCTAGCGAGCCGGTGCGACACCGCGGCCCGTCAGCCGGAGAAGCCCCCGTGCGCGAGGCCCAGTGCGAAGCCGATGAAACCCGCGATGATCCCGGTCACGATCAGCACGCGCTGCTCGCGGGTCGCGGAGATCATCTGCGTGTACAGCCCGACCAGCATGGCCACTAGCCCGCTCGCCCCGGTGGTGATCGCCCAGCCGAGCCCGGAGGCGCCCGACACATTCCTGATAACCAGGCCGAGCACGAATGACGCGAGGCCGACAACAAGCGTAAAGATAGTCAGCGCGTTCACCAGCGGATGCGCTTGCCCGTCCGAGTTGAGCGACACGTGCGGAAGACGACCGTGCCCGCCGTGCCTTATCGTGCCTGCCACTGCGGCCTCCCAGGGGTTTGCTGCGCTGACGGGGGTTAGGCATAGGTCTCCGCCAGCAGTCTTCCCGTAACTACCACACGGAAATCACGGTAGAGTGGGCGCTGCGGAGCAAAGCGGCGGGTTATCCGCGCTATCCGCACCCTCCTGTCACGGAAAGACCGTGACCGCGTCAGTCCAGAGGAGGCACGGGACGCGCATGCGCCACTACGAAATCATGATCATTCTCGACCCGAACCTCGAGGAGCGCACGGTTCAGCCGTCGCTCGAAGGGTTCCTCAAGGTCGTCACCGGTAACGGCGGCAAGGTCGGCAAGCTCGACATCTGGGGCAAGCGCCGGCTGTCGTACCCGATCGACAAGAAGCCGGAAGGCATCTACGCCGTCGTCGACCTGACCGCGGAGCCGGCCACCGTGCAGGAACTGGACCGGCAGCTCAACCTCAACGAGGCCGTGCTGCGCACCAAGGTCCTGCGGCCCGAGCACCGCTGAACCCCCTTACCAATCTCGTTAGCGACCGGGAGTAGCCCGATGGCGGCAGGAGACACCCAGATCACGGTCGTCGGCAACCTCGTCGACGATCCGGAACTCCGGTTCACCCCGGCCGGGCAGCCCGTTGCCCGGTTCCGGGTCGCCTCGACGCCGCGGTTCCGCGACAACGCGAGCGGGGAGTGGAAGGACGGCGACAGCCTCTTCCTCACCTGCAACGTGTGGCGGCAGGCCGCGGAGAACGTGGCGGAGTCGCTGCAGCGCGGGATGCGAGTGATCGTGTCCGGCCGGCTGCGGCAGCGGACCTACGAGACCAAGGAAGGCGAGAAGCGGACCGTCTACGAGGTCGAGGTCGACGACGTCGGCCCGTCCTTGCGGAACGCCTCGGCCAAGGTCAACCGGGCCAACCGCAGCGGCGGCCAGGGCGGCGGCGGATACGGCGGCGGCGGCGGGCAGGGCTCGTCGGGCGGCAGCCGGACCGAAGCCGACCCGTGGGCATCCGACCCGGGCGCCTTCTCCGACGAACCCCCGTTCTAGGAGAAACCACCCTTCCAGGTGGATCAACCGAATGCAGGCCCCCGGTAGCACGTGCGCCGTTAAGGCGCAGCCGGGGGGTTCCGGGGGGTCGCCCCCCGGGCTAGCAATTACCATCCCTGCGCGTAGCGCGCGGGGCTCTGCTAAGGAGCACCATGATGGCCAAGCCAGCAGTGCGCAAGCCTAAGAAGAAGGTCTGCGCGTTCTGCCACGAAAAGATCGGCTACGTCGACTACAAGGACACGGGCCTGCTTCGCAAGTACATCTCCGACCGTGGCAAGATCCGTGCCCGCCGGGTGACGGGGAACTGCACCCGGCACCAGCGCGACGTCGCGACCGCGATCAAGAACGCCCGCGAGATGGCGCTGCTCCCTTACACGAGCACGGCTCGCTGAGAACGGGAGGACTGACCGATGTCTCGCACGAAGCTGATCCTCACGCAGGAGGTCAGCGGCCTCGGAGCGCCCGGTGACGTGGTGGACGTCGCCGCGGGCTACGGCCGCAACTACCTGCTGCCGCGCGGTTTCGCGATGCCGTGGACGCGTGGCGCGGAAAAGCAGGTTGACCTGATCAAGCGCGCCCGCGCGGCCCGCGAGATCCGGACCGTGGAAGACGCTAGGGCAGTCGCCGGGCAGCTGGAGAAGCTGACCGTGCGGCTGACGCGGCGCGCCGGGTCGAACGGCAGGCTGTTCGGCTCGGTGGGACCGGCCGACATCGCGGCGGCGGTTCGCGCCGCCGGGGGGCCCGAGATCGACAAGCGCAAGATCGCGGTCCCCGACCCGATCAAGTCGGCTGGGTCGCACCGCGTCCAGGTCCGGCTGCACCCCGACGTGAGCGCCGCCGTCACCATCGAGATCGCGGGCGGCTGATCCACAGCCTTCCGCTCGCTCTTCCACAGGCTGATCCACAGGGTCGGTTCTGCCCGCGCCTCGCCCGGCCGGCGGCGGGCCCTCACGCTGAGGGCGTGCCGTCGGCAGGCGCGGTGTACTGTTCCGTGCGCCTGGCCAGCTCCGGGTCGAGAGCGGTGACCATGCGCCAGACGCTGGCCACCCGGGCGGCGAGTTCCTGCCCGCTGGTTTCCCCCTGCGCATCGCTCGCTAGCTGGTCAATCGCTTCCGCGATCCGGTCGATCGCGTCCCCCACGTTCGAACACACACGCGAAGGATAGCGGAGCGGGGCAGCCGGGCGCAGCCGCTCTGCCAGGCTGCCCGTCGCGGCGCTGTGGGCTGATGCTGCCTGAGTCGGCACTGTTCGTTCGGGATATGGGGAAAAGGCCTCAGCCGCCCACCGCGCCGCACCCTTTTCCACAGGCAAGCGACACAGGCCTGTGGACTGTGACTGTGGATAACCCTGCGAAAAAAACTTGCCAGGTATTTCTCCTGCACAGCCAGTGGACTCTGTTTGTTGAGGTAAATGGTCGTTTCCCAGGCGTTCACCTGGGCTAATCCACAGGAGTATCCACTGGCTGCGCACACGTTAGCCGGCAGCTTATCGACAAGTTATCCACAGGCTCGCGTTGCGAGGTGCTGTCGTCTGCCGCCACAATCTCAGGAGCTCTAATGCGGATCCTCGAATGTCAGACCCTCTCGGTATAAGGGTGTCAGCGGCGGGGGCGAGTCGGTGGCGGCTGGGGGAGGTGGCGTGCGGTGAGCGTGGCCGAGGTGGCGCAGCGGGGCGAGGAATTCGAGCGGATGCCACCGCACGATGTCGCCGCCGAGCAGTGTGTCCTCGGCGGAATGCTGCTGTCCAAGGACGCGATCTCGGACGTCCTTGAGGTCATCAGGCCAGGCGACCACTACCGGCCCGCGCACCAGCTTGTCCACGAGGCCATCCTCGACCTGTACGCGCGCGGCGAGCCCGCTGACCCGATCACGGTGGCGAACGAGCTCACCAGGCGCGGTGAGCTGGCCAGGATCGGCGGCGCGCCCTACCTGCACACGCTCATCGCGTCCGTGCCGACCGCGGCCAACGCCGGCTACTACGCGCGGATCGTCAGGGAGCGCGCCATCCTCCGACGGCTCGTGGAGGCGGGGACCCGGATCGTCCAGTTCGGCTACGCGGGCGACGGGGACGCGGACGAGCTCGTGGACAGGGCGCAGGCGGAGGTGTATTCGGTCACCGACCGGCGGATCGCGGAGGACTACCGCTCGCTGTCCGAGATCATGCCCGGCGCGCTCGAGGAGATCGAGGCCATCGGCGCGCACGGCGGTGGCATCACCGGCGTGCCGACCGGGTTCGCCGACCTGGACGCGCTCACCAACGGCCTGCACCCCGGCCAGATGATCGTCATCGCGGCCCGCCCCGCCGTCGGCAAGGCGCTCGCGCTCGACACGCCGCTCGCGACGCCGGACGGCTGGACGACGATGGGGCAGGTCCGGCCCGGCGACCTGCTGATCGGCGCCGACGGCCGGCCGACCAGGGTGGTCGCCGCGACCGAGGTCATGCGCGGGCGCCCGTGCTATGAGGTGGAGTTCTCCGACGGCGAGGTCATCCTGGCCGACGAGGGCCACCAGTGGCTGACCTGGACGTCGCACGCGGCCGGGTTCGTGCCGCCGCAGATCGTCACGACGGCGGAGATGGCGACGGTGCTCAGGTGCCCAGCGCTCGGCGGGCAGGCGAGGTTCGCCGTGGCGATGCCTCGCGCGCTCGACCTGCCCGAGGCGGACCTGCCCGTGGCGCCCTACGCCCTCGGCGCCGCGCTCGCCGGGCGCGTGCTGGCGGGGACCGCCCGCCGGGGCGGCGTGAGTGCTGGCGATGTAGCGGCCGGCCATAAGATTCCGCCGCGGTACCTGCGGGCGAGCGCCGCTCAGCGACACGAGCTCCTCGCCGGCCTGCTTGGCGTGGACCGCGTCACCGGTCCTGCGCACGTCACGGTGGCGGGGGAAGCGCTCGCGTCCGACGTGCGCGAGCTCATCCACAGCCTCGGCTTCCAGTCCGCGCAGACCTCCGGGGCGCCGGGACAGCGCGTGATCCGGTTCACGGACGCGCTGCCCTGGCGGTACATCGCCGCGGTCCGGCCGGCGCCGTCAGTTCCCGTGCGGTGCGTCCAGGTGGACAGCGCCGACCACCTGTACCTGGCCGGCCGCGCCATGATCCCGACGCACAACTCCGCGCTCGCGCTCGACTTCGCGCGCTCCGCGACCATCAGGCACTCGCTGCCCACGGTCGTGTTCAGCCTGGAGATGGGGCGCAACGAGATCACGATGCGCCTGCTTTCGGCCGAAGCGCGGGTGCCGATGCACGTGATGCGCACAGGCCAGATGAGCGACGACGACTGGGCGCGCCTGGCGCGGCGGATGAGCGAGGTCGCGGACGCGCCGCTGTTCATCGACGACTCGCCCAACATGTCGCTGATGGAGATCAGGGCCAAGTGCCGCCGGCTCAAGCAGCGGCACGACCTGAAGCTCGTCATCATCGACTACCTGCAGCTGATGTCCTCCGGCCGGCGGGTGGAGAGCCGGCAGCAGGAAGTCTCGGAGTTCTCCCGGTCGCTGAAGCTGCTCGCCAAGGAGCTCGAGGTGCCCGTGGTGGCGCTCTCCCAGCTCAACCGCGGCCCGGAACAGCGCCAGGACAAGAAGCCGATGCTTTCTGACCTGCGTGAGTCGGGGTGCATGACTGCCGATACGGCACTGCTCCGCGCGGACACCGGTGCTCCCGTCACCTTCGCGGAACTCATGAGGGACGGCTGGGACGGCCTGCTCGTCTGGTCGCTCGACGATCGGCGCGAGCTCGTCCCCGCGCCTGTGGTGAACGTCTTCGAGTCCGGAGTCAAGGATGTCTACAGGATGCGGCTGGCGTCCGGGCGCGAAGTGAAGGCGACCGCGAACCACCCGTTCCTCGCATTCTCCGGCTGGACTCCGCTGGGGGACCTTAGCCCTGGAGACCGGGTAGCGATTCCCCGGCGGATACCCGAACCCTTGGCCGGCGGGCTCGGCTGGTCGCGGGAGCGACTAGGGCTGCTCGCGCACTTGATCGGAGATGGCTGCGTCATCAGGAAGCAGCCGGTCCACTACACGTCCAACGACCCGGAGAACCTGGCATTCGTCGAAGCCGCCGCGGCGGCGGAGTTCGGGATCTCACCACACAGGGTGGCGCAGGGCCGAGGGAATCCGATTCACGACTGGTTCCGCCAGCTCGGTATCGAGTACCTGGGAGCGCGTGACAAGCGGCTCCCCGTGGCCTTGTACTCGGCCAGCGAGTCCGAGATATGCCTGTTCCTGCGCCACCTCTGGTCGACCGACGGCTGCGTCTGGCTGCCACGCGGCAAGTCCGCGGCCAAGGCGTACTACGCCACCTCAAGCCGGGAACTGGCCGACGGGGTGGCGCGCCTGCTGGAGCGGCTCGGTATCGTCGCACGCATCCGCCAGGTCGAGAAGACCGGATACGAGCCCGGCTATCACGTGATCATCGCGGACTGGCCGAGCCTGCGGACGTTCTGCGCGCGGGTCGGCGTGCACGGCAGGCGCGGGGAGACTGCCCGGCAGCTCGCGGTTTTGCTGGAAGACCGTTCGGCTAACACCAACACGGACACGATTCCCATCGGCGTGTGGGAAGTCGTCAAGCGGGAGCGGATCCGGGCCGGCCTGACCGAGCGGCAGTTCCAGGCCGCGATAGGCGCGAACTACTGCGGAGCGGCGCTGTACAAGAGCTGCCCATCCCGGGAGCGCCTGATGCGCTGCGCGGATGTGCTCGACTCCGAGACGCTGCGCGGACTGGCTTCGAGCGATGTCTTCTGGGACAAGATCGTGAGCGTCGAATTGCTCGGACCGCAGCCCGTGTATGACGCCACGGTCAAGGACACGCACAATTTCATTGCAAATGGAACAATAGCGCACAATAGTATCGAACAGGATGCGGACGTTGTGATTCTGCTGCACCGTGAGGACGCTTATGAGCGAGAGTCACCACGGGCCGGTGAGGCGGACCTGATCGTCGCCAAGCACAGGAACGGACCGACGGCGACCGTGACGGTGGCGTTCCAAGGGCACTACAGCCGTTTCGTCGACATGGCGCCGGGCTGAGTTCGAGGTCGCGTCTGCGTGGTCTGGATCCCGCAGAACTTCCAGAACACCATCCTTGCCCGCTACCACGATCACGTCGTCAGGCACCGTGACCGCTGGCTATTCCGTCGGCGCGAGGAATTCCCCGTGCAGTACCGTCCAGGGCCGCCGCCGATGTCCGGCACAGCGATGTCCGTCAGCTCGACGACGATGTTGAGCGGCGACTGACCGCGGGAATCGCGACCCTATCGCGTCGCGCTCGATGTCCGTATTAGCCATTGCCTGACGGCCAGGCAGCCGACGCTGACCACCCCGAGAGCTATGGCCAGCGCCATCCCGTGCTGCCGGGCGCCGCTGGCTCCGTTCGTCCCCGCCTGGCTCACCTGACTGCGGAGGCGCCCCGCGCGGTTCGTGGCTTCACCGCGCGCCTGAACCATCGTGTCCTTGAACTTTCCTGACAGCTCGGTGGCCTTGGCCCGCGCCCGCGCCTTCACGTCTACCTTGGCGAGCAACTCCTGCACCGTCTCGCCGAGCTGCTCGCGGGTGCGCTCGATCTCCCGCTCCAGTTGCCTGGCGTCATCGGGCGCGGTGGCTATGCTGCCGGTTAGCGGCGCCGTCTCCTGCGCACCGCCGCGTGGTGCGTCTTGTGAAGCAAGCTCAGAGCCGGGTGCCGTTGCCGTGTTGCCGGCGGTTCGTTCCGCGGGTCCTGCTTCCTTTTCGCTGGTGGTCATAGGTGTGCCCTTTCCCTGATCACGTCCACGTCAGTCTTGATGCTGGCAATGGTCTGTTCAGGCACGGGATGCGCGGCCTTTTGCAGGCGGCCTTTGCCCAGCAGGGCCGCTATCGCGGCGATGACCAGCAGGGCCGCGCCGACGATCAGGGCCGCCAGCCATGCGGAGATCACACCGCTGATCGCGATGATCACGCACGCGATGAGGCACCCCCCGCCGTAGAAGGCGAGGACGCCGCCACCCCCGAGCA
>Ga0335073_10009425_pt1 | contig 13705 bp, 12 predicted proteins | sample Lox_Sample_22_FD_207093 | JGI IMG/M metagenome (GOLD analysis project Ga0335073, IMG submission 207093) | Soil microbial communities from Loxahatchee National Wildlife Refuge, Florida, United States - Lox_Sample_2.2 | ecosystem: Environmental > Terrestrial > Soil > Wetlands | place: USA... | reverse complement strand
TAGACGTTTCTTTGCACAATTTGCGAAAGTTTGTCGCGCAGTTCCACGTTTCCCAATCGTTTGCACCGGGCGCTTCAGGCAACTTCCACAACCGGGATTATGGATTCCTAAATGCTAGCGGTAACGACGCCGCATGGGACCCACTGCCGCGCTGGACGCTAACCCAACCAGCCATAATCGACAAACTGACCTGATGATCTGGGTGAAAATCGCTCTCGTCGGGGCGCTCATCGCTGCCATCTATTCGTTCATCCTTCCGGACCTGGCCATTGAATGGTGGACGCAGGAGGCATCGTCCTACGGGATGCTGATTCCTCCCATCGCCCTCTATTTGGTTTGGATCTCGCGAAAAAAAACGCTGGCCGAGCCGGCGCAATCCGACGGCCGCGGGCTCTGGCTGATTGGCGCCGCATGCTTCCTGTTTCTGCTGGGTCAACTTGCGGCGGAGTTTTTCCTGGCTCGGATTTCGTTCGTGCTGCTGCTGGCGGGTCTGACGTGGACGTTCTGGGGCTTGCCCAGGCTACGAACCATGGCATTTCCTTTTGTGCTGCTCATGACCATGGTTCCTCTTCCGGCCCTGGTATATAACCTGGCGGCCGCGCCGTTGCAGTTGAAAGCTTCGGCCCTGGCAACCGATATCTCGCAGGCCCTCGGAGTCTCCATCTACCGGGATGGCAACGTTATCCATCTGGCCACTACTTCTCTGGGCGTCGCGGAAGCCTGCAGCGGCCTCAATTCGCTGTCTTCGCTGGTGGTGGGTTCTCTTTTATTGGGATATCTGGCGAATGCTTCGATCCTCGGGCGTATTGTCCTGACTGTGCTCTCGGTGCCGCTGGCAATTGCGGTCAACGTCGTCAGAATCGCCGGCACCGCGATGCTGGCAGACTATCAACCCGAGTACGCCGAGGGCTTTTACCATCTGTTCTCGGGCTGGTTGATCTTCGTCGTGGGCTTCGGGCTCTTGTGGCTCCTGGGAAAGCTGATCTTCCGTTTGCTGCCGGTCAAATCATGAAACGCCTTCTGTCCTCTTCGATTTCGTGGCAACTCGGCGTCACAGTGCTGCTGCTAGTCACCACGCTGACGGCGTCCAAGTTGACCGCTCGCAGAAGAAGCGACTCCCTCGCCCAGCCGCTCGACACTATCCCGAAAGTCATCTCCGGTTTTTTGGGTGTCGATGCACCCGATCTCGGCCCTGGTACTCTAGCCACGCTGCGCTGCGATTCTTACTTGTCGAGGTTGTATCGCAAACCCGGAATCGACGCCGACGTATTTATCGCCTACTACGCTCAACAGCGTTCCGGCGAGAGCATGCACTCTCCCAAACACTGTCTGCCCGGCGCCGGTTGGGAAATCTGGGACTATGCCAACACCGTGGTTCCGGTTGGAAACCGCAGGTTCACCGTAAACAAGTACTCCATCAGCCACGACACCACCCGGAGAGTAGTTTTGTATTGGTACCAGTCCAAAACCCGCATCATCGCCAGCGAGTATCTGGGAAAGATCCTCCTGGCTCGCGATGCGCTTTTTCAAAACAGCACAGCGGGTTCGCTGGTGCGGATCATTGTCCCCGATCAGCCAGGGGCGGTCGACGAGGCACGCGCCTTTGCGTCCGGCCTGATCCCACAAGTAGAGCGTTGCTTCGGCCGCTAGTGCCGCGGGCTTTGCCTCGTGCCGCAGTTTCAGCACACGGCAGTTGCGCCGCGACCGCGAGGGAGTGGTGCGGTCGTTACCGGATCGAGACCGTCACTCCAGGGGGAGTGGTGACCGAACCCACGGTCAGGAACAGCGGAGCAGCCGGATTGGCCGGCAGTCCTGGTGGAACCTGCACATTAACCTGCGTGAGACCGGCAATCAGCCCCGGCGCGGATCCCGCATAGGAGACTACTGCCGGCAATCCGCCGATCGTCGCCGTGACCGGGAGCATCAAGGGGGTCGCGCTATTCACAATCTGGCCATCGGTAACACTGGATTGCATCGGCCCGAAGCCCGTACCGTAGACCATCAGAACCGAATTGGCGGTGGCCGGATTCAGAAACGTATTCACCGTATAATCCTGATTCAGAACAGCAGCGGCGCCGATACCAGTGCTGGCGAGGGTGAAGATGGCCGGCGCTACCGCCGCCACCGGAAGCGATTGTTGCGCGACTGTCTGGTTTTGGCTGGTGATCTGGACAGTGGCGGGCCCGCTGACATCCAGTTCGAATGGCACAATGGCGTTAATCTGATTGCTGCTGGCGTAAATCACGGGCGCCGGGGTACCGTTGAAAAGCAGGGCGGGCGATCCCGGAAATCCACCCAAAAGCGTGATAATTTCTCCTGGCGCCACCACGCCGGTCAGCAGGCTCGCTCCGTTCAGAATGGCGCCTGCCGGAAAGACCTGGCTGAGGCCGCTCTCAATCTGCACGCTGCCCGAGGTGGTTTGCAACGCCACTGCTTCACCCAGTCCGTCGGCCGCTATCACATTGCTTAGATTCACGTTGGCCGATTGCGAAGGCGCATTGCCAGCGGCGCTGATGAATAGGTTGACGAGCGGGCCGTCGGGGATTGAGGTGACATTCATTCCCACCATCAGGCATCGTAGCGCCCGCGCGCCTCGAACCGCGATATAAAGGGCTTTATCGCTCTCGCCTAACGTACCGCCGGGAGCGACATCGATACTGATACCGGGGTCCCATTGCAGATCGAACTGAATCCCGGCAATGGCCGCTCCTCCGCTTCCCAGCACCACCGGCGCAGTGACCGTTTGGCCGGGATTCGCAGTCAGATTGCCGACGGAAAGCGTGGCGGAGAAGGCCGTCGGGCATGCCAGCCAGGAAACTGCGACGACCCACCAGACCCTGTCAGTCATTGTTCTATTCTCCACGGCCAGGCGCGCCTTGCCAAGTTGACCAAATGCCTAATTCTCGCGAGTTATGATCCGCAGCCCCGGAAACAACAATTGGAACCTCGCGTGCGAATGAAAGCGGGCTTATGGTAACCCGCAATTTTCTGTTTGCAAAATTATTCCGTCATTTTGCCGCAATCGGCCTGCTGGTACTCTGCGCGATGGGGCCGGCGTGCAACCGGTCCCCGGAAGCCAGGGAGGCCAATTACCTCAAAAGAGGCGAAGCTCTGCGTGACAAGAAAGACTTCGCCCGGGCTCTTCTCGAGTTTAAGAACGCTGCCAGCGTCAAGCCCAAAGACGCCGAGCCCCACTACCAGATAGCGCTTACTTATCTGGCGATGGGCGGCCTTCAGAATGCTTATGGGGAATTTCGTAAAGCCACGCAATTGAATCCCAAGCACCAGGCGGCGCAGACCAAACTCGCCGAACTCCTGATTGCCAGCCGGAACCAGGACATGGTCCAACAGGCTGCCAACCAATTGCAGGAAGTGCTCTCCACCTCGCCCGACAATTCCGAGGCCAACGACGCTTTGGCGCTCGCCGAATGGAAACTGGGCAAAACGGACGAAGCCACCGACAGGCTGACACAGACTTTGCAGCAGTTCCCCACCCGGCTGCAATCTTCGGTCAGCCTCGCCCACATGAAACTGTCGCAAAACGATCTTGCGGGCGCGGAGCAGGTTCTGAAAGATGCGGTCGCCGCCGCTCCGAAGTCCCCGCAGGCGGAGTTAGCGTTGGGCCAGCTCTATCTGATGGCGAAGCAGCCCGGCAAAGCCGAGCCGGAATTCCGCAAGGCAGTGCAGCTTGATCCGAAGAACGGTCCCGCGCTGCTGGGCCTGGGCGCGATCGAGATCGCCGGAAATCGCATGGACGAGGCGGATAAGACCTACGCGCAGGTCTCCTCCCTCCCGGATTCCCAATACAAGCCGCTGCACGCTCTCTTTTTGTTTCGCATGCACAAACCGGACGCCGGACTGGCCGAGCTGGAGAAGCTTTATAAAGACAACTCCTCCGATCGCAACATCCGCCAGCGCCTGTTCGCCGCCTACGTGGCGATGGGAAAGAACGACGCCGCGCGCAACCTGATGACCGCCGTTTTGAAGAAGAACCCGAAGGATACCGAAGCTCTTTATGGACAGGCCACGCTGGCGCTGAAATCCGGCGACATCCAGAACGCGGAAAAGGACATTAACGAAGTTGTGAAGTCCCGGCCCGATTTTCCCGATGCCCATTTCGTAAAGGCCGCGATTCTCAGGGCCCAGGGAATGACCGGCAGCGAGCGGGAAGAACTGAACGAGGCGCTACGCCTCAAGCCGGGCTTTCTCCAGGCGCGTTTGACGTTGGCGCGAGATTATATCAGCGCCAAGGAGGCGCAATCGGCGCTCGATCTGCTGAATGCCGCTCCCCCGGAGCAGAAGGGCCTGCTATCGCTGGTGACCGAACGAAATTGGGCGCTGCTGGCGCTCGGCCAGACAAAGGAGCTGCGCTCCGTTCTGGATCAGGTCTTAAAGGTCAAACACTACCCCGACATTCTCATTCAGGATGCTGTCCTGCGCTTCGAGGAAAAGGATTACAACGGAGCGCGAGCCGAAGCCGAAGAGGAAACCAGGAGTTACCCCGAAGATCTCCGGGGCCTGCGCCTCATCGCCGATTCCTATGTGGCGCAAAAACAAACGCCGAAAGCGGAAGAATATCTGAAAGCCGCCGCGGCGGCGCATCCGCACTCCGCGCCAGTTCAGAATCTGCTCGGGAAGTGGTATTTGGAAAGCAGGAATTTCCCCGCCGCGCGACAGGCGTTTGAATCGGCGATCGCCGCCGATCCCAAATTCCTTCCCGCCGACTTTTCGCTGGCGCAAGTGGATTACGCAGAAAAGCAGCTGGACTCCGCCCACCAAAGGCTCGTCACCTTAGTGACAGCCGATCCGAAGAATATCCCGGCGCTGCTCCTGCTCGCCGGAGTGGCGTCCGATATGAATCATCGCGACGAAGCCATCAGCCGCTATCGTGCGGTCCTGGATGCCGACAGTTCGAACCTCGTAGCGTTGAATAACCTGGCTTACACGCTGGCTGCCACCGATCCGGATGCAGCCCTCACTTACGCTCAGAAAGCCGCCGAACTGGCTCCCGACAACGCCAACGCCCAGGATACGCTCGGCTGGATTTATTACCGAAAAGCGATTTACCAGACGGCGATCACGTATCTCGAGAACGCCGTCAAAAAGGACCCCAGCCCGCGCCATGAATTCCACCTGGGGATGTCGTATATCAAGGTTGGAAATCGCGATCTCGGCCAGAAAACGGTAGCGTTGGCGGTTCAGAAGGATCCCAAACTCCTGGAAACCGAGAAGGGCTGGTAGATCAGCGGACGTCGACGCTGATAAGCGCCCGATTGCTGGTGATGCGCGCTCCGTCGCCACCGCGGACCGAGAGGGAAACGGGCACGGAGTCTCCCACGGCACTGGGCGGCACGACTACCTCGACCCGGCACACTCCGGCATGTCCCGGTTCCGGCGCCAACAAAGTCACCGGCACCACGTCGAGACCGATCTGCATATCCGCCGAGTAAACCGAGTCCATGGAACAGGGCAAACCCGTGGCCTGAAACGTGAGTGTGTCGCCGGCCAATGCCGGCTTTCCATTCAACTTGTCGTTGGGGATGGCCGCCAGTTCGGACGTTCCCGAGCGCACCGCCAGCGCCTGCACGCTTTCCGAATCCGCGACCGTCAACAGCCGCGGTGTATTCGCCTGCATCGAAGCGGCGACCGGGTTGGAGCGTCCCGCGGCCGTTTCGACCGCAACGCTGAGCGAAGTGCCCGCCGCTACAGCGGGGCACAAAATGCCGACTCGATCGGCCGAGGCGTACAGGACTGGAGCATACTCGCCATTGACCGAAACTCGCGTACCGCCGAGTTCGTCGCCGCTCCCCGATGGGTCGGCCATCGGAATCGCGCCGTTGAACAACCAGTTCCCGCGAACTTCCGCTACCGCCCCGGGACTGCATCCTGCCAGCGTGGACACCACCGGCACGCCCGAACCGACCAGAAGGCTCACGGCCTTGGATGCCACCGCACCCGACGAGTTTGAGGCCGTGAAGCTTACACCGTAGGCACCCAAATCGGCCTTCGCGGGCGTCCAATCGAAGATCCCGGTATCGGTGTCGAACACCGCCCCTCGCGGCAACCCCGTGGCAGCCAGGCGGATGCTCATATCTGCGCCACCGGCGGCTGTGACCGTGAAGTGAATCGGCACCCCTGGAGTGCCGGCCAACTCGGCTGGAACGCGTAATTCCGGTATTCCCGCCGGCTCAATGGCAATCGAAGCGTGGGCCGCTTCGGAACCGATGCGGACCTCGAGGTTGGCTGTCTCGAAGGATGCTGCCGCGTCCGCCGAAATTTCGAACGCCAGGTGGTCAACGCCCGCTCGCGCGGCCACCGCGGACGGAGCTTTCAGGTTGGCGCTGCTGCTGGTAATGAAAACCTGCGCAGACTCGGATTCGGCTGGCCGGTCGAGTTGGATCCGGCAAACTGTGCGGTGACCCGCGGTGATGGAAGGTTGCGCGCAGGAAACCTGCTCCACGGAAGGCCGCGACACGCTCGACGGACTGCCGCTGGTAGAGATCGTGATTACCGCCGTCTGGCTGATAGCCCCCGACGTGCCGGTGATGATGATCCAGCCAGTGATGGTTTTAGCGGTGGTGAAACTGAAATTTGTACTGGTGGACCCGCTCCCGATGGTGACGCTCGCCGGTACCATCAGGGCCGGATTGCTGCTCGTCAAAACAACCGTAGAGACACCGACGCTCGCTCCAGCCAGCGTCGCCGTACAGCTCCCGGAAACTCCCGGGGCAATCGTCGAAGGTTTGCAGCTCAGACCGGAAAACGACGCCGGAAACGCTAAGGAAATCGAAGTGGCTTTCGAGGTCCCATTCCATGTTGCGGTCAGGACCGCGGTCGAGGTAAACGAGAAAGTGCCCGCCTTGGCTGTGAAGGACCCCGAAGACGAGCCGCTCGAAACTGTAATGGGAGTATTCGGGACGGTAAGTGCCGCATTCGTGCTCGACAGCGTAATCGACGCCGTAGTCCCAGCCGGTACCGGGACCGTGAGATTGACAGTGCAGGTTGTGGAAGTCTGCGCCAGCAGCGCGCTGGCGGCACAGGTCAGCGAAGATACACCCAGGGGCGCGGCGAGAGCGATGGCCGCAGTGGCCGTGGAGCCGTTCAAGGTTCCCGTCAGGGTTGCCGTCTGGTTTGCACTGAGCGTGCCGGTCGAGATATTGAATGTGCCCGAAGCCGCGCCCTGCGTCAGCGTAACCGACGCGGGAGCCGTCAAGGCCGGCGAAGCGCTGTTCGTCAGCGTTACCGCAGCTCCTCCGGACAGAGCGGCCTCCGACAGAAACACCGTGCACGTCGCGCTCGCGTTCGAAGAAAGCGTCGTCGCCGTGCAACTCAAGCTGGTAATCGTGGGCGGCGGCTCGAGAGATACCGTCGCCATCGCCGCCGGTCCGTTCAGGGCAGCCGTAAGAGTCGCCGTCTGGTTCCTCGTCACTGCGCCGGTCGAAACGGTGAACGTGGCCGTGGTCGCTCCTGCCGTTACCGTAACCGATGCCGGAACGCTCAAAACGCCCGACGCGCTATTGGTGAGAGTCACCACTGCCCCTCCGGACAGCGCGGTATTGGACAGAGTAACCGTGCAGGTGGTGCTGCCGCTCGAAGAGAGCGTTGAGACTGTGCACGCCAATCCGGTCACCACCGGTGGCGCTTCCAACGATATCGTAGCTGTGGCCGTCGATCCGTTTATGGATGCGGTCAGGGTCGCCGTCTGATTCGCGGTCACGGTTCCCGTCGAGATGTTGAACGTGCCCGAAACCGTGCCTGAGGCCAACGTTACCGAGGCCGGTGCGGTAAGCACGGACGACGCGTTATTGGTTATGGCCACCACCGCTGTACCCGTGGATGGCGCGTGCGACAGGGTTACGGTGCACACTGTGCCGCCGTTTGAGGCCAGCGTCACCGCCGTGCAGCTCATGCCGAGAAGAGTGGGCAGCGGCTGCAGTACGATAGTCGCCGCGGCAGTGCTCGCATTCAGGCTGGCGGTCAGGGTAGCAGTTGAATATGCCGTCAGCGTGCCGGTCGAAATAGTGAAGTTGACGGTTGTCGCACCGGCGAGCACCGTTACCGACGACGGCGCCGTCAATACCGTTGACCCGCTGTTCGTCAGAGCCACTACCGCTCCCCCCGGCGGCGCCGGGCCGGACAACGTCACCCGGCACGTCGTGCTGCCGTTCACCGAGAGCGTCGTCAAAGTACACGAGAGTCCGCTCACTGCCGACGGCGGTCCAATCGAAATATTCGCCGCTGCCGTCGTCCCGTTCAGAGTAGCTGTCAGCGTGGCCGTCTGGTTCACGGTGAGCGTTCCCGTCGAAATGCTGAACGTGCCGCTGACCGTTCCCGCCGCCACGGTCACCGTCGCCGGCGCCGATAACGCCGGCGAGGCGTTGTTCGCCAGCGTCACCGCAGCTCCGCCGGTAGATGCTGCCATCGAAAGGGTTACCGTGCATGTCGTACCGCTATTCGAAGATAAGCTCGTCGCGATGCAGGAAAGCCCGAGAAGAGTCGGGAGCGGCTGTAAGGTGACCGTGGCCGTCGCAGTCGAACTGTTCAGCGTGGCGGTTAGGGTGGCCGTCTGACTCGCGGCCACCGCTCCGGTCGAGATGCTGAACGTACCCGCGGCGGCGCCCGCCGCCACTGTCACCGACGCCGGCGCGGCCAATACGGGCGAGCCGCTGTTCGTCAGAGTCACCGCCGCTCCACCCGCCGGAGCCGCTTGCGACAGCGTGACCGTGCAGAGAGTGCTCGCGTTCGAAGATAACGTGCTCACCGCGCAGCTCAACGCCGAAGCAGCCGTCATGGGCCCCAGCGACTCGGTCGCGGTTGCCGTAGTGCCGTTCAGAGCCGCTGTTAAGACCGCCGTCTGGTTGGCCGCGACCGTGCCGGTCGAGATATTGAACGTAGCGCTCACCGCTCCCGCCGCCACGGTGACCGACGCAGGCGCGGTCAAAACCGGCGAGCCGCTGTTCGTCAGAGCCACCACCGCTCCTCCGGCGAGCGCGGCGCGCGACAGCGTCACCGTGCACGATGTGCCGCTGTTCGACCCGAGCGCGCTTAATGTACATGTGATTCCGAGGAGGGTTGGCAGCGATTGAAGAGCTATGGTCGCCGTCGCCGTTCCGTTCAACGTGGCTGTCAGCGTGGCGTTCAGATTCTGGGTCAAAGTGCCGGTGGAAATACTGAAGGAGCCCGAGGTGGCGCCGGGAAGCACCGTCACAAAAGCCGGAGCAGCCAATGTCGGCGAGGCGCTGTCGGTCAAAGTCACGGAGGTGCCGCCTGCCGGCGCTACTCCCGAAAGGGTCACGGTGCACAATGTACTTTGGTTCGATGTGAGCGTGGTCAGCGTGCATGATAGTGCCGCCACGCCGGCCGGTCCCTGAAGCGTTTCCGTCGTCGCGACCGTGACGCCGTTTAGCGTGGCTGTCAGGGTTGCGCTCTGATTCGTGGTCACCGTTCCCGTGGAAATGCTGAATGCTCCGGTGGAGGCGCCGGACGCTATGGTAAGCGAAGCGGGCGAGGCCAAACCCGGAGACGCGCTGTTGGTCAAGGTTACCAGCGTGCCGCCGGAGGCCGCCGCTTGCGAGACCGTCACCGTGCACAAGGTGCTCTGGTTCGAGAGGAGCGTGGTCAACGTGCAGGAGAGGCCGGTTACCGTAGCACCCGCTTTTAGCGAGACCGCCGCCGTTGCCGTGGACCCATTCGCGGCCGCGGTCAGAGTTGCCGTCTGGTTGGCGGCGACCGTCCCCGTCGAGATATTAAAGGCGCCCGTCGTGGCTCCCGCCGCCACCGTCACCGACGCCGGCGCGCTCAACGCACCCGGCGCGCTGTTGGTCAATGTGACCACCGTACCGCCGGTCAATGCCGCTTTCGAAAGCGTTGCAGTGCATGTGGTGCTCCCGTTGGAGCCCAGCGTAGTCGAAGTACACGAAAGACCAAGCAAGGTCGGCGGCGTCGCCAGCGATTCGGTCGCACTCGCCGTCGTTCCGTTCAGCGTCCCCGTCAGAGTGGCCGTCTGATTCGCCGCGATCGTCGCCGTCGAGATATTGAAGGTGCCCGTCGTGGCGCCCGCCGCCACCGTCACCGACGCCGGCACGGTCAACGCCCCGGACGCGCTGTTGGTGAGGCCCACCAGCGTCCCGCCCGTGGGCGCGGACTGGGAAATCGTCGCCGTACACTGCGTGCTGCCATTCGAAGAAAGCGTGGTTGCGGCGCAACTGAGGGCCGTGATGGCCGGCAGCGGACCGGAAAGACTCGCGGTACCTCCGGTAGCGGACAGCGCCAATGACGACGCCGTGGCCGAGGCGCTGATGGGATTTTGAACCCCGATCGACGCGCTGGTTACCCCGGAGACCAAACTCAAAGTGACTGTGGCAACGGTCCCGTTCGGGACGGCGCCCAGAGTGTCGCCCGCCACCACGCACTTATAAGATTGTGAGAGCGGATTACACGTCAATGACTTGTTCGCGCCGGCCAGAATGGAACCAGGCGCGACCGCAAAACTCGCTACGGCGCTGCTCGAATAACTAAACGTCCACTGAATAGCCGCCGGCTGAGTGGTGCCTGACGGTGTATTGAACGCTAGATTCAGGACGATGTTCGCGCCCGAGGCGGACGTTGCGGAAGATAGCGCCAGCGACTGTGCGGCCGCGTCGCTGGCTGTGAGTACCATAGCTACAACAACTGCGATAGGGCCCCAACGCTTCATAAGGTAGTCGGAGCTGAATATAGCAGCGTTTAGTATCGCGGCTATAGTTGTTTATGGTTTTGAGTGAACAGCTAACCAAGGACAGCATAATACCGTTATCTTCTCGGCTCCTTAACTGGCTGCCGGAAGATATGGTCGGGCCGGGCAGCTCAGTATAAGTAAGCCGCAGGCGGCCTCTTGCGCCAGCACCTTAGTACAAACAGCACTGAGTACTTACTAATACCGTGATCGCATGATGGATCAGTAAGCACTGCACCGGCAGGGAGGACCGGCACTTTCGAAACACCGGGCGCCAGGTTGGCGCATGATACAGGCGAGCCCAGAAGGCTTATGATCGTCACCGGGCCCGAAAAGGCTCGCAGAGCCGGGGATCCATTTGCCAGCGCTCCTCGGCGCGGCGGGCGCTTGGAAACATGATCTCGCGTCGCTAACCAATATCAGTATAATACGTATAATCATTTTACTAGTATGCCGATACTGAAGCCCGCCGATTTCCACATCCTTCTCGCCCTGGCTGGCGGACCGCTCCACGGCTACGCAATCATGAAGCAGGTCGAACGCGATACCGGCGGCGAAGTCATCCTCGAAATCGGATCGCTCTACCGCCTCCTGGACCGCCTCGTTAGCGACGGTGTGATCGACCACGTTGACAGCGCGGATGAGCGCCGCCGTTACTTCCGCATCACGGCCGCGGGCCGAAAGGCGCTCAAGTCCGAGGCGGCCCGATTGGCAAATGTAATCACGCTGGTGCGCGCACGAAAACTGCTCCCGGAGGCGGACGTATGATGCGACTGCTGGTCAAGCACCTGATCCGCCTCTTTCCGGCAGACTTCCGGGATTCCTACGGCGCGGACATGCTGGCAACCTTCGAGGATCGTTGGCGGGAGCGACCTGGACCACGCACCGCCGCGCGCATATTGATCGACCTGGTCCAGTCCGTCTGGCTGGAACGCCGCGGCAATTCGAAAGGAGATCGCTCCATGAGAACGGTTTGGCAAGACGCGCGATTCGCGCTGCGCACTCTGAGAAAGTCACCCGGGTTTGCAACCATCGTGATCGTCACTCTGGCGCTCGGAATTGGCGTCAACACGGCAATGTTCAGCGTTGCCAATCGGGTGCTCTGGGCCTCGCTCCCCTTCGCGCAGCCCGACCGGCTGGTGTCCGTGGACGAGGTTGAGCCTCAGGATCCGGACGCCGTGTGGGGAGCGACGTATCCTTCTTTCCGCGAGTGGCAGGCACAAACCGGCTCGCTCGAGAGCATGTCGGCCGTTTCGTGGACCAACCGGGTGTTGCGCGAGGGCAGCGAACCGGTGCGGGTGCGAGGCGCGTCCGTCTCGCACGAGTTCTTTCCGCTTTTGGGAGTGCAGCCCGAACTGGGGCGGGTCTTCACCCCGGATGACGACAAAACGGGCGCCTCGGCCGTCATCGTTCTGAGCCACGAAATGTGGACGACGCGATTTGGAGCCGATCCCGCGATTCTAGGCCGAACCGTCCATTTCGATGGAGTCGCGCCTACGGTAGTGGGCGTCATGCCTGCAACCTTCCGCTATCCTCCCAGAACCGAATACTGGCTTCCGATGGCGGCAGTGACCTCACCGTCGCTCACGGCGCGGTGGGACTTCTGGATGCTTTCCACGATCGGCCGTCTCAAGCCGGGACGGACCGGACAGGATGTGGCGTCCGAGGTGAGCGGAATCATGGCCAGGGTTCTCCAGGCGCACCCGGAAGCGCGGCGCGGCCACATCATCCGGGTGCGGCCCTTACGCGACGATCTCGGAAGCGACTTGCGACCGGCGCTCCTCATCCTGATGGGAGGCGTCGGCCTGGTTCTCCTGATTGCCTGCGGGAACGTCGCCTCGCTCATGCTCGTACGCGCGACGGCGAGGACGCGCGAACTGGTAATCCGCGCCGCGCTCGGGGCAGGCCGGCGCCGCCTGGTGCGCCAGCTCTTCACCGAGGGCGCCATGCTCGCGCTGTGCGGCGGAATCGCAGGCGTGGGTCTGGCAGTACTGACTACCAGGTGGCTGCCGCTGCTGAGCCGCGATTGGCGCCTCGCCAATGTCCCCATCGACGCCTCGGTTCTGCTCTTCGCCCTGATCGCAACCGCCTTCACCTGTCTGTTGTTCGGCGTCTTGCCTGCGATGCGGGCGACGCGTGTGGAAACGGGCGATGCCTTACGCAGCGGCGCTCGCGGCAGCCAGAGCCGCCAGCGAGCCGCCGCACAGCAGGTTCTGGTTACCGCGGAGGTCGCCCTGTGCGTCGTGCTGCTGGTCGCGTCGGCGCTTCTGCTCCAGAGCTGGCGGCGCGTGTTGCATGTGGATCCCGGCTTCCGCGCGGACGGTCTGGCGATTCTGCGAGTCAATCTGCCGCCTACCTACAAGGATGACGCCTCCATCCAAGGCTTTTACTCTCGAGCCACCACCCAGATCGCCGGCCTCCCGGGCGTGACCGGCGTGACCTTGACAACATCCTTACCCATTTCCGGCGGTGATGGAACCGGCGACTTGACCATCGAGGGAAACCCAGCCGCGCCGGGAGAACTGGGCGCCGTTACTACCCGCTCCACGACGCCGGATTACTTCAACGTGATGGGAATCCCTCTCGTACAAGGCCGGACTTTCGGCGAACACGACGATGCCTCCCGGCAGCCCGTGGCGATCATCAATCAGGCCATGATGCGACGCTTTTGGCCCAATCAGGATCCGGTCGGCAAGCGCATCAAGATCGGCACGAGGAATTTAGCGGACTGGATGACGATCGTTGGTGTTGTGAAAGACGTCCGCAACGACGGCCTCTCGTCCGACATCGGTTATTCCGCGTATTTACCCTTTGCCCAAGGACCCGACCGGGGAATGGAGTTGGCAGTCCGCACGCCCGGCAACCCGCAGGGCCTCTTGCCAACCATCACCGCCCAACTGCGCCGGATGGAGCCTGCCTTGCTGATCGATCGCGCCCAAACCATGCAGGCCCGAATCGACGAATCCGTTGCTCCCCGCCGCTTGAATCTGG
>Ga0335073_10009423_pt1 | contig 13710 bp, 11 predicted proteins | sample Lox_Sample_22_FD_207093 | JGI IMG/M metagenome (GOLD analysis project Ga0335073, IMG submission 207093) | Soil microbial communities from Loxahatchee National Wildlife Refuge, Florida, United States - Lox_Sample_2.2 | ecosystem: Environmental > Terrestrial > Soil > Wetlands | place: USA... | reverse complement strand
TCCTGAGACGACGGAAGAGGACCGATCAGCGGCCGGCGCCCGGCGGACGACTGCGTCGCTGCGGCTCAAACTTCCCCCGCTACACAACGTCAGCTTGCTGCTCCTCTGGCTGGCGCTGATCCTGCTGTTCTCGATCACGCAACCAAGCACGTTTCCCACCACGGAGACGGCGAGAACCTTGGCATCGGACGAAGCGATCACAGCGATGATGGCGTTGTCACTCGTGCTCCCGCTCGCCGCCGGTGTCTTTGATCTCTCGATAGGTGGGGTCATGGGTCTGTGCGTCGTCCTGGTCGCGTATTTCCAATCGAACAGCCACATGACACCGCTCGAGGCGATCCTTCTCACCGTTCTGTGCGGGCTCGCGATCGGCGCGGTGAACGGGTTTGTAGTCGTGCGCCTTCGCGTCGATTCGTTCATCGCGACCCTGGCGATGACATCGATTCTCGAGGCCGGGATGCAATGGATCAGTGGCGGCCAGGAAATCGTCACGGGCATTCCGACTAGCTTCACCAACCTCGGAACGAATGAGGTCGTGGGGATTCCGCTCCCCTTCTACTACATGCTTGTGATCGCCGGCGTACTGTGGTATGTCATGAGCTTCCGCCAGACCGGCCGGTATCTCTACGCTACGGGTTCGAATCCCGAAGCCGCGCGATTGTCGGGGGTCCGGACTGACCGGCTTAAGGTCGTTGCGCTGCTCGCGTCGGCGGGGATCGCTTCGCTGGCGGGCGTCGCTTTCATGGCGAAGATCGGATCGGCTTCGCTGGACGCAGGGACGCCCTACCTCCTGCCGGCGTTCGCCGCGGTGTTTCTCGGCGCTACCCAGTTTCGCGCACGGCACGTCAACGTCCTCGGTACCGTGATTGCCGTGTATGCGCTCGCGACCGGGGTGAAGGGACTGCAGCTCTCGGGGGCTGCCCCCTGGGTGGAGGATCTATTCAATGGGGTCGCGCTGATCATCGCTGTCGCGTTCGCCGTTCGCGCCCGTCGACTCCGCACATAAATCGGTGGCGTCGTCGGCGACCGAGGCCTGACCAAGCGGCCGACTGAGCCTCGATAGCCATCGATCCGGCTATGCCTGCTAATTCGACCGGGACGAGTACGTAGTCTCGCCGAACGTGACGGCGAGGTGAGCCGCGTGCGCCGTATCGGAGGCCCCATGCCAGTGCACTTCGCCGGGCTCCGCGCAGACACTATCGCCCGCATGCAGCTGAACTACGTCTCCTCCCTCGGACTGGAACAAACACTCGCCCTCGACGATATGGAGCACTTGGCCACCGGTATGACAATGCCAGGCAATGCGTACACCGGGGTCGAATCGAACGATGTTCACACGGACGATGCCGGGGTCGGCCGACTCGCGAAGCACCCGAGCCGTGACCTCGCCTGTGAAGCGACTCATGTCTTGCGCGGGATCGCCGTGTAGCGCCTCGAATCGGCTGATCACGATCACGGCGGCCCACGATACACGTTGGCAGAACCGTCGTTGGCGCGACCGCGAGCACCGGGGGACCCGGTGTGATACAACCGACCCGACCGACCGGTAGATAGGCGTGCGTCTGGACGAGACCGCAGCCGGAACCAAGGCAGCGAGTACGGAAAGGAAGAGATGGGCAGCGAGAGGCGCTGCGAAAGTGGCTTGGTAATTAAGGTCGAGGGCGGCATCGCGTTCGTCACGTTGGACCGACCGGAATCGCTTAACGCCCTGAGCTTCGCCCTCCTCGACTCCCTGGCCGACGAGTTGGGGCTTCTCGCGCGAGATCCGGCCGTGCGCTGCGTTGTCCTACGCGGTTCGGGCCGATCGTTCTGCGCTGGTGGCGACGTACGCGAGATCGCCGCGAGGCGGAAGGAAACGGCCGAAGCCGCGTCGCTGGGGGCGCTGCTCGATGCACAGTCACGACTCATGCTTCGCCACGAGGAGTCGGTGCGGTTGCTGCACAGAATGCCGAAACCAACAGTCGCGTCGGTGCAGGGACACGCTTTTGGCGGTGGTATGTGCCTCGCTCTGGCCTGCGACCTCCGCCTGGTCGCCCGCGACGCGAAGCTGCAGGCCGGATTCAAGCAGCGGTCTCTGAGCGGCGACTTCGGGATCGCGTACTTCCTCACGCAGATCGTCGGCGCCGGCAGGGCGCGCGAGATCCTGCTACTCGATCCGGTGCTCGATGGGGAGGCCACGGTCGCGCTGGGCCTCGCCACGTCGGTGCATGACGAGCACGATCTGGAAGAGGCGACGAACGAGTTGGCGCGCAAACTCGCCGCCGGTCCGACGATCGCGCTCGGGCGGATGAAGGACAACATCTTTGCCGCTCAAACGCTTTCCATGGATGAGGCGCTGCGCGCCGAGGCGATGAACCAACGCATCAGCGCGAACACGCTCGATGCGGCCGAAGCCGGCGCGGCGTTTGGAGAAAAGCGACCACCGAGGTTCACAGGACAATGAACAGCTATCCAACCTTTGCCGAGCTGCCGTTCGTCGATGGAACGAGTGAGCGACATGCTTGGACAGTCTTTGGTCACGACGACGAGCTCGGCTGCCTGAACTTCGTCGGGCCCGAGCAGGTGGTCGCGGCCAGCCGAGAGGTAGAGCGGGGACGAGTCGTCAATCTCAACCTTGCCCTGGGTGAGCCCCAGCCGCAGTTCTGGGCGTCACGGCCCGTCATGCAGCACACCCGCATCGTTAAGCGCAACGTGCGTGATGACGAGATCGATCACCTCGGCATGCAGACGAGCACCCAGTGGGACGGCCTCGGCCATCAGCGCTTCCGGGAGCACGGTTACTTCGGAGGTCGACAGGAGGCGGAACTCGATCGCGGCGAGCTCGGCATCGAGCGATGGGCTCAGCGCGGCATGATTGCCCGGGGGGTGCTGGCCGATGTCGCCGCGTACCAGCATGCGCGGGGAGAGCCAATCCCGCAGGATCACCGCTTCCCGATCAACGCTGAGATGCTCTCGGACGTGCTTCGGCATCAGGGCACGACGTTACGCCCGGGGGACGTTCTGCTGGTTCGTACTGGTTGGTTGCGCTGGTACACGACCCTCGAGGCGACCCGGCGCCAGGAGCTGGCGACCCTCCTCGCCGAAGATCGAACCCGCATCGCGCTCCCCGGGCTAGACCCACGACTCGACACGATCGCGTGGCTGTGGGACAACCGGATCGCTGCCACCGCGTTCGACAATCCGACGGCTGAGACGCTGCCTTACATCCGCGAACACGGATGGGGTCACATCCGGCTGATCGCGTTACTCGGTCTGCCGCTCGGCGAGCTGTGGCAACTCGATGACCTCGCAAGCGTGTGTCAGGACGAGGGTAGGTATTCGTTCCTGCTCTCGGCGCCGCCGCTCAACCTGCCTGGCGGGGTCGGGTCGCCCGCGAACGCGTACGCGGTTCTGTGAACGACGGGCCAGCGGACGGTATACTTCGTACCCACCGACCGGCCGGTAGGTATGAGTTTTCTTGGAGGAACGATGAGCGCAGAGCTGTGCGTAACGTACGAGAGCGATGGCCGTCTGGCCTTCATCACGCTCAACCGACCCGAAGTCCGCAATGCGCTCAACGGCGATCTCCTTCGTGACTTCAACAAGGCTCTCGATGCATTCCAGGCGGACGATGAGCCTCGGGTTGGGATCCTCCGCGCGAACGGTCCGACCTTCTGCGCCGGGTTCGACCTGACCCGGACATCAGCGTCGGTCTCAGGGGACATTGGACCGTGGGAGGATCGCGCTCGCCTGCTCGGATGGATCAATCTGGCCGTCCGAATCTGGGAGTTCCCTCGTCCGATCATCGCCCAGGTGCAAGGACACTGCCTCGCCGGAGGCATCCTTCTCCCGATGGCGTGCGACATCGTCTTCATCTCCAAGACCTGCGCCGTCGGCTGGCCACGGCTGCCCGTCGGCGGCGGCTTCATGGACGGCGCGATGTCGCTTCTCGTCGGACAGAGACGCGCGAAGGAGATCTCCTACATCGTGGGGAGCCGGATCAGCGGCGAGCAGGCTGCGGATTGGGGCTACGCGAACTTTGCGGTTCCCGAGGACGACCTCGCGCGTGAGACGGTGGCGTTCGCGCGCCGTGTGGCGAAGACTCCGCGAAACATCCTCGAAATCCGGAAGGCCGCGATCACGCGGGCGAGCATGGGGCTTTCATTCCGCGACGCACTCCTCGCCGGGGTCGAGTGGGACGTCATCGCGCACGTCGATCCAGCGGTCGTCGGCATGAAGCGACTGGTGCGCGAAAACGGAATGAAGACGGTGATCGACGCGTTCGAGAACACCGATGATGCATTCGCGGCCTTGCAGGCCACGGACGGGAACGGCGACGTAGTGGGGAGCTTGTCCCGACGCTCGTCATAGGCCGCGTGGGGCCGACCTTCACTGGTCGGCCAGATGACGAGCCGCCAGGTATCCGAAGACCATCGAGGAGCCGACGGAGGACCCGCTGCCGTAGCCTCCGCCGAACAAAGCGTTGGCCGCCGTGTTGCCACATGCGAAGAGACCCTCGATCGGCGTCCCATCTCCTCGGATGACCTGAGCATCCGGGGAGATCACGACGCCACCTCGGGTGCCGGCGTGGCTGGGGTGTACCTGGATGGCGTAGAACGGGGAGCGCTCGATCGTGCCCATCGTGGGGTTGGGCGACTCGTGGTCAGGATCTCCCCAGTACCGCTCGTAAGAGGACGCGCCACGGGCGAAGCGGGGGTCTTTCCCGTCCGCGCACGAGCGGTTGTAGTCCACGACCTCCGCGACGAGTCCGGCGGAATCGACACCGATCTGCCTGGCAAGCTCCTCGAGCGATTCTGAGTGGGACATCCACGCCGGCACCGGATCGCCGGGCCTGACGCACGGCAGGCCGTACCGCTCGCGATAGACATCGTCGAAGACCAGATACGAGGGCACATGCGGATGCGTGCGGAAGCGGTGATCGACCTCGTTCCAGGCGTCGCTCAGGTCGAAATAGGCCGCTTCGGACGCGAACCGCCGACCCGTCCGGTCGATGACGATCCCGTGTGGCTTTGACAGCTCGGCGTTGAACATGCGATAGAGCTGCTCGCCGTCGTGGGTATCTCCGGGGATGCGCAAGGCCGGGTGGAGAACCGCCTTGTCCATGAGCGCCGTCGCGGCGCCGGCCGCCATCGCCATCACGAGCCCGTCGCCCGTGTTCGACGGTGGCGTCTGCGGATACGCCTTGGCGCCGGGGAGATAGCGCCGGGCAAGCTCTTCGTTCCAATCAAAGCCGCCGGTGTTGAGGAGAACCCCCCGGCGGGCCCGGACCCGGATGACCCCTCCCGGGCCATCGACCACGATGCCCGATATCCGACGCCGCCGGGCGATGAGCCCGCGCACGGGCGAGGACACGGCAAATGGAATTCCCCGCTCGAGGACGGCCTTCCAGAGGCCTCCGATGATCGCGCGGCCGGCCACCCAAGACTCGCGCGCTGGCCGGTCGGCGGTTTGGAAGCCCGGGACAAAGTCCATGTGGGGCGTGTGCCGAACGAGCCGGAGCGCCGGGAGCCGCTCCTCCGCCGGAATGAGGACGTCGTGCGCCGAGTTGGGGTGCTGGAGGACGGCGCGGCCGTTCGGGCAGGCGCCAGGGAGGTCTGGGTAGTAGTCCGGCTGTCCGGGCCAGATCACCCAGTTGATCCCGGTCCACGACTCAACGGTCTCTATGACCCGCTCCACGCTGTGCACGTATCGGCGTTGGAGCGTCTCGTCCCCGCGACCATCGGACGCAGCTTCCAAGTACCTCATCGCGGCCTCGACCGAGTCATCGATGCCCTTGCGCCGCATGATGTGGTTGCAGGGGGCCCAGACGACGCCTCCCGAATACGCCGTGCCGCCCCCGACGACCGGGGCCTTCTCGTAGATAGCGACGGACAGGCCGGCGTCGTGCGCCGCGATGGCGGCGGTCAGCGCGCCTGAACCGGAGCCCGCAACGGCCAAGTCGACGGTTTCGCTGTACCCGCGACCCCGGCGACTGCTCACGCCTACGTCCGCAGCTCTCATTACCGAGCGCTTGACTCGTTTCGTCGTAGCGCGAACTACCAGCCTGCGCGCGTCGAACGTTTCCGGCTCGCCACCGATCGACCGCTGGTCCGTTGCGGCATCCGTCGAACCTCCTTCCGCGCCAGGGCTCAGGCGGAGCGTGACCTGTGCGGCGAACTGCTCGATCAGCGCCTGAGCGACCTCCTCGAACATTCCGCGGCCCACCTGGGCGATCGCGCCCGTCACGACCATGCGAGTGGAGATCGCGAGTTCGGAGCCTTGCCGCTTCTCCCGAACGTGCATTTGCAGCTCCGCCCTGGCGGTGCCTTCTCCCGACTGCTCCTTGCCGGCTGCCTCGAGATCTGCCGTACGAGCGCTCCTCACGACGTTGGTGATACGGACGGTCCCGGCGTAGGAAAAGCGCATCGGACCGAACCTCACATCCATCGTGGCCTGCCGTGCGTCCCTGGCATCGGAGTGGGTGAGACGAGCTCCGGGGAGACACGGACCCACCCGGTCAAGATCGAGTAGGAACTCGAATACGTCGTCGGGAGGGCGAGGGATGTTGACGCGGTTTGAGATCAGCACATCGACCGTCCGAGGCCGCCAGCCTACCGTACGGTCGGGCGTTTCGCTACGATGGCGGCGCGCGGCCTCGCGCCGCCGCCGCCGCATGCCTGAATGGCCTGCCGAGGGGCGACCGCAACCGTTTGCGATCCGCTGCTGGGACGGGCGCCGAGGCTCCATTTAGCCGGTCTGGAGGGGCGCTTCTTTAAGAATCGTTTGCTTTTCAGGCAGACCTCTTGCATCAGCTACCGATCGGCCGGTAGGATGTCGCTCGCCGACGCAGGAGTCGATGCTGGGAGGCTGTGACCGAGCGACGGTGGTTGTCCATCTAGGTCGTAAGTCGTCGGGTAAGGAGAGAGGAACACGGTGACCAAGCACAAATGGAGTTCCCCCACCTTCGGGTGGATTCGTAGCGTCCGCGCACTCGGTGCTGTACTCGCCGTATCGGTTCTTGCGGCCGCCTGTGGGTCGAGCTCAAGCTCTAGCTCAACCGCCAGTTCCGGGTCGGGCTCGAGCGGCGGGTCGGCTTCAAATGCTGCTCAGACGACTTCGACGAAGAACTGCACGGCCCGAGCTCTTCTGATCACAAACGTCACTGGGGTCGGCGCGCAGAACGGAGCGAGCGACGTTCCGGCGGAGAAGCTTGCGGCGGCAAACATCAACAAGGCCGGAGGAGTCGACGGGTGCAAGCTCGTCGTCGACATCGAGAACGAAGCGAGCGACCCGACGAAGGACGTGCCGCTTGCCGAGCAGGCGCTAAGTCAGCACCACTATGCCGAAGCTGCGGCAGTTGATCTCGGAGGTGCCTCAGCCGCGCCATATTTCATGCGGCAGAAGACGCTGTCGATAACGTCTGACTGTGCCGGTGAGGGTCTTGATCCAAAGACGTATCCGTACTTCTTCGATACGTGTCCCGGCCTGGCGCCCCCAACGGATGCCGCCACCAAGTTGGCGCTGAAAGCCGGCTACAAGAAGATCGCCGCGGTCGTCCAGGATAACTCGCTTGGCGCTAACGCGGCGCTGGGTGTTCAGCAGGCGGCCAAGGCAGCCGGCGCAACGCTGGTGGACACGGAAAAGATCGATCCGACGGCAGTCGACACCACGCCGGCGGTGACAAGGCTGCAGAACAGCGGCGCTCAAGCCGTGATATTCGAGCTCTTCGGGGCCGTCGTGGGCCATTTCCTCAATGACTACGCGACGAGTGGCGACAAAGCCCCGATCTACGGCGGCCTTGGCACATTTGCCACGAATATTCCTGCGATCGTGTCAAGCCCGGCCGCGTACGCGCATCTCCTAGTTGTGGGACCGTCGGTTGCTACCTATCCAACTCGCCCGGTAGTCCAGAACTACATCAACGCGTTGAAGAGCTTCCCCGGCGGGCAGACCCCGCTGAGCAACAACCTGTCGACGTCGGGCCAGGTTTACGATGACCTGATCCTGTTCGCCTGGGCGGCCAACCAGGCGCATTCACTCGACAGCACAGTGTTGACGAAGTTTTTGGAGACACACGGAAGCACGCCGGTCCCTGGACTGCTGGACTGGACTTACACTGGCTACACACCGACGGACCACATGTTCACCACCAAAGACCTCGCGCTTGCGCAGATGGGAGCCCTCAAGGATGGGCAGCTGAAGCGCATCTCGTATGCATTTGGTGGCTAGCAGGTCACTGATGATGGGGTGCCGCCACGTGCGGCACCCCATCACGGCAAGCTGAGCTTCGTATGCATGAATTTGCTACCGCCTTCGTCAGCGGCATCGGGATCGGCTCGATCTACTGTGTCGTAGCTCTCGGCTATTCGTTTGTTTACCGGACGACTGCGAGCTTCAATTTCGCCCAAGGACAGGCCGTCGTCCTCGGGACGCTCCTGACGTACACCTTCTACATGAAGGTGGGTCTGCCGGCCGTGTTCGCGGGAATCGCCGTATGTATCGTTGTCGCGGGCATTGGTGGACTGACCGAGCGGGTCGCGATCTATCCGCTGGTCCGGCGCGGCGACGAAACGCTGAAGTGGCTGATGTCCACGTTGGGAATGGCGGTGCTGTTCACCGGAGCGTCACTCAGGATTTGGGGGTCCCAGATCCTTGGCATCCGAGACTATCTCTCGTCGCCGGTGACGCATCTGGGGTCGGTCAGGATCTCGAGTTCATACGTTCTTGCCTTCGCGGTAGCCGTCGCTCTCGCACTGGCGATTGAGGTTTTCCAACGATTCACGTTTTGGGGCCGGATCATGCGCGCCGTAGGCGACAATCGGATCGCGGTGGAACTCGCGGGTGTGAACGTGATCCGAATGGGCTTTTGGGCATTCGTCCTCAGCGGAGTCCTCGCCGGCGCCGCCGGCTTCGTGATCGGCCCCGTGACGTTCGCGGATCCGAACGCAGGCTTCAGTTTCGCGATCTTGTCATTTGCCGCCCTCGCGATCGGGGGGTTTCAGAGCCATTGGGGCGCGATGGTCGGCGGTTTTGCCGTGGGCCTCGCCGAAAGTATCGGAGGTACCTATCTAGGTCTCCAGTACCAGAATCTCGTGGTATTCGGGATGCTGGTGCTGATCCTCCTGATACGCCCGGAAGGCTTGGCGACGGCACATCCGGCGAGACAAGTGTGAGCGTCTCGGTTCTGGAGCCCAAGACCCTGGGGCAGAGCAGGGGCCCGCGCTTCCGTCGCGTGGTCGGCGGCGTCTTCAATGGGCCGGTCGTACTCACCATACTGGTGGTTCTGTTCGGAATGGCCGTCGGGTCCCAGGGCGACTTGCTCCAGGGGGCTGTTGCCCTGACGTATGCGCTGGCGGCGACAGGGCTGGGAGTCGCGCTCGGGCTTGGCGGTGAATACCTTCTCGGCCAGGGTGCGATCTTCGCCTGCGGGGCGTACGTCACCGCCAGCCTCCAGGTGACTTACTCGTGGAGCTTTTGGCCTGCCGCCGGCGTGGGCGTCATAGCGGCGTTCGTACTCGGTTTCATGTTGAGCATCCCGGGCCTGCGCGTGTCGCGGTTCTACTTTGCAATGGTCGGGTTCTTCCTCGTCTACCTGATTCCGGACATCGTTCAGCTCCTCTCGGCGCAGACCGGAGGCTCCGCGGGGCTCGCGCTCACAAGCGCGCCGACTTTCTTCGGCGTGACGCTCGACAACCGAGGCATGTTCATCTTCGCCGCCATTGCGCTCGGCCTCGGTTTACTCTTGGTGCGAAACCTGCGCCGGTCGCCGCTCGGTGTCCACATGCGCCGGATGCGAGACTCCCCGTTCGTAATCGCGACGGCGGGAATCCCGGTTTGGCGCATCAGACTCGCGATCTACATCTTCAGCTCGTTGCTGGCCGGCGTCGCGGGGGCGATATACAGCCAGATCAACGGTTTCCTATCGCCGCTCGACTTTCCTGTCGATACCACGATCCTATTCTTTGCCGCCGTACTCGTTGGTGGTCGAACGACGCTGCTTGGCCCCACGCTCGGCGTCTTTCTGCTCTACGTCATCCCGCAGATCGTGATCAACGTGGCGTCGTACTCGGACCTGATCTATGGAGCGACGGTACTTGTGAGTGTCATCGCGCTGCGCGAAGGGGTCGAGGAGGCTGCAATCGACCTCTATCGTCGCGTGCGGCGCCGAGGGCATCCGCCTCCGGCCTACGTTCCGACCGAGGACGACGAGCCCTCGTCCGAGCGCCTGGCTGACCTGCTCTGGGAGCTGCGCGAGGGAAAGACCGTCGCCGGGCCTCTCGTTGCTCGGGGAGCGCGCAAGGCCTTCGGCGGCGTGGCGGCGCTGAGCATGGACGAAGACTCTGAGGTCACCGTCGAGCCCGGTCAGGTCCACTTGCTTCTCGGGCCGAACGGATCGGGCAAGACAACGCTTCTGAACGCCATGTCTGGGCTCGCGCGTCTCGACGGAGGGAGCATCGAGATCGGGGACAGGAACGTGACCCGTGCGCCGATCGCGCGCATCGCCCAGCTCGGCGTCAGCCGATCGTTTCAGACCCCGAAGCTGCCTGACGAGCTTTCACCAGAGCAGCTCTTGAGCGGAATGCTCGCCGGCATGCGCCGGGTCAGCTATCTGCATTGGCTCACCAGCGATCACGTGGCGGCACGGACGCGGCGACGGACTGACCGCCTCGCCAGCGAGATCGTGAGAGCGAGCGGTCTCGCGCGCTCGGCCTCGCGTCGCGCTATCGATTTGACATCGGGTGAGCGACGACTGTGTGACGTTCTTGCCGCTTTGACCTCTCACGCGTCCCTGGTGTTGCTGGACGAGCCGGCTTCGGGACTCTCCGCGCGTGAGCGGCGCTTGCTCGCGGACACGATCAGAGCCCTGGCTGCGCGTGGCATGGGCTTCCTAGTCGTCGAACACGATCTGGACCTTGCGCTTGGCATGGCCGACATGGTCACCGTGCTAGTCGGAGGGACCGTCGCGGTATCTGGGGAGCCAGGTGAGATCAAAGAACATCCGTACATAAGAGAAGTCCTGATCGGGACGCCCGCATGAGCGAGCTCGCAGTCACGGGCATCTTCGCCGGTTACGGTGGGACGGACGTCCTGCGGGACGTGACACTCGATGTCTCTCCCGGCCAGTGCGTCGCGGTCCTGGGGCCAAACGGAGCGGGCAAGTCGACGCTGCTGAAGGTGCTATCGGGGCAACTCCGCGTCCGTGAGGGGACACGAACCATCGACGGGGCCGACGTCACCTCATGGCGACCGTACAAAGCCGCGCGCGCGGGGGTGCGTTGGGTGGGCGAGCCGCGTCCGATCTACCCGTCCCTCACCGTCGAGGAAAACCTGGCCATCGGCGGTGTCGTCGCGCGGCGGGAGATCAAGGAAGCGACGGAGAGGGTCTATCGGCTCCTGGAGGCGCTTCGCCCCAAGCGCCATGACCGTGCGGGCAGCCTCAGCGGCGGCCAGCAGCAGATGCTCGCGATCGGGCAGGCGCTGATGAGCAACCCACACTACCTGTGCCTGGACGAACCCTCGCTTGGCCTGGCACCGGTGGTCTTCGGCGAGGTCGCCCGTCTCATATCCGATCTAGCCGAGCATGGCGTGGGAATCGTCTGGGCCGAGCAGTTCCCTGAGATCGCCAAGGCGCGGAGCACCCACGTGGTCGTCCTCAGTGCGGGGGCGGTGATCGCATCGGGCCCGCCCGGCGAGATCTCCGACGCCCAACTTGAGGCCGCGTATCTTGGCACGCGGGCGCAGCCCAGTACCGTGAGTTGACACCCGGTTGATGCAACTAGCAGTGAGGGAAACAGCAGCAGCGAATGAGGAGGCGTAGTGGCGGACCGCGGTGCTATTGAGCAGCTCTTCTCGGATTACGCGTCGGTCATCGATAACGAGGACTGGGCGCTGCTCGAGCACATCTTCGTCGACGACGCCGTGTGGCGGATGGAGCATCCCGGGAACCAGCCAGTCGAGCACCACGGGATTGCGGCGATCAAGGACTTCCTGCCTGGATCGCGCGCCAAGGGCCAGCCCCGACACATCTTCACGAACCTACGTCTCCTGCGCCAGGACGAGGACTCCGCGACGGCGACGATGTACATGACGTTCGCGGTCACCAATGGCGGTGAGTTCGGAATCGTGATGACGTCCGTTTACACCGTTGAGGCGGTACGTACGACGAGCGGGTGGCGGTTCCAGCGGTTGACCCTGTCCGTTGACAGCCCGTACCGGGAGGACGCATGACTGTTGAGCTGGATTATCCCTATCCGCAGGGATCCGAATGCCCGTATCCCCTGTTCGCGCATCTGCGCGAGGAGGCCCCTGTTCACGAGATGCCGGACCGTCAGGGAGTCTTCATCGTCACCCGGTATGACGACGTGCGTACCGTGCTTGCGACGCCAAAGGTATACGCCAGCCGGAACAGTCGCGGAGGACTCAATGGGATCGACTGGGCGTCCGCGGCGAAGGAGTCCGCCTCGATGCTCGAGTCCGATGCTCCCGATCTGAAGCCAAAGCGCGAGCTCGCCTTCTTGGCGCTCAAGCCGGCACGGATGAAACTCTACGAGTCTCGCATCCAGCGCCTTGCGGACGAACTAATCGACGCGTTCGTCGATCGTGGGCAGTGCGACTTCGTCCAGGAGTTTGCCCGCCCGTTGCCCATGCGGCTGACGCTCTGGTTGATGGGCGTGCCCGAGGAAGATATGGAGTTCATCAAGCTCTGGGGCAGGTTTGAGTCGTCGGGTCTCTCATTCATGCCCGAGGGCTTTCAGACACAGCAGCGCTCGAACGGCCAGCGGATGACGGCATACCTCACAGAGCTCCTCCAGAGCCGCTACGAGAATCCGGGAGAGGACATCGTCAGCCTGGTGATCAATGAGCACGTCAAGCGGGATGGGTCCTTCGATCTCGAATACGTTCTCCAGCAGCTGATCGTGCTGCTCGCGGGTGGCGTCAACACCACCGCACACTTCATCTCGAGCATGTTGTGGTTGCTGATCGAGAACCCGGAGCAACTCGACCGGGTCCGCACGGACACTAGGGACCTTAAGCGGGCGATCGAAGAGTGTCTCCGGTTGGAGTCCCCAGCCGTGTGGGTATCGCGCTACGTGACGACGGACACCGAGCTCGACGGCGTGCGGATTCCGGCCGGCTCCTTCGTTCTCGCCATGCTCTCCTCCGCGAACCGCGACGAGCGTCGGTTCGAGTGCCCAGCAGAGCTCGATGTGAGCCGGAAGAACGTCCGCGATCACATGGCGTTCGGATACGGCGAGCATTTCTGCATCGGTGCGCCGCTGGCCCGCCTCGAAGTGAAGATCGCGTTCGAGCGGATATTCGCACGCCTCGACGACATCAGGCTGGCGGAAGGCAACGACTTCACCCACTTCGAGAGCTCGTCTTTCCGCGGTCTAAACCGGCTCATGATCGAGTTCGAAGCGCGGACAGACGACCGCGCGTCAGAGCCGACCGCGGCTAGCGCGATTTAGCGCCTTCGGTGAACACTGACGCGAAGCTCTCGGCTACCTGCTCGGCCGAGAAGCCCCCGTCGGGTCGGAACCAGAAGATGGTCCAGTTGAGCATGTTGAGCAGGGCGAGCCGCAGCAGCTTCGCGCTGATATCGGTGCGAAGTTCTCCGGATCGTTGGGCGGCGGCAATCGTGTTCTCGACGAGGCCGTCGTAGGCGTCGCGGTGGCGGAGGATCTCCTCCCGTTGTGCGGTGGTCAGCGCGCGCATCTCGGTAAGCATCGT
>Ga0335073_10009422_pt1 | contig 13711 bp, 10 predicted proteins | sample Lox_Sample_22_FD_207093 | JGI IMG/M metagenome (GOLD analysis project Ga0335073, IMG submission 207093) | Soil microbial communities from Loxahatchee National Wildlife Refuge, Florida, United States - Lox_Sample_2.2 | ecosystem: Environmental > Terrestrial > Soil > Wetlands | place: USA... | reverse complement strand
CAGCAAGGTGCCTCGGAGCAGGCGTCGCGGAAGAAGACATGGAAAAAACAGGACGATGGATTCGATGCCATGCTCGAACCTTTCTACTACGGCAAGCACCTTACCGATCCTATCGATACTCAGAAAGACAAGTGGAACCTGCTCCCGGCTTTCTTGAAGGTCAAGGGCTTGATCAAACAGCATATTGACTCGTTCAACTTCTTCATCGAGCACGAGTTGAAGAGCATCGTCCGTGCGAATAGAAAGGTACATGATGAATCGCTTTTCACTATACCACTCAAGCACAAAATCTTACGGTTACAAGGTCACGAGCGATGTCGACGCCAAATTCTGGCTGGAATATACCGATATCCGAGTGCTTAAGCCCACCCGCCTTGAAGAAGATATTAACCCTCACGGTGGATCAACGGTGACACCACACGAGTGCCGACTGCGCGACATGACTTATGCTGCGCCAATCGTTGTCGATATCGTGTACAAACGTAGTACTCAACGAGTCAAGCGGAAAGATATCCACATTGGTAGAATGCCTATCATGCTTCGTAGCGCAAACTGTGTGCTCACTGGCAAGTCTGAAAATGATTTGTCGAATATGGATGAATGTCCGCTTGACCCGGGCGGCTACTTCATCGTTCGTGGACAGGAAAAGGTCATTCTTGTTCAGGAACAACTTAGTAAGAACCGTGTCATTGTCGAGTCGCAGAAAGGCACGGTTCAAGCGTCCGTTACAAGTACCACTCATGAACGAAAGTCAAAAACATACGTCCTACTCAAGAAAGGACGTCTTTATCTCAAGCACAACATTCTGAACGAAGACATTCCCATCGTCATTATAATGAAAGCAATGGGCCTTCAATCCGACCAAGAAATCCTCTGGTTAGTTGCTGGAAAAGATGACATCTACCAAGACGAGTTTGCCATCAATTTCGAGGATGCAATCAAGGAAGAGGTCTTCACTCAATCCCAGGCACTAGACTACATTGGTGCTCGTATCAAACTGATGAGAAGGCCAGTGGGGATGCCGCAACGCCGGAACTACAAGCAAGAAGCCATCGAGGCACTCTCTTCCATTATCATCACTCATGTTCCTGTGCAAGGCATGGATTTCCGACCGAAAACAATCTACATTGCTTTCATGGTTCGAAGAGTGTTGATGGCCATGAACGACCCAAAACTGGTCGATGACCGTGATTATGTCGGAAACAAACGACTAGAATTGGCAGGTCAGATGTTGTCGCTCCTCTTCGAAGATCTCTTCAAGAAGTTCAATCATGACTTGAAATTGCGGATAGACAAAGTCCTCAAGAAGCCTGCACGTACGTCTGAGTTTGACGCTTACGAACATCTAAAATTGCACGGCAATCACATCACGGCGGGTATGGAACGAGCAATCGCCACAGGAAACTGGAACCTTAAACGGTTCAAAATGGAGCGAGCTGGAGTATCTCACGTTCTCAGCAGACTGAGCTACATCAGTGCTCTCGGTATGCTCACTCGCATCAACAGCCAATTTGAGAAGACAAGAAAGATTTCTGGCCCACGTGCTCTTCAAACTTCTCAGTTTGGCATGCTCTGTCCATCAGATACTCCCGAAGGCGAGCAGTGTGGTCTGGTCAAGAACCTTGCACTGATGACACATATCACAACTTCTGACCCAGAGGAACCCATCCGTGAGCTTGTATTTACTCTTGGAGCAGAAGATATTACGATGACCGGTGGCCAAGACATTCATCATCCTGGCAATTATACCGTCTTCATCAACGGAACGCCAATCGCTCTGACGAATCTACCGAAGCGGTTCCTCAACAACTTTCGAAAATTTCGTCGTATGGGCCGCATCTCAGAATTCATAAGCATTAACATCAATCATGACTACAGTACAGTCCACATTGCAACAGATGAAGGTCGCATTTGTCGACCGCTCATCATCGTCGAGAATGGACGGTCGCGAGTCACGGCTCGATACCTCAAGTTGTTAAGAGCTGGCACAATGGGGTTTGATGACTTTCTCGCACGAGGTTTGGTCGAGTATCTCGATGTCAATGAAGAGAACGATTCGTATATCGCCATGGACGAAGCATCTATCGAACCTGATACTACACATCTTGAAATCGAACCGTTCACCATTCTCGGTGCTGTGGCAGGATTGATCCCTTACCCACATCACAACCAGTCTCCTCGAAACACCTATCAATGCGCCATGGGTAAGCAAGCTATTGGAGCCATCGCCTACAATCAACAACAGCGATTGGATAGTTTGCTCTACTTGATGGTCTACCCACAGAAGCCGTTGGTCAAGACGCGAGCCATTGAACTCATTCAATATGAGAAGCTACCGGCCGGGCAGAATGCCATTGTAGCGGTGATGTCATACAGTGGATATGATATAGAAGATGCCGTCGTCATCAACAAAGCATCGTGCGATCGCGGGTTTGGACGCTGTCAAGTCTACAAAAAGATCTCCGTTCCCTTACGCCGATATCTCAACGGTAGCGTAGAGACAATCGACGCTTCTCTGCTGAACAAGGACAACAAGAAACACAATAAACTCGGCGAGGATGGTATCGTAGAGAGCGGCGTGAAGTTGGAAAAGGATGACGTATACATCCTGAAGTGCACACCTGTTAATACAACGACAACGGGACTGGCACTACCCTCAAAATCCGAACGAAAAAAGCTCCTTGAAGAACATAAACCATCATTTCAGTCATATCGACTTCCAGAACCCAGCTACGTTGACAAAGTCATGCTTATGGCCACAGAGACAGATGTCACCACCGTTAAAATTCTAACTCGCCAAACCCGCCGACCAGAACTGGGCGACAAGTTCTCTTCAAGGCATGGCCAGAAAGGTGTGGTCGGTCTTATCGCCGAGCAAGCCGACATGCCCTTCGATCAGAACGGCATCGTGCCAGACATCATCATGAACCCGCACGGCTTCCCGTCGCGGATGACAGTGGGCAAGATGCTGGAGCTGCTGGCGGGCAAAGCGGGGGTGCTGAACGGGACGTTCGAGTACGGCACGGCCTTCGGCGGTTCCAGGGTCGAGGACATGGGCGACCTGCTCATCCGCCACGGCTTCGATTATCTCGGCAAGGACCAGCTCACTTGCGGTATCACCGGGGAGGTCATGCCCGGCTACGTCTTCACCGGCCCCGTCTTCTACCAGAAGCTCAAGCATATGGTCCAGGACAAGATGCATGCGCGCGCTACCGGGCCCATTGCGCTGCTCACGCGCCAGCCTACCGAGGGTAGAGCTAGGGATGGTGGCTTGCGACTTGGTGAAATGGAGAGGGATTGTCTCATTGCGTATGGAGCGGCGCAATTGTTGAGGGAGAGGTTGATGCTGAGCAGCGACAAGCATGAGTGCGATGTTTGCGAACGCTGCGGCATGATTGGTTACCAAGGTTGGTGCCAGATGTGTGGAAAGTCTGAAGGAGTAAGGAAGATGACTCTTCCTTATGCTGCTAAGCTACTGGTGCAGGAACTCTGTGCCATGGGGATCAAAACGGGATTGAAGTTGGTGGAGGAGTTCCCGTCCTAGAAGTTGTTATGTGCGCTTCATGACATTGAGTGTGGACGGCATTACAACTGGTACAGCATGGTGGGACGGCATTTAACATGAAGATACCCTAGATGGAATATCTGCATAGGGATGGCGTCCATGTGCAATTTATATTTCTTACTTAGCGTGCCCATTCGAATCAGACTGGCTTAACAGTTCCTTCAACACTTCACACACGGCGTCTCCAACTTCGCTTGTGCTTGATTTCCCTCCAAGGTCACCAGTTCTCACTTCCAGTCCACCAATGTCTTTGGAGTTCAGTACTCTCTCCACGGCAGCTTCGATAGCGTCGGCTTCCTTGTACATGCAACAAGAATATCGCAATAGCATGCTGAAGGATAGGATCTGAGCTGTTGGGTTGACCTTTCCTTGGCCCGCAATGTCTGGTGCAGAACCATGAATAGGTTCGTAGATGCCCATCACCGGCTTTCCCTTCTCAGGAATTCCACACAAGCTGGCAGATGGCAGCGTCCCTAAGGTTCCCACAACGCCCCCTGCCTGGTCGGATAGCATATCCCCAAACGTATTGTCGGCGAGGATTATGCCGTTGAATCTCTTCGGATCAATAACCATAATCATGCTGAGTGAATCCGCCAACTGGTCCCTGAGTTCCAGATCCGGGAATTCCCTCTCATACAACGCATGCATGGTCTTCCGCCACAGGCGCGAATTAGCCAGCACATTAGCCTTATCGGTGCTCCACACCAGCTTCTCACCCCTCTGCCTCGCCAGCGCCGCTCCCACCCTCCCCACACGCTCAATCTCTGGCACGGTGTACACCCACGAATCGCTCGCCACGCCCTTCTCATAGTCCTCGACTTTGGCGCCGTAGTACGCGCCGCCGCAGTTCTCGCGCAGCACGACAAAGTCCACGCCACGAACGACGTGGTCGCGCAGCGGCGAGCGGCCCACTAGCGACTCAGCATAGACGCGGCACGGCCGCACGTTAGCAAAGGCCCCGAGATGAGTGCGGAGCCGGAGGAGTCCGGCTTCGGGGTTGGGCACGCTGTGCCCCCATTCCGGCCCGCCGCACGACCCGAAGAGCACCGCGTCGCTCGCTGTCGCTTTGGATAGCACGGCTTCTGTGATGGGCGTGCCGTGCGCGTCCAGCGACGCGCCGCCGCAGATGTCGTGGTCTAGCGTGAAGGTTGTGTCCGGTGTGTGCTGCTGCAGCACCGCGAGTACCTTGAGCGCTTCGTGCATTACCTCGGGCCCGGCGTGGTCGCCTGGCAGCACGAGGATCCGGAATGTTTTGGTGGTCGGTGTCATTTTTGGCTGTTAGGGATGCGAATACGGCTGGAAGCGAGGCTGACGGGAAGGCTGAGAAATGGAGAACGGTACTCCGTAGAGCTAAGAGCAAATAATGACGAAGCTCTTCAATAGAAAAAATGACAGCAACAAGAAAAACCAAAACTCTTTATACTCTACGGTTTCGAAACTTACGGATATTCACGCATTATTGTATGAGGGGAATGGTCATGAATGGATGGCAACCGGAAACAAGACCGCAAACTCAACAGCATCTGGCCGATCTCGGCTTTCAGAAAGTTTCAATGTCAGGCTACAAGGCGTTTGAAGGGGATTTGACTTCTTTCAATGGATGTCAAGGAAACAAGCACTTCCAAAGGACACGAAATCCTTAGGAGCGGCCTGGGTGGGTTTATCCACCCTGCTTACCATACCGAGGAAAACCGAGCTGAGAATTAGTCCATGGTCACGTCTGACGCGAGCTGAAGGCGTAGAGCCTGTCTTCAGCTGACGATTTTACCCTCCGTTCCCACACAATTCGAAGATCCCAAACCGATCGCTGAATCGGTGGCGCATTCAGGTAACACCTTGCCCCCTACTGTAAGAGCTCGTGATGAGGTGAAGTAATTCATATGTAGTAATCATAAAGCGTGCTTTCAAAACTTCCAATCAAAGCTCGCCGGTCGGATATCACTCGGGTGTTATCACTAACCATGGCCGGCAGGCGTAGCGATTATGACAAACTCAATCAGAGAAAACAAGGAACAATAAAAGGCTCAGAGGGTTCAGAAAGGTAAAGGAAAGGCTGTTCTAGGCATTTCCAGCCGTGCATTCGAGAATATATATTCTTTGCATGCTGCTCGTCTTAGGCGCAGTCCACCCTGAAGCATTTAAGCCACCGAGATCTTCGAACCCTTGATCGTTGCCCGACATGGGAGATAACCTGTCCACCAGTACCACCCTTCGTGAGTCCCAGCGGCAGAATAAAACCATTAGGACTCAGTACTCGTCGCCATCGCCGTCGCAGTTCGGGCCGGATCCACCACCACCACCCAAGGCCGTCCAGGCGATGCGATGGATCAAATACAATGTCAAGCATTCATTCAAGGCAGGCACTAGACCTTACAACCCATACTCAGGCTTCTGACTAGCAAAGCAAATTAATCATGAACCTTTGGGACAAACTCGAGGCTTCGATTCCGATCCTGGAAAAAATATCTGGAAGAAGCAATGAAATGTAGCGTATCGATAGCCTAAGCAGGGATACCCGATGTCGGGTATCATGCAACGTCGAAGCCGGCAAGCAGCCGAAAGCGTGGGGAAGAAGCATGGTCGAACACCCGCCTAAGACGTTCTCGTAAGATCCAAAGATAACCTCTTCGATTGTTCAAAAGATAGCCACCGCCATGGGAATTCCCTTCAAATCCTCGGTCGCCACAAACACCAACAGTCACCGTTACCATGCGCATATGCGTTTCCGAAAGAAGCGTCCAGAGCCAAGATGACCAGCCCAGTCTTCGCGCTCAAGCAGATAATCTGAGCTTCTCAGCCTGGTCACCCAATACCGGTATCACCAGCACCGTCGTCAAGGCAGGCCATGGCTTTGCCTTCAGTGTAGCCAAAGGCCAAAAGTTCCGCATCACCGACCTCAAAGGCCGCCAGATCGTCGACTTCCTCGCCTGGAAACAGCTGCCGGCCTCCGCCTCCACCACCAGCAGCAGCCGTCGCGGCAGCAGCGGCAGCAACAGCAGCAGCAACAGCGGCGCCGCGACGCTCGCGGACCCGCAGATCCGCTTCAGCGCGGGCAACACGCGATGGCACCTGGGCGGGGCAACGCCGGCGCTGGGCGAGCACCTGTACACGAACACGGGGGCAGCGATGTTTGTGATTACGGCCGACACGGTGCGCATCCACGACATGACGTTTCCGTGCTGCTACCCGGAGCTGTATGGGCGGGCGGGGCTGGCCGGCCACCGCGCGTGCGCGTCGAACATCAGCGAGGCGGTCTCGCTCGCGGGCTACTGGGGCGCCGCCATGGATCATCGCGAGGTGCACGACCCGTTCAATGTCTTTCAGAATACACCGTTTTATAAGCTCAATGGCGACTTGATGAGTAGCGTGGCGGGTGACTACATCGAGATGGTGGCGCTGATGGATGTTATCTGTGCGGTGAGTAGTTGTCCGTACGATCTCAATGGCTTTGTGAAGCCGACTGAGATAGAAATTGCGGTTGGAGTTTAAGAATTTGTTAAAGCTTAGGAACTCGCTGTTGGAGCTTAGGAACTTGTCATTAGAGCTTAAGAACTTGCTACTAGAACTCAGGAACTTGGTATCATGCGGAGTTAGCCATAAATATGGGACCAGATAGACCTAGTATTAATTGACTAACGATGCCGTATGACTTTGAATGTTGAAATAACTTCAGACTTCCGTGAAAAGGTAGAGTACTGAGCAGAACAGAAAACACATGTACATTCCTCTACGGATACTGAGCGGTTTACTTCGCGAGGTACCTTTGGATTCTCTACACGATTCGCTGGAGAACCGAACGCCACGGGTACCATGAGAAGGGTATCACGAAAGATGATCAGCAGGACCAAAATTCGGTCTGCTCCATGTTGATCGAGTGCCAAGGTGGCCGATACAATGCTATGCGGTCAGTCTCACCGCGATAAAATCATCACTACCTAGAAGTAGAAGCTTGATGAGGTGTTGATGGTCGATTAATCAGATCGTGTCATCTCGAGTGAGACGTACAGCGGAATATGCTACAACAGTAGAGTGCTCAAATAAAAGTAAGCAGCGGAAGCATAGAAGACAATGACAGAAAATGGCTAAACGCAGGCCTTTGCGGAACGGGTAAAGTGAATGGCGGCGGCAAGAAGCGAAGCGTGTGCACGTCCACTCAACGAAACACAGAAGCCTCAACGACTTGCAAATCAGCAAAGTCCACTGTTCCGCCATGCCACGCCGTCGGTACAACCCCCCCTCCCAAGATAATCGATCTCGGAACCTCTCCTATCGATGCATCCGGGGGGTAGTTGTGCTATGCTGTCATCGAGCATACCGATGCTGGCGCTCTTCTTTTGCATGGCCACACGCATCGATAAACCTCAACACGCCATCCGCTGTGGATCTGTGGCCTACCGTGCACAATGGGAGGTGAGTGGGCAATGTAATGACCGGGACACTGGCAGAACCGTCCGTGGCAAGATAACAACGACATCTAAGCTGCAATGGACCGAGAGCGGTGTGATGGCGTAGCGGTGGGATTCCGTATTAGACACTTGGAACTGTGGTTCCACGACCGCTCCGGTGCATCTCCAAGCAAAATATCACAGGTCTACGCAAACTAGATTCGCTGGTGCATGGTTGAACGAGCTGAAACCGCGAAACAGATAAAACCGGGCTTCAAATATGACTTCTTCCAGCTTGGATATTATGTACTCGGTAACCCTTCTGGACACAAAACATTTCGGAACGGTGAGCTCGTACTCGTCTCACGTTTGAATCTTAGCGGCAATTCCGTCAATCTCTACGGGTAGGTGGGCCGAACGGTGCTAGAAAGCCGCAACTGCAGCTCATTTGCAGCCCATTTGCAGCTCATGTCTTTCGACAGTCGGGAGGCGGGCTGTCAAAGCCTCGGCAGGGGTGAAATTGAACGTGGGAGAGCGGAAGACCCTGACCCTGACCTACCACGAAGCTAAGGAAGGGTTGGGCTGACCAATTTTTAGAAAAGTCGGAAGAAAAGTCTGGAGCTTCCAAACAGCTTCCTATAAGACCGCTCCTCCCTTTGGCTTTGTAACTTTTCTGCTGCTTCTTGGCCGCTGTCTTGGATTGTCGAATTTTCAATTGCGAATCCTCAGTGCCGTTGCCCATTGACTTTGGAATTTTGGTATCTTGCCCAATTTCTCAACGCGGCAATCCAATTTCTCAACGGTTTTGTGCGAACGAGATTGCAACAGTGTCCCTCCTTTTGAAGCGAAACGACGTCTGGGATTGGTTTCCAGAGGTTCTTTTCAAATCCAGAAATCCGCCGGAGAACCTCACAAGCTTCAGTTTCTCTTCGCAGCCATGTCGACAGCCATTGAGCGTCCCAAGCCTCCTTATCTGCGGACGTTGACCGCCTCCTCGAGTACCTCGTCCTCGGCAGCGAGCTCCGTGACTGTCTCGCCCTTCGACTCTCCGCGCCAGTCACCCTCGACTACCTCTTTGACGTCGCTGAGCGACCTCGACGACACCACCGCCATCCTCAAGCAGGCCCGCGGCACCCTCGTCGACGGCTACGGCAACGAATTCGAGATCCCCGACTACACCATCAAGGAGATCCGCGATGCCATCCCGGCGCACTGCTTCAAGCGGTCGGCCGCGCGCGGCCTCGCCTACGTGGCCAGAGACATAGCTTGCCTGGCAGCGACCTTCTACGTCTTCCACAAGTACGTGACGGCGGAGACGGTGCCGTTCACGCCGGTGCGGTTCGGGCTGTGGGGCGCGTATACGTTCGTGCAGGGCCTGTTCGGGACGGGGCTGTGGGTGCTGGCGCACGAGTGCGGGCACCAGTCGTTCTCGGCGTCGAAGCGGCTGAACGACTCGGTCGGCTGGCTGCTGCACTCGGCGCTGCTGGTGCCCTACTTCAGCTGGAAGATCTCGCACGGCAAGCACCACAAGGCCACCGGCCACCTCGAGCGCGACATGGTCTTCGTGCCCAAGTCCCGCGCCCAGTATGCCGGCTGGGTGGGCCGCGCCGCACACGATATTGCCGAGGCGACGGAGGAGGCGCCCATCATGACGTTGCTTTGGTGTCTTGTTCAGCAGCTCTTCGGCTGGCCGTGGTATCTGTTGACCAACGTGACCGGACATAACCACCATGAGAAGCAGCTGGAAGGGAAAGGCAAAGGTCGTTACAATGGTGTTGGAGGAGGCGTCAACCACTTCAATCCAAAGAGTCCTCTGTACGAGAAGAAAGACGAGTATCTGATCTTGTTGAGTGACCTTGGCATTGCCATCACGGCGACTGCGCTTGTGTTGCTTGGAAGGAATTTTGGCTGGTTGAATCTGGCTGTGTGGTATGGTTTGCCATATCTTTGGGTAAATCATTGGCTTGGTACGCTTTTGCTTCAAACTTCTGGAAGCGCCCGCAATGGAACTAACAGCATGATTAGTCGCAATCACCTACCTGCAACACACTGATCCTTCACTCCCGCACTATTCGCCTGAAACATGGACCTTCACTCGCGGTGCTGCTGCAACGATCGATCGTGAATTTGGTTTCATCGGTCGTCACTTGTTCCACGGTATCATCGAAACCCACGTTCTGCACCATTACGTTAGCACCATTCCCTTCTACAATGCCGACGAAGCCACCGAAGCAATCAAACCCATCATGGGCAAGCACTACAGGTCTGACACCGAGAACGGTAGCTGGGGTTTCATCCGCAGTTTGTGGAGAAGTTCGAGGTGGTGTCAATGGGTCGAGCCCAGTGAGAGCGCGAGAGGTGAGGGTAAGGGAGTTATGTTTTTCCGGAACAGAAATGGACTTGGGACTGCGCCGGCGCGGTTGATGGAACAGAAAACGAGCAGTAGACGAGGAATGATAATCGGAGACGACAGTGACTAGACGGCGGAGTACCGATGGACCTTACGAGAGAGCTGCTTGGGTCGTTTGCATGTTGCGGAGTTTTCGTCCTGGATAGATGTACCAGAAGCACATGTACGTTATGGTGGACTTCAATTTAGATTAGCAAGATATAAGAGAAGCTCAAGCTCATCTGAGAATGACAGTTAATGTGTTGCGCTTATGGCTCTTCACGGTGTTCAAGCCTGACGAGTATGAAGGGCTGCCAGTTGATTTCCCAGTCGGATTACATGCATATCGCAAGAATGAAAGTTACCAGATGAGCGGAGAAATGGTTGCTGTCTATTCATGAGATGTGTCGCATGTCGGAAGCTAGCGGAAGAGGAGTCAAAGGCTGAAGGATGAAGCGGGGCCAAGTTGAAGCTCACGTAGATCAATCATGCAGCTGTGGAACGGAGCATGGTAAAGCGAGCAGGTACAATCAAAATCAGGCTGAAGAAAGATCCACTGCGATTGAGACCAGGCTGAAAATGTATCCAGATTCTCGATTCTCGATTCTCGATTCACGACTGTGGTGTCATGTCTTAACGTTATGAATGCAGTGGAAGAGCGAATCAAACCACATACCGTACGATAGCGGTCTCGCTCTCGCACTCCTTCCCTGGATTCGTATAAAGTGCCTTTTGTCCCGATAACTACGTACCCCAACCGCTTATGTGTTGAGGAGTATACCATCTATTTGCACCAATCTTGATGAGTCAATTGGAAGCCAACCGCCATGGATCGTGTTACTTAGCTAGATTCAAAGATCGGGGTAGTTATTGCTCCGCATATCAAGCCACTGTCACACGCCAGGCTGAGAGAGACTAACTATACCTCTCATATTCCCTTCCACCGATGAATGGTCTGGTTATTACCGAGACTTAAGTAGCTACTCGATGGCTCTCCGAGGCTTTCAGAATAAATATCAAGTCTGACTTCAATCGCGCTTGTAACAAGTAGAGTAGCATCAACTTCAATTGTATCAGCGAATCTATCCCAATATGTCGAGAACATCATTTGCTTCAAAGGATATAGCACAAGATCTCTGGAGATACCTCAACCTACCCGTGAACAGTCTACAGTCTCTCAACTTCCCAGGTTCAGGACAAAAGGTCTTTCCGTCATCATTCAAGATCAGTCACATTGCCCAGAGCACAGTCGGCCTCTCAGCACTCGCAGCCGCTACCGTCCACGCTCTCCGCAATGATGATGCCGAGGTATCTAAAGTCACGGTTCCTGCTGAGCATGTCGTGTGGGAATTTTTATGTGAGCAATTGTATAGAATCGACGGAAAACCACCGACAAGCGCCTGGGGACCGATTGGTGGTCTGCACAAGACGAAGGATGGCTACGTGAGGATCCACGACAACTTTCCGAATCATCGCAACGCCGCATTGTCGTGTCTTGGGCTACAGGAAGGTGCAAATAGGGATGATGTTGCAAAAAAGTGCCTTGAATGGAAATCTCAGGACCTTGAGGCTGAAGGCTTTCGACGAAAAGGCGTCATTTCAGCTCTACGAACATTCGACGAGTGGGATGCCACGCCTCAAGGAAAAGCAGTGTTAGACTATCCCGTGCGAATCCGCAAGATCAAAGAAGGCCCGAAGTACATGAGCCCTAGGATGGGTCCTGGGAACGACAGATGCCTGCGTGGCCTACGAGTTCTTGAATTAAGTCGTATCATCGCAGCTCCTGTCGCTGGTAAGACGCTTGCAGCTCATGGTGCCGACATTCTATGGGTCACAAGCCCTAATCTGCCAGATCTCCCAATGTTGGATAGGGAGTTCTCGAAAGGAAAGAAAACTGTTCAGTTAGACCTCACAAAGTCCTCAGATAGGGAGCGCCTACTTGATCTCGCTAAAGAGACGGATGTCTTCATCAACGGCTATCGTCCGGGAGGTATAGCTGGCCTTGGATTCTCTCCCGACGAATTGGTCAAGGTAAATTCAAATATCATCGTCGCAAATATGTCTGCGTACGGACCAGAAGGCCCATGGGCACAAAACCGTGGCTTTGACTCTTTGCTACAAACGTGTTCTGGTATGAACATTTCTGAAGCAGAGCACTACGGCGCCGGAGAGCCAGCGAAAGCGGCACCATGTCAGGTTCTTGATCATGGCGCAGGATATCTTCTGGCTTTTGGAATAATCACCGCCATCTACAAGAGAGCTGTAGAAGGAGGTGCCTACGTTGTAGACGTCAGTCTTGCTGGAGTTATGAAATACTTGCGATCCTTGGGACAATACGAAGGGAAGAGCGGATTCGAGGGTGAAGATGTCATAGTTCTGAAAGACAGGAATTTTATCAGAGAGCGCATCGGCCCGTTTCTCGACCGCAAGATAGGAGAGTTGGGTGAGATGGAGTTCTTGAGACACTCTGCTGCGGTCGAAGGAGCAATGCCTGACTGGGATATCATGCCAAAACCACTTGGCAGTGATGAAGCCAAGTGGAGTTAAGTTACAACTTGACCAGATGTGAGTAGCGTAGGAATGTTTGCACGTTAGCATCTCCACTCAACGTTGGACTAAAGACCTCCTTCACTACAAACGCCGAACTCTGCATTTTATCTTACCAGTCGAAGATTTTCATCCCGGCCAACAAGAATTACGATGAGACCCGAGGTACTCCTGACGGTCCTTTGACCATCTCACGAATAATTGATTGTTTCCCAATAAATAGCAATCTATCTCATAATCGGATTTCTGACATTTCCTAGAACCTTTGATTGTCGGTGCGTTCGCGTTCGAAGGCTCAACACCGTGGCAGTGCTGCCATGTCTGCCATGTCTGCGTGTACGCGTTGCCATTATTAGGAAAGACCTAGGCACGTTACTGCAGATCTCCTTTGCTACTTCATTAGTTTCCAACCGTCGCACCAATGTGAGAACGGCTTCAACGGCCTTGGGCTGCGCTAAGTCGTCACTAGAAAGCCTCAGAGCTAGGAAGGAGTTAAATGGCGCGGCTCGTATTGTAAAAGCAGTGGCTTTGACTACGTTGACTGCATTGAGACCTCCTCCTTCGCGTTTCATCTCCCTTCTGTCACCTCTCATTTTGATACCGACTCTCGTTCAAGTCATTTTCTTCGGTCCGCTATCAACCTATCCACATTTCACATTGAATCGAGTTGTCTCCTTTCGAACGCAGAGCAATTTCTTACCAAAGACGCCCCCCAATAGTGGGTCTGAAATAAAAAACTCACCGGAATTCAGAACGAGAAGCTGTTAACATGGTTGTGACAACGGACGCCGTCTCGACGTCCTCATCGAAGGCCGACACAACTAG
>Ga0335073_10009421_pt1 | contig 13711 bp, 13 predicted proteins | sample Lox_Sample_22_FD_207093 | JGI IMG/M metagenome (GOLD analysis project Ga0335073, IMG submission 207093) | Soil microbial communities from Loxahatchee National Wildlife Refuge, Florida, United States - Lox_Sample_2.2 | ecosystem: Environmental > Terrestrial > Soil > Wetlands | place: USA... | reverse complement strand
CCCAGATGGTGTCGGCCTCGCCAATCATCCGCTCGAGCAATGCGCGAATGATCTCGGCCTTGTTGCGGAAGTGATAGTAGAGGTTGCCCGGGCTGATGCCGGCGGCCTTTGCCACGTGATTGGTAGACACGCGTGCGGTGCCATCGCCATTGAAGAGCTTCAGCGCCGCGTCGAGGATGAGGGTCGTGGTTTCTTCCGTCATTAGAGTTACGGCTCTAATTTATAGAGTAATAGCTCTAATTCGTCAAGATCGAAAAACTCCCTCCCCGATGACGAAGAGGGATGCGTACAATGACGCGATCCTGTTGGTTAGTTGATCTCTTCTGAAAAACGGATCGTTTTCTTTGCGATGCCTTCGAGCACCACCTCGACGCCGCCGCTGCGCAGCATCCATTCGAGGCGATGGTCGCGGTATTGGCGTGTGAAGCCGCCCGAGGCCAGCATCTGCGGCAGCACGTCCATCCCGCCGGTGAAGTCGCTGGTTGCCGCAATCGTTTTGCGGATACTCTCGCGCGGCTCGACGCGCGCGAGCCATTTGCCGATTGGCGACTCGGGCGCGGGCGGCATCCCCCACACGACAGAGCCGCGCACGTATGGATACAGGCTGAGATCGCCGTGGCCAAATGTGGCGCCGTTGAAATATTCGCGTCCGCCGAGCTCGCGTTCGAGCCACGAATAGATGCCGTCGGTTTGTTCTTTCGCCCGCGCCACGAGCCGATCGGCGAGCTCGCCGCCGGTGCGCTTCCAGGCGAGGATTTCCATCAGTCCCCAGTTGATCGCTTCGTAGTAAGTATCGCAGACGTCTTCGAGCATCCTGACCCGCGCGCGTTCGCGCGGCCCCTTGGGAAGCATGGGCGGCTCAGGCCACTTGTCCTCGATGTATTCGAGAATCACGGTCGAATCGAAAATCTTGAAGCCGTCGTCGACGAGCGTGGGAACTTCGATGCGCGGGTTGGTTTCGGCGTATGAAGTCGGCGCACCGCTGAACGCTTCGGGCACCTGGGCTTCGAACGGGATGTTCTTTTCATAGAGCGCGATTTTCACCTTCTGTACGTAAGGCGAAAACGGATGTTCCCACAGCTTGAGCATCGGCGATGTATCCTTTCGCAATCTTTAAGTCAGCGCCCGATGATACGCGCTTTCGCACGTGGCGAAAATGATAATAGTTTTGACATCAGCCGAACCCTCGGCGGGAGAATCGACTATGGAGTTTGGAATCGCGCTGGCCTCGAACGTCGATGCGTGGCGGACCGTCAAACGCGCCGAGGAGCTGGGGTTCTCGCACGCGTGGTTCTACGATTCGCAGATGCTCGCGCCGGAGATTTTCGTCTCGATGGCGCTGACGGCTGAGCAGACCTCGCGCATCAAGCTTGCCATGGGGGTGCTGGTGCCGACCAATCGAATCGCACCGGCCACAGCCAACGGCCTCGCGACGCTCAACAAGCTCGCGCCCGGCAGGATCGTCTTCGGCGTCGGCACGGGCTTCACTGCGCGCAATACCATGGGCCTGCCGCCGATGAAACTCAGCGAGATGCGCGATTACATCCGCGTCGTGCGCGAGCTGCTCGAAGGCAAGCTCGTGGAATGGGAATGCGAGGGAGCGGCGCGCAAGATTCGATTTCTCAATCCCGAGCTCGGGATGATCAACATCAAGGACAAAATTCCGCTTCACATTTCGGCGTTCGCGCCCAAGGCGCGCAAGCTCACTGCCGAGATCGCCGACGGCTGGATCACTTTCGCTTCGGCGGTACCGCGCGTGCTGTCCGAGCTCGAGGAAATGGACAAGGCCTGCCGCGCCGCGTCGCGTGAGCCGCGGAGTCTCTATCGCACCGTGTTCGGACTTGGATGCGTTCTTGGCGAGGGCGAGTCTCCCTCGAGCCCGCGCGCCAGGGCGCAGGCCGGACCGCTCGCGGTGGTGTTCTTGCACGGCCTCGTCGAGCAGACGCTGAGTTTCGACCTGCCGCCGGCGATTCAGCCGCTGCTCGATGCGTATCGCGCGCAGTACGCGACCTATCAGCCGGCCGATGCGCGCTATCTCCAGATGCACAAGATGCATCTGCTGGGCGTGCGTCCCGAAGAGGAGAAGTTTCTCACCAGCGAGCTGATCTCGGCGACGACCTTTACCGCCAAGGCGCCCGAGCTGCGCGACCGGATTCGCAAGCTCCGCGACGGCGGCGCCGATCAGTTCGTGATCCAGCTCGTGCCGGGCCATGAGTCGGCGCTCGAAGATTGGGTGCGATTGTTCGACCACGTGTAGGCGAATTTCCGGCGTTCTCTGATCCAGCCGGCGTTGCTAAAATCAGCGCATGGAACGAAACACAGCGAAATCTCTGTCGCGATTGATTGCGCTCGCGACGCTCGCGTTCGTGATCGTCGGGCTATGCAGCTCGGCGCGTGCGTTCGAGCTTTCGGATATCCTCAAGAACAAGGAAACCGACAACTTCAAGATTATCGGCGTCGCCGATCTGACGAAGCTGATGAACGATCCCGCCTCGCACGTGAACATCTACGACGCGAACGGCGACGGCCTGCGCAGCACCGCGGGCGTGATACCCGGCGCGCATCTGCTGACGAGCGACAACAACTACAACGTCGCGACCGAGCTGCCGCCGAACAAGGGCGCGCTGCTCGTCTTCTATTGCGCCGACCGCCATTGAATGGCTTCGCACGAGGCCGCTCGGCGAGCGACCGCAGCTGGATATACCAACGTTGAAGTGATGAAGGACGGCATCAAGGGCTGGAAAGAGGCCGGCAAGGAAGTTACCTATCCCAGCGGCTCGAGTGGCGGCGACTGAGCGCGATTCGCGCTCGCCCGCCGATCCCGCGATACGTATAGTTGCGGCGTGCCACGATCCGGGAGCGAGCCGCACGACACGCCGCGCGAGCTGACTGCGCGCGGCTTCCTTCTCGGAATCGCGCTTGCGCTGATTCTCGGCGCGGCCAATGCGTATCTTGGGCTCTACGCCGGGATGACGGTGTCGGCCAGCATCCCGGCCGCCGTCATCTCGATGGCGATCCTGCGGGCGCTCGGCGGCTCGACGATTCTCGAAAACAATTTTGTGCAGACCGTCGCGTCCGCCGGTGAGGCGGTCGCGGCTGGTGCGATCTTCACGTTTCCCGCGCTCGTAATCCTGGGCGGCGGAGCGCATCTGCCGTATCTCGAAGTGACCGCGCTCAGCGCCGCGGGCGCGACGATGGGCTCGCTGCTGGTAGTGTTCCTGCGCCGCCCTTATATCGTCGAGGAGCAATTGCCATTTCCCGAGGGCCTCGCGTGCGCGGAAGTGCTGCGCACGGGCGAGAGCTCGGCGAGCGCTGCGCCGCTCTTGTGGGGCGGAATCATCTCGGCCGTTCTGAAAGCCGCGCAGGACGTGCTCGGAGTGATTCCCGGAACGCTCGGCTTTGGCCGATGGATCGGCGCGGCGGCAGTATCAGGATCGATCAACGTATCGGCGGCGCTGCTAGGCGTCGGCTATATCGTGGGAATTCGGATCGCGGCGCTGGTATTCGCAGGCGGCGCGTTCGCATGGCTGGTCGCGATTCCGCTCGTGACCATGAGTCATCATTCCTCATCGACAATTGATGCGGTAACGGCGGCTTCGCGGGTCTGGAGCGGGCAGGTGCGCTATCTCGGCGTTGGCGCGATGCTGGTCGGCGGACTTGTCACGCTGTGGCGGCTGAGAGTGCGTATCGGCGCGGCGATACGCGACAGCCTCGTGGCGATTCGCGAGCGTCATACGGCGGTGACCGCGCGCGAAGATACTGATTTACCAGCGCCGATCGTAGTCGGCGCCGTTGCGATGTGCGCGCCCGTCATCTTCGCGATCAGCCTCGCGCTCGGCGCATCGCTCGCACTCAGCCTGACGCTCGCCGTCGCGCTTATCGTGATCGCGTTCTTCGCGACGGCGATCGCCGGTTATCTGACCGGGATTGTTGGCGCGTCGAACAATCCCGTGTCGGGTGTGACGGTGATCGTGCTGCTCGCCGTCGCACTCGTGCTCCAGATGATGGGTGTCACACGCGATGTCGGGCCGGCGCTCGCGATCTCAGTCGGCGCGATCGTTTGCACCGCGGCCGCGATGGCGGGTGATTCGTTGCACGATCTCGCGACCGGGCACCACGTTGGTGCGACGCCGCGCAATCTCGAAATCGGCGTGCTGACAGGAGCAATCGCATCGTCGTTTTTGATGGCGCCGATCCTAAACCTGCTCATCAGCGGCTATGGAATCGCGGGCACGGCGACCGCCAGGAACGGTGCGCTCTCAGCGCCGCAAGCGTTTCTGATGGCGAAAGTCGCGCAGGGAGTCTTCGCCGGCGGCCTGCCATGGCTGACGATCAGCGTCGGCGCCGCGCTCGCGGTCCTGCTCGCAATTGTCGATCGGCAACTTGAGCGGCGCGGGGCGAAGTGGCGCACGCCGATCATGCCCGTCGCGCTTGGTCTCTACCTGCCGTTTGGTCTTAGCGTCGCGATCGCGCTCGGCGCGCTGTTGCGCGAGCTGTCGTCGCCGAACGATTCGCGCGAGGCGGGACCGGGACTCTTGTTCGCGGCCGGGCTCGTGGCGGGCGAAGCCTTGATGGGCGTGGCGAGCGGCGCCCTCGTCACCGCAGGCGTGAGGCTGCCGCTCTTGCGCTGATCACTTGCGCAATTTGCGCAATTGCCGATGCGACATCATCCAGTGCAGCTCGGCGCCGCCGCGCTCGAAGCGCGTCGGCAGGTCGAGCGCGATGCACCCGCCCTTGCGCAGCAGGACATGTACTCCCGCGGGTGAGCCGGTGAGCAGCAGCGACGCGAGCGCGCTCAGTTGCGGCTCGTGACCGACGATCATCACGCTGTCGAGCTTGGCGAAATGCCGCAGCGCTGAGACGACTTCCGAGGGCGCGGCGCCGGTGCCGAGCTCCGGCAGCACTTGCGGCGCCGGAGTGTTGTTGTACGCCGCCGCGACGATGTCGGCGGTCTCCTGGGCGCGGGGCAGGGGACTCGTCAGGATCGCGTCGAGCTTGAGATCGAGACTTTTGAAACCGCCGGCCGCGCCCTTCATCTTCTCGCGCGAGCGCTCGGTGAGCCGCCGCGCGCCATCGTCGCCGCCGGGCCGCGCGTCTTCGGCGGTTGCGTGCCTGAGGATGTAGAGCATCATGCCGCGTGTTCCGTATCGTCGGATTTCGGCGGCGACGGAGCGTCACCTTGCGGCTCAGCGTTTTCGATCACAACGAGCGCGGTCGAACTGCCGGGTGGATCGGCGGGTTGCGATACGTCGGTCACGGGATCGGCAGCGGATGCAACCGAAGCGCCGGGAAGCGGCGCAACTTGGGAATCGCTGGCGGCCTCTTGCGCGGAAGCTCTCGCCTGCTCGGCGGCGAGGCGAACTGCCTTGCGCTCGGCGTCAGCGAGATCTTCCGCGGTGTCGTTAAATTCGAGGACTGCGTCGTCGAGAACTCCCGAGCGTTCGAAGCGCTGCCACGCTTTGAGACCCTGGCGCATCAGCTTGCGGGCGCGCGCGCCGAGCGAATGGATGAGGCCGCCGGCCGCGAGAATCGTCGCCGGTGGCGCACCAGACGTTGCCGCGAACGAGTGCAGCCACCCGATCGCAACGACGGTGTCGTTGTAGGCGCCGAGCAGCTCCTGCATTTCCTCGAGCCGCATGAGGGTTTTCCGATGATGCTTGCCAGCAAGGGGCGCGAGCATATCGAGCGCATAGCGCAGGCGCTTGATGCGCACGCGCAGCTTGTGAAAGATCTCCGGCGGCGCGTCCTCGGCGAGCTTTTTTCCTTTCTTCCTGATGCCGCGGACCATCGGGCCGACCAGATCGGGCGCCGCGATGCCGAGCTTGGCACGGCCGCGGGCGGTTTTGACCGGCGGCGACGATAGCTTCCCCATCAGCGCCGAGTAGCGCTTGCTCGACAGTTCCTGGACGAGCAGGGTATGCGCGGCTTTGCGCTCGGCGACGATCGCTTCGATTATCGGGCCGAGGGCGTTGCGCAAGGTGACATCGAGTTTAGCCGCACGCTCCTTGAAGAGTTCTTCGAGCACGTCGCAGTTGCGAACTGCGCCAGCCTCTCCGGCGATCCACGGAATATCGCGGCGGTAGATCTTCAGCGCCGAGGCATAGAGCACGCCCGAGAAAAGTTCAATCGCGGCACGCAGGCGGCGCGATGAGACGCGAAGCTGATGGACGGGTTCGATCTGGCCCGCGACTGCGGCGTCGTGCTGCCGCTTCATCGCGTCGCAATAGAAGGTTATCGAGCTGATTGCCGACTTGACGAGCGTATCGGTCGACGATAGCTGAAGCTTGGTTGGCGTAGCTGGTCGCGTCTCTTCGTTCACCGCACTCCTCTGAGCCCGCCCACGAATCAATCTAAGCGGCGAGCCCATTGTCGCGCAGTGTTCGCGATTTGGAAACAACTTTGTCAATAAATTTTCAGGAGCCGGCGTAAACAGGCAGTGGAGGTCTGATAACTAGCGCTCGAGGACGACCTGGCGTTCCATCAGGCGCGCCAGCAGATCGGTGCGGCGCTCGCAGGTCCAGAGCTCGAGGTCGGCTTTCTCGCGCCGCGAATCCACGCCGACGATCACGCGGCCAGGAGTGTACTTGACCTCGACATTCCTGATGATGCCGAAGTGGCTGCGATCGAGCGCGTCCGCGATACGCAGGATCGCGGCAAAGGCGCGGACCAGCTTGCGCCTGGACGCGGTCAGCGCCTTCAGCTCGGGAGAATCGAGCTTGGGTGCCTGCTTGCGATGCCCACGCGCCGACTGCGCGATCACCTCGACTTCTTCGGGATCGAAGCCGAACAGCTCGGCGTTCTTGATCAGGTAGTACGAGTGACGATTGTGGCGGTCATGATCGATGGCGTGGCCGATATCGTGCAGGAGCGCAGCGTATTCGAGCAGTTCGCGCGATTCCTTTGAGATGCCGAGCACACCCGCGGTCGCGTCGAAAAGCTGCATCGAGAGTTTCGCGACCTGCCGCCCGTGATCGTTGGCTCCGGCGAATCTCGTCGCGAGCGCATTAACCGAGCGGCGCCGCACGTCGTACGCCGATCGCGCATTCACCGCCTTCGCCAACCCCAGCAGCACGCCTTCGCGCAACGCCCACGAGCATGCCATCAGCTCGGGCGCGCCGGACTTGGTAAGCACGAAATCGATCAGCGCCGCCGCCGCAGGCATCAGGTCAACGCGCTTGGCGTCGATCCCCGGCAGCTCCGAGCGCATCGAGGCGTTGGCTTCGACCAATTGCTCGGCGAGATGCGAGATCTCGGCTGCCGATGCGTTCGCGCCATGCAGCCGGCCGAGCTCTTCGCCGCGAGCGGCACGCGCCATCGCGACCATCGTATTGATCGTGCCCGAAGTGCCGATCGCGCGGACGACGCCGGCGCGCTTCGCCTTGCGCATAAGCGCGCCGATCTGCCGCTCCAGATGCGTGCGGAGACGCTTCAATTGCTCGCGCGTCGGTGGATCGTCGGGGAGGTAGCGCTCCGTGAGCCGCGCCGCGCCGAGCTTCACGCTACGCATCCAGATCGGCTTGCCGTCCTGCACCAGTACCAGCTCGACGCTGCCGCCGCCGACGTCGAAGAGCAGGTAGGGGCCGCCCTCGAGGCCGAGCGCATGGCGAGCGGCCTGGAAGATGAGCCGCGCCTCGTCGATGCCGGAGATAACTTCGACCGGGATTCCAGTTTCGCGCCGCAGCCGCCGGATAAATTCGCCGCGATTGCGCGCCTCGCGGACCGCGCTGGTTGCGACGGCGCGAATCTTGTCGACGCGGCGCACGCGTGCGATGCGCTTGAAGTTGCCAAGCGCGCGCACCGCCAAGTCCATCGATTCCTGGGTGAGCCGTCCAGTGGTGAAAGAGCGCCGCCCAAGGCGCACCATCTCCTTGACCCGATCGACCACCTCGAGGTGTCCCTCGCGGGTCACATCGGCGACGATCATGTGGACAGAGTTCGAACCTACGTCGATCGCGGCCAGCCGCATGCTAGAAAAATAACTGCCAAGCTCTCCGAAGTCATCCACGGCCCGCCTCCGCGCCGACGAAATCCCGCGCTCCGCACTTCCTGGCTAATTATCAACAGGATCAATGTTGCAGGATGATGAACGAGAGTTGTCGTTTTCGCGAGTGCTGCGGAAGTTTGCTCGAAGATGGCGGGCAAAGCGGCTCCGTAACGAATTGATAATATTCTGATGGTCTAATTGCCCCTGAATAGTCAGTCATTCATCGATTTGAGAGCTCGCTCGAAGGTCTCGCGCGCCGCGTCGTCGAAGAGCACGAATTCGACACGCTCGAGCGATGAGGTGCGCGATAGATGTTCGCGGACCTCGGCGAGCATCACCTCGGCGCAACGATCGAGCGGGAATCCCGCGATGCCGGTGCCGATCGCGGGAAAGGCTATCGATTTGAGTCCCTGCTCATTCGCGACGCAAAGCGATTTGCGTGTCGAGGAGCGCAGGTTGCTCTCGCTCGTGGTGCCGCCGAGGCGCATGCTCGCGGCGTGAATCACGTGGCGCGCCTTGAGGTTACCGCCGCCGGTGATCGCCGCGTCGCCGAGCGGAATCGGCCCGATCCGATCGCATGCGGCCTGGATCGACGGGCCGCCTTTGCGGCGAATTGCCCCAGCCACGCCCGCGCCGAGGACGAGATCGTTATTGGCCGCGTTGACGATCGCGTCGGTGTCGGAATCCGTTATGTCGCCCCGGCGAATCGTGATCCTGGAGCGCCAGCCGCTTTGCATCGGGCACCTCGGTCGGCCAAAAAGCGGCCGCTCTGCTATTATCGCCCGCAATCGTGATTTCCCAAGGCCCCGGCGGGACCAAAAGGTTGCATGCACTGACATTACTCGTATGCCTCGTGCTTGTGGGCTCTCTCGCCGGCTGCAGCCGCGCCGATCGGCATCGCCAGGTGGGAATGATCCAGGTCGATATCGAGACTTCGCCGCAAGCGACCGATCCTCGCTTCGCCACCGATGTTTACTCGTCGCGCATCAACGAGCTGGTGTTCGATTCGCTGGTGCGGCTGGATAATCACGGCCGATTCGAACCGCATCTGGCTGAGAGCTACGAGCGACGCGGCGCCGAGCAGATTGTTTTTCATATGCGGCATAGCGTGCGATTCAGTGACGGGCGCGAGGTCACGGCGCGCGACATCAAGTTTACTTTCGACTCGATACTCGATCCCGCGAACGCGTCGCCGAAGCGCGGCGCGCTGATGCATATCAAGTCTATAGACGCGCCGGACGATTACACTGTCGTAATGGCTACCGACGGACCATATGCGCCGGCGCTCACGAGCGCGATGCAGGAAATCGTGCCGGTGGGGACTCCGCTGCCCGGAAAATCAGGATCGGTCGCGCCAGCGGGGGCGGGTCCATTTCGGATGGTGAGTTTTCATCGCGACGAATCGGTCGTGCTCGAGCGTAATCCATATTATCGAGCCACGGCCGATTCGCCGCGCATGATTCTGTTTAAAGTTGTGCCTGATCCGACGGTGCGCGCACTCGAACTCACCGAAGGCATCTGCGATTTTTCCGAAAACAATATTCAGCCTGAGGTCCTGCCGTATCTATCAACGCAGCCGCAACTCAAGATCATAAAATCGCCCGGCACGAGCTATCGCTACGTGGCATTCAACTTCAACGATCCGCGCCTGCGCGATGCCCGCGTGCGCCGCGCGATTGCGTATGCGATCGATCGCGATGCGATTGTCAACTCGATGATGCTGGGCACGGCGCGGGTCGCGAGTGGACTGCTGTCACCGCAAAACTGGGCCTACGATGGTGACGTTGCGAAGTATCCTTTCGACCCCGCGAAATCACGCGAACTGCTCGAGCAAGCGGGATATTCGGTCGGCGCGGATAACATGCGGAACCTGCGCTTCATTTACAAAACGACGCCTGAGCAGCTTCGTTTTGCGACCGCCCTGCAGGCGATGCTGAAGCGGGTGGGAATCGAACTTGATATCCGCTCCAACGAATTCGCGACTTTCTACAGCGACGTGCAGCACGGCAATTTCGATCTCATGTCGCTGCAATGGGTCGGTTTCAGCGATCCCGATCATTACTATTCGATTTTCGATTCGAAGATGATGCCGCCGATCGGCATGAATCGCGGGCATTATTCGAATCCTGAAATGGATCGTCTGCTCGACGCCGGCCGGACGACGCTGGATGTCGATGCGCGGCGCAAAATATACGGGCAAGTCCAGCAACTTGCCGCCGATGAGCTGCCCTACGTGTCGCTCTGGTGGGACGATATCGTGATCGTGATGAATCGCGATCTCAGCGGCTTCGAACCGACACCAAGTGGCAGCCTCCGTTCGCTCGCCACCGTTCGAATCGCACCGCCGGAGAATCCGAATTGACTGGCTATATCGTTCGCCGCATCGCAGCGGTGATTCCCGTGGCGATCGGCGTCGCGACACTGACCTTCCTGATCATTCATCTTGTGCCGGGCGACCCTGTCGTCGCGATGCTTGGCGACACGGCGCCGCAGGCTGATATCGAAGGCATGCGGCATCGCCTTGGTCTCGATCGTCCGCTACCGGAGCAGTTCGTCTCGTTCTTGTGCGGCCTGCTGCATGGCGATTTGGGCGAGTCGATTACATTTCGCCGTTCCGTCAGCAGTCTAATTTCCGAGCGATATCCGGCGACGCTTGAGCTCGCGGGCGCGGGCATGCTGGTCGCGATCGCGATCGCATTTCCGCTGGGATTTATCGCGGGCGCCAAGCCGGGCGGCGCCGGCGACGTGGCCTCGATGGGATTCGCGATCGCGGGAATCTCCATTCCCCATATTTATCTTGGCCCGCTGCTGATGATCGTGTTCTCGCTCGATCTGAGATGGCTGCCGCTGACGGGACGCGGCGGTTTCGCACATCTGGTGTTGCCTGCGATCACGCTCGGCACCGCGCTCGCCGCGATCCTCGCACGGATGCTGCGGCAGAGCCTCATCACCGTTCGCGAAAGTGATTACATGCGCACGGCGCTCAGCAAAGGCCTGACGCCGCGCGCCGCGCTGCTAAGACACGGACTGCGCAACTCGCTCACGTCGGTAGTCACTCTGATTGGCTTGCAGATCGGCGGGCTGCTAAGCGGCGCGCTGATCACTGAAATCATATTTTCGTGGCCGGGCCTCGGACGCCTGCTCATCAGCGCGATCAACCTGCGCGACTACCCGCTGGTCGAAGGATGCGTGCTGACGTTCGCGATGACCTACGTCGTCGTCAACCTGCTCACTGATCTGACGTACGCATTCATCGATCCGCGCGTGAGGTATTCGTGAGCGCCCGTAGTCCGTCGCTGATAGTTGGCGTGGCGCTCGTGACTATTCTTGTTATCTGCGCAATTGCGGGGCCGCTGGCTGTGCACGTCGATCCCGATGCGATCGATCTCGCCAAGGCGCTCGCGGCGCCAAGTCTCGCGCATCCCTTGGGATGCGATCAGCTCGGGCGCGACGTGCTGGCGCGAATACTATGGGGCGCGCGCCTGTCGCTGGGCGTGTCGGTCGGCGTCGTGACTATCTCCGCGGTTCTCGGAACGCTCATCGGAGCGGCCGCGGCGCTAGCCGGTGGGCGAATCGACAACCTCATCATGCGCGGCGTGGATATCGTACTCGCGTTTCCCGGAATTTTACTGGCTATCGCGCTGGCCGCCATTCTTGGACCTGGGCTGATCGACTTGATAATCGCGCTGGTCGCGATGGGGTGGACTGGCTACGCCAGAATCGTCCGCGGCGAGATTCTCACCCTGCGCGAGCGCGACTATGTCGTCGCGGCCGAAACGCTGGGCGCGCGGCCGGCGCGCGTGATGCTGCGTCATCTGCTGCCGGGAGTTGCCGGCCCGCTCGCGGTGCAGGCGACGTTCGGTATCGGCGGGATCATCGGCGCGGAGACCGCGCTTTCGTTCCTCGGCCTCGGTGCGATGCCGCCGACACCGAGCTGGGGCAATATGCTCGACGCGGGCCGCGCGTTCCTGCTCGTCGCGCCGCATCTGACGACCGCGCCCGGAGTCGCGATTGGACTCGCGATTCTCGGTTTCAATTTGATGGGCGACGGAATCGCGCAACGAATCGGCGTCGACTGACATTCTCTCGTAACCTGCGCGCCGACGCATATTCATGCTATTTATTCCCGGTTGGACATCGAACGAAGGCGGAGCATGGAACCTCAGGAAATCGCGCTGCGACTCGAAGAATTTATTCGCGCGCAGGGCAAGTACGATCGCGTTACGATCGAAAACTTCCGGCGCATGGCGGGCGGCGCGTCGCGTGAAATTTGGACGTTCGAGGCGAGCCTCGAGCGCGGCGGTAAGACCGAGCAGCGCGGCCTGGTATTGCGACGCGATCCCGGTGAGCATCGAATCGATACTTCCCGTGCCGCGGAGTTTCGCGTGCTGCGCGCCGCCTTCGAAGAAGGTGTGCCCGTGCCCGAGGTGCTGTGGCTGGGCGAAGATTCGACTGCGCTCGGCGCGCCGTTCTTCGTTATGCAGCGCATCGATGGCGAGACAATCGCGCGGCGGCTCCTACGCGATGAGGAATATGCCCCGGCGCGCAAGGCGATGCCGGGACAGCTCGCGGAGATTCTCGCGCGAATTCATCGCATCGACGCGAAGAAGCATCGTCTCGATTTTCTGGCCGAGCCCGGCGACAACGCCGCCTTCACCGAAGTCCGGCGCTACGAGGAAAACTACCGTCAGCTCACGCTCGAACCTCATCCCGCGTTCGAGCTCGCATTTCGCTGGCTGCTCGGGCGAATCCCGAAAACGCCGCGCACGGCGCTGGTTCATGGCGACTATCGAATCGGCAACGTGATTTTTGGGCCCGAAGGTGTGCGCTCGATTCTCGACTGGGAGCTCGCGCATCTGGGCGATCCAATGGAAGACGTCGGATGGATGTGCGTGCGGGCGTGGCGCTTCGGCAACGATCGCATGGCGGTTGGCGGGCTCGGCACGCGCGAGGATTTCTTCGCGGCGTATGAGAAAGCGAGCGGATTTCCGGTATCGCCGGAGGCGGTGAGATTCTGGGAAGTGTTCGGAAATCTCAGATGGGGAATAATCACCATCAGTCAATCGCGCACTCATCTCGACGGGTTCGTCAAGAGCGTTGAGCTCGCGAGTATCGGCCGCCGCACGGCGGAGACGGAGCTCGAATTGCTCAATCTGATTGAGGGCGTGTGATCGCGCGCGCGATCGGGAAGTAAAATATGCAGGACCGACCAACCTCAGTTGAGTTGCTCGAAGCGGCGGCGGATTTTGTCGATCGCGAGGTCATTCCCGCGATCCAGGGCGCGCGGCAGTTCCAGGTGCGAGTGGTGGCGAACGTGATGCGAATCGTCGCGCGCGAGATCCAGATGGAGGATCCCGTGACGCGGAACGAAGTGAAGGCGCTCGCCGCGCTGCTCGGTCATGAGAAACCGCATTTGCATAGCCTTGACGACCTGCACAAGACGGCAATGAAACTGAACGAGGAACTGAGTGAGAAAATTCGCGCTGGCGAAGTTGACGATGGGGCATTCCGCGCCGAGACTTTGAAAGTGGTGCGCCAGGCGGTCGAAGACAAATTGAGAATCGCAAATCCGCGCTATATCGAGGCGGATCTCGCCGCGCGCCAAAAACAATAGCCAACCAAAAAGGGTGACCTGTTACTCACGCAAGGAGATCGAAAATGGCAGAGCGAAAAGTAGTGCTGCTCGAGCAGGACGACCTGATGCACCCCAACACGGGGGAAACCAAT
>Ga0335073_10009419_pt1 | contig 13712 bp, 17 predicted proteins | sample Lox_Sample_22_FD_207093 | JGI IMG/M metagenome (GOLD analysis project Ga0335073, IMG submission 207093) | Soil microbial communities from Loxahatchee National Wildlife Refuge, Florida, United States - Lox_Sample_2.2 | ecosystem: Environmental > Terrestrial > Soil > Wetlands | place: USA... | reverse complement strand
GGCGGGTTCATCATGAGGGATTGCGCGGTACGGGAGCAGATCATGAGGAGCTATGTCATCGGGGAATTCGGCACGCCGCTTGTGCCGCTCGAGACTCCCACCCCGGTGCCACGCGGCAGCGAGGTCCTGCTCGAGGTGCGCCACTGCGGCGTCTGTCATTCGGACGTGCATCTGCGCGAGGGCTGGTTCGACCTCGGCGCGGGCAAGCGCCTGACGACGAAGCTGTCGCTCCCCCACGTGCTCGGGCACGAGATCGAGGGCGCGGTGAGCGCGGCAGGTCCCGAGGCCGGCGCGGTACGGATCGGCGCGCGCTTTGCCGTGTTTCCGTGGATCGGCTGCGGCCGCTGCAGCGCCTGCCGCCGCGGGGAGGAGAACATCTGCCTCGGCGAGACCCGCCAGCTCGGCTGCTCGAGCGGCAGCCCCGGCGGCTACTCGACCCACGTCATGGTGCCCCATCCACGCTACCTGATCGACTACGGCGAGGTGGATGCGGCGCTCGCGGCCGCGTGCATGTGCTCGGGGCTCACCGCTTACTCGGCCTTGAAGAAGGTCGGGCCCGTCGAGGACGGGGAGCACATTCTTCTCATCGGCTGCGGCGGGGTCGGCATGATGGGGATCCAGTTCGCGCGGGCACTCGGCCGCGCCCCGCTCGTGGCCGACATCGACGCGCAGCGCCGGCAGGCCGCGCTCGCGGCGGGCGCCGAGCTCGCCTACGACGCGGCCGATGCCACCCTGCCCGAGCGCATCCGCGCCGACACCGGCGGCGGTGCATGCGCGGTCGTGGACTTCGTCGGCTCCGAGGCGAGCTTCGCGCTCGCGAACCGCGTCGTGCGTCGCGGTGGCCGGATCGTGCTGGTCGGCCTCTTCGGCGGCGCGCTGCAGCTGCCGCTGCCGCTGATCCCGCTGCGCCAGCTCGCGATCGTCGGCTCCAACACCGGCACGCTCGCGGAGACGCGCGAGATGATGGCCCTGGTGCGCGCCGGCAGGGTTGCACCCATCCCGCTCACCCGCCGCCCGCTGGCCGAGGCCGAGGACGCGCTGTGCTCGCTGCAGCGGGGCGCGGTCACCGGGCGCCTCGTGCTGGTGCCCTGAGACGCGTCGCTACCGGGCACCATAGCGGCGCAGCGCCGCGATGATGTCCCGATCGCCGGCCGCGATGGCGGCCTGCATCGGCGTGAGGCCGTGTCCGTCCGCAGCGCTCGGATCGGCGCCGTGGGCGAGCAGCAGGGCAACGGCGTCGGCGCGCCCCCTGAGGACCGCGAGCATGAGGGCGGTGCGCCCCTGGTCATCGCGCGCTTCGAGGTCGACCCCGCTGGCGAGTTGTGCCGTGAGCGCCGCCAGATCGCCCGCTTCAGCGGCGCGCCGCAACCCCTGCGGATCGCCCGGGACCGGCGCCGCAGCGGCTGCGTTGCGCGCGAGCGCCGCGACGGGTGCCACGGCGCGCGCCGCGCTCGCGTTGGCGGTGACCTGCGCACCGGGCAGCGGCCGCCGTGCCGCATCCTCAGTATCCGCGGCGGCATCCGCGGGCGCCCCGGAGGCAGCCGGGGGGGCCCGCGCGGCAAGCATCGGCGCGGGCGTCACCGGCGCGCGACTTGCGCTGGCGGGCGCCTGCACGGAGGCCACCGGCGGTGCACGCTCCTGCGCGGGCCCGGCGGCCGGCGGCGGCGCAGCCGTACCCGAGCGGGCGATCGCCGGAGCCTCAACCTCGCCGGGCGGGGGGGCCGGGGAGAGCAGCTGCGGGGCGATCACCACAGCGGCGAGTGCCGCCGCCGCGAGCGTCCCGAGGAACGCCGGCCGCCAGCCGGGCCCGATGCCGGCGCCGGACAGCCAGCGGCGCAGCCGCCCCGCGCGGCCCGCGCGCGCGGCAGCAAGACGCGCCGCATGCGCGAGCACCGCGCGCCGGGTGGCCTCGCTCGGGCGGCTCGGATCGCGCTCGGAGGCGCGCCGATAACGCTCGTCGGCGTCGTCAGGCGGATCCCGGCGGGGCGGGGACGCGCTCATGCGTGCTCGCTCAGCAGCTCGCGCAGCTTCGTGCGTGCATAGCGCAGGCGGCTCTTGGCAGTCTCGAAGTTCGTGCCGGTGATGGCCGCCACCTCCTCGACGCTCAGGTCCCCTTCGAGCTGCAGCAGGAAGGCATCGCGCTGCTCGGACGGCAGCTGTGCGAGCGACTCGCGCAGCGCCGTCGAGCGCTCGCCCGCCTCGACGGCGGCGAGCGGGCCCGCTGCCGGCTCGGCCGTGAGCCGCTCGAGCACCGGCGCGGCCTCGAGTCCGAGTGCCTCGAGGCTCACCTGCGGGCGGCGCGCGCGCAGCGCGTCGATCATGCGGTTGCGGGCGATCGCGAACAGCCAGGTCGTGAAGCGCGCCGCGGGTCGATAGCGAGCCGCATCGCGCGCCACCGCAAACCAGACCTCCTGCATCAGCTCCTCCGCGATCGCGCGGCTGCCGACATTACGCTCGAGATAACGCCAGGTACGCATCTCGTGCCGCCGATAGAGCGTCTCGAATGCCGCCGCATCGCCCGCCGCGTAGCGGGCCATCAGCGTCGCGTCGCTCGGATCCCGGTCGCTCATTCATCGCACGGTCAGCGCCAGTGCCGCCTCAGCCCGGCGGGTCAGGCACGAAATGGCGCTGCTCGGAGCCGGGGAAGGCGTCGGGCGTACGGGGCACGGGCCGCGGCCTCCTGATGATGCCCATGGCAACGAGGTTCTCGAGGCTGTCGTAACGGATGCGGATGACCTCGTTGGGCGTCGGCTGCATGCGGTGAAACTCCGTGTCCACGACATAGGAATACTCGCGCTCTCCGTGGCCCGTGCCAAGCCTTGCTGCGGGCGCGGGCGCAGGCGCCGGCACGGGTGCGTTGAGCGCCGCGGGCGCCGCGGCCAGGGCGCTCCCGGCGAGCGCGCGATCGGCGGCGGCACCGATGGCCGGCGCGGCGGTCATGGGTGGCTCGGGCGCGGACCGCGATACAGCCGGCGGCTGCTCGCGGAACAGCGCGACGCCGATGACGCCGACGTTGGCGGCGCGGCCGGTGCGCCCCGCATACGAGTCCCGCGCGTCGGTGAAGGTGAAGGCCGCTACCTCCGCGTTGCTCTTGCGCCATCCGGTGATCTGGTAGCTCTGCCCCGGATCGAACACGTAGCCGTCCTGATCGAAGCCGGCGGTATCGCCCGAGAGTACGTTCACGCCGTCGACCGAGGTCACGGCCAGCAGCCGCCCGGCCCCGCCGTTGCGGATCTCGATCGCATAGCGCGCCCCGGGATTACCCGCCACCCAATACTGGCCACGGGCGTAATACGTGGGCAGCTCCGCTCCCGTCTCCCGATCGACCACGCTGACCCGCGCGAGCGAGCCGAGTGCATGCGCCTGGACGGCGCTCGCCAGCGCCAATGCCGACGCCACCAATGTAAAGTACCTCACAGATCGCCTCCGGTATTGCGATGACCCAATACTGAAGCGCGGCAGGCACGCAAACGGGGTTAGCCCACCGCAGCCGCCCGCGGGGTGGCCTGACTTCAGGTCCTGCCGTCGCGGTAGAGCCAGCCGGCGATCACACCGAGCACCACCATCAGCAGGCCGTCGAATACGATCTGCTTCACCACCAGCGCGGCCGGCATCGGCTGCACGACGAAGTAGATGGTGTAGGTCGGAATGCTGGTGAGGAAGGCCACCGCGATCCCGAAGCGCACGCCCTGACCGAGCCAGGGTTTCGCCTCGACGCCGCGCGCGTAGATCCAGGTGAAAGCCCCCGACAGCATGAGGTGGGCGAGGATCATGAGCGGGAAGTACGGCCGCGCGTCGGCCTCGGTGCGGAACAGCGTGCCGGCGCTCAGGTAGTCGGCGCCGAGCAGCAGGTGATGCACCACGAAGCTGCCGAGGAACCAGGCGATGAAGATCACGGCCCAGGCAGTGAGGAATTTTCGGCTCATGGAATCACTTCTCCTTCTTGTCCCGTGAATGCTGCGGCGGATTGACCGATATCCACACGACCAGGTCCCAGGCGTTGCGAATGCCGATCAGAAGCAGCGCGAGCGAGAGCACCGCGACGCCATAGAGCGCCCCCTCGGTCACGCGGTCGAAGATCAGGATCGCCATGACGACCAGTGCGGCATAGGCCAGGGTCGGGACGATCACGTTCCAGATCCAGTCCTCGCGCACCGGGATGTAATGCAGGCCGCTCGCCGCGACGCGCGCCATGTTGACACCGATCAGGACGCCGTAGGCGACGCCGGCGAGCCCGCCGAGGCCGAGCCCCACCGCGAGTGTCGCCGCGCGCTGGTGCGGCATGCTCATGAACGCGGCCAGCGCCAGCACTCCGCAGAAGTGCACGATGGTCGGCGTGACGAACGCCCCGAGCCCCGTCAGCCGCACGCCCTGCGCCGACTCACGGATCAGCGTGATGACCACGAACGTGAGCCCGGTCAGCCCGCCGGCGGCGCTGCCCATGATGACGTAGAAGTTGTCCCAGCCGACGAGCGCAGTGGCGTCCATCACTTGCGACCGGCCTGCCCTTCCTTCGGCTCGATGTTGAGCACGTGGCACTCGCCGGGGCCGAGATTCTCGGCGCTGTGGGTCACCGGGTCGCTCCACACGACCTCACCGGCGCGCAGGGTGGACTCGGAGCTTCGGCCGCCCGGGTAGGTGAACCGCATATGACAGTCGGTCATCGCGACGGCGACGTAGCCGGTCGGGTGCGAATGGGTCAGCGCCCGCCCTCCGGGGGGAATGCGGATGTCGAGCACCCGCACCCGGTCGTTCTCGAGCAGTACCTTGTGGGTCGCAGGCTCTGCCTTGGCCGGATCCTGCGCGCTGCCACTGCCGGCCGCGGCAAACAGGCACACGACGCCCGCAACGACTGCACCCGTAGCTCTCATGACCCCCCCGGTTGGCGTTTCTTGTTGCTCTTGCGCTGCATCGTAGTCGCGCCGGCCCGGGGCCAGCAAGCCGCCCGCACGGGAGCGAACCACGGGCGCGCCGTGCCGGTCTACAGTTGAGCCATGAGCATCGCAGTCCGCATGGTCGTCGTGCTCGCCCTCGCGGCCCTGGGCGGCTGCGCGGCACTCGGCACGTGGCACAAGTGCGGCGGCGGCTGCCCGGGAGATGCGCAGATCAGCGCTGCGGTCCGCGCGCGCCTCGAGGCGTACCCGGAGCTGCTCGCCCCCAACAGCGTCTACGTGAGCACCCTCGACGGCACGGTGTACCTGTCCGGGGAAGTCGTGACCGATGCCCAGCGTGCCACCGCCGTCGCCGTAGCGCGCCAGACTCCGGGAGTGCCACGCGTCGTCGACTCGATCAGCCTCGAATACAACGGCCGTTAGCCAGGCCCGTCCCCGAGATCGGTGAGCGCGCAGCGCGCGACCCGGCCGCGCTCGACGCGCACGCCCTCGGCGCGCAGCCGCCGCGTTTGCTCGCGTGCGCTGCGCGATGCGGGCGGGAAGGCGATGCGCCCGCCCGCGCCGACGACCCGATGCCAGGGAAGATCGAGCGAGTCGCCGGCAACCCGCAACGCGTAGCCGGCCTGGCGCGCGCGCCCCGGCAGTCCCGCAGCGCGCGCGACCGCCCCGTAAGTCGACACGCGGCCGCGGGGAATGGTGCAGACCACGTGCCAGATGGCCTCCAGCGCCGGGTTGGCGGCGCCGGCGGCGCCCCGGCGGCTGCCCCGGGCACGGACCGCGAGGGGCTGCAGCAGCGCGGCGAGCGTTTTTTTCCTCTCGCGGCTCACGCCGGGCATACTACCGGTGTCCGGATGCTGCATTAGAAGAAAACGAGTGGAACCCACCGCCATGGCAGCAACCGCGCCGTCCCGGGGCGAGGAATTCATCCTCGAGACGCGCGGACTTACCAAGGAGTTCAGTGGCTTCGTCGCCGTCAGCAACGTCGACCTGAAGGTGCGGCGCGGACACATCCACGCGCTCATCGGCCCGAACGGCGCCGGCAAGACCACCTTCTTCAACATGCTCACCAAGTTCATGAGCCCGACCCGCGGCGCGATCATCTACCGCGGCCGCGACATCACGCTCGAGAAGCCGGCGGAGGTCGCCCGCGCCGGACTGGTGCGCTCGTTCCAGCTGTCGGCGGTGTTTCCGCACCTGACGGCGCTCGAGAACGTGCGCATCGCCCTGCAGCGCACGCTCAGAACCACGTTCCACTTCTGGAAGCACGAGGCGACGCTCGGCGTGCTCGATGCCCGTGCGGCGGAGCTGCTCGAGCGCGTCGATCTCGGCGCGCTCGCCGGGGTGCTGGCGGTCGAGCTCCCCTACGGCCGCAAGCGCGCCCTCGAGATCGCGACCACGCTCGCGATGGACCCGGAGCTGCTGCTGCTCGATGAGCCGACCCAGGGCATGGCGCAGGAGGACGTCGAGCGCGTCACCGCGCTCATCCGCCAGGCGGCGGCCAACCGTACGGTGCTCATGGTCGAGCACAACATGCAGGTCGTCGCGACGATCGCCGATGCCATCACCGTACTGCAGCGCGGCCAGATCATCGCGAGCGGCAGCTACGCCGAGGTCTCCCGCAACCCCCAGGTACTGGAAGCCTACATGGGCACGACCGGCGCCGAGCTGCGCAGCACGCACTGATGGCCGCCGCGGTGCTGCGCGTCGAGGCCCTGCATGCCTACTATGGCGAGTCGCACGTGCTGCACGGCGTCGACTGCCACGTCGAGAGCGGCGAGGTCGTGACGCTGCTCGGGCGCAACGGCGCCGGGCGCACCACCACGATGAAGGCGGTGCTCGGCCTGGTGCGGCGCACCGGGTCGGTGCGCATCAACGGCCTGGAGACGATCGGCCTGCCGTCGCACCGCATCGCCGCACTCGGGGTAGGCTACTGCCCCGAGGAGCGCGGGATCTACGCCTCGCTCTCCACCGAGGAGAACCTGCGCCTGCCGCCGCAGGTGGCCGCGGGCGGCATGTCGGAAGAGGAGATCTACGCTATGTTCCCCAACCTGAAGGAGCGGCGCGCGAGCCGGGGAACCAACCTGTCCGGCGGCGAGCAGCAGATGCTGGCGCTGGCGCGGATCCTGCGCACCGGGGCGCGGCTGCTGCTGCTCGATGAGATCTCGGAAGGACTCGCGCCGGTGATCGTGCAGGCGCTGGCCCGGACCATCGGCCGGCTGCGGGAGCGGGGTTACACCATCGTCATGTCGGAGCAGAATTTCCGTTTTGCGGCACCGCTGGCCGACCGCTTCTACATCATGGAGCGCGGGCGGATCGTGGCGGGATTCGGCGCGGGCGAGCTGCCGGAGCGGATGCCGTTGCTGCACCAGTACCTGGGCGTGTGACTTAACAAGAGCGAACCGAGGAGCACAACTCATGAAACTGCGGATGCTGACCCTTGTGACGGCTGCGGCGCTGGCCGCCGCGGCCGGCGGCCGCGCCCTGGCGGCCGATGAGGTGGTGATCGGCGACATCGACGACATGTCGGGGGTGTACGCCGACGTCATGGGAGCGGCCGGCGTCGAGGTGGTGAAATGGGCGGTCGCCGACTTCGGCGGCAGCGTGCTCGGCCGCAAGATCACCGTGCTGTCCGCCGACCACCAGAACAAGCCCGACATCGGCGCCTCGAAGTTCCGCGAGTGGGCCGACCAGAACGGCCTCAACATGCTGATCGGGGGCTCCAACACCGGGGTCAACATCGCCATGGCCAAGGTGGCGGCGGTGAAGCACGTACCGACCTTCCACATCGGCCCCGGCGGCGCCTCGCTCAGCAACGAGGACTGCACGGCCTACACGGTCCACTACGCCTACGACACCGTGGCGCTCGCCAACGGCACCGCCACCGCGATCGTCAATGCGGGCGGCAAGACCTGGTTCTACCTGACCGCCGATTACGCCTTCGGCACCCAGCTGCAGGCCGCCGCCTCCAAGGTCGTCGAGGCCCACGGCGGGCGCAACATCGGCGCGGTGCGCGTGCCGCTCGGCGCCGCCGATTTCTCCTCCTTCCTGCTGCAGGCGCAGGCCTCCGGAGCGCAGGTGCTCGGCCTTTCGAACGCGGGCACCGACTTCAGCAACTCGCTGAAGGCCGCCAACGAGTTCGGCATCACCCGCACCATGAAGCCGGCGGCGCTGCTCGCCTTCATCACCGACATCAACAGCCTCGGGCTCGCGACCGCCCACGGCCTGTACCTGACGACGGCCTGGTACTGGGACCTCAATCCCGAGACCCGCGCCTTCGGCAAGCGCTTCTTCGCGCGCTTCAACCGCGAGCCCACCATGGACCAGGCGGGCGCCTACTCCGCGACGCTCAGCTACCTCAAGGCGGTCAAGGCGGTCGGCAGCACCGACCCCGACAAGGTGATGGCGCAGCTCAAGAAGACCCCGATCAACGACATGTTCACCACCGGCGGTTACATCCGCGCCGACGGCGCCATGATCCACGACATGTATGTGATGCAGGTCAAGACTCCGCAGGAGTCGAAGTACCCGTGGGACTACTACAAGGTCGTGAAGAAGATGGCCGGCGCGGAGGCCTTCGGCCCGATCACGGGACTGTGCCCGCTCGCGCCCGCGCCCAAGTAGTGTCCGGCCCGCCTCAGCCCGGGCAGCGCGCCGCGCGGCCGTGACGAGCGTCTTCGGCATCCCCGTGGCGGTGATCCTCGGGCAGCTGATGCTCGGGCTGGTCAACGGCTCGTTCTATGCGATGCTGAGCCTCGGGCTGGCGGTGATCTTCGGCCTGATGGGCGTCGTCAACTTCGCGCACGGCGCCTTCTACACGCTCGGGGCCTTTGCCGCGCTGCTCGGACTGCAGCTCTTCGGCATCAACTACTGGGTGGCGCTCATCGTCGCGCCGCTCGCGGTCGGTGTGCTCGGCATGCTCATCGAGCGGCTGCTGCTGCGGCGTGTGTACGGGCTCGATCCGCTCTACGGCTTGCTGCTCACCTTCGGCCTCGCGCTCGTGTGCGAGGGCTCGCTCAACCAGGTGTTCGGCGCCACCGGGCAGTCCTACCCCGTACCGCCGGCGCTCGAGGGCGGGCTGAACCTCGGGTTCATGTTCCTGCCGCTGTACCGCGCCTGGGTGATCGCGGTGTCGATCGTGGTGTGCTTCAGCACCTGGTACGTCATCGAGCGCACCCGCCTCGGGGCGACGCTGCGCGCCGCCAAGGAGAATGCGCCGCTGCTGCAGTCCTTCGGCGTCAACGTGCCGCTGCTGGTGGCGGGCACCTTCGGCGGCGGGGTGGCGCTCGCCGCCCTGGCGGGCGTGCTCGCCTCGCCCATCGTGCTGGTCAACTCGCACATGGGAAGCTCGCTGGTCGTCGTGGTGTTCGCCGTGGTGGTGATCGGCGGCATGGGCTCGATTCTCGGCGCCATCGTCAGCGGCCTGGTGCTGGGCCTGGTCGAGGGCCTCACCAAGGTCCTCTACCCGGAGGCCTCCGACATCGTGGTGTTCGTCATCATGGCGCTGGTGCTCATCCTGCGGCCGGCGGGCCTGTTCGGCAGGGACTGAAGCCGTGCGCGCGGTCGCCGTCGTTTACGCCCTGCTCGGCCTGTTCGCTCTGTGCGTGCCGCTGCTCGGCATCTATCCGGTGTTCATGATGCAGGTGTTGTGCTTCGCGATGTTCGCCTGCGCCTACAACCTGCTGCTCGGTTTCGGCCGCATGCTCTCGTTCGGACACGCCGCATTCTTCGGCGCGGCGGCCTACGCGACCGGCTGGCTCGTCACCGCGCACGCGTGGGGACCGGGGGCGGCGATCCTCGCCGGCGTCGCCGTGGCGGCGCTCCTCGGCCTCGTCGTCGGGGCGCTCGCCATCCGCCGCCAGGGCATCTACTTCGCCATGATCACCCTGGCGCTGGCGCAGCTGGTGTACTTCGTGTGCCTCGAGGCGCCCTTCACCGGTGGCGAGAACGGCCTGCAGGGCGTGCCGCGCGGCAGGCTGCTCGGCCTGCTGCCGCTCAAGTCGGACCTGGTGCTCTACTATCTGGTGCTGGCGGTGTTCGTCGCCGTGTTCCTCTTCATCCGCCGCGTGGTCCACTCGCCCTTCGGCCAGGTGCTCAAGGCGATCCGCGACAACGAGCCGCGCGCCATCTCGCTCGGTTACGAGATCAACCGCTACAAGCTGCTGGCGTTCGTGCTGTCGGCGACGCTGGCAGGTCTCGCCGGCTCGCTCAAGGCGCTGGTATTCGGCTTCGTGACGCTCTCGGACGTGCAGCAATCCACATCCGGGGAGGTCGTCCTCATGACGCTGCTCGGCGGCACCGGCACCTTCTTCGGTCCGGTGGTGGGAGCCGCCGTGGTCACGACCCTGCAACAGTACCTCTCGGACCTGGTCGGCGGCTGGGTCATCGCCATCATCGGGGCGATCTTCGTCGGCTGCGTGCTGTCATTCCGCCGCGGCATCGTCGGGGAGCTGGCGGCACTGCGGCTGCGGCGCCCCCGTCGGCCGCGACCCTGACGGGCGATCCTGCCGTAACCGCGCCTCAGCGCGCACCGGCGAGCGCCGCCACGGTCGCGATCGGCGTGTCCTCGAGCGCGACCGCGCGCGCCTCCGGGAAGCAATCCCTCACCAGGTTGCTGAGCACCGTGCCGGGCGGTGTCTCGACGAACAGCCGGCACCCGAGCTCGTGCAGCAAGGTCACCGAGTCGTGCCAGCGCACCGTACGTGACACGTTGAGAATCAGGTCCTCGGCGACTTCCGCTGCGCTGGAGGCGGCGCGCGCGCGGGTGTTGGTCACATAGGGGACGCGCGGGGCGCGCACGTCGACCCCACGCATCGCCGCGCGCAGCCGCTGCGACACGCCTTCCATCAGCGGGCAATGCGAGGGGATCGTGAGGCGCAGCCGCCGGGCGCTGGCGCCCGCCGCGCGCGCCTCGGCTGCGGCGAGCTCGAGCGCGGCATCCGCCCCCGAGACGACCACCTCGCTCGGGCCGTTGACACTTGCAAGATAAAGCGGCGCGCGCGCGCCGACCCGGGCGATGAGGGCGAGCGCGTCGCGCTCGGAGAGCCCGAGGATCGCACTCATGCCGTGACCGCGCGGCACGGCTGCGGCCATCGACTCGCCGCGCAGCTCGACCAGCGGCAGTGCCTGCGCGAAGGTGAGCGCGCCGCAGGCGACGGCCGCCGCGAACGCACCGACCGAAAGGCCCGCCACCGCATCGGCACGCACCGCTTCGGCCTGCAGCGCGCGCGCGAGCGCCACGGCGGCGATCACGGTGCTGAGCTGCACGGCGGCGGTCGACTGCAGCGCCTCGGCCGAATCGAGCTCGTGCGCCTTGCGGCCGAGGATCGCCTCGGCCTCGATGAGGGTCGCGCGCACGGCAGCGTGCGGCGGCAGGCGGCCGAGGAACCCCGCCGTGTGTGTACCCTGGCCGGGCAGGAGCAGCGCGAGCTGCATCAGGCGGCCGCCGGCGCCGCCGTCCAGGGATCGCGCACCAGGCGCGGCCCCGTGGGCGTGCGCAATACGAGCGGCGTGCGTCCGCAGGCGTACTCGCCGAGCGCGACCGCTCCCTGCGGCCCTTCGAGCTGTACGTCGATGCGGACCGGGAGCGCCCGGCAGGCCGCCAGCAGCGTCCTGGCCACCGCCACCGGCAGCGCCCGGCGTATCTCAACCACGAGGTCGAGGTCGCTGTCAGCCGTCACGGTCGCTACCGAGCTCGCCAGCTCGAAGCCGACACTGCCGCAGGGCCCCCAGGTGAGCCGCTGCGCACGCATCAGCCGCTCGATCGCATCGAGCGCCAGGAGCGGCGCGAGGCGCGTGCTGCGCGGGCGACCCACCCAGGCGCGCCGCGCCGCCAGCTGCGGGGGAGTGATCCGCTCGAGCACCGCGCCCGGATCGAGCCACGCCGCGAGCCGCTGCGCGCGCCGCGGGCCGCGCACCCCGACGGGGATCAGCCCGTCGCGCGCCGGCGCGCGCCGCACCACGACCCACGGCGCGCGCGCGAGCGCGGGCGCCATCCAGTCGGGCGCGGCGCCCGCGCACTCGAGCCGCGCGTCCGCCGCGATGCGCAGCAGCACGTGCGCCATGGGCTCAGGGTGCATCCCACTGCTCGGCGAGGCGGTGGCGCACCGCGATCGAGGCGGCGCGCCCGGCGAGCGCCTGCGCGCTGCTCAGCCGGCTGGACAGATCCGGCGCGCCTGCGCGCGCCGCGGCGATGGCGGCGATGAGCTCGCTGCGTACCCGCTCGACGTCCGCCGGACCGGGCGCGGCCGCCGCGACGCCGCCGATCAGCCGGTGCAGCAGCCCGAGCTTGGCGAACGAGCCGACGTCGTAGGCCATCGGCGTGATGCGCGCGCCGAGCTGCTCGAGCTCCTCGGGCGTGCGGCGCGTGACACGCGCCGCCGACTGCTTGCTCATGGCGTGCAGCTGCACGCCGGGGGAGTCGAGCGCCAGGATCCGGTTGGCCTGGTAGCCGTGGCAGAGGAAGCCGCCCGAGATCGCCTTGCCGACCAGCAGCGCGACGACCGGATGACCCGCGAGCCGGGCGCTGGCATACGCATCGACCGCGGCGGCGGCGGCGAGATGGATGCCGAGCAGCTCCTCGCGGGCGCCGTAAGCCTGGCTGGTGACATCGACCAGCGCCACGATCGGGCGCGGCCGCCGGCCGGCATCCTCGGCCATGGTCCCTCGCACCGCACGCGCCAGCGCCAGCGCCTCATCGAGCCCCACCTCCCCGGCACGCGCCCGCGGAAAGCGATTGGCGGCATCGGGCACCACCGCGATGAAGCGGGCGAGCTCCGGACCGAGTGCTGCGTCGGCGACGCGCACGGTGCGCGGTCCCGTGTCGAGGAGTCCGGCGGACCCGCTGAGCGCCTCGAGCCAGCGCTCGCCGGTCTGCGACAGAGCTGCGGGCGCGCTCACCGCCCCTCCCCGCGTCCCCACAGCGTGCGCAGCGTCGCCGGGTCCGGCGGCTGCGCGGGGTCGATGGCCGAGAGCCGCTCGCTGAGCATCGCGACCTGCGCGCTGCGCGGGGCCGCAGCTGCGCTGAAGGAGCGGCGCACCTCGGCGGCGATCGCCGCGGCATCGTCCTCGAGCAGCGCGTCCGCGAAGCCCGTGGCGTAGCGCTGCTCGCCGCCCATCAGGCTCCAGATGCGCGCCCGGTCGCTCGCATCGAGCTCCGCCAGGCCGCCCTCCTGCTCGATGACTTCCGGTCCGTTCATCCCGAGACGCGCCTGACGCGTCACGATGAGACGGCTGCAGAGCGCCGCCGCGAGCGACATGCCGCCGAAGCATCCCACCGGTCCCGCCACCACGGCGACGACCGGCACGTGGCGACGCAGGGCAACGATGCCGGCGTGCACCTCCGCAATCGCCGCCAGGCCGAGGTTCGCCTCCTGCAGGCGCACGCCGCCGGTCTCGAGCAGCAGCACCGGCCGCACGATGCGGCCGCGCTCGGCGTCGCGCAGCGCGAGCTCGAGCGCCCCGGCGAGCTTCGCTCCGGAGACCTCGCCGATGCTGCCGCCCTGGAATGCGCCCTCGATCGAGGCGACGACCGCGGACTGCCCGTCGATCGTGCCGCGCGCGATCACGACGCCGTCGTCCGCCGCCGTCACGATGTTCTGCAGCGGCAACCAGGGGGATTTCAGGCGATCGAAGGGACCGGCGAGCTCGCGGAACGTCCCCGCATCGAGCACGGCCCGGGCGCGCTCCCGGGCCGAGAGCTCGATGAAGGTCGCGCGTGCCAGGAAACGCGCGCGCTCGGCCGCCGGATCGCTCACTCGCGCAGCGCCTCCGCCGCCTGCTCGAGCCGCAGCAGCACCATGCCGGGGGTCGCGCCGAAATCGT
>Ga0335073_10009417_pt1 | contig 13715 bp, 14 predicted proteins | sample Lox_Sample_22_FD_207093 | JGI IMG/M metagenome (GOLD analysis project Ga0335073, IMG submission 207093) | Soil microbial communities from Loxahatchee National Wildlife Refuge, Florida, United States - Lox_Sample_2.2 | ecosystem: Environmental > Terrestrial > Soil > Wetlands | place: USA... | reverse complement strand
GCCCGTGCTCACGGTAGGTAGCCACGATCGAGTCGTCCGGCGTAAGGGCCCGGCAAGTCCCGACCGCGACCGCCTCCTCACCGATGTACAGGTGCAGGAAGCCCCTTATCTTGGCGGCACTGTACAGTTCCACGCACCGTTCCTCGAACCGCCTGATGCGCAGCATCTCGCGCAGCAGTTCCCGGCGATGCGCGGCCTCGGCTACCGCCGGATCCTGCGGCTTCGCCCGGTGCTGTCTGGTCCCGCTCATCGCGCGCTCTCCAGGGTCGATACATCACCCTCCGGTAGTCCCAGCTCGCGTGCCTTGAGCAGCCGCCGCATGACCTTCGCGCTCCGGGTCAGCGGAAGGCCCGAGGCGATCTCGACCTCTTTCGGCGCGACCGCGCCGAGCCGCTGGCGGCCGAACGCGATCAGCTCAAGCTGAAGCTCCTCGGTTGGCTGGTACCCGGGTTTGAGCGTGACGAACGCCTTGACGATCTCACCGGCCACCGGGTCCGGCTTGCCGATCACGCCGGCCTCCGCGACCGCGGGATGCTCCATCATCACGCTTTCAACTTCAAAGGGGCCGATCAGGTGCCCGGCGGACTTGATGACATCGTCGGCACGGGCCACGAACCAGAAGTAGCCGTCGCTGTCCCGCCGGGCGACGTCGCCGGTCAGGTACCAGCCGTCCGCGAACGCCTCCGCGTACCGGTCCGGGTCGTGCAGGTAGCCGCGGAACATCGAGGGCCAGCCCGGCCGTAGCGCGATCTCGCCCTCAGTGTCCGGCTCCGTAAGCTCCTCCACCTTGCCGTCCGTCACCTGGGCCCTGCCGTCCTTGCCTCGCTTGAGCAAGGTCGCCTTGACGCCGGGCAGCGGCTTGCCCATCGAGCCGGGGCGGATCTCCATCGCCGGGAAATTACTGATCATGATGGCGCCGGTCTCGGTCTGCCACCAGTTGTCGTGCACCGGCATGCCCAGCGCCTGCACGCCCCATACGACCACTTCCGGATTCAGCGGCTCGCCGACGCTGGCCACGAACCGCAGCGCGGACAGGTCGTACTGCCGGGCAAGCACGGGGCCATGCCGCATCATCATCCGCAGCGCGGTGGGAGCGGTGTACCAGACGGTTACCCGCTGGTCGCTCAGGATCTGCAGCCAGCGCTTGGCATCGAACTCGCCGGCATCGGTCACCAGCGTGGCGCCGTGGGTGAGCGGCGCGATGATCCCGTACGAGGTACCGGTCACCCAGCCGGGGTCGGCGGTGCACCAGAAAACGTCCCCGGCGCGCAGGTCCAGCGCGAACGCTGCGCTCGCATGGTGGGCCACGACTGCCTGGTGCACGTGCATGGCGCCCTTCGGCTTGCCCGTCGTCCCACTCGTGAAATGCAGCAGCGCCAGGTCTTCAGGATCTGTCGGCGGTATAGCAAACTCCGCTGACGTCCCCGCAAGCGCCGGGCCCAGCGCGATCGTGCCGGGCGGGACCGGGCCTGAACCGGTGATCAGCACATGCTTCAGGCCGGGCAGCCCGGCGCGGATCGGCTCCACCTTGCGCTCGTACAGCTGCGGGCTGGTTACCAGCACCTGCGCGTCCCCTAGGAGCATCCGCTCGCGGATCGGCTCCGGCCCGAACGCCGAGAACAGCGGGCTGAACACGCTGATGTTCTTCAGCGTGCCAAGCGCCGTGACATAAAGCTCGGGCACCCGGCCGAGCAGGGAGAACACCCGTTCGCCCTTGCCGACGCCCAGACCTCGCAGCAGGTTGGCGAACCGGCTGGTCTGGTCCCGCAAGCCCTGGTAGCTGTAGTCGGTGACTTCTCCGTGGCGGCCCAGACAGCGCAGTGCCACAGCGCCGGCCCGCGGCCCCAGGGCGTGCCGGTCGACGGCTTCGTACGCGATGTTCAGGCCCCCTCCCGGCAGGCCGTCGAGCCACTGCCGGGCCCGGGACCACGAGAACTCCTCACAGGCGCGCTCATAGTCAGCCAGATTGAAACGCCCCGCGGCGGGCGGCTTGGTGATCGGTTCCCAATTCATGACCTGGGCCTTTCACTCGGCGATCCGATAACGGTCGCAAGCAGGCAGCGGGCGTGTGAGAGGCATTGGCCATCGCGGCGAAGGGCCATTGGTCCCGCACAGTCCCGGGTTAGCTGCCGGGTGCCGGTACGGGGCGCCGGCTGCGCCAGTTCGAGCGGGGCCGATATCAGCGACGATCCGGCCGCTAGTGAGCGCCGACCACGGTCGACCCGGGACTTTGCGCTAACGACATGGGATGAACGCCCCTGGCCTGCAGCCTCCGCCAGCCGGGAACCTGGTCCTATGGACAGGTCAGACGCCGCGAGCGGACAGCAGGCGGAAAACGGCGCTGCCGCGCCGGGGCTGCGGTTCGCCGTCATCGTCGACAGGCCTGCCGGCGGTTCCGCCCGCCGGGTAGAGGCGCCGGGGCGGCTGCTGCGCGTCTGGTCGCTGCTCGAGGCGACGCGTGAGCAGATAGACCATGCCGTCCTGCCGCCGGAGGGCATGCCCCGGTTGCAGCGGCAGCTCCAGGAAATCCGCCGCGAACTTGAAAGCTCGGTATCCTCGGCACTGGCCGCGGAACTCCGGCGGATTGCGCCGCCCCGGGACGAGGCACCGAGCGCGGCCGGGCTGCGGATCGAGTGCGCAGTGCTTACCAGCTGGACCGGCACCCTGACAATCCAGATGCTCAGCGCCCTCGCGGCGGCGAAAAAGCGCCTGTCACGCCAGCCGGCGGCAGCCGGATCATGGCAGGCGCAGCCCCCGGGCGAGGGCGCGGGGGCGAGGCCGGGCGGCGTCGATAGCGACCCGTACCTGCGACGCCTCACGGTCTAGCGTCACGTAACCTCGACTGGAGACGAGGGCGAGCATCCGGATGTTGCTAACCAGGATGTCTGCTTGCAGGTTAGGCACGCCACGGGCCGCCGCGGCGGCAACTATGGCATCGAGCAGGTACGGTCCTAGCCAGCCTCGCCAGCCACCGGCGACGGTGAGTGCGAACTCACCGTTGCCGTCGGGCAGAAGGGCGTAACCCGCCTCGGCAACGAGTTTGTTCTCGGCGCCGGCAACGACCGCGACCAGGCGACAGCCGCCCTCATCCTCGGGTCGGGCCATCTGCTCGAGGAACTTGCGTCCCGGATGAGACAAGCCGAAGAAGCGGTAGTACCGGTCATCTTCAGAGAGCCCCTCGAACAGCGCGTCCAATCCGTCGACATCGGCTTCCGTCACGGTCCGGACGGTCAGGGTCCGGCCATCGGACAGACTGACGATGTCAAGGACGCCATCAGCAGCGTCAGCGCCCTGTTCTGCGTGAGCGAGTGTCATCAGGGCCTCCCGTGTCGTGCAGCCTCCTTGACTGAGGAGACGGGTACTCCTCCTGCGGGAGGGGGGTACCTCCTGGATACCGGCACTTTTATTGTTCGGGGAGGCCGTCCCGCTGCGGTAGGGCCGGCTGGCAGTGGCATGCAGGGCAAACGGCCCGGGCAAGCCTTAAACGAGGTGTCATACGCTTCGGCAGATGCCGTCACGCGGCTATCCCCGCAGAAGCGGGCATGACCCGGGGGAAGCTTATGACTAAAGACGAAGCGACCGCCCTCCTGGCGGCCACGTTCCGCCAGATTGCCCCTGAGGTTGATCTCGGCGCCATCGATCCGGACCTGCCACTCCAAGAGGTGGCCGATATCGACTCAGTGGACTTCTTGACTTGGATAGCAGCCATCCACGACCGTACCGGCATCCAGATTTCACCCCGGGACTATCCCAAGCTGGCCACGCTGAAGCTGTTCGTCTCCTACTTGACGTCGGCGTCCGCTGCAGGCTGACTCGGCACCGGGTCGCAGGATGCCACCGCTGAAGACCTGCGACCCGGCGATCAAGGTCCGCGCCGGTCGGCAATCGCGCCGATCCTTGCCGGGATGGCCGTGAACGCCGCGAAGGACACCGGCCCGGCGGCGGGCAGCTTCGGCTCGCTGTGGCGCGGGAGGCCGCCGGCCGTCCCCCGGCTGCGGGGCCGCGCCTCGTGTTACACGGAAGGTGCGGTGTCCAGCTTGCGCCGCAGGGCCTGACGCAGATCGCCGACGGTCATGATGCCGGCCACATGGCCACCAGCCAGCACGATCGCCATCAGGTCGCCGCCCAGCGGGCGTTGGGCCAGCAGCGGCCCGGCCGGGTCCTCGGGCACGGCCCTCCCTCGCCGCCGGGGCCATGCGCGCGAATCGCTTCCAGCGCGTGCCGAACCGCGCTGACCGCTTCTCCGGCCGCATCCGAGAGCCGGGTCAGTGACCTGTCTATCCCGCCCTGATCGGGTCGCAGCGCTCGTCTGGGACTGTGGCCGAACGCCACGAGTGCGGGGACTTCAGTCCCCGGATGCCCGCTTGCCGACCGGGGACGCTGAAGCCACAAGGAGCTCTGCGGCACGGGACGCTATCGCTACCTCGACTTGCTGCGGGTGATGGCCATCGGCGGCGTGGTCTACGGCCACTGGCTGCTGGTTGACGTCATCTACTCAGGCGGGCAGCTGTCCGGCCGGGATGCGGTGGATTACGTCAGCTGGGGGCGGTGATTACCTGGGCGTTCCAGGTGATGCCGGTCTTCTTCCTGGTCGGCGAGTACGTTAATGCCCGGTCATGGACGGCGCATCATGAGCGCGGGCAGTACTGGACCTGGTGGGTGCGGGACCGGGCCATGCGGCTGTGGTGGCCGACGACGGTGTTCGTGACGGTGGCGATCCTGGCGGTCGTCGCGGCGCGGGCCTCGGGGGCGGACCCGGCCGCGGTCGCCGAGGCCGGCTGGCTGGCCGCCCGGCAGTTGTGGTTCCTGCCGGTCTACCTGCTGCTGATCGCGCTGACCCCCGTGATGCTCGCCGCGCACCGGCGGTGGGGCTTGGCCGTACCCGCCGGGATGGCCGGCGCGGCGGCGTTGGCCGGTGCGGGGGTAACCGGGCCGCACCTGCATGTGACCGGGTACGCTAGTTACCTGCTGGTGTGGGGCTCGATCCACCAGTGGGGCTTCGTCTGGGCCGATGGCACCTTGACCTGTGCCCGGTGGCGCCCGTACGCGCTGGCTGCGGGCGGCGCGGCGCTGCTGGCTGGCCTGGTGGCGTCCCGGGCGTTCCAGGCCGACATGGTCGGCTCGGGCAACACCAATCCGCCGTCGATCGCGCTGCTGGCGTACTCCGCCGCCCAGGCCGGGGTTGTCCTGGCGGCAGAGCCAGTCGCCGCCCGGTTGCTTGCCCGGCCCGGCCTGGGGCGGCGCGTCACGCGCCTGAACGAGGCGACGATGACCGTCTACGTGCGGCATTTCGTGCCGGTGATCGTCGTCGCCGTGGCCTTCTACCCGACCGGGGTGATGCCCCGGCCCGTGGTCGGGACGGCGCGGTGGTGGGAACTTCGCCCGGCCTGGTTCGCGCTGCTGACCGCGGTGCTCGTACCGCTGGTCATCGCCGTCATGCGGGCCGAACGGCCGATGATCCGGCTGCCCGCCGGAATCGGGCGTCCCGGCCCCTGGTCTCCTGTGCTCCTGCTGGCCGGCCTGGCAGCCACCCTGCTCACCGGCCGCGCCCCGGCCGCGGGGGCCAGGCCGCAAGCCGTCAGCACGGAGCAGCCGCAACAGCCGCCGAAAGCAGCCTGAATCGTCCGCGGGATCGATGGGCGCGGGTGGGGACGTTCTGCCCTGTCCGCCGGGCGTGGCGCTAGGTCAGAGTTGTAGATGGGGAGACAGTGTCGGCTGGAGACGGGGAGGAGGTTGTCATGACCTGGAACAGTGACGGGATTGTCGCCGGGTACGACGGATCGCCCGGCGCCGGCGAGGCGCTGCGGTGGGCCGTCCGGGAAGCCGGCGAGCGCGGCGCGGTGCTGACGGTCTGCCTCGCCTGGGCGCCGGAGTACCTGGCAATGCTCGGCGACGCATCGGTGTACGACCTGGCGCGGCAAAAGGGCAAGGAGATCCTTGCCCACGGTGCTGAGTACGCCGGATCCGCGCTGGCACCGGAAGGGGTCCGGCAGGTGCTGGCATACGGCCCGGCCGCGCAGGTGCTGTGCGAGCGCAGCGGTACCGCCGAGATGGTGGTGGTCGGATCGCGCGGGCACGGCAGGGTGGCCGGCCTGCGGCTGGGATCGGTGGCCTGGCAGGTAGCCATGCACGCGAGCGGGCCGGTGATAGTTGTCCCCCGCCGGTGGCAGCTGGCCAACCGCGCGCCAGGCCCTGTCGTGGTCGGGGTGGACCAGTCGCCGGCCTCGCGGCCCGCGATCGAGTTCGCCGTCCGCGAGGCCCGGCTGCACCGGGTCCCGCTGCTGGCGGTATGCGCCCTGGCCGATGCGCTGGGCGTGCTCGGCGGCGCACGGGAAATGGAAGCGGCCTTCAACCATGAGATGGCCCTGCTGGAGAAAGACCATCCCGATGTCATGGTGCTGCGGCAGGTCGCACAGGGCTCGCCCCGCACCGCGCTGCTGGCCGCCGCCGGCGAAGCTCAGCTGCTGGTCGCGGGCTGCCGGGGCCGCGGCGGTATCAGCGGCATGAGCCTTGGCTCTGTCGCCCAGGCCATGCTTCATTACGCGCGGTGCCCGGTCGCCGTCGTTCACCCGCCCGCCGAGGCGTCTGGCGTGATGACTTCGGTGAACGCTAAAACAGGTGTCGGCTGGCAAAGCGGGGAGGTGCCAAATGAACGTGAATTACGACTGGCCGGTGAGTCTGTCGGTTGCTGAGACCGATGGCCAGAGCCGCGCCGAGGTTCGCCTGGTCTTGCCCGGTGGTGATCACCTGTCCGGCCACGGCCAGGCGCGGCGCAATCCCGCCGACCGGGAGGTGGCCCGGATCGGGGCGCAGATCGCCACCGCCCGCGCATTCGCCGATCTGGCCGAGCGGCTTCTGCACGCGGCCGCCACCGCTATCGAGGACAGCACCCATGAGCGGGCCCACCTGCACCAGTAGCCGCCCGAGCGGGGGCGAGGGAGGCTGCCTGCGGTTTCTCTAGGACTTCTCGTTCACCCTGGATGATCTCACGTACCTGCGCCAGACTCGGGGATACCGCAAGGAGACCCAGCGCGCTATCAGGCTTGCGGTTCACCGGGAATGTGTGAGGCCGTCCGTGAGGTGGGTGATGAACCAGTCCCGGGCCAGCCCGGCGGCGGCATCGAGGGTACCTGGCTCCTCGAACAGGTGACCCGCGCCGGGCACTACCGCCAGGTCGTTCTCGCAGCGCAGCTCCCTCTGGGCGCGGCGGTTGAGGTCCAGCACCACCTCATCGTGCCCGCCGACGATGAGCAGGGTAGGCGCGGTCACGGCCGCCAGCCGGGGGCGGGCCAGGTCCGGGCGGCCGCCGCGGGATACCACGGCCGCGATGTCGGCGCCGGGTTCTGCGGCCGCCCGCAGCGCTGCCGCGGCGCCGGTGCTGGCTCCGAAATAGCCGATGGCGGCGTTTGCCGCGCGCGGCTGATCGCGCAGCCAGTTGGTCACACCGGCCAGGCGTCGGGCGAGCAGGCCGATGTCGAACACGTTGGCCCGGTCGCGTTCCTCCTCGGGGGTGAGCAGGTCGAACAAGAGCGTGCCCAGGCCGGCGCCGTTCAGGACATCGGCGACATGCCGGTTGCGGGGGCTGTGCCTGCTGCTGCCGCTGCCGTGGGCGAAGACCACGATCTGGGGGGTGTTTTCCGGCACGGTCAGGTAGCCGGCCAGCCGGATGAGGCCAAGTTGCGGCTCCACTTCCTCGCTGCGGGGCGGCGGGTCAGCGCTGCCGCCGGCGGGCACGGTCCTGGCCTGCGCCGGTGACGGCGCCGCGGCGGCGCGGTCCAGGCACGCCATGACCTCGCTGTCGGAAACCTGGGCGAAGTTGACATAGAACTGCCCGATGGCCATGAACCCTCGCGGCGTGCCGACGCAGACCAGCTCGTCGGCGTCGGCGCCGATGGTTGCCTCCCAGCCGCGCGGCGCGACCGGCACGGCCAGCATGACCCGTGCCGCGCCGTGCGCCCGGGCGATCTGGCAGGCGGCCCGGGCCGTGGACCCGGTGGCGATGCCGTCATCGACCACCACGGCCACCCGCCCGTCCAGCGGCTGGCGCGGCCACCGGGCGCGGTAGCGCGCGGCACGGGCGTCCACCGCGGCCTGCTCCCGCGTCAGCACGGCTGCCAGCTCGTCCTCCGGCACCCTGGCCGCGTGTACGACTTGGCGGTTGATGACCCGAACCCCGTCTTCTCCGACCGCGCCCATGGCCAGTTCCGGCTGGAACGGCACGCCGAGTTTGCGCACCACGATGACGTCCAGCGGCGCGCCGAGCGCCTGCGCCACCTCAAACGCGACCGGGACCCCGCCCCGCGGCAGGCCCAGCACGACGACCGGCTTGCCGCGCAGGTGCCCCAGCCGGGCGGCAAGCCGCCGCCCCGCATCTTCACGATCGGCGAAAACCATTACAACCCCCGGCAACAGATTCCCAGCGGCCGGGCGGTACCGCCAGGGACCATGGTCACCTGGGAAGTCGCGCCGCTCCTGCTCCGCGATGCGCCGCCGTCAGCACGCGCCCTCAGGCCGCGAGATCCTGTCCGGGCTGCGGGTGCTGTCTGGCCCAGTCCTGGTAGGCGGCCACCGCGGTGGGCAGGGTGGGGAAGATTAGCTGCTCGCCGATCTTCTTGGCGAGGCCGAAGGCCTGCAGGTCGTCGAGGAGGTCCTGCTTGACCCGGGCGAGGCCGACGACGATCCCGCGGCGGCTGAGTTCGGCGCGGACGGCCTCGACGGCTTCCAGCGCGGTGAAGTCGACTTCCACGTTCGCCTCGGTATTCAGGATGAACCACCGGGCCGGAGGGCTGGCGCGGGTGGCGGCGGCGAGCGCGCGGCGGCGGAAGTCCTGGGCGTTAGCGAAGAACAGCGGCGCGTCGTACCGGTAGACGACCAGTCCCGGGATCGTCTTCGCTTGCGGGTAGTCGTCGATATCGTGCATGCCCGCCAGCCCCGGGACCAGGCCCTGGATGGCGTCGTGCGGGCGGCCTACCCGGACCAGCAGCTCGGCGACCGACAGGCCCACGGCCGCCAGCACCCCGTACAAGATGTTGAACGCCAAGACTCCCGCGCACGCCGCCAGGGCCAGCGCGAACTCGGTGCGGCGGAAGGCGGCCAGCCGCCGGAACGCCCGGATGTCAACCATGTTCACCGCCGCGTAAATGACGATCGCGGCCAGCGCGGCCAGCGGGAAGGACGCCAGGACCGGGCGGGCGAACAGCAGCACGGCGATGACCGCGGCCAGGGCCGTGAGCGAGAAGGCCTGGGTACTCGCCCCGGTGGCGCGGGCGATGGCGGTCCTGCTGGCACTGCTGCTGACCGGGAACCCGCGCAGCAGGCTGGCCCCGGCGTTCGAGATGCCGAGCGCCAGCAGCTCGGCGTTCGCGTCGATGGCTGCGTCGTCTCGCTCGAACGCCCGGGCGGTCAGCACGTCGTCGCTGAACGCCACCACGAGCACGCTGAGCGCGGGCAGTATCAGTTGCCGGATGTCATGCAGGGTCACTGCGGGGATCCTTGGGACCGGCAGGCCCGCCGGAATGTGCCCCGCCAGCGCCACCCCGTGCCCGCCCAGCCCGAAGACGGCACACGCCGCGGTGCTCAGCAGCACCGCGGCCAGCGGACCAGGAAGCCGGGGCCACCAGGCCCGCGCCGCGAACAAGAACGCCAGCACCCCTGCGGCGATCACCGCGTCACCCGGCCTGCCCTGCCCCACGCCGTGCGCGAACGAGGTCACCTGGCTGATGAAGCTGTCCCCGGTGACCGGCACGCCGGTCAGCTTGCCCAGCTGCCCGCTGAGCATGATCAGCGCGACCCCGGCCAGGTAGCCGGCCACCACCGGCCGGGACAGCAAGTCCGCGACGAAGCCCAGCCGGACCAGCCACGCCACCACCGCCAGCGCCCCCACCAGCAGCGCGAGAGTCGTGGCCAGCTCCGCGTAGCGGGCAGGGTCGCCCGCCGCCAGCGGGCCGACCGTGACCGCGGTCATCAGCGCGGTCGTCGACTCCGGGCCCAGCGAAACCAGCCGTGACGAGCCGAGCAGCGCATAGCAGGCGAGCGGCGGCAGCGCCGCCCACAGCCCGGTCACCGGCGGCAGCCCCGCCAGGACCGCATACGCCATGACCTGCGGGACCAGGTAGGCCGCTACCGTAACGCCGGCGATCAGGTCCCCGCGCAGCCACGCCCGCTGGTAACCGCGCAGCGTGCCCAGACCCGGTGCGCTGACGGTCAGCCACCGGTTCCGCCGGGCGGAAGATCCCATCGCCTGTTCCTGCCTGCGGCGGCGGCACGGCCGTGGCCCGTGGCCGCCGTAACCTGGGCGGCGCGCAGGCCGTGCCCGGCGATACTCCCGCCAGTCATCGCGGCCATGGCGACCTCCCCGGATTCCAGAGGCATCCCAGCACAGTTACTATCCCGCGGCACACGCCCGGGCGGACAGGGCGCAAGGTCCCGCACTGTGCGGCACACCGTCCCATCGACCGGCCGGATCGCGGGCAGGGCTTCCCGGGACCAGCGCCCTTGTACCCCGGGCCGGGCACAAGGAATGCTGGTGCATAACGGCGGGGAAAGGGGAGTCCGATGGGTGTCGGGCACCGGATCGCCGGGCATCGCACCGTGCCGCACACCGCGGACCTGCGGATCGAGGCGTGGGCGGCGACGCGGGAGGCGTGCCTGGCCGAGGCGGTGCGCGGCCTGGTGGACAGCTTCGCGGCAGTCGCTGGCCGACGGGCGCAGGGCCGCGCCAGCCGCCACGTGACGGCGCGCTCAGATGCGGATCTGCTGGTCGCCGTCATCGACGAGGTCATCTACCGGCTGGATGCCGATGGCGAGATCCCGGTCTGGGTGGAGGTCCGGCCCGCGGCAGATGGCGGAATCATCGTTTTCTTCGCGCTGGTGCCCGTCGCCGGGGCGGAGATTACCGGCGCGGTGCCGAAGGCGGCTTCGCTGCACGAGCTGCGGTGCGCCCCGGATGCGACCGGCGGGTGGTCGTGCGCGGTCACGGTCGATGTGTAGACGCTATCCCTTGACGACGCCGAGGGGGACCAGCCTGGCTACCTTGCGGCACAGGCCCGCGCCCTCGGCTGCCTCGACGACCTGGGTGACGTCCTTGTACGCCAGCGGTGTCTCCTCGGCCAGCCCGCGCGCCGACGCGCCGCGCACCGCGATGCCCCGGCGCTCGAGCTGCCGCCGCAGCTGCGGGCCGGTGATGGTGCGGGCGGCCTGATGACGGCTCATCACCCTGCCCGCGCCATGGCACGCGGAGGCGAACGCGTCCGCGCCGGCCACCCCGGCCAGGACGTAGGAGCAGGTGCCCATCGAGCCGGGAATGAGCACCGGCTGCCCGGAGTTGCGCAGGTTCGCCGGGAGGCCAGCATGCCCGGGCGGTAGCGCCCTGGTCGCGCCCTTGCGGTGGACGCACAGCCGCCGCCCGGCGTGGGTTTCTATCGCGGCAAAGTTGTGGGACAGGTCATAGACCAGGTGCAGCGGCACCCCGGCCGCCCGGGCGAAGACGCGGCGAGCTGCCTCGGACAGCAGCTGGCGGTTGGCCCGGCCGTAGTTCGCGGCCGCGGCCATCGCGCCCAGGTAGCGGCGGCCTTCGGGGGATTCGGCGGGCGCGCAGGCAAGCTGCCGGTCGGGCACGGTGATCTGGTAGCGCGCCATCGCCTTGTCCATGATCTGCACGTGGTCGCTGCAGACCTGGTGCCCCAGCCCGCGCGAGCCGCAGTGGATCATGACGCAGACCTGGCCGTCGCCCAGCCCGAACGCCTCCGCCGCCGCGCGGTCGAAGATCTGCTCCACCGCCTGCACCTCCAGGAAATGGTTCCCGGAGCCCAGGCTGCCGACCTGGTGCAAGCCGCGGTCCATGGCCCGGCCGCTGACCTGGGCCGGGTCGGCGCCGCCGACAACGCCGTGGTCCTCGCACCGGTCCAGGTCACGCTGGCAGCCATAGCCGTGCGCCACAGCGTAGGCGGCCCCGCCAAGCAGCAACTTTTCCAGCTCGCCCCGGCCGGCCAGCTGCCACACCCCGCCGCGCCCGGCGCCGCACGGCACCGCGGCGGCGAGCTGATCCATCACCCGGCCGACCACCGGGGCCAGCTCATCCCTGCCCAGATCCGCGGCCAGCAGCCGGACGCCGCAGGAGATGTCGAAACCGACGCCGCCGGGTGAGATGACCCCGCCTTCGGCGATGTCGGTCGCGGCGACCCCGCCGATCGGGAACCCGTATCCCCAGTGCACGTCGGGCATCGCGTACGACGCCTGCACGATGCCGGGCAGCTCCGCGACGTTGGCCACCTGCTCCAGCGAGCGGTCGGCCGCCGGGTCCGGGATCAGCGCGCGTGTCGCGAACACCACGCCGGGCACCCGCATCCGCCCGTGCCGCGCGATGGCGAACCGGTACGGCGACACCTCAACGATCTCCACCGGTCGTACCCCTCCCGCGGCTCCTCCGCCCGGCCCGCCGGCAGGTCCTGGCTACGATGCCCCGGCCTGCGGGCCGGCCGGCAGCGGGACGTGCTCAACCACGGTCCCGGCGGAGGGGAAGAACGAGCTTTCGTGTCCGTCGCTCCACCGCACCAGGTAGGGCGGGCCGCCATCCTCCCCCCGGACCTCGGTGATCACGCCCCGGCGATCGGCGTCGCCGACGTGCTGTCCCTTGACGATCAGTTCGTCACCAACTCGCGCCTTCATCACCGGCCCCCTGTCATCACTCGATCCTCTTATCCCAGCGCTACCCGGCCGCGAACTGCCCGGACAGGGACCAAGGCCCCGTCCCTCACCGCCCATGGAACTTCAGGCTCCGGCCAGGTAAACCGTGCCCGTCGCGGCGGGCCCACGGCAGCGTGCCCGAACAGGCATCCGAACCCGGAGGCGGCAGCGCCGAAGACGTCGGCGAAGTCGATGCCCCCCACAGATCCTCCGGGCTGGCGACGGCTAGCTGCTGGCGCAGACCGCCTCGACGAACTCGGCGATTGACTGCTCGGGCAGGTGCCGCGCCAGGTCCGCCTCGCTGATCATGCCGATCAGCCGGTGGTTGCCGATCACCGGCAGGCGGCGGATCCGGTGCTCCTCCATCACCTGCAGCACCTGCCCGGCACCGGCGTCCGCGTCGATGGTGAACGGCTCGCCCTGGGCAAGCTCGCCCGCGGTGACGGTTGCCGGGTCGCCGCCGGTGGCTACGCACTTGATGACGATGTCCCGGTCGGTGATGATGCCGTGCAGCCGGTCGTCATCGCCGCAGACCGGCAGCGCACCCACGTCCAGGTCGCGCATCCGCCGCGCCGCCTGCGCCAGCGTCTCGTGCTCGCCGATGCACTCCGCGCCGGCGTGCATGATCTCACGTGCAGTAGTCATCATGACCTCCCCCGCGCCGGCGCCAGCGCGCCGGCACTATTGATTCCCGGTACATCAGCAGCCTGTACCGCCATGTCACGGGCCCCAAACGGCCGAAGGTCACGTTCCCGGTCCCGTCGCCGCGGACTGCTGAAGGTGACCCGGTAAGGGCCGTTCGGCCCCTGACCGGCCGGGTCCGGTCGTGATGTTCTGGAAGATAGGTAAGAGCAGGCACTGGGTGTCGGCTTCGTGCCAGCGACCGGCGTCATCGGCGGAAGGGGCGTCTAATGAACATGCATCCCGGTCGGCCTCATCACGGACCACTGGCCGCCTCGGGCGAACGCGTGCTTGCCCTCGAGGACCGTGTCACCGCGCTCGAGGAGGCGCTGCGTGTCCTGGCGCACGGC
>Ga0335073_10009415_pt1 | contig 13716 bp, 15 predicted proteins | sample Lox_Sample_22_FD_207093 | JGI IMG/M metagenome (GOLD analysis project Ga0335073, IMG submission 207093) | Soil microbial communities from Loxahatchee National Wildlife Refuge, Florida, United States - Lox_Sample_2.2 | ecosystem: Environmental > Terrestrial > Soil > Wetlands | place: USA... | reverse complement strand
AAGTTTACCCGCGGGCCCTTGTCATCAGGCCGCTGCTCCCCGACACTCCCGTCCATCTCGAAAATTGAACCGGCCCCCAGCGAGATTTTTCCAAAACCTTGTCGTGAGGAGATCGATGTATGCGCCGCATAGCATCCCTGCTTCTGTTCGCGTTCTTTTCGCTGCCTGCCCTGGCAGCCACCACTCCACTGGTTGACAGCGGCACGATTAATTACACGACCAACCAGATCACTCTGACAGGAACCGGTTTTGAACCGGCCAAGGCCAAGCCAACGGTTTCCTTCAACGGCATAGCGCTGACTGTTTCGACATTCAGCAACACGCAGATCGTGGCGACGCTGCCGGCGGCGATGGTGCCGGGGACCTTCGACCTGACGGTGACCAACAGCCAGGGCAACACCGTGGACTTCAACATGACGTACGGCGCGGCCGGTCCACAAGGTCCGGCGGGACCGGCGGGAGCCACAGGCGCAACCGGCCCGCGTGGTGCGGCCGGGGCGGCCGGAGCTGCTGGAGCACCGGGAGCCGCCGGGACGAACGGCGTCAGCTTCATCTTCCTGAACGCCTGGAATCCGTACGCCACCTATGTCGCGAACGACGTGGTGACGTACAACGGTGCCTCGTATATCGCCACAGTTGCCAATGGACCCAACCCAAGCGGTCCGGCGCCGAACAGCAATCCAAGCTGGAGCCTGATGGCAGCGGCGGGCGCCACGGGACCTGCCGGGGCGCAGGGGCCTGCGGGACCGATGGGCCCTGCAGGTCCGGTTGGCGCGGCCGGCCCCGCTGGAACAACGGGCGCAACCGGAGCGACGGGCCCGCAGGGACCGCGGGGCGCAGCCGGTGCCGCCGGACCAGCCGGCGCCAATGGCACCAGCTTCACCTTCCTCAATACCTACAATCCGTATTCGACCTACGCCCCTGATAGCGTGGTGACTTATAACGGGTCGTCCTACATCGCGATCATTGGCAATGGGCCGAATCCCAATGGCCCGACTCCGGACCAGAGCCAGGACTGGGGCTTGCTGGCCGCTGCAGGTTCGCCGGGCGCCGCAGGTCCGGCAGGGGCGGCGGGACCGCTGGGTCCACAAGGACCGCCGGGAGCCACAGGGGCCGCGGGTGCAACCGGTGCAACTGGAGCGCAGGGACCGGCTGGTTCTGTGGGGCCGGCAGGAGCCACTGGACCGCAGGGACCAGCCGGACCGGCTGGACCGGCTGGTCCACAGGGTCCGGCCGGCACAGGTAGCGGCGGAGTTTTGTCGTATGCAACAGGAGGCGGCAATCCTCAGACGGCCATCGCTTTCCCGGGACCCAATCAGTCGACTCCGGTGGTCACGCTCACCCTGTCCAATGCAGGAACCTGGCTGATCTCGTCGGAAGTCGCCATCATTGCGGAGAATCAGGCCAATCCGACTGATTTCGTGGAGATGACCTCCTTCGGCTGCACCCTGAGCGGAACATCGGTCAGCGATGTAGGCAGCGGACAGTTCATGAGTTACGGAGGAACGGTCTCCAACCAGGGGTTTGCCGTGACATCACAGGCAGGGACCGTCGTCACCCTGAACTGCAATTACGGTGGAATCGCAGACACCAGCATCAACGCCATCGCCGGAGCGGTGGGTCCGGTGATCAGCGCGATCCAGCTTAAATAAAGGTGGAGATGGCGGCCCGGGTCAATACCGGGCCGCGGTTTTAGAAAACGATCCCATCGGCGTAGTCGTGCGTCTGGACCTGGCCCCGCGCCCTGGTCCTCAACCCCGATCTCTTTCGCCACCTCTCGCAGTCGATCTCGAGGGATCGTTACTGCTGGGGACGCTGGAGCGGTGTGATTGCTCCGTGGGCGAATTTCGCATGGCGGAGAACGACACGCTGCTTCTCCTGTCGGACGGTGTCGCAGAGGCGACCAATGAGAAGGGGGAGTTGCTCGGCTTCGATCGGGCGCTGGAACTGATTCGGAGTCGGCCATCGGCGGCGAAGACCACAGAAGCGGCCCAGGCTTTCGGACAGCAGGATGATAGCAGCGTGATCTCCGTGACGCGAATGCCTGTGCAGCGCCTGCGATGGGATGACTGCCCTGCAATGGACTCCATCCTCGACACGACGCTTCCGGCAGACGCCGAAAAGTACTAAAAAGGACTGCCCCTCGAAGGGAAATCCCTCTCTAAGCCATTAGATTTAAGTAGATTTGGTGCCGAAGAAGGGACTCGAACCCCCACACCCTTGCGGGTACATGGACCTGAACCATGCGCGTCTGCCAATTCCGCCACTTCGGCACGGGGTCCTCGATTCACATCGCGCTGGACCGGCAGCAACTCCTAGTGTTACAAAGGCATCCACCCGTGTCAAACCCCGCACACGGTGCGCCGTGGCACGCATTTTTTCATTCAGGAATTCTTACTTCATGACCGTACCTTTGCAGCCCAAATCGATCCCTGAGCAGCAGGCCAAAGAGATTCGACGCCTCTCCCACGACCTCAGCAACGCCCTCGAAATCGTCCTCCAGACCAGCTTCCTCCTTGGCACCGTCCCCCTCGACGAGGACGCTAAAAAATGGCGCACTATGCTCGACAACGGCGTCCAGCAGGCCGCCGAAATCAATCGCCAGTTGCGCGACTTCGTGCGCGGCAACAGTTAACCGCAGCGCCGCAAAGCATCCTTCGCACTCGATGCGCCCTAAGGAACGGTGTGCGCGTAATATCGGATGCCGTCCGGGAACGCTCCCGGATGGTTTTCAAACGCCACTCGCGCATTGATCCGATTGTGGTTGTGTTGGCCCGCCTGAATCAGCTCAGGCCCATCCGCGTTCAGCGTTTCCAGCGATCTTCTCGATGGCCGCACGATCGCCACATGACCCGGCGTTCGCGGGTCCTGGTTCCGGAACACAGCAAGAACGAAATTGCCCTCGTTGGCCAGGCGCTGCGCCTCCTGCGCATCTGCCGCCGGCCGCCAGCCCGCCCGCCGCCCTGCATCTCCCGCCAGCCACTCCGATTGCGCGTTCGCCAGCAGGATCTGCCCGTGCTCCGGGGGCCGAAGCAGATAGATGCCGAATTTCTTTGCCGCCGCGGCAGCAAACGCGCTGCAGTGTGTGTGGTTACCCGGTCCCTCGTCTTCGGCGCCGTGGTCGGGCTCTCCGGTTTCCCAATTCACGTGCTCATGCGCCAGCCACAGTGACTCCACGTTCATGGAATCGAGCGTGTCCGCGAGCCGCTCACCCGCGCCGGTGACAGGCCCGCAGCACGAGATACGCTCGTGATTCGCGATGCTGCTCTGCGCCAGCGCGCCGCCGGCGCCGGCCAACGCCAGCATCAGACTCAGAACAGTGCCCGTAGACATGCCGCTCCGTTGGTGTCCATTTATCGACGACCCCGACCAACTCCGTCAAGCGCAGGTTCGCCCTGTCGCTCAAAGTTCATCAACAAGCCGGCCGCGCCAGGCGTCTTCCTCCCTCACCGTCGCATTCGCCCTGCCGGTGCGGTATCCAGTACCGGAATGAGATAATAGAAACAGCTGTCAGGAGTTCCCTCCTCAGCCGCCGTCCATTGGGGGCGTCACGGTTTCGACGGGATCGCTTGCGGCATAGAGGCATGCCGGGGGCTGGGCACCCGTAATCGCCTGGAAAAACATAATTGCCAACACGAATCAGCTGGCATACGCAGCCTAATTAGTTAGACTGCCGTTCTCCTCAGCTTCGCCCTTGGGCTGAGGAAGGACGTCGCACAGAGGGCTGGTCGACGACCCCCGGTCCGAGGGCCGCCGACGAGATCATCGGACTAGTTTCCGGCGTTTCTTGTCCGTTCTAAGCGCCGGGAGCGAAACTTCGGAACGGACTGAGCATGGAGTCTCTCTGCTGACAACGATTTCGGACGCGGGTTCGACTCCCGCCGCCTCCACCAACTTCAAGTTGCTTGTTTTCAGCAGCTTACCTTCCAACGGCGAAATGGACGCGCAATTTTGTACGTGATTTGTACGTTGCGCCCTTTTGACCGAGTCCGAAACAGCGGGCAATCTCACCTGAAGAAGTGGGAGCCCGATGCTGCTTTCCGTCTTTACCCGCCACTCGACTGGCTGCAAATTCTCGAGGGATCGCGCCTGCCGCCGGTGCAACTGTCCCAAATGGGTCGGCGGCCAGATCAACGGATACTACTTCCGCCAGAGCGCCAAGACGCGCCAGTGGGCCGAGGCCGAAGCCGTTCGCCAGCAACTCGAAGAAGCTCTGGCCAAAGGCCTGCCTCCGTTCGGGCCCGCCGTCGCCGCAGCCGAATCAACCTTACAAGCGACGTTAGCGCCACCAACTTCGCCAACGACCTCCCCTGAGACGCCAGCAGCGCCTTCCCATGAGATCCGGCCCAAGCCCAGACCCAGGGTGACGGTAGCCAAGGCGGTCGACGCCTACCTAGCCGACGCCGTGAGCCGAAGCGTCGAAGCTTCCACGCTCAAGAAGCTCGAAACCATCTTCCGCAAGCAGTTCCTTGCCTGGACCCGCGTCGAGGGCTTTGAGTATCTGGACGAGCTCGATCTCGATGCGCTTTTGAATTTCCGCAACACCTGGGAAGACGGTCCCCTCGCCAAGCAGAAAAAACAGAGCCGTGTGATCGGGTTCTTCTGGGCCTGTGTGCGCCGTCGCTACCTCACCGAAAACCCCGCCATTGGCCTTGGGAAAATCAAAGTCGTGCAGGTGCCGACAGACTACTTCCCTCCCGATGAGTTCGAGAGGATTATGGCCGCAACCTACATCCGCCGGGGCGAGCGCGGTGGCGGAGACGTGAAGGCGAATCAAGCGAGGCTTCGCACCATGACCCTGCTGATGCGTTGGAGTGGGCTCCGCATTCGCGATGCGGTAACTCTGGAACGGCATCGCCTCCATGGCGACAGCCTGCTGCTCTATCAGGCAAAGACCGGAACTCCGGTATATGTCCCACTTCCACCACACGTTGTGGAATTGCTGGAAGACGTTCCGCCCGGCCCCAAACCCAATCCCCGTTACTTTTTCTGGAGCGGCAATGGCGAACCGAAAAGTGCCGTCGCCGATTGGCAGCGAAGCTATCGCCGCTTGTTCAAATCGGCTGACATCAGAACTGCGGATGGCGAGCCAAAACGCTGCCATCCTCACATGTTCCGGGACACATTTGCCGTCGAGATGCTGCTGGCCGGCGTACCTATCGACCAGGTCTCGCTGCTGCTCGGCCATGCATCGGTGAAGATCACCGAGAAGAGCTACTCTCCTTTTGTAAAGGCACGGCAGGTTCAGCTGCAGGAAAGTGTCCGTAATGCTTGGCAGGCGGCCTCTGGCAACGGGCCGAAGAATACACCGCCGTCATCTGCTTCAGTGAACAAGCGTGCCGGATGGCAGGTGATTCAATCAGGCAAGAAGATAAAGGCAACCGCGTGAAGATCTCGGTTACCTCAGACAATCCAAAGGTCAGCGAATCAACTGCGCAGCGAGTTTTTTCATTGCAGCATTTTCGCGAATAACTTCACCAACCTCTCGATTGTGCAAAGCAATCTCAGCAGCGATTGAGCGACCGAGAATTCGCTGATCGATATTGCCAAAGCGACCAGGCACGAGGCTTCCCAACCAACCGACCCAAGCCGGGGTATGAGCGTTGCCGACAATGATCCCTGGGCGAAAGATGGCGAGGCGAGTAAAACCGATGCTGCGCACGTTGTCTTCCTTCATGCCCATTACTCGGACATAGCGCAACCGGCTGCGGGCTGTGCTTCCCACCGCAGAAAGCAGGCAAAACTGCCCGATTCCGGCGTCGTGGCAGCCACGCGCAAAGGCACCCACGACGAAGAGTTCAAGCCGCTTCAGTTCTTCCTCGCTCCAACGCCTCGATCCAGAACCCACACCCACACAGCTCACGGCGCTGGCGTGACCTTGTCTCAAAACTTCGCGCGCAAGGGCGGCGATGCGCTCGCCAAAATCAGCTGTGCCGGTATCAAGAACGACGTTGCGCACCCGCGGTCGCGCCGTAATAGGCTTTCTGGTGACCATCACCACTTCCCGGCATTCCGGAATTGCCAGCAGCTCCGTGACAGCCGCACCACCAACTTGGCCGGTACCACCGAGAACAATTGCGGCAAAATTCTGCTTCATAAGCAGTACCTCTGTTTTAGTAAGCGTGCCACTGGTGGGCCTGCTTCGTCACCGTCTCCTCCATCATGTTTCCTTTAGGCCGGCGAACATCCGTGATTCATTTTTCAGAGCATTTTTGACCGAGTTTTGCACACGGGCTATTAATAGCTCGTGCGAATTCGGCAACTGCGACTCAGAGGACCCAAACCGAACCCATTTTCAACCTAGACAAAGGAATTGCTATGGAACTTCAACACGAGCTGGCTTCAAACGCGCCCGTCGCAAGCGAGCGAACCACCCATGCCGCTGTTCCGGATGTGGAACGTCATTTCACTGTCGCCGAATTGTCCAGGCGGTGGTTTTTCAGTCAGAACACCATTCGACGCCTCTTCAATCGAGAGCCGGGCGTAGTGAGGATAGCGCGTCCCCAGACACGAACAAAAAGGGGATATACGTCTATCCGGATTCCTGAACGGATAGCCGAGCGGGTTCATCGCCGATTGCAAGGACTCACGTGAGGCTTTCGCCACTGAAGCCAATTGCGAAAAGGGGCGTATAGCGGTGCGCCTCCATTCGTCCGCAGCCATTCTGAAAAAATGCGTTCAAACCAGATCCCCTTGCTCAGTGGTTTTCCACCAGAGACTGCGAGCAACGATGCCCACGTCGTGTTGCCTGACGGAAAGATTGAGCGCGTCAGGAATGGTTCATTCGGACTCCATTCTCCCGATCCTTTTCTTCGTGCTCAAACAAACCTCCTCGACCCTGAGCTTTGGAAAGGAAGAGTTTCGAGGGATTCCCCGGAGGCTTCTGTTCTCTGTCCAGAGAACGGTGGTACAAAGGGATCAGTCAATGAGCTGCGGGGCTACGGTGATGAGCAACGAGTTCGACATGCAATCCGACTGGATCACCGAGCTGGGAAAGGCGCGCAGCGACGAATATACGGAGAAAATCCTTGCCTTCGTTCAGGAGCTCGAGAAATCGGCGCCTGAACCCTTTCTGCCTCTGTTGACGGATCTTGCCTTGGCTCGCACTCTAATCGTGCACCTGGTCATCCGCTACGGACCGGAACGAGGGATGTCCGAGGCACGGGACGCTTTCGAAAGCACGTTGGAACAGATGAAACCGATGCTCGAAAGAATGAAATCTCGCAAAGGACCTCTCCCGCAATGAAGAGACTCATTCACTCGCTTTTCCTGCTCGCAGCATTCGGCATTGCAGTCGGAGAGTTTACGGGCTGCAAAGGGACGCCTCCGCCACCGGATGACAAAGATGCAACCGCAGTCTGGAACTATATTCACCGGAATCTACATACACAGGAACTGCTGAGCCTGTCGAAAACCAACGGGCAAATGCAGCAGGTTGACGGCGGTCAAGTCTATACGCTCTATTACGAAGCAAAAGTGAAGGACTTGGTCCAGTTGGGAAATAGAGCCCCCGGGACAATTGAGACCTACCAGAGCAACTATGGGTTTCGGTGGACTGAAAAGGGGTGGCTGGGTCCGGACAACCAAGTCTATCCAGTTCACTGACAGTTGTCCTTTCGCTGACGCCCGTTTGACCGAATTCCAAATGCATCCTACGCTCTCCCCACGTCAGAGCCGTTCGGGAGTGTGGACCGGATGTTTGCGTCACCATCAGAGACACTCGCCGCGCTGGAGAGCGTAGGCTACTTTACCGATATCAAGACGGCGACCGCGGTTTACCTAGCGGGCCGGATCAATCGCCCAGTCCTGCTCGAGGGACCGGCTGGCGCGGGTAAAACGGAACTCGCTCAAGCTGTCGCGCGCGCTTATGGCGTGTCCCTCCTCCGCTTGCAGTGCTATCAGGGCATTAACGAAGAAAAAGCCATCGGACAGTTTGATCGGGCGCTCCAGGAACTCTACGTGCTCCTTATGAGCAGGAGCGGCCAGGCCCCGGACTGGGCGCAGATCAAGCGCGAAATCACCGGCCGGTCGTTCTTTATGGCTGGTCCCCTGCTCGAAGCGATCGAGCAGGAGAAGCGCTGCGTTCTTCTTATCGACGAGATTGACAAGGTTGACTATGCCTTCGAAGCAATGCTGTTGGAATTGCTTTCTATATGGACGTTATCGATTCCAAAACTCGGTACCGTACACGCCTCCTCCATCCCACACGTGTTCCTCACTTCTAATCAGGAGCGCCGGCTGGGCGATCCCCTTCGCCGGCGCAGCTTCTACCTCGTGGTCGAGCATCCGAACGCCGAACGCGAAGCGGCCATTGTGGCCGAGCGCACCCCGAAGGCGAGCGTGGGAACGCACCGATTCATCGCGGGATTGGCCAAGAGTCTTCGCGCTTACACCCTTGAGAAGCCGCCTTCAATCTCGGAAATGAACGACGTCGCGATGGCCATGGAGCTATTGCGAATCGACCGGATACTTCCCCAGCACAAGGAAATCATGTTGCCGTTGATCGCAAAGACGGAAGGTGATCGCAAGCGCCTTTTGATGAAAGAAGCGTTTGAGTCGATCGTCCGCATGGCTGGGAAGCACGCTGAACATATCGCGAAGGAGGATGTCTGTGAGTCTGGCGTGGTTGTCACCGGAAGGGAGATCCAAAAGTGAAAAAGCTCATTCTGATGTTTGCCGCATCCGCCATGCTTGTGTTCTCGGTCGAATGTGCTGGCGCAGGTGCGCAGGCCCCAGAGACCGTCTATTACGCCGATGCCTACGCAGACCACTACGGCGTGCCGCGCGCACTTGTTCACGCCATCATCGCGCAGGAATCGGCCTGGAATCCCCTGGCGATTTCAAAGAAGAATGCCGAGGGACTCATGCAACTGATGCCGGCAACAGCGGCGATGTACGGCGTAGGGAATCGGTTCTCCGTAATCGAGAACCTCGGAGGAGGCGTTCGGTATCTTTCGGAACTGTTGGTCGCATTTCACGGCGATATGCGCCTTGCCGTCGCGGCTTACTATTGCGGTCCGAGTCACATTCTCCAAAAAGGTTTGGCCTATCGCAATCCCGATGTCTTGGCCTATGTGGAAGCGGTCCGCGCTCGCTACCGCCGCGAAGTATCCGACGAAGCTGGCCGCGGAAATGCGCCGCTGGCAGGAGGAAACTGAGGTGAACCATTTTCGACTGATCGCTGCGATCCTTATTGTCAGTGTACTGGGAGTGGGCGGGGTCTTCGCCCAGGAAGCGAACATCCCCAACGTCTCCAGCCCGCAAGTGGACCCAACAGTCCTTGATCTTCCGATCACGGGTAGTACAGTTAGCGACATTCACCTTCGGCCTCTCTTCACAACGACGATTCGACTGCCTGAGCCCGTGACCTCGGTTGCGGTAGGAGCGCCGACTTTGTTCAAGGTGGAACACTCCACCGATGATCCGCGGCTGGTTTTCATCAAACCTACCTCGGCCGATGCGGCCGTCAGCAATCTGATCATTGCTCTCAAGTCAGGTCAGGAAATCAGCATCCGATTGCTATCCAACGGTCAGGCTTCGACAGCGCCGGTGGATTTCGTGGTGAATTACGAACCGAGGCAGAGCTTTCTAATCGGCTCAACCGACGCGCTGGCCGGAAATGCCCCCGTACCCAAGGATCCACCCGCGCAAGCAACGCCCATCGACATGGCACTGCGGGAACAAGAAGACCTTGCTAGTCCGGGGTGGGCAAATGGAATGGAAAAGCAAGCCGGAAATGCTAGCGGTGGAGTATCGACTGAGGCGATTCTGGCCGCTCTCGGCAATGTGCAGAACCGCGGAGAAAGAATGCTCGTGGCGTACTCGGTCGTGAACACCAGCGGTCACTGGATAGAAGTGCTGCCTCCGCAGGTTGAGTTGCGAAGTCCTGATCACGATGCCGGCAAGAAGAAAAAGCGGAAGCAGACACTGGCCGACCAAGTGCCAGTTGCAGAGTTCCGGCTGAGCGCACGGCGGCTGGCTCCGGGGCAGCGGGCGGATGGCGCAGTCGAATTCTCCCGGCCGGGCTTCAAGCAGAGTGCGGACCGGCTCGTATTAGAAATAGCGACAGCAAGCGCAGTAGATCATCCACTCTTACTGCAATTGCCGTTCGTTGCGCCCGGTGAGTGAGATCACGAGGACTTCAACAAGGGTGAGGTGAAGTATGGCTTCAACAGACGTAGTCCAGAATACAGATCAGCCGGAGAAGATCGGTGCTATCGACGCTGCCGCGGAAGGCAGTGAGGGAGTCTCGCCAGGGCGCATCTCAAAACGCCCTTTCGTGCTCAAGAAGGCACCCGGTCCACGAGGCGGGCACCTGGCGACAATGCTGATTGTCGCAGGGGCACTGGCAATATTCGCGATCGCAATGGTTGCCCTGCTTTCAACCACGGGCAAGAACCGAAAGAGAACAATGGAAGAGGCCGGAACCCCGAATCTCGGTCAGGCGCACACAGGAACAACATCTGGGGATCTTGTTCCGAACAATAAAGTGAAACCTACGCCCAACGGCGCATCTGAATCCGGAGCCGTGAATGCGTCCGACATTGAACGGACAAAATCGCCGCATCTCGCACAACCCCAATCTTTGGGCAAGTCGGTGCAGTCGCCGAAGAGTCTCGGCGGGATTGGAAAGTTTGAGGAACCCGACACCAATCCAAATCGGCAGGGGAAGTGGACACCTCCGCCCTACGGAAGTGAGACTGCACAGAATCAACAGGCGGAGAAAAAGGCTGAGGACGCACTTAGCCAGCCTTCCCTTGTCTTTACTGCACATGAGCAATCAGCTCCTCGTTCAGGATCGGTAGGCCTGACAACAGGGCCGAATAATCTCGGTCTTGCGCCCGGCTACCGTGTGGCGGCGCGGCTGGAATCGATGGCTTCAACCGCTGTGCACGCTCCCGTCGTTGCTGCCGTCGAGTACAACTATGAGCGTGACGGCGAAGTAATTATTCCAGCTGGGGCGCGCGTAGTCGGGAAGATCACTCAGGCCGACCCCTCGGGTCTAATGAACATCACCTTCTCGTCCATCGAGTTTCCGGATGGGTCAAGCGTTCCCATTGATGCTGTCGGAGCCGACATGAATCTCCAGGCGATTAAGGGACAGGTCACGGGAAGGCAGAGGGGCAAAAGCATGCTCGTCAGGTCGCTCTCTGGAATCGGCGAGACAGCGGCGATGATGGTTGGAGCACCAAGCGCCAATAGCGCATTTAGCGAAGACGATTTGATGAGAATGCAGGTTGCGAACAACATCGGGAACGCCGGCGACGAACAAATCATGCAGATGCTGACAATGGAACATATTGTCGTCAGCGTTCCAGCCGGAACGGAAGTCTACGTCGTGTTTGAGAAGTCGGCAGCTGCGAACTCCCAGGGTTCTGACAAGATGATTCAAATTCCGCACGTGGGTATAGGTCTCAGCCAGTCTGCGAGTGCAGAACAACCGTGACGGAGTGATGAACCCAACCATTCAGATAATGTCTTTCGAAAGAAGAAAAGCTGCATACCTGGCTTTTGTTGAAAGACAGACAGGGCGGCTTGGGAGACAACCGGGCGATGGTGATGTCTTTCGAAAGAAGAAAAGCTGCATACTAGGCTTTTGTTGAAAAACAGGCGGGACCGCTTGAGACCACCAGGACCGATGAGGAGACAACTTTAAATAGCGGATTTCGTTATTAAATGAAAGCGCAATATGCTTTAATAGTAGATGAACCAGTTAAAGCTATGGTCAGGCACCCCAGGACGGCGCCCCGAAACCGGTACGTGATTTCAACTCTTTCCGGTGAGAGAGTTCGCGCGTTCCTTCCCCCGCCCCTGCCTCCAAATCCGCGGGTACTCGATTTGGCATCACTTCAAGCCATCCTTGCCGAAGCGAACCAGGCCATCGGCCGGCTGGATGGCACAACCTCTTCTCTCCCTGACCTTAAGCTCTTCCTCTACTCTTACGTTCGTAAGGAGGCGGTTCTCTCGTCTCAGATCGAGGGGACGCAATCTTCTCTCTCCGATCTCTTGCTTTATGAGAACGCAGAAACACCTGGCGTTCCTCTGGACGACGTGCAAGAAGTCTCCAACTATGTGGCAGCCCTGAATCATGGCCTGAAACGCATGCGGGACGGCTTTCCTCTCTCGCTTCGTCTCATCCGCGAAATTCACGAGGTGCTCTTGGCAAAGGGGCGTGGCAGTCACGCACAGCCAGGGCAATTCAGAAGGAGCCAGAACTGGATCGGCGGAAGCCGGCCCGGCAACGCGGCGTACGTCCCACCTCCGCCTGAATATGTCTCCGACTGCATGGGACAACTGGAGACCTTCATCCATCAAGAGGGCTCATCGCTACCCCTGCTAATAAAGGCGGGCCTCGTACACGCACAGTTCGAATCGATCCATCCTTTCCTCGACGGCAATGGCAGAGTCGGCAGGCTTCTCATCACCTTCATGCTTTGTGCCGAGGAAGTGCTGCGCGAGCCCGTTCTCTATCTCAGCCTTTTCTTCAAAAAGCATCGGCGCCTTTACTATGACCGGCTCAATGAAACACGAGAAAGCGAAGGTTGGAGAGCCTGGCTCGACTTCTTCCTGCAAGGTGTCCGCGACACCGCCAATCAGGCGGCGCGGACGGCCGGCAACATCGACAAACTCTTCAATGCAGACAAGGAAAAGATTGAGCGCTTCGGCCGCGGTGCAGCTTCTGCGCTCCTGGTCTACAGGTATGCCCAAGCCAACCCGCTTTTCTCGATCAGGCATGCGGCCCGCGAGATGAAGGTGAGCTTTCCAACCGCGTCTGCGGCGGTGGATCGCATGATTGAGGCCGGCATCCTGCGAGAGTCCAGCGGGAAGCGAAGAGGACGCCTGTTTCTCTACGGCAGTTACCTTGACATTCTCAATCGGGAATCCTGAGCTGCCAGACCGCGTTAGATCGACTGCAGAGTCTGACCACAACCAGTAGAGGTTCCTGATCATGCCCGAGCCGATGATCAGGTCTTTCGAATGAAGAAAAGCTGCGTACCAGGCTTTTGTTGAAAAACAGCGGACCGCTTGAGAAAATCCGGGCCGGTCATGGAGTCTTTCGAAAGAAGAAAAGCTGCATACCAGGCTTTTGTTGAAAGAGCGGGGCATGCATCTCCCCGTCCACGCTGCGCTCCACATCGTCCTTAGAAAAAACGACGTCAGATCAACTCTTCTATAGAAGGAAGCAGGTCGATGTTCTCGATTAGCGAAGCGTAACGTCGGCCCAGACAATATTTGCGTGCTGTAGCTGCTCGTTTGCACGAATCGACAAACCATGTGATTTTCTTCGGCGACGGATCCCCGTCAAGGAGGCAAGTTTATGGTTCAGTCGTTCGTGCGGACAGTGCGCGCCTGGCAAAAGCACGTGCAGGCGTTCCTGCTCGCTTCCTCCATTGGAGCAGCTGTACTGGCGCCCTGCGCCAGCCTGGCTCAAAACCTCGGCACAACTCCGGCGACGGGACAGGCCGTCCAGGGGCAGACCGCGTCGCAACCGGAAGGCGCATTCTTGAATGCCGTCAACTGGCTGTGCAACGTGATTTGTCCTGTGGGCGCCGGCATCGCCGTCGTCGCAACCATCCTGCAGTGGAGGAGCGGGCGCAGTTGGCTCCCTTCGGCGATGACCGCCGGAGGTCTCATCTGCGTTTCCGGCATCCTTCGGCTCATCGAGTACTTCATCGCACAAGGTCAGGCAGTGGGGTAGGCGGTTATGCAGGCGCC
>Ga0335073_10009414_pt1 | contig 13718 bp, 15 predicted proteins | sample Lox_Sample_22_FD_207093 | JGI IMG/M metagenome (GOLD analysis project Ga0335073, IMG submission 207093) | Soil microbial communities from Loxahatchee National Wildlife Refuge, Florida, United States - Lox_Sample_2.2 | ecosystem: Environmental > Terrestrial > Soil > Wetlands | place: USA... | reverse complement strand
CGAAATGCAGTCGATCGGTGAGGGATCTGTGCGCCTTGGACGTCTAATCTGATCTTCGGTGAGCGGCGCGGCATTCAGCCTAGGTACGCGATCTGGATTGGCGACGATGGCTCTTCTTAAAGAGGTGCGATGCAATGCCGAACAGGATGACTTTGTTGGCGGCGTGCGCTCTGCTTTGCGGCAGCGCCTATGCGGACGAGCACGCTCTGTTCCCCTCGAATCTCAATCAGAATGGAGCAGACGAGACGGTTAAGCAAAAGCTTGGCGGCACCGCGGTGAATCGAGGTCACGTGCCGATTCACGGCGAGAGCAAGGACAATATGCGGTCACCCGATTTCTCAAGCTACGGGACCTCGATTCTTGATGTGGGTGCGACCGAGTGGCGGGCCATCCCAGAGCCCTCGGGATCGCCGGCCAGCAATGCCACTGTCGGTACCGGACCCGTCCCGGGAAAGACGGCCTTTCTCTTACAGAGAGAGCACGACACGGCGGTCAGACTGCTCACGACAAATGTCGCGTTGAGATTCAAGTTATCTGCGGATGGAGTCTATCTGAACCTGGCGTTCTGAGCAGCTCCTTTTCCCGGCGATGACAAACCATGGACGCAGGACACGTAATGTGTAGATACGCAGAGTTCTCAGCGGCTGCCGGCCACGATGCACCTGAAGGCGAGAATGATTACCTTCGCGTCGCGGCGACCTTGTTGCGGCAAATGGCGGCGGAGGTAGAGCCACTTGGGCAACTCAATGCCGCGATGGCCACAGCGATTGACGCCCTGCGGCGTGATGTAGAGGCGCTGATCCCGATCGTGGAGTTCATTCCCATGGTTTCCGAGGGCAGCCCTCGTCTGAGCGAATTGCAGCAGTTGGCCACGGTACGGATTGCCCGCATTGCCGAGGAGATTGGACAAATCACGCGCCAAGCGGAGTCATTCTTGCAGGAATCTCCAGGTCGGGGGTCCGCTGGATTCTAAAGCTGGTACAACCGCATGTAATGAGTCGTATATCAGCTGCTGTACCGCATCGGCGGCGTAGTAGGCTTTATGCGCTGTCGCGAAGCCGGGGCGCAGTATCGCACATAGTGCAAGGGCGGCCCCAGCTGATCGCGCAGACTGGTGCCGCAAAGGGGTCAAGACGGTGACGATTCGAGTTGTTAGAAATCAACAGCAGCGGATGTGGCTTGAAATCCATACCGGCGAAAGCACGCTAACCATTGACATGAGTTCGGAGGGAGACGGAAAAGCATCAGGACCGACTCCGCACGACCTCTACGATGCTGCGCTGGGCGTCTGCATGGCAATGACGGTGCTTTGGTACTCGACGCACAAGCACATTGCGGTGGAGAGTATTGAAGTCTCTGTGGATCGCGATGCGGCCCAAGAGCGCGCCGGCATTTATCGGCTTAGCACGACTCTAGCCGTAACAGGAGAACTGAATGCCGCTCAGCGAGATGAACTTTTCCGAGTGGTGCAAAAGTGTCCCGTGCATAGACTCATGACCGAGGTGACTACCGAGATTTCGACCCGTTCGGCGTGATGGGAGCAGCACGAGGTCAGCGGACGCGTAGTTCGGCGGATTTCCAGCGCGCGCGATAGCGCAATTCGAGTCCCGACGAATTGCGGTACTCAACGCCCGCCCATGCTTCACCGAGTATATGATTTGCGCTATCCGAGGAATAGCGCAGATCGCTGTGACTCCTCCGACCGTGCACGCGCCTCGGGGATCATGGGGCCTTCATTCCAAGGGACATTCTGCGCGGCGCTAGCGGCATCCGCTTGCGCGTCCGCCGACGCCAAACCCGCAAGGCCAGTGAAAGCAACAATGAGTGAATATTGCGCATATCCATCGCCAGGATCACGCGTGCAAGCACACATCCTGTTCACCGGGTTACCGACGCCCAGGTACTCCTCGCTGATATCAATTCGTGAGTCAGCGGCGAGTCCCGCGGGGGTAGCCTTTACATCGTAGATTTCAGCGATGGCATTGGTCGGGGGCATCAAGTCGCCCCACGCTAGTGACGGTATTTTGGCAACCGATTGACCAACTCAACCCAAGGAGTAATAGATGCGCAAGATATTCTCAAGTCTCTTGGCTACAGCCCTTTTCTCAACTTTCGCGGTGGCGGACAATGCCAGGCCGGCCTCCCCGCCGGTCGCGCCGGGAGAGGTTCCATCGGGATACGTATGGTTCAGCGGCGGGTCCTTCGCGCTCGGCATCGGATACACCTGGGGGAGTGGCACCCTCTACTACAGCAAAGACCAAAAGCAGTACAAGTTCAAACTTTCGGGCGTGTCGGTCGCCGACGTAGGCGGCGCAGGGATTACCGCGGAGGGCGAGGTCTACAATCTAAGCAATCCTGCGGATCTCACCGGTAACTTCTCCGCGGTTACCGCCGGCCTGACCGTTATCGAGGGCGGCTCAGTCGCTTATCTGAAGAACGACAAGGGTGTCGTTATCGTGTTGCACTCTCAAACGGGGGGACTGCGCTTTAACCTGTCCGCCAACGGTGTAAACCTCACGTTAAAAACCTGAGTATGTCAGGAAGGGGCAGCGATGCGTGCACTCTAGGAAATGCCCGGAAGCGCGCGTCCGCTGACTCCCTGATCATTCCCCCCGTTTGACCCGCTCCCATTCGGCATCAAGCACTGCGTGACCCGCGACGGTGATGGCTTCAAGATGTCCGCGCCAGTGCTCAAGATCAATGGTCTTGTTCTCCACCAGCACGTGGTGGATGGCGTCGATGCTCTGACGGAGATCTCGATCCACGAATTTGCTGGGATTGATCATCAGCAAAATCTTGCACCGAACAAAGACGATTCGTTGGGCTGCTCGGTGGATCTCCGATTCCGCATCGGCAATGCTCGCTTGCTGCGCACTCAATGCGACGCTGGTGACCAGGGCGATATATTCGGCGACTGCGTCGCGCAGCACTTCGATCCATCGTTCTCGATTGCTCGAGACCACGGAGGCTTTGAACTGCCGCCGCGCGACGCTGAGGGACACGAGGGGGCTCGCAATTCCGGCGATGAGGGCTGTGGTCGCGGTTAGAAAAGTGATCGTCAAGGGGTCCATCATCGCGGGCTCCGTTCCAATTCGATCAGGATGGAACGGGGACCTGGGCCCTCAAATGGCGCAATCACTCGACGAAGAGATACCTCAGAGGGGCCCGCGGTGGCGGTCAGTGAGCGTCCGAGCGCGAATGCCATCGTAGTGGACGTCGCCTCCGCGCGTCGTTGCAATTCGTTGCTTATGCGGAGCACTCCTGTCCGCGCGCGCGGCATATTCGCGTTCCTTATACGGTGAAATAGCGTCGTCTGCATCAAGAGACCTTCCGGGTCTTGCGTGATTGGTCTGCACGCATAGCCGTGCCACCTTAGTTCTCCGACCCTCACTATCGACACACAGATCCGTTCGGTCGTGCCGGACTCATTCTTGCGGCGGTTTGCGCTGTGTGTTGAGAAAAGCCGGGGGTTCGAAAGGGTGAGCTAGCTGTGTGGTTCGGAGCGTTAGCGTGGTGTCAATAAGCCGTGCGACCCGAAGCGCGCGGCGGCAACGAGGAATCGACAGATGAACCAGCGGCTAAAGAGAACTCTGCTCTGGAGCGGCGCCGTTGTGGCGATCGTGGGCACGTCATTGGCATACAATATTCTTACGAATCCGACCTCGGCGTTGCCGAAGCTTGGGTTGGTTCTGAACTATGTGCGTTACCTCAACGCCCCCCGCGGAACGTTCGAAACGCAAATCAACCCGAGTGCGCCTGCCACGGCCACGCGGCCGCCGTTGAGCGCAACGCCAGCGGTCCTGCGGGATGACTGGCCGAGCTACAACAAGACCTTGAGCTCCAACCGCTTCTCCCCGCTTGCCCAAATCAATGCAGAGAATGTCAGGAATCTGAAGGTCTTGTGTACGTACGATACGGGTGGCCACAGCGCTTTCAACACCGGCCCGATCATGGTCGATGGCGCGCTCATCGCGACAACCGGCTACGATATCTTTTCCATTGATCCGGCCACGTGTCGTGAGAATTGGCGCACCCATGAGAGCTATACATCGGCCGTACCGCTGCTCGCCAATCGCGGCGCCGCCTATATGGACGGACGGCTGTTCAGGGGAACCCAGGACGCCCGTGTGTTGGCTTATGAGTTCAAGACGGGCAAACGTCTCTGGGCAACCTCGATAGGCGATCCGAATAAAGGGGAAACTGCCCCTGCGGCGCCGATCGCGTGGAACGGCCTGGTCTTTATTGGCCAAGCGGGCGGAGACGCCAAGGGTGTAAAGGGGCGGATGTATGCGCTCGATGCCGAGACGGGCAAAATCGTTTGGGAGTTCTACCTCGTGCCGAAGGCGGCCGGGGATGTAGTTCGCGGACCGCAAGGCGCCTCGCCGCTCGACACCTCGACCTGGCGCAACGCTCCCGGCGTTCCGATCACGGGCGGCGCAACCTGGACATCCTATTCCTTGGATCCGGCGAGCGGTCTGCTCTATGTGCCTGGCGGCAATCCTGCACCGGACTTCGCGCCTCACTTGCGCGAGGGGGAGAACCTCTATTCGGGGTCGCTCGTGATCCTTGATGCCAAGACGGGTGCCTACCGAGACCACATCAAAATCGTTCCCCGCGACTGGCATGACTGGGATGTCTCGAGCGCGCCCTCCCTGATCGAGACGGCCGGCGGCAAGAGGATCATATCGCTCGCGCCCAAGGACGGTCACCTCTACGGCTTTGACTTAGACACCAAGGCAATGCTCTATCGCATTCCAGTGACGCGCATTGAGAATACCGAGGAGACGTTCTCAACCACCCGATCGGTGCACTTCTGTCCAGGCTCCGGTGGCGGAGCGGAATGGAATGGCCCTGCCTATGACCCCGCTACCAACCTCGTCTATATCGGCGAGGTCGACTGGTGCAACACCGTGAAGTTGCAAACGGACAAGCAGCTGGCCGACGCACCGATTGGCGCGCCTTGGGGCGGCATGGCCTCGATTAATCCGTTCGATGTATGGGGCAGAGAGGATTCGTTTAACAAGTGGGCCGGTTGGATTTACGCGGTCGATGCGGACAGCGGCGTATGGCGGTGGCGGGTGAAGACCAACTACCCCGTGCAAAGCGGCGTGACGCCCACGGCCGGAGGCGTTGTCTACTTTGGGAATGCGGGCGGATATTTCTACGCACTGGATGCCGTTACGGGGGAGCAACTATGGGGCCGCAAGATCGGTGGTGCGATTGGTGGAGGCGTCATCACCTACACCGTGAAGGGAACGCAGAAGATTGCCGTGGCGACCGGCCTCACGAGCATTTTGTGGCCCACTGAAGTGACGACCGCGAAGATCTCGATCCTCGGTCTGTAAGGTCATCACCATGAGCATACCGGCGGCTGCAGTTACGGTGACAACCTTATCGCGGAGTCAGTTACGCAGCTACTGGCAGCTTACCAAGCCCAAGGTCGTCGCGGCGATCGTCTTCACGGCAAGTGTGGGAATGCTATTGGCAAGCCGCGGCCGCCCGCAGCTAGATCGAGTGCTCATTGCGTGTAGCGGCATCTGGCTGGCAGCCGCCTCGGCAGCCGCGCTAAATCACGTGATCGATCGGAGGATCGACGTCGCGATGATGCGCACGCGCCGGCGTCCATTACCGAGCGGCCAGCTGACTTCGCGCGCGGCGCTCCTCTTCGCCGGCGCGCTTGCGCTCGCTTCGATGTCGCTGCTAGTCCTTTGGGTCAATGTCCTGACCGCACTCCTGACGCTCGGTTCCCTGATCGGCTACTCCGTACTTTATACCGCATGGCTCAAGCACCTGACGCCGCAGAATATCGTGATCGGCGGCGCTGCCGGCGCGGCGCCACCGCTCCTTGGCTGGGCGGCGGTGCAGAATGGAGTCGATGCAAACGCGTTGCTGCTGTTTTTGATCGTCTTTGCTTGGACCCCACCACATTTCTGGGCTCTCGCAATCGCACGACGTGCGGAATACGCGAAAGCCGGCGTACCCATGCTGCCGGTGACCCATGGAGTGGCGTTCACCTGCACGCAAATCGTCCTCTATAGCATTTTGCTTTGGGTGCTGACTGTGCTGCCATGCCTCACCGGCATGACCGGTGTGGTGTATCTGGCAGGGGCCACCGTCCTCAATGCGGGCTTCGTCGCCAAGGCTTGCGCTCTGCAGGCTCGTTGCACGGCGGAGCGCGCGATGAGCCTGTTTCATTACTCGATTACTTACCTCCTATGGTTGTTCGCGCTCCTGTTGATCGATCACTACTGCCGCTTTTGAGGCGGCGGCTACCGGTACTGCTTCGAACGGCTCGCGTGCGCTTGCTATCACCTGTCGCGCCGCCGGTATGGCACACGAGACCATCATGAGCCACGGGATCATCGCCCACAGATACTCGGCAAACGCTGCAAATCGGTTGGTTGGAGACGTACCGGAAAGGCTTTGCTTCCGATACCGCGCGATCGCGGCCAGCATGGCGAGGAACACCAGGATCGCGACGCCTCCGCAGATTGTTAAAACGATGAGTCGCATACCGAACTCCGATCGCGTGCGCAGTCTCTTCGATGCGAAGCTCGCTCGTGACCGAATACGCCGCTTGAAGACACTAGTACCCGGCTACCCACCGAGAGCTCACCGTTAAGCGCGCTTCGCTCACAGCGGAGCTGAGCCAAGTGCGCCGATCGCCAGAGCCAGCGTGGCTGCAGCGGCCAGGGCGGCGCTATAGGCATCGGTGGATGCATTCGTTGCCAGCAGGAGCTGGGTCTCGGCGACGGTCGCGTCGGTGATCGATCCAACGCCATTTTGATAGGCGGTGAGTGCCGCATCGAATGTCGTCCGGGCTGCCGCTACGAGCGACCGGGAGGCCTGGTAGGCACTGATGCGGGTCGTAAGTCCGTTTTGCGCGGCGACGATCTGCCGCACCGCTTCTTCGCGTGTGTGTGTGAGGGCGAGGCTTGCGTTGTCCGCCTTCGAGCGGGCCTGTTCAAGGAGGGCTCTGCGCAGTCCTCCATCGTAGACCGGAACCGTGATACCGAGAAACACCGTGCTGTCGAACTGGTTACCCGTGAGATTCACGGCCCCCGGGGATTGCTGCCCGATCGAGGGAATGGCGGTGACATTCAAGTGTCCGGAGTTGTAGGCGCCGGTGGCAGAGAGGAAGAGCTTCGGTAGAAACTCGGCCCGTGCGGCACGCACATTCTCCTCGCTGGCCCGTTCTTGGGCATAGGCGGCAAGCACGTCCGGTCGCCGGCCAAGGGCGTTTGCCACGATGCGCTCGACCGGCTCCCGGGTGGCATTCGTGAGCTCACGCTCGGGAAGATTCGCCACCGCGAGCCGGGTCAACGGAGAGACGCCCATGGCAGCGATCAAACTCTGATACGCATCCTGCGCCAGTCCCTCCGCCTGCACCCGCAGCAGTTGCGCCTGAGCGGTGGCCTGGCGCGCCTGGGCGACCTCGACCACGGTGCCGATACCATGGGCATGGCGATCCTCGGCGGCACGCTGGACGTGCTCGGCATTCTCGAGCGACCGTATGGCCGTCTCGACTCGCGCCTGAGCCGCTCGCTCAGCGTAATAGGCGAGGCTAACGCGGTAGATGACCTGTTGGTGCGCAGCAGTAAAGCCGATGTTGGCAACCACGGAAGCCTGTTTGGCGGCGTTCAAGACTGCCGCGCGCTCGCCGAAGTCGAACAGCAGCCATTGCACGGAGAGGGCGGAAACTACCCCGTCGGATGACTCGCCATTGAGGTTCAGGTCCTCGGCCGCGTTGTTGTTGTGTACGCTCTGGTGGCCGCCGACGGCGCTTGCCGTGAGATTCGGAAGGTAGGCGCTGCGGGCGATACCGGCTGCGAGGGCAGCCTCTCGCGCGGTGTTCCAGGCGGTACGGGTCATTAGGTTGTTCGATTCGGCAAGGTCAATGAGCTCGGCCAGCGAATAGGCGTGCGTGGGCTCGGTATCGGGAGCGGCGGGAACAGTCCCCAGCGCGGGATTGTCAGGCAGCGTGTAGTCGGTTGCACCGATCCCCCCTCCAGGTGGCGCCTTCGCGCCCGGAATGATTTCGCCGTCGGCTGTGGTAGCCGGGACCCAGGGCCGATCGGGGCGATCGGGTGCCATGTCGATGGCGGAGGTTGCGCAGCCCGTGAGCGCGGCCGGCAGCATCGCGATCAGTGCCAGCACTGGGCTTCGGCTACGCCGGAACATGGCTTGCGCTCCTGCCGTCGCCGGAATCCAGAGCCAGGGGTACGTCGGGTTCCAGTGCTTCCTCGAGTCGCGAGAGGTGCCGGCGAATCATGTCCTCCAACGGACCCGGCGGCGGGAAACCGGATTGAGCCGCCCGATCGGGGCGCAGCGTGGGGACCACCCGCGTTTCGCTCAGCGTACCAGCGGCCTGTTCTAGACGACGGCCGAACTCGGCGCAAGATTCCGGGCCCGCCAACAACGACAACGGCGCCTGCAGCGCCGCCAACTCTTGTACGGCACTTCGACGCGCACTCATCCAGCTGGGCGCTGGCCGGATCGCGGCCGGTTCGTATCTGAGCAGATCAAGATCCTGCTCGATGTTCCCGAGCGACCCTTGCACTTCGGCAACCAGAGAGCGCCGAGTCGAACTCACTGCCGTTGCCATGGCACTCAGGCGACGCAGCACCGCGGCGATCGCGGGATCAACGCGTTTTGCCACGCTCACGGGCCACAGGCGCGTAAAGAACAAGTAGACGATGACATTGCCGAGCACAATGCCGACGATGCGATCGCGCGCGATGCTCAAGTCGAAGGCGGGTGAAGGACCCTGAATGACACAGAGGAAAAACGCGAAGGCGATTTGAAACCCCGCATAGGAAATGCGCGCGCTGCCCGCCGCCACCCAGGCAGAAGCCAGTGCGACCAAGAAAACCACGGCGAGCAGCGCCCCGATCGAGGTGAGGGACGGTATCACATAGACGATTGCGGCAAGACCCGCCACGGCGCCGACGAGACAGCCCGCAATGCGCAGGACAAATTTTTCGATGGTCTCGGCGCTGGTGCCGAGCGAGACGATATAGCAGGTGATGAAACACGTATGAATGCCGCGCCAGTCAAGCAGTGAGTACAGTGCATAGCACGACATAGCGGCACCGGTGGTCTTCAGCGCGTGGCGGATGTACTCAGGATTGGTGAGGAGATCCGGCATGAAAAACCCGGGGCGTGGCGCGACCGGCGGCGCTGGCGACGAATCATGCGTAGGCGGCTGCGCGAATCCGTGTAGGAAGTCCCGCATCTCAGCCCAGAGATCGGCAGAGTAGGCCGGCAGGAGCGCCTCCCCCACGTGAGCTTCGAGCGCGATCTCAAGCGGATACTGCCCCGTGCACAGCACTCGCGCCATCGCCTCGAAAGTTCCCGCTAACTCCTCAAGAAGAGGGCTCGGTAGGAGTCCCGCAGGGCCGCGGGCAACCACATCCACCCAAGCGAGGATCGCGGCGGTGGATTGCGTCGCCTGCCGAAGCGCCGCAAGGTCACGCGACGGAGAGCTCTTCTCGACTCCCGCCAGCCTTAACCAGCCGAGAATTTCACCGCTCCCCTCGCGCAAGGCTTCCGTGAAGCGATCGCGGGTGCGTTCATCGGGGGCCCGCAGCATAGCGGCCGCCAGGCGCAAGCGTAAGGCGAGCGCCTGCTCGGCAAGCCTGCGCGGCGGCGGCGCGAGGACCAAATTCACGACCAGGGATACTCCCGCCGGAATGGCAACGAAGAGCCATACGTACAGCACGGCGCGGGTCGCGAGTTCCCCAAACTGCAGCGTGGCGATGACATCGAGCCCATAGCCAACGATCAGCACGATAATTCCCGCCAGCGGGCGAAGTTGGCTCGCGAAGGCGAGGGTCAAGACGCCGACGGAGAGCGCGCTCATCGCGACAACACGCCAGAGCGGTGCGTCAATGACCAGCATGGTGACTAGCATGAGGATCCCGACAGTGATCGTGATCACAATACTGAGTGCGACATCGAGAACGATGCTGTCGACCCGATCGGGCTTGTTGAGAAAAAAGGCGATATAGGCAGTCAGGGCGGGATCGGGTGTTTGATAGATCTCAACGACCAGTGTGGTCAGCGCGCAAATCAGCGCAAGCCGCGCGGCGAAGGCTAAGCGACCAGGTCGCGGGCGCAGCAGGTTCAGCACCTCGAAGAACGCGCCGCCGCGCCGAGCCGAGGCATGAAGCGCGATGCTCATTGGCAGGCCGGGCCGTGCTTGACCTCGACCACCGCGCTCGCGCCGAGCCTCACCAACTGGGGCTGCGGGTGGGCAAGGCGAACCCGCACCGGGAAGCGCTGTGCGACCCGTACCCAATTGAGCGATCGCTCGACATACGGTACGGAGCGCGGTAGATTGACGCGCTCCTCGTCGAATACTCCCCAGCCGATCCCATCGACCGTGCCTTTGAGCGGCTGTCCGCGTTCGATCATGGAATAGGCGGTCACGCAATCGCCGACGGCGATGGCCTTGAGCTCCGTCTCGCGAAAGTTGGCCACCGCATACCAGACTTCCGTGTCGATGAGCGTGAACAACGCCTGCGCCGGGATGACGACCTCGCCAGAGCGAATCGACAAGCCGACGATGCGGCCGTCGTGGGGCGCGCGAACCGTCGTGTCCTCGAGTGCTCGCGTCGCGATCGCGAGTGCCGCCTCACGCGCCCGCACGAGCGCCTCGGCGGCCGCTTCCGTGCCGATCGCCCGGTGCGCAGCGGCCTCCTGCTCCTCGGCCTGACGGAGCGAGGTCGCGGCGTCATGTTGGGCGACCTCGGCCTGATCGAATTGCTGTGTCGGCACGAATCCGCGCTCGGCGAGCGGCCCCAGTCTCTCGACGGTGCGCGCGGCGAGCTCGCCATTGGTGCGAGCGCGCCGAGCCTGGTCCGCCGCGATCGCCGCGTTCGAGCGCTCGGTCGCGAGCACCCGTTTGCGGGTGTCGAGTTCGCCGCGCGCAAGCTCCAAATCGGCCTGCGCCTGTGCGAGCGCGAGACGGTAGGGCAGTGGATCAATCTGAAAGAGAAGATCGCCTTTGGCGACGCGGCTGTTCTCCTCGACGGCGATTCGAATGATGCGCCCGCCTACCACAGCAGCGATATGCACCACATCTGCATCGATTGTCGCATCGTCGGTCGTCGGGTGAGTCGCACTGCGATGCGCCGCATACCAGGCCACTGCCACCGCGATGGCGAGGATCGCGAGCGCGAGCATCCGTTTACCAGCCGTAGAACGCTGCTCGCCTGCGGTTTTCATATGCCGAACCAAAGCAGCCAAATGAGAACCGCGATCGTGAGGCCGACTGATACACAGACGAGAAGTTGCAGCGGGATCGATTCCGCAAGGCCAGTTGCGAGCAGGGCGCTCCGCGTGCCGATAGCCGCGAGAATGCCAATGCCAGCGACCAACATCCAATCTGGGAAAAACGCTCCGAAAATGACGAACGAGGGGGCGCCGCGGTGCGCACAGCCACTCATCGTAACCGCTGTGGATGCGATCGACAGCGCCCGGATCCTGGCGGCGGCGAAGCGCAGCGGCCAGTCGATGTGTCGCGAGGCGGTAAGCGGGCGGTTCACTGCGCACTCACCGCTGAGCTCGGAATTGCTCGCTCACGGACGCTGAAGTAGACGGCTTGAGTCTTGGCATTGGGAGGGACGCCCAAGAACTTCGTCAGCAACTCCCGGCAGCGTCGGTAAGCATGCAGCGCTTCGCTGTGATCGCCGAGTTCGCGATGACAGACCATAAGACCGCGATACAGATCCTCGCTCAGAGAGTCGAGCTCGAGTCCCGATTGGTACACCGTGGCCGCTTCCCGCCATAGGTTGCGGCTCTCATACCGGCGAGCCGCATCGCGCATGTAGCGCAAGAACCGGTCACGTAGGATCTGACGGGTCTTGAGCGCCCAAGGGGTCTCGCTTTCATGTTCGAGGAAGTGCCCTTCATAGAGCTGGCGGATACGGTCCATGCATTCCGGGGAGTTCGCGTCGACGCGGCGAGTGCCCCGCAATTCATCCTCGAACTCCCACATGTCGACCCAGAATCGGCTGCGGTCCAGGCTTAAGCGGCTATTGGTCATGCACACTGCATCAGCCGCGCCCAGCAGATGGCGAAGGCGATACAGCGCGCTCTCCAGGGCGTGATACCCCGAATCGCCCTCGGAATCGGGCCACAGCGCATCGATCAGTGCGCGCGCTGGGACTTCGGTGGCACCGAAGGCGATGAGAGCTTGCAGCAGTTCTAGAGGTTTGCGCGGCGCGCGCCGGGAGAAGCGGACCGGTGCATCGGCTTTGAGCAACCGAAAACGGCCGAGCACATACACCTTATAGAGCCAAGGCCAGTGCTGACCCGCCCGCGGCGGGGCGGGCAGGCGATGCCGCTCGATGAGCCAGCGGGCGCACTCGGGCGCGATACTCTCCCTGAGTGCCTCCGCGCACAACTGCGCCACGGCTCTGGGAAAGACGGCGCAGACCTGGGCGGCCTCGGGGACATAGTGAGCATCGGTGACTGCCGTCCCCAGCAGCTCGTGGCATCTCGCGCGATCGCCCTCACGCAGCGCACGATAGGCCTCGAGCAGCTCGCCACCGCCTAGCCAGTCCTGCTCGGGATCTTTCTCGAGAAGCGCACCGGCCCGCATGGCAAGCGCCTGAAGTTCCGCTGGTGGGAACGTGTCTGTAATGCGCGCGAGCAGAAATTCGCGAAACAAGGGCATGAACTGATATGTTCGCGGCAGGCCACCCGAGCGAATGAACAGGCCGTCTCGAGCAGCGAGGCCCGCCAGAATTTCATGGGCATCGGGTTGACCACTCAGGGCCTCGGTTAACTGCGAGGAGGGCCTTGACGCGAGTGCGGCGCACACCAGCACCTGCCGCTCGCTCAAGGATGCGCGCTCGAACACTTCAGCGGCAAAGTAGGCGAAAGCTTCCTGCTTGGCCGTCTCGTAGGGTTGCATCGGATCCTTTGGCTCGCGCCGCATTCCTTCGAGGGCCCTTGCGATGCCGAGCGCCCAGCCGTCGCACCTTCCAAACCAGGGTGCGAGCGGTGACGCGTCGAGCTCAAGCCGCGCAGCCCACTCATGCACCTCCTCCAGACAGAAGCGCAGGTCCGAAGGAGCCAGTGTTGCGACGAGGCCCTTGACGATCAGGGGGGTAAGGCCGGCGGGCGCATCACCGCGTCCAATCAGAATGAGCCGCAGGCCCGAACAGACATCGAGTGCCGCTTCTGCGGCGATCGCGGACAATGCGGCCGGAACGATCTGATGGCAGTCGTCAATGACGAGAACCGCGGGCTTCGGCGTGCGCGTCAGAAGATCGCCGAGGGTGAGTGGGGTCGGTAATGCGCCCGTGTGTGACGGCGCGCTGAGACGGCACCACGTGCTCGCGAGTCCGCGCGCGGAGAGGTAACTTGCGACACTGGCAGTCTTGCCGCAACCCGCCGGAGCGCTGACCCAGAAAATCGGACTCGCACACGATTTGTCCATGGCGCTGAACAGCCGCGGGCGAGGTTCAACGCGAAGTGTGCTCGGAGTCATGACTTCAGTGACCGGCATGCAGAGGCTCGACATGGGCAACTCCTTCTAGGAGATCTTTAAATGAGGCTTTCTGTTGCCACTCTGGATCAACGTGACTGCGCCTCGATAGCCCATGATGGGACCTAAGCGGCCCTCTGTCGGGGATGCCGACATAGCCCGGGGGAGCGTCGGGTCGCCCTCATTTGGAGGGAGGAGACAACTCAAATGGGTGGGGTCG
>Ga0335073_10009413_pt1 | contig 13718 bp, 9 predicted proteins | sample Lox_Sample_22_FD_207093 | JGI IMG/M metagenome (GOLD analysis project Ga0335073, IMG submission 207093) | Soil microbial communities from Loxahatchee National Wildlife Refuge, Florida, United States - Lox_Sample_2.2 | ecosystem: Environmental > Terrestrial > Soil > Wetlands | place: USA: Florida... | reverse complement strand
GCCCGTAAAGCCAACCTCCTGACTGTCGCTTACGATGCCGTGCTTCATGCTACGAGACTTCACGATGAGTCCGCAACAATTGAGCATGCGCGCATCTTGTGGAAGGATGGCCAGCATCGAAAAGCCATCAACAACCTCAAAGGCGCTATTGAGGCGGGTGTGTTCCAGTCTTACAACGTCTCTGCGATCGAAGACTCAGCCAGTACCAGAGACAAGGACCAGAAAGAGCAGAATCCCTTGATCAGCAAGACCCAGCTTCTACTTGCCAAATGGTTGGACGAAGCTGGGCTGATCAAGACGTTGGAGCTTTTGGTACACTACCAACAGGCTCAAAAGTCGTATAATCGGTCACAGTCGCCTACATATTACTTGGGAAAGTATTACAACAAGCTTCTGGACGCGGAGAGTGTTGCACCCAAAGCGAAGCAAACCGAAGTATATTGGTCAGGCGAATGTGTTAAGCTGGCTATTGATAACTACTTGCGATCAATGGCTTTTGGCTCCAAGTACTACTATGAGACGGTACCAAAGGTGCTCACCTTATGGCTTGATTTTGGAGCAGAGATTGCTGACGAAGAATCTCGCCGACTACCGCAAACCGATCAAAACTTTCTCACATCGAAGAAGAAACGGCTAGAGAGCATTCACAAACAACTCCAGAAGTACTTTGATAGACTACCACCTTATATTTTGTACACGGCACTCTCGCAGATTATGAGTCGCATCAATCATCCACATCCGACAGTGGCAGAGGTCCTCGCTCAACTGATTAAGAAGATAGTCGGAACCTACCCCCAGCAAGCTATGTGGAGTCTATTGGCAGTCGCAAAATCCAAGGATCCTCACAAACAAGCGAAAGCGAACAGTATTCTACTTGCGCTGAGAAGCCCTCCGAAGGGAAACTCCAAGAACGATCTAAATTTTATGGTATCCCAAGGTCAAAGACTAACCGATGCGCTGTTGGGGGCTTGCGAGAAGACTGTGGACGCTCGAACTTCCAAAGTCAGTCTACACAGAGATCTCGATGTGAACCCTAAGCTCGCGCCTTGTTCGCTCGTAGTGCCCATTGAGAAGTCATTGATCGCCAGCTTGCCAACAGCCCAAACAGCTCAAGCCGTTCGTGGACACAAGCCATTCCCACCGAATGCTGTAACTATTACCGCTTTCCAGGACGAAGTCTCGGTCCTGAGCTCGTTGCAGCGGCCACGAAAGATCACGTTGCGCGGTTCCGACGGCGAGCTATACCCTCTTCTCTGCAAACCAAAGGACGACCTGCGGAAAGACCATCGCCTGATGGAATTCAATTCACTGATCAGTCGATCTTTGAAAAAGGATATTGAATCGAGCAAGCGGCGTCTTTACATCCGAACATATGCGGTGACGCCACTCAACGAAGAATGTGGTGCCATTGAGTGGGTGGATGGACTAAAGCCAATGCGCGACATCATACTTGCCGCATACAAAGCCAAGGGAATCAAACCGGACTATGGTGAAATTCGCCAAATGCTTGATCGGGCTTGCGCAGATTCGGAGAAAGGAACCCATCACGTCTTCACGGATTCGATTATCCCGAAATTCCCTCCAGTGCTCTACGAGTGGTTCATTGAGACCTTCCCGGAACCTGAGACTTGGTTTGCAGCCCGTCTGCGGTATACTAGGTCTGCCGCAGTCATGTCGATTGTAGGCCATGTTCTCGGGCTGGGAGATCGTCATGGTGAAAATATTCTACTGGAAGAGGGCAATGGCGGGGCCTTCCACGTCGACTTCAACTGTCTTTTCGACAAAGGTCTCACATTTGAGAAGCCAGAGCTTGTGCCTTTCCGGCTCACCCACAATATGATCGACGCCATGGGAGCGTATGGTTATGAAGGGCCATTCAGGACTGCTGCTGAGCTCACCCTAAAGTGTCTAAGGCAATATCAAGACACGCTGATGACAATCATGGAGACTTTCCTCTACGACCCAACGACAGATTTTGTGGGCAAGCCATCGAAGAGGAAGCATGCACAGGTACCGGAGACACCTAAGGAAGTTCTGGACAGTGTGAGAAGCAAAATTAGAGGGCTTCTGCCTGGGGAGAATGTCCCGTTGAGTGTCGACGGATACGTCGATCAATTGATAAGGATGGCCGTGGATCCACGGCGCTTAGCAGCCATGTACATTGGATGGTGTGCGTTCTTCTAGCAATTGCCCTGCCAATTGCACGCAGAAAACAAATGGATAATTTTTCCAATGTACAAAATTTTGAGGGAGCTTCACGTTGCACGATGTGAATCGGCTGCAATCGATCTAGTGGGCTCACTGGATGATCCTTAAACCTCTTCGTCGACGTTCATTGGTCGGGAAAGTTTTCTTCCTCATCACCGCGAGTACCCGCTTTAGCGGAACATTAACCTTCTTCCACAGCGGAATTGACCCTCAACTTTCTTCACGCTGCCCGGACTGGACTTTTTGTCTCCAGAGTAAATGCTCAATACATGCTGCGCTGCTAAACCTATGACGGATAACATGGGTCTGATGCTGGAGTTGCGGATAAGCCTCTAGAACCACCCCCAACGGTGCCGCGGTGGCACGTTTTCTTCAGGTGCTTATTCTTAAGTCTGATATCTTTGTCTGTACTCTCCCATTAATAGAATTTTATCATCCTCTTCACTGTCTAAAATCTCCTTCTTCCTAATCTCGTAGGCCTATTGAAAATCATTTGCCACCGCAAAGGGGCCGCCTCTACTACGTCTCATATACTCCTAATTAGCTGCTTCACAGAACAGACGTAGCCTATCAGTGACCATTATACCCTCAAAGCGCTGAGGTAGCTCTTTTCGTCTTCTGCTACCATGGCATACCAACCAGTCATCTCATCGATGTCCCTTGGACGAGCCGCTGTCCACGAATTCGAACCGAAGATGGCAGCGGCGAGAAGGAATGGGTTCAAAGCTATCGAACTTTTCATGGAAGACCTTGAAATTTACGCCAACAAGCATTTCGGCGCAGAAGAATGCATACGTCGCCTCCATTTAGCGGCTGCAAAGATCAGGGATATCTGCAGAGCGCACAACATTCAAATCATGTGCCTGCAACCGTTTATGCACTATGAAGGCCTGAGGGATAGAGCCGAACACGCTGCAGCAATCACAAAAATGAAGCTCTGGATCGAAATAGCACATATCCTCGAAACTGACCTCATCTCCATCCCTTCCAGCTTCCTACCTGAAGAGGAAATCTCCGGCGACATCGACATGATAGTACAGGACCTAAGGGAGGTAGCAGAGCTTGGAATACAAACAAGTCCGCCCATTCGCTTTGCCTACGAAGCATTGGGTTGGGGTACCTATATCAACAAGTGGGAGCAAGCGTGGCACGTTGTCCAGCGCGTTGACATGTCAAACTTTGGCCTCTGCCTCGACACCTTCAATATTGCCGCCCGCATATACGCCGATCCTTCTGTGCCTTCAGGAGTTCGACCCAACGCAGACAGACAAGTTCAAGAATCCGTGGCCTGCCTTGTCAGCACAGTAGATCGCAGTAAGGTGTTCTACGTGCAAGTTGTCGATGCCGAAAGACTAGATAGACCTCTCGTCTCCGGCCATGAATTCTACCACCCGCAACAGTCGGCCCGCATGAGCTGGAGTAGGAACTGCCGCCTATTCTACGGCGAAAAGGCCAAAGGCGCCTACCTTCCTATCGCGACAATAGCAGACGCTATCTTCAATGGACTTAAGTTTGAAGGCTGGGTGAGCGCCGAACTCTTCAACAGGTGCATGAGCGATCCGGATCCAGCTACCCCTCAAATATTGGCACGTCGCGCTGCAATTTCATGGAACGTCTTCGCTAAAGACTTGGGTTTGAAGGCAGAGCCACTAGAGCCAGAACAGCAGGCTCGAGATAGACGGTGATCAATTCGGTGGTAAGACTAAGAGGATGGCAGGATGGTTTGCATTTGCATTGGGCAGGTATCGCGGAGTTTCTGGCAGCATGTAACCCGGTATTATCATGCATGCATAGGAATTAGTTTCCGGATCATTACTATGTATCGTATACATCGTTAGCATTGCTTGAAAAGAGATCCGCAGGAAAATACAGCAGACAGGACTCGTCAAGTCCTTACTCGAATCCAACGCACATAGTACAAACGTCAACGGGGGTATTCATAAATGGTACTATCCTTGAAGTTTTAAGTTGAACAGTGATGAATAATTTCATACATGTCTGATAGAATATTCAGCGCATCAGAAATAATCTACACGTTGAATCCTAACTAGATATTTACGGCATATCGTCGTGTATCTCATCAATCCTCCATTGAACTACGCTTGGATCCGGCTGACCAAACTCGTCACGATAATTACGGAGTACCTCCAACCTCATCAATCGACGTGGCGCTCTTTTTCCCGTGAAGAGCTCAAATTGAGCAAAGGCTTGCTCTGGAAGGAGATCAAGGCCATCCATAACTGCCCATCCACGGCGCGTTTCATCACGGATTTGCTCAAGTAAAGGCGTGTGTAGATTTCGGTATGCAAGCTACAAATTGGTAAGCGTACGTCCTCGCGTGTGGTCAAGTTACAGTAGATAATTACCTCGAGGACGACACCTCCTGTTGGGCTTTTTAGCCATTGCTGAGGGAGGGTGAATTCCGGAGCCGGGTTGTCGCCGATACGATGAGTTGGAATGCAAGATACAACTATAGTCGGCTGCCGAAGATTGGCTGGCCATGGCTCATCTCGAGTGCGCAGGATCTGCATGTTCAGGTTTTTGGTCGCAAACAGCCTTGACCCATTGTTCCGGGACTGAGTGACAAGCCTGTCGAAATGGGCAACGAGTTTCTCCGCGTTCTCATATGTCCTGTTGAACACGACTATGTTTTGAATGCCCAGTTTGAGCATCGCGTAGACCGCAGCTCGTGCCATGCCACCAGCACCAATAAGCAGAGCGGTCGTTCTGGGTCCAACCGCATTGGCGGGAGACAAACCGCGACGTATACATGCTCGGATGCCTTGCCAGTCAGTATTTTCTCCGTAGATGGCTTTCACCGGTCCACTCCTGTTTCTCTCTGCAAATAGCTCCAGTTCACTTGGTACGCTGCCATCGTCAAGCAACCTCCGTACCGGTACCAAAGTGTTCACAGCTCCAATAGCCTTCGCGTGTTTGGACAGGGAATGGGTAAGAGCTATGACTTCGACCTTGAAGGGGAGGGATACGGAGCAACCGCCGAAATTTGGATCGCTGACTAGTTGATGGAGATCTTTCAGATCTTGTGTTTGATGAAATTGGTACGAATGAGACATGCCATACTTGTGGAATGCAGCATTGTGCATGGCAGGTGACAAGCTATATCCGGTCGCTGCACCAAGAATATAGAAATTCATAGGCTCATGAACGAAACTGTCGTACAAAGCTTTCGTGGCATCCGAAACAGTGATGCAAGGCTTGCAATGCCTAGAGTCGAATGAGGAGATGCTGGGATGAGTGACTGCGCTTAGTGTCGGATTGAAACAAGCTGAAGTACGTCCAAGCAGCCCCGTATTGAAGGTAATAACTGGAAGTGAGGCGTTATGAGAGGTGGCAAGTCTTGATCTGAAGGCGTGCATTTGGAAGTTATCCTCGAATTGCATTGCCGGCCACGATAACCGTACAACATCAAAGCCGAGTCTCCGCGCTCGTTCGTATGCTGTTGTCCAAACTTCGTGATCCCATCTTCGAAGCTCTTGTCGATCCGAATGGTACTCTGCTATCAACTTAGTGGAACCTTTTGCCTTAGCAATGTCTCGAATTGTTTCATCGTCAAGTGATAGGTCGATGGTGATGAAGTCAGGCGCTAAGCGTAAACCATCATGAATTGATTCAATGTAGGCTTCAGCATCAATTGTCTCCATTCTATCCGCATTCTTATTCAACGGGGCCTGGATGTGGTAGATGATCGGTATCACAACGATTCGACGAATACGAGCCACGGCTTCACTCGTTTGATGTGAATTCCGTGGCTCAACATGTATTGACGACTCGTCACTGTGGTTGACTACAGAAAGGTTAATTTAGACCATAAGAGCTTCGTCTTATACGAACTTTGGGACTTTGATTCCACGACTAGTTCAACAGCGTCTGCGCCCTCCTCTATGGCCTCGATGTCTAGCAAAGGGTTGGTAGCGGCTGAGAGAGGAATACACACTGCGTAGGTGAAGGTTCGGTCTTCGGTGTTTACTTGTGATAATGGAAAAGCATCCTCTAGTGGAGGGATATCTCTTGCTTGTGTAGCTCGGGCGAGAAATTTGAGGAAATGTCTTTCTGCGTTCTTGAGTGCCAGATACGGCGTTCGGGAATTGGTTTTGGATTGAGACACCGCGTCCTTAGGAATAGCCGATTGCTCCGCATAGTTGAAATATTCGTAGTTGGAGCATCCTCGGAAAATGGCATCGCTAATGGCTAAGAGCTTGGAGACCTTTTCGGGTTCGCTGATGCCAAGGTACTGCTGGACGTTTTCTGCACAGCGAAGGACGTGTATCACGGGGTGGTCGTAAGCAAACTGCTGGATCAAAAGTTGACAGTTGTGGTCGAGCGAGCTTGCGCCACACACGATGATGCAGCTGTTCGCATGCTTATCAAAGAGAGTCTTTAGAACCTCGAGATACCGCTTGTGATATTCTGCTGTGCCATTTTGTTTTCTGTAGGCCAGGGGAGACTGTCCTGTTATTTCTTGGAAGGAATGATCCGTCTCGATGAGTCGCCGCTGGAGGGCAGTGGAAGCGAAAACGCCCAGTGTTGACTTTCCGGTACCCCGCGCTCCGAGGAGTACAATTGTGGCATCGCGGTCGAATATTCTGGGTACGGTGTCTTGAGGCTGTACAGGAGTTGGAGGCGCTGAAGTCGCCAATCTACTTTCTACATCTCGTCGTCAGCGTTGAAACGAGTACACCTGGTGTATTGACAAATGCTCGTACCTTTCCCATCCGGTGTCCGATTTCGAGATTGGCTATCCGGGTATGATGAAAGCCGCGAAAGAGGACGGGAGGATCGTGATAGCTCTTGGGTACGTAGGTAAGGTACGTTCGGAAGGACCGCTTCTTCATTCATAGCAGCGAAGCTCCGCTTTGTGCCTACCGTCGCCATTTTGTAAGGAATCACATAACAGTATCATGAGTACAAGCTATGTCACCAACGTTTGAAGAAGAAAAAAGTACATCCGGAAGTCAGTGGCTGTATTAGAGCTTTTGTGTCGAGTCAGTGGGGGAAAGGCCCAGGCTTCGCAAATGTCGCACTTTGGTCTAGCAAAGGGTGGAACTCGAGATCTGCAGGGCCGCTGCAGCTCGAGGCTGCTTAGCCGGCCGGCGAAGATCGTGGTAAAGACCTTATCCGACTCGCCGATGCTGGAGATGTGGCGCAAAGCCTCTCCACTCGTATCACGTGGAGCTACCCCGGAGCTCACCTCCAACTTCTCCGCGTTGCTGTGGTGGACATTGATACTTCTTGGATTGCGGCCTTTAAACTATTTCAAGGGTCCAATCCTTCGAAGGTCAACTCCAGAACATTGACGTTTGTATTGATGTTAATTCGTCTCTAGTCCGAAGGTCGGAAACGTTTCGACAGCTGAGCATGAATGCGCTCGGAGAAATCAATGATCGCATATTTACCGTGTCTTCGAACAGAAGCAACCTGCTTCTCAAATCGGTACCATAGTTGGAAAACTTCCTGGGTGAAGCATGGTAGACAATAAGCGGAAGATTTCGACAGCACACTCGCGGAGTGAACCTCTGCACTCTAAACGACAGCGAGTGTCGAGAGCTTGCGACCAATGTCGACTAGCACGAGAAAAGTGTGATGGTATTCAGCCAGTATGCTTTACTTGTGCTTCGTCCAATCGAGCCTGCTCCTACACGACTAGTCCGAAGAAACGAGGAATCCAGCCAGGATATATTCGAACACTGGAACTCGCGCTGGCATGGTCGTTCGGTAGCGTCCCTGGAGTTGAAGATAGTTTGAAGCAAGCTCTTCAGGATGGAAAATCGCAGGGAATCTTATCCGGAAAAGACGTAGATGGCTCAGCCAAGCTCCACAGAAAATGGAGAAGAAGCTGGATATGCAAAGGAATCGACCGACTTCTCTCCGGCTCGAGTCTTAGCGATGACCCTTTCGAAGAACCGGACAGCATCACCGACGATGATGAGGACGATACACATATACCTTCATCTGCTGCAGTGGAAACAAATCTCCTCACGCCAGTTTCGCAGCCGACCAGCAATTCAAACCTCCGTCCAGATATCTACAGTCAAGCCAGAGACATCAGAACTGCGCCTGATACCATCCAGAACGGTCTACCATTCTCCATTGCTCCCGGTGGCACCACAAAACTCAAACTACCCGATAACATTTGGCGGCTTTTCGACATTTATTTCAATTACACTCATAGCTGGCTGCCAATCGTTGAGAAGCACGACATTCTGAAAATGACCTACTCCTATCCTCATGAGGGACTTGATATCTCTCTCACAATTTCGGGGTCTGGACAGCACGCGCTTCTGTGGTCAATTTTGGCGTTAGCATCTGTACAGGAGGCCTTCGTCGCCGACATGTCCCAAACATCTATTTCAGCTGCATCTACGTACAGCCCTAGCGAACTGCTCAGTATCTCCGAGAATCTGACATGTCGAAAGCATGGCCATATAGAGCTTGGACATGCGCAAGCACTGCTACTGCAATCTTTAATACAAACTGCTTCGTCAAAATTCGACCAGGCTTGGATTCTACTAGGACAAGCAATTCGAATGGCGCTATTATTGGATGCCACGTTCCTCTCGGGAAGCTTCCAGTCTCAACGACCATCTGATCAGATGGACATGCGGATCAAACACGTGCTTCTCGGATGCTTCATTCTGGAGACTCTACTCTCAGCTTATGTTGGGAAATCCCCAATGTTAGACCACAGCCACCTCGGTCGACTTGTCCCTCTTCCAGAAAACAGCATAGAGGAGTGGCATCCGTGGGAGGGCTGCCTAGGCTTTGGATCACAAAGCCCGGCTAGCAGCCTGGTGAGGATTCCGTCACATTCTCTTAGTATCTTCAATCAACTCTCGAAGCTCATTGGCCTTCTGAGCGAATATTTATCTCGCCATGGAGTCAACGTTGGTGCGAGCGATAACAGCATTTTGCCTCAACTTGACCAATGGTTGGTTTTACTTCCGCCAGACTGCATGCTTAATCTCGATTCGAACCCACAATTCACCCCACAGAAGCTTTCTTTGCATTTGGTGTTCCAGTGCATCGCTGCATCTTTTGGTCAACCGCATGAACAACATTTTGCAGCAACAGAGATTGTTGGACTGTTTAAGCGCTTCGCACTTCTTTTCGGAGATGCCGCTCTTCCGCCCTTCATCACTGTTCTACTGAGTATGGTAGTCCGATTCGGGCGAGGTGACCAACTTCCGTCAGACGCTCATCGAAGCATAGATGGGAAAATGTCGATATTGAACGATATATGGACAACACATGGTGAGAAGCGAGAAGTCGAAAGTTCCACGACACCTACACCTCATCCTCCTTCAACATCGAAATCCGACCACCCTTTATCAATGCACGCAGGAAGTGGCCCCGATGTCTCGGTATCTCAAGCTTCTGAGGAGTCGAGATGGATTGGCATTCCGTTTACTTCACCCTCCAGCACCGGCCTTACACACCAATTCTCAGGTCAAAATCTAATAGACAGCAGTAACATTGCCGGCAGGAACACGTCTGATCTTCCTAGCAATGACTCTACAATTCAAAGCGCTCTTCCTACAGACATTGATTACGTTGACACCAATCAACTTCATCGCTACAACTCCGCCGGCTCGCTTGACCTTGATGCTCTCTTTGACGACCTCGATGGGCCAGAGCGCGCCAACACGCACCCGCAGTTCATGCAGAATCTAGGCTTCGCTCCCGGGGCCGATCTCACAGATATCCTTGCATCTGATTACGGTCAATTCGATCCTCTGCTCACTTCGTATATGAGTGGGAATGCTCTTGGTTTGCAGTCAAGCGATCCGAGCAGGATATTCGATCCTGGCTGAGAACAGATGACGAGACGGGAGTAGACGAATGTTATGGCTTCATTTAGCTGCGGACGACTCTTAAGAGATAGGGTTTCATCGTTATGAAGAGAATGGATACCGATAACACATGCGGAACTTACTAGTTTCGCGGATACCCATCTAAAATCAGGTGGAACTCTTGCCACAGCTGCGTCATGGACCGATATTAATCACGAATGGTCCGAGTGCAGATGAGCGACTATGAGAGAGCAGTGCAGCGACACATTCAAATGTTCATTCGTGATAGCATGGCTAGGAAGCCGTTTGAATGATATCCGATCATTGGCTCGCAAATTCAATTTGATAGCTATTTAAGACCCTTTGTCAATGCAGCCGATGCCTTGCAAGTAATCTTGGCTGTTACCGCAGCGACTAACCATGGAAGAAGCCCTGTCAATTATAGGGTGACGGCAGACATGAAGTTCACATAGATCAGTCCAAATGGCTGTAAGCGCACACAGCGCGTGGATGAACGGAGAGATTTACAAACGTGCCTTTCATCAGAGCTCATTTCAGTGAACCAATCCAATCTAGTCTTTAGTACTGCAAACTCCCTTACCGTCTTCTCCCGGTATGCAACGGTTATGGTATTTCGAAATTAAAATCATTCATGGTTGGATGAAAATCGTTGAGTAAAGAGGCGTTAGCGTTTGCGCTTTAAGAGTCTCACGGCGTTATCGCCCGAAAGGGAATGTCATCACGCTCTTCGCGGCAAAGCATGGACTCGGAAAAGATGAATTAATTACCGTTAATCTCGATGCTCCTACGCTATTAGTCCACCACTCTTTCGCGTTCCCTTGCAATCATATGTTTTCCGACCATTAAAGATATACTGATCAACCGGAAGACGAGAAACGGCGTTTCTTCGTCCTCCAATTACCCCAATCTCTTGGCAACGCGAAACAGAAATGCGCGCACCGCTGTACAGCCGTTCCCGCGTCGCCAGCGCGCGTGTGCAAGTAGTCTATGCGGGAAACAAAATGTGTTCCCATGATGGTTTCCGATGGTTGTCCGTGAAACTGCCAAGGTTGAAAAGTACCACTCAGAAAGGAAAAAATGCTGCACACCTTGTCGCCGCTGCAGTGCATCCAGTCATCCGTGATTCCATCAAAACAAGCCGAGCTTAATTTTGCACCGGTTGAGTAGATCCCCGAAACCAAAGGGATATCGATGGATCGAAACACTAAGGTCTAGGATTTGATCTCGTACGTGCGCCTGAACATATCATCGACCCCTGTGAGGTAGTAGGTGCCCGGGAACATGTTCTCAGTGCTGCCTTGGGGAGTATAGTTCTTCTTGAGATGCGCCTGTTCACGTAGATTACACATCTGTTGTCTTGTCAGCTTCCAATTTCATTTTGAAGCGGGGTGTCATGGCCGAATACTCACGTCGTCGTACACCTGAGGCGGTACCGTCTTTCTCGACTCGAGCCTCTTGTGCACATCCAGCTTCTCTACCATTTCTTTTGTGCTTCCCCTAACCTTCAGAGTGAAGAAGCTGCTGGCGAGACCGCTGCCGTAGCTGAAGATTGCGATTCGCTTGCCCTGCAGGGCGTCGCTGCCCACGTTTGCGAGCAACGACACGAAGGAGGAGTACACCGAGGCGCAGTACATATTTCCGCACATGGTAGGAAGCATGATCGAAGGCTGCACACGGGCGGCAAACTTCTTCTTGGTCAAAGCGACGAACGTCTTTTCGATGTTCTTGTCCGACAGCGAGGCGGCGTAGTCGAGATCGCGGAGCTCTTTGGGCACGGAATCGAAGATTGGATTTGATGGGTCGGCCAGGAAGTCATTGTAGAGGAGACGGCCGTACGACTTGGAGACGAGCTTGCAGGTAGGAGCGTGGAAGCAGATGTGGTCGAAGCGATCCAGCGGCGACTCCAGCTCTTTGTGTGCACCAACGCCATTGGTGGTACCATTGGTATGCTGGCTATGGAGCTTAGCCTCTCGCTCATTGTATCCGCGGTAGCACTGGTCAACGGCTTCGGTATAGCACTTGATGGAGTAGTGGCCGTCGACGACCGGGTACTCGGAGGTCAAGTCGGGCTTGTAGAAGTCATACGCATGGGTGATGTAAGTGCTTCGAAGACCCGGCTCAAAAGCAAGAGGAGCATCCGGCCCAATGAGCATGGCTACACAGCCTGCGCCACCAGTAGGACGCGCGTTGCCTTTCTTGTAGAGAGCAATATCGCCGGCAACCACAATGGCATCACGGCCGTCCCACGCAGAGGATTCTACCCAGTTGATAGAGTTGAAGAGAGCGTTTGTGCCGCCGTAACAAGCATTCACAGTATCAACACCTTCAATGTTTGTATTTCCAGCCTTCTCGAACAGCTGCATGAGCACCGACTTAACCGACTTCGATTTGTCGAGAATAGTCTCGGTGCCGACTTCGAGTCTGCCGATGGACTTGACGTCAATTGCATACTTCTTGATCAGCGAGGAGAGGGTTGTCAAGGCTAGAGAGTAGATATCTACGATTTGTTAATACGAGTAAAGTCTTGGCCAGCAGTTCATGGACGCGTATGCACCTTCGCGGTCATCGCAGAAGCTCATTTTTGTCTGACCGAGGCCGATAGTGTATTTTCCTTCACTGACGCCGTCGAACTTCTCGAGCTCGGCTTGATCGACGCACTGGACATGGTCAGTTGTGAGTTGCAATGAAATTGTAAGTGCACTGGTCAAGCAAACCAGTGCCGCGGAAAAATAATGCGCACCTGAGCAGGAAAATAAACTTCGATGGCTTTGATGCCGATGTTTGAGGGTCGTGTCGCCATGGTGAAAGGTGTGTAAAGGTTGGAAAGGGAGTTTGAGAGGCAATTGAAGAAATTAAATAGAATTGCGGTCAAGGAGATTTGAAAAAGAGCGAAAGCGTTGAGCTACTGCGATATTAAAGAGGGTAAAGCGTGGCGATGCAGGTGCTATTTGCCTTTGCCCGATGCGGCCATCACGTGAAGTGCATTACTCTAGTTCATTTTCAGGGGCGCAAAAAACTTGAAGTCGGCGGAAGAGCGGAGCAAGGCTGCGAGGCTCACAGCATTCCTGCAGAGTGCGCGATAAGCTACTACAGAGTACTGTACGGAGTAGGTAGTTAATTAAGGCAGTAATTACCTTAATTAAGGTACGTTCTACAGCTGCCCATTCCTGCTAAGCTCCACCGTGCTCCATGCCAGTGAGGGTGTGTGCAGTCGCTGGCGAAGGAAAGATTGGATTACCGTACAGCATTTTCGTAAAAGCGCGACAACGTACCCGCCAAGTGGCCTCCGACACGACTCCCATCGTTCCCACGGCGCTGTTTGTGAATCCGGAACAGACTCGCCATTGTAAGATCAGGCAACATGGGCGTGACGGGCGGCGTGCAGGAGTGGACTGCTTCTAGAAACACGCTGACTTGTGTGGGTTATTGCCTCAAGGTGAAACGAGAAAGAGGACAATTGGATACGCTAGGGGCGCGCAATGCAGAGCCCGGCCAAGGGCCAATCACGGCCGCGGCACCCGGTCGACCCGCCCACCCACTGCCCTCCACTCGCTTGCTCACACTCCCTCACATTCTCTCACTCGCTCATTCGCTCGCACACTCTCGACACTCTTGACACTCCTCGTCTCCAGCCTCCCAAACCTCTCCTTCCCGCTCCATCCTCCCTTCCGCACCCTCTTC
>Ga0335073_10009410_pt1 | contig 13721 bp, 9 predicted proteins | sample Lox_Sample_22_FD_207093 | JGI IMG/M metagenome (GOLD analysis project Ga0335073, IMG submission 207093) | Soil microbial communities from Loxahatchee National Wildlife Refuge, Florida, United States - Lox_Sample_2.2 | ecosystem: Environmental > Terrestrial > Soil > Wetlands | place: USA: Florida... | reverse complement strand
AACGCTATCTCGATGCCGGGGCCGACGCGATCTTTCCGGAGGCGCTGACGACCGCGGAGATGTTCCGCGAGTTCGCGCGCCGGGTGAACGCGCCGCTCCTCGCCAACATGACGGAGTTCGGCCGCACGCCGTACTTCACCGCCGCGGAGTTCGAGGCGATGGGTTACCGGATGGTGATCTGGCCGGTGAGTGCGCTGCGGATAGCGGCGAAAGCCCAGGAGCAGCTTTACGCCACCATCCACCGCGAGGACGGGCCGCGCAGCCTCATCGGGCAGATGCAGACCCGCCAGGAGCTTTACGAGACGATCTCTTACTCAGACTATGAGGCGCTCGATGCCTCGATCGTCAGGACGGTGCTTCCTTAGACCTTGCCGAGCAACACTTCGACGGTGAAGCCGACCAGTAACACGGCCGTCACGAGCATCTGCACTAGGACGATATCCACGATTCGGTTCCTTTCAACTTGGGCACGCAGTGTACGGATACGACCGCAAAGTTGAATTCCCCCATTCGGGGTAGCCGCGGGTACCGCGTCCTGACGGGTCCTGGGCCCCCCTTGTCGGCGCCCAGCGAAATGGCCGTCCCTGACCGGGCGCCTCAGCGAGACCGGCGTGCCGCCGTGTGCAAGCTGACCGGCGTGCGCCGCGCCTTGGGTAGCGAGCATTGCGCCGGACCGGCGTCGTTACCTCCGCCGGTGGCGTCGAACGCCTGGACCTGCTGACTGAAGCAGCTCACGACGGAAGCGAGCCGCACCAGAGCGGCGCTGCCGAGATCCAGATATCTGTCGCGCAGTCGTTGCGCATCAGTGCCCGCGCTGCGTCCGCCGTCGGCCTGCTCGGCATCGAGACAGGTCGCGTACGCCGCCACCTGCGCGCTGTACTCGCTCAGGTTGTCCCGTGCCGCGCTCATCTCGTCCCTGCTGGCATGGGCGCCGTCCGGTATCGCGAATGCCGGCTGCGGCGCAGCTCCGCAGTTGGCCCGGGCGACAGGCAGCACGCCGGCGCAGAGCAGCACACCTGCCGCGATCGTCATCGTTCTGGTCATTGGATCTCATCCCCGGTGTTGGTGTTATATCTGCAAGCACGCGGCGCAGCCGGCGCTTGGTTCTTATTGGTCCTCACCGCGCTGCCGGAGGCAGGCGGCCCTTCGGCTCAGACTCTAGCATGCGCCGCCCCGGCCGAGCCATCGGCGCGGCGGCTGCCGCATTATGTCGTCGAACCGAGGCAAGCCCGACTCATCCTAAAGAGAGAGGGCGCGGCGCGAGAAAATTATCGATAATTGCGGGCCTTCCCCCCAGCGGCGCGGATGCCGGCGGTCGGTCGAACCATGTGGATCATCCAGGTGGCGCTGCGGCGTCCCTATACCTTCATCGTGCTGGCGCTGCTGCTGCCGATTCTCGGCGGACTGGTGATTTTCGGCACGCCGCTGCAGCCGGGAATGCCGACCGACATCTTTCCCGAGATCCGGATTCCCATCATTGCCGTTACATTCACTTACACCGGAATGCCCCCCGATGAGATGGCGGGGCGCATCACGGGACAGATAGAGCGGTACGTCACTACGCTGGTGAACGACGTCCAGCACGTCGAATCGCAGAGCTATCCCGGCATGACGGTGATCAAGCTCTACTTCCAGCCGGGCGTGAACCTGAACCTCGCGATGTCGCAGGTGGTGGCTTTCTCGGAGCTCTCGCTCAAGCAGATGCCACCCGGGATCCAGCCGCCGCTCATCATCGAGTACAACGCCTCGAGCGTGCCGATCATTCAGCTCGCGATGGCGAGCGACCGGCTCACCGAGGCGCAGCTCTTCGACTTCGGCAATCAGGTCATCCGCGCGCAGATCGCGACCGTGGCGGGGGCGTCGGTGCCGTATCCCTATGGCGGCGCGACGCGGCAAATCCAGGTCGACCTCAGGCCCGAGGCGTTGCGGGCGCAGGGCCTCTCGCCGCTCGACGTGCTCAACGCCATCGCCACGCAGAACCTCATCGTGCCGGCCGGTACGGAGAAGATCGCCGACACGGAATACACCGTCAAGCTCAACGCCAGCCCGCTCGACCTCGCCCGGCTGAACGATCTGCCGATCCGCAGTCGCGATGGCACGGTGACGTATCTGCACGACGTGGCGTTCGTACACGATGGCAGCCCGCCGCAGACCAATATCGTACGCGTGAACGGCCGCCGCGCCGTGCTGATGACGATTCTGAAGACGGGCACGGCCTCGACGCTCAGTATCGTCAACACCATCAAATCGAAGCTCCCTTACGTGCGCGAGCTGCTGCCCGAGGGGGCTTCGATCACTCCGACCGGGGACCAGTCGGTTTTCGTACGGGCCGCCATCCGTGGCGTCGTGGTCGAGGCGGTCATTGCCGCTGGCCTCACGGCGCTGATGATTCTGCTCTTTCTCGGCACCTGGCGCAGCACGCTGATCGTCACCATCTCCATCCCGCTGTCGATCATCGCGGCGATCATCCTGCTCGATGCGCTCGGACAGACGATCAATCTGATGACGCTCGGTGGGCTTGCGCTCGCGGTCGGCATTCTGGTGGACGACGCCACCGTCACCATCGAGAACATCAATCGCTACCTGGAGGAAGGGCAGGAAGTGGAGGCGGCGATCGTCGCGGGCGCGCAGCAGATCCTGCTGCCGGCGTTCGTCTCGACGCTCTCGATCTGCATCGTGTTCGTGCCGATGTTCCTGCTCTCGGGCGTTGCGCGCTACCTCTTCGTTCCCCTGGGCGAGGCGGTCGTGTTCGCGATGCTCATCTCGTTCGTGCTATCACGAACGCTGGTGCTCACGCTCGCCAAGTACTGGCTGCGGACGGCCGCGCAGGAGCACGCGGCGGCGCACACGGCCGGCCCGCTCAAGCGCATGCAACTGCGCTTCGAGGCCGCCTTCGAGCGCGGGCGCGGACGATATCGGGTGTTGCTCGAGCGGGCGCTGCAGCGCAGGGGCAAATTCATACCGCTGTTCCTCGCCGCCGCGTTCGCCTCACTGCTGATCTATCCGATGCTCGGTCGCAACTTCTTTCCGGACGTCGATGCCGGGCAAATCAAGCTGCACGTGCGGGGTCCCACCGGCATGCGGGTGGAGGACACCGCGGCCCTGGTCGACAGGGTGGAGGCGGCGGTGCGTGAGGTGATACCGTCGTCCGAGATCGGCAGCGTCGTCGACAACGTTGGCCTGCCCGTCTCCAGCATCAACATGACCTACAACAACTCGGGAACCATCGGCACGAGCGATGCCGATATCCTGATCTCGCTGACGCCGAAGCACGACCCTACCGCGGCTTACGTGGCCCGGCTGCGCCAGCGGTTGCCGCTCGAGTTTCCGGGCACGAGCTTCGCGTTCCTGCCGGCGGACATCGTCAGCCAGATTCTCAACTTCGGCGCGCCCGCGCCCATCGACGTGCAGGTGGTGGGCCCGAGCCCCGATAACCACCGGGTCGCCGATCAGCTGCTGGACTCCTTCCGCCGGATACCCGGGCTCGCGGACCTGCGCATCCAGCAGGCCTTCAACCTGCCCGAGCTCGAGGTGCGCACCGACCGCACCCGCGCCGAGCAGCTCGGCATCACGGAGTCCGACATCGCGAACGATCTGCTGCTGACGCTCTCGGGCAGCGGCCAGATCGCGCCGACCTTCTGGCTGAACCCGCAGAGCGGGATTTCCTATCCGCTCGTCGCGCAGGCGCCGCAGTACCTGATGACCTCGCTCCAGGACCTCGACAACGTACCGATCGATGCGCCGGGCGGGACCCAGGTCCTGGGCGGCCTGGCGACGATCACCCGCGGCTTCGGCCCGGCCGTCGTCTCGCACTACGACGCACAGCCGATCATCGATATCTACGGCGCGGTGCAGGGCAGGGACCTGGGCTCGGTGGCGCAAAACATCCGCGCGCGGATCGCCAAGTGGAACGGCAAGCTGCCGCGCGGCACCCGTGTCCTGCTGCGCGGCCAGGTGCAGACCATGCTGCAGTCGTACACGGGGCTGGGGATAGGGCTCATCGGGGCGATCGTGCTGGTGTATCTGTTGATGGTGATCAACTTCCAGTCATGGACGGACCCGTTCATCATCATCGCCGCGCTTCCGGCCGCGCTGGCCGGCATCGCATGGCTGCTGCTCGCGACCGGCACGACGCTGAGCGTCCCGGCGCTCACCGGCGCCATCATGGCCGTGGGCGTTGCGACCGCGAACAGCATATTGGTCGTGAGCTTTGCGCGTGAACGTCTCGCCGCAGGCGCCGCGCCTGTAGAAGCGGCGCTCGATGCCGGCTTCACACGTTTCCGTCCCGTGTTGATGACCGCGCTCGCGATGATCATAGGGATGGTGCCGATGGCGCTCGGGCTCGGGGACGGCGGCGAGCAGAACGCGCCCCTGGGTCGGGCGGTCATTGGCGGACTGTTGCTTGCGACGGTCGCCACACTGGTGTTCGTACCGTCCGTGTTTGCAGCGATATATGACCGCCGCAGGAACCTGCGCGCAGAGCCGAGCGCTCAATGAAGTGAGGCACAAGTGGATCAACCTGTAACTTCCCAAGACGAGAGATACGGCTTCGTCCCGGCGGCAAGGCGGGACGGCTCGCGAACCTACCTGCGCCTGGGTCTCGCCGGTGCGCTCGTCGCGATAGCCGCGCTCGGATGGCTCGTCCATGCGCGGCATCAGGCCGCGGCAGCTTTGAGCATGCAAACGGAGACGGACGAAGTGCTTGCGGTGACGACCGCGCTGCCACAACCCGACGGCTCGGCGACGGAGCTGGTGCTTCCCGGCAGTCTTCAGGCCAATTACCAGGCGCCGATCTATGCCCGGACCAGCGGTTATGTGCGGCGCTGGTACGTGGACATCGGAGCCAAGGTGCACAAGGGCGAGGTGCTCGCCGATATCGAGTCACCCGAGGTCGATCAGCAGCTGCGGCAGGCGCAGGCGGATCTCGGCGTGGCGCAGGCCAACAAGAGGATCGCGGACCTGACCGCGGATCGCTGGCGCGCGCTGCGCGCCACCGACTCGGTGTCCAAGCAGGAGGCAGACGAGAAAGTGAGCGCCGCGCAAGCGAACGATGCGCAGGTCCTGGCCGCGCGCGCGAACGTGTTGCGCCTGCAGCAGCTCGCCGGCTTCGAGCGTGTCATCGCGCCGTTCGATGGCGTCATCACCGCGCGCAACACCGACATAGGCGATCTCATCAATGCCGGCAGTGGCAGCGGCGCGGCGCTCTTCGGTATCGCCGATACGAGCCGCCTGCGGCTCTACGTTCGCGTTCCCCAGGAAGATGCCGCGGCGATGAAGCCCGGGCTCACGGCCGAGCTGCACGTGCCCGACAGGCCCGGCGTGGTTTACCGGGCATCAGTCGATACGACAGCGAGCGCGATCGATCCGGCTACCCGAACCCTCATGGTCGAGCTCCTCGTCGACAACAGCAAGGGTGAGCTGCTGCCGGGTGGGTATGCCGAGGTGCATTTCCGAGTGCCGGCGGAGAACGCCGGCCGGTCGTTCCTGTTGCCTGCGAACGTGCTGCTCTTTCGCGGCGACGGTTTGCACGTCGCGACCGTCGGTGCGGGCGATCGCGTGGTGCTGAAGCCGGTGACCATCGGACGCGACTACGGCGCCCAGATCGAGATCGTCTCCGGCCTCTCGGCCAGCGATCACGTCATCCTGAGCCCGCCTGACTCTCTGGTGAGCGGCGCGCTCGTACGCGTCGTCAAGCGCGCGGGCCCGGAGGTCTGATGCCGTCGAAGCGCGCCTCGGATTGCCGCCGGCCGGTGCGCCTGGCTGCGGTCGCTGCCGCAGTCGGCGCGGCTCTCTCGTTGGCCGCGTGCTCGCTGGCGCCGCACTACGAGAAGCCCGCGACGCCAAAAGTCGAGCACTTCGTGGAGGCGGGTGACTGGATGCCTGCTCGTCCCGCCGACGGCACCTCTCGCGGGGTCTGGTGGCGGACATTCGACGAGCCGACGCTCGATGACCTCGAGCAACGCCTTTCCGGCTCGAATCCGGATCTGCAGGCCGCCGTCGCCCGTCTGAGCCAGGCTCGCGCGGTCGTCCTGGATTCGCGCTCGCAGGAATTCCCCACCCTCGATGCCGACGCATCGGCGACGCGCGAGCGTTCCTCTGCCAACGCGCCGCTCGCCAGCCTGCTGGACCGCAAGGCGAGCACCTATAACGATCTCGTGGGCGGCGTCAGCTTCGCCTGGGAAGTCGATCTCTTCGGGCGGCTGCGCAACGCCACCGCCGCCGCGCGGGCCGAAGCCCAGGCGAGCGCCGCGGATCTCTCGTCGGTGGAGCTTTCCCTGCGCGCCGAGCTCGCGACCGATTACTTCGAGCTGCGCGGCGCGGATGCGACGACGCAGTTGCTCGAGGATGCGGTGCGTGATTATGACCGCGCCTACACGGTGACGGACAATCGATACCGGCAGGGAATCGCCGCGGCAACGGACGTCGAGCAGGCGGACACATTGCGGCAGAACGCGCGCGCCCAGCTCGCGGCGGTACGGCTGCAGCGGGCGCAACTCGCACATGCCATCGCGGTGCTCATCGGAGAGCCGCCGTCGAGTTTCAGCATCGCCCCCGGTCCGCTGGCGGGCTCGCCGCCTGCCCTCGATCCGGGAGCCCCCTCGACACTGCTCGAGCGCCGCCCCGATGTGGCGAGCGCGGAGCGGGCAGTCGCTGCGGCCAACTCGGAAATCGGTGTGGCGCGGGCGGCCTGGTTCCCTGTCTTCTCGTTGAGCGGCGCCGCCGGCTATGAGAGCACGGTCGCTTCCACGTGGCTCAACGCCCCCAGCCGATTCTGGTCGATCGGACCGGCCGGCTCGCTGCCGCTGCTCGACGCCGGAGCGCGACTCGCCGGCGACCGGCAAGCCTGGGCGGTGTACGACGAGGCGGTTGCCAACTATCGGAAGACTACCCTGGTGGCGTACCAGGAAGTCGAGGACAGCCTGGTGGCCTTGCACCGCTATGCCGAGGAACGCGCGGCGGACGAGGCGGCTGCGGTTTCGGCCAGGCAGTCCGCCTATCACGCGGATCAGCGTTACACGGCCGGTGTGGCGGACTACCTGGAAGTGTCGACCACCCACACCGCGGCACTGCAGGCCGAGGTGGCGGCGCTCTCGGCACGCGTCGCCGAATTCCAGGCTGCGATCGCTCTCGTCCGCGCAACGGGCGGCGGTTGGACGAATGACGCCGAGACTGCGCGCCAGGGCCATCTCCCGACGGCGACGTATGCATCACGTGGCAACTCACCGCCCTCGACGCGCTAAGCTTGCGCGCGTTCAGGGGGTAACAATGAGCGAACCCGCACCGAAGGGTAAGTGCACGCGTCGTCGTATCCGCGACGCGTTGGTGGCGCGCATTCTCGATGGCACTTACCCTGCCGGCACGCGGCTCAAGGAGCTCACGCTGGCGCGTGAGTTCGACGTGAGCCAGGCGCCGATTCGCGAGGCCCTGCGCGAGCTCGAGGGATCGGGACTGGTCACGAGCGAGCGCTATCGGGGCACGCGGGTGCGCGGCGCCGACTACCAGGAACTGCGCGAGTCCTATCAGCTGCGCCTGATCATGGAGGAGCGGGCCCTGCAGCTCGCCGTGCCCTTCTCGCCGGAGCTGATCGAAGAGCTCACGCGCCGCGTGCACGCGATGACCACTGCGGTGGAGGCGATGGATCGGGAGCACTACATCGACGAGTCGCTCGCCTTCCACCGCCGCCTCGTGGAGGCGAGCGGGAATCGTACCTTCCTGACGGTCTGGGACTTCATGCATTGGAACGTGCGGGGACGCATCGCCCTGCGGCGCATTGCCGGTCGCGACGGACGGGGGCTGAAACCCATGGTTGAGCTGCACCGCACTTTGAACGCGCGGATCCGGGCGGGCGACGTGGACGGCGCCGCCGACAGGATCCGTGCCATCTTTCAGCGGATCGCCGTCGCCCTCGAGACGGCCTGACCGTCGCCACGCGACTCAGCCGTCACTCGTCGCGATCGAATCCGTCGACGGTTTTGGGCCAGTCCTGCTTGAGCAGGCGCGACAGCGCGCGGTCGGCGAGCAGGCGGCCGCCCGTCTGGCAGGTGGCGCAATAGTTGGTTTCGTTGTCCACGTAGCGAATCCGCTGTACCGGCGTGCCACAGACGGGGCAAGGGAGGCGGAAGCGGCCGTGCACGGCCATCTCCTCGCGAAACGCAGTCACTTTCTCCGGGAATTGCCCGCCTGCCTGGCGGCGCAGGCGCTCGATCCAGAGCTGCAGCTGCTCCAGTGCCGCGCCGTGCAGGCGCAACACCTCGGCATCACTGGCGCGGCTCGTGAGCATGACGGGAGAGAGCCTGGCGGCGTGGAGAATCTCGTCGGAGTAGGCGTTGCCGATCCCGCTGAACAGTCTCGGATCGGTCAGTGCGCGCTTGAGAGTGTGATTCTCGCTGCGCAACCGCTCGGCAAACTCCGCTGCCGTCGATGTCAGGATCTCGAGGCCGCCCGGGTCCTGCAGGCGCAGCGCCTCCGCACCGTGGATGAAGTGCAGGGACGCGCGCCGCTTGGTGCCGGCTTCGGTGAGTGTCAGCGTGCCGCTGCCGAATTGCAGACGGAGGAGCGCCGCGCGCCGGGCGAGCGGCGTCCCCGCATCGAACCAATGCAGGCGACCCGCAATCATCAGATGGAACACCAGCCAAAGCTCCCCCTCGAGTCCTATGGCCAAGCGTTTGCCAATGCGGCGCACCTCGGTCACCCGCCGGCCCTGCGCGCTGGCGATGGGCGGATCCACCGTACGCAATAGAAACGGTAATAAAATCAGTATCTTATCGAGTGTCTGACCCACGATGCGCTGCGCCAGCGCCTCGCGGTAGACCGTGACGTCGGGAAGCTCGGGCATGCGTCATCTTATGCCGGGACGGGACAGGGCCCAGTGTTTAGCCGCTCCAGAGCGGAACAGAATCGCGCCGCATCGCGAACAGCGCGGCATCGATGGTCTACAGCCCGCAAGCATCTCCACGAGCTTACGGCCAGGCCGCGAGGTAGACTCCCGACATGCGCCCGCTGTCATTCCTCGATCGGGATCGCACCGTGGCCGGTCCCGGTTTCAGCCGCTGGATGGTGCCGCCGGCCGCGCTGTGCGTGCATCTGTGCATCGGACAGGTGTACGCCTTCAGCGTGTTCAACCTGCCCATGACGAAGCTCATCGGCATCACCGATTCGGCTCCGGGTGACTGGCAACTCACCGACCTCGGCTGGATCTTCACGCTCGCGATCCTCTTCCTCGGGGTGTCCGCGGCCGTGCTCGGCCGGTGGGTGGAGGAGCGCGGCCCGCGGCGCGCCATGTTCATCGCGGCGCTGTGCTTCAGCGGCGGGTTCCTGATCTCGGCCGCCGGGGTCTATGTCCACGACCTCTGGATCGTCTACCTGGGCTACGGCGTGCTCGGCGGCATTGGGCTCGGCATCGCATACATCTCCCCCGTCTCGACTCTCATCAAGTGGTTCCCCGACAGGCCGGGCATGGCGACCGGCATGGCCATCATGGGATTCGGCGGCGGCGCCCTCATCGCCTCGCCGCTGTCGGTGTGGTTGATGGCCAGGTTCTCGACGCCGACGCATGTCGGCGTGGCCGAAACCTTCATCGTGCTCGGGATCGGCTATTTCATCTTCATGGTGGTGGGCGCCGCGATCGTGCGGGTCCCCGCCCCGGGCTGGAGGCCTGAGGGTTGGACCCCGCCCGCGCAACCGCCGAAGCTGGTGACGAGCGCCAACGTTTACGTCTACACGGCCCTGAAGACGCCGCAGTTCTGGCTCATCTGGTGGGTGCTGTGCCTCAACGTCACGGCCGGAATCGGCGTGCTCGGCCAGGCCTCAGCCATGAGCCAGGAGATGTTTCCGGGCAAGGTGAGCGCGGTCGCCGCCGCGGGCTTCGTCGGACTGATGAGCATCTTCAACATGGCGGGCCGATTCCTATGGGCGTCGGCCTCCGACTACATCGGGCGCAAGAACACCTACTTCGTCTTCTTCGTCCTGGGCACCGTGCTCTACGCCATCGTGCCGACAGCCGGCAAGATAGGCAGCGTGGGTCTTTTCGTGCTCTGCTTCCTGATCATCATCAGCATGTACGGCGGCGGATTCGCCACGATACCGGCGTACCTCAAGGATATGTTCGGCACCCGTTACGTCGGGGCCATCCACGGATTGCTGCTCACCGCCTGGTCCGCGGCCGGGGTGTTCGGCCCCGTGCTGGTCAACTACATACGCGCCTACGAGGTGGCGCACGGGGTCGCGAAGGCAAACGCCTATAACGTGACGATGTATATCATGGCGGCCCTGCTCGTCATCGGCTTCTTCTGCAACCTCTTCATCAGGGCCGTGCACGAGCGGCACCACATGTCGGCCGGGCAGGGCGAGGCCACACCCCTAGTGGCGCAGTGAGCGCGGAGCACCCATGGCGAGCACGACTTCCAGCGGCGCGCGTACGGTTCAGCTGATACTGGCCTGGACTTTCGTCGGCATTCCTTTCGTCTGGGGCGTGCTGGAGACGCTGCGCAATGCCATGAAGCTGTTCCATTAGCGCGTCCGCTCCTCGATCTTCCTGGCGAGCTCCGCGATCTCACTGAGGTCCATTTCCTCGTTGATGGTCATCTCCGGCTGCTCCTCCGCGGCGACGCGCTGCGCGGCGGCCGGAGCGGGGTGTGCTGGAGGATGAGTGGGCGGGGCCTTCGGCACGCTCACGACCTTGACGGTCTCGTCGGCTGGCGGTGACTTCAGGGGAGCGGGACGGACCCAGTCCGTTTTCTGCTCCATCCAGCGTTGATAGCGATCGAAGGTCCACATGCCGTCCTCGCCGCCCGCGAGGATGACGTTGGGGATGTGACTGAACTGCCCGGCACGCAGAGTTCCCCTGATGCCCGTGTTCGCCACGAGTAGCTCGCAGCGCGGTACCCTGAGGTGGTGTCCCGGAAGGAAATCCAGGCGCTGACACACGACGCCGACGAGCGCATCTGCGAGCTGAGCGCGGATGCTTCCCTGGATCTCCGCCGGAAACGACATGCATATCCGGCTCAGCGCCTCGGCGCAGCTTGCGGAATGCATCGTCGCAAGGACCAGATGCCCCGTCTCCGCGGCATTCAACGTGAGCCGGATGACCTCCGGAGTACGCATCTCGCTCATCACGAGAACGTCGGGGTTCTCGCGCAGTGCATCGATCACGGCCTGCTCGAAGGTTGGGGAGTGGGTCGGAATCTCGCGCTGGCGGATGAACGAGCGGCGGTTGGTGAAGATGTACTCGAGCGGGCTCTCGAGCGTGATGATGTTACGCGGCAGCGAGGTGTTGATCTCTTCGATGAGCGCCGCCAGCGTCGTCGACTTGCCGCTGCCGGTCGGGCCCGAGATCACGGCAAGACCGCTCTCCGCCTCCACGAGCCTACGCAGATCGGCGTGCAGGTTGCAGGCGCGCAGGTCGCTGACCGAGGGCGCGAGCAGCCGTATCGCGATGGCGATGCCGCGGATCGTGCGGAACAGGCTGAGCCGGCATCGCATCCCGCCGGCCGCCAACGACACATCGGCCGAGCCGCGCTCGAGGAATCGTGCCCAGGCCTCGCCGCCGAGAAGCTCCCGGCCGGCCTCGCTGATGCGCTGCGCGGGAATCGCCTCACCGACCGCGGCGAGATCGCCCCGGATCCGCACGACGAGCGGCGTGCCCGATTCGAGATGCAGATCGCTCGCGCCGAGCTCGCGCCCCTTCTGAATCCAGTCCTTGAGCGACATGGCTACCTCGCAGGCGACGTTCAGTACCCACGCATTATAGCGTAGGCCACACGCGCCCCCGGGACGGCTACGATCGTGCCGCTCGATTCCGCGAGCGCCAGCAGCGGGTAGTTGGTTACCGCGGCAAGCGCGATGATCGGGACGCCGAAAGCTCCGAAGGACACCGGTGCGTTGTTGGCAATGGCCCTCGACCCGGGTCCGGATCGGACATGCGGCGGAGCGACGAGTTCCAGCGTCCGACGGGCAAGACGCGCAAATCATTATCTCTTAAAGTCTCGCTCGAGTCGCCAACCAGAGGCCTCTAGCCATGTTCAAAGGACGCCACGTCGTGCTGCTTTCGGGCCTGTCCCTGGCGCTGTCTGCGGCGATCGCGGCGCCCGTGCCGACGGGCAAGCTCACGAGTGCGCTGGCCTGGCGCAGCGTCGGTCCCTATAGCGGCGGACGGGTCACCACGGTGGCCGGCATCGCCGACAAGCCCAATGTCTTTTACATGGGCACGGCGGGCGGGGGCCTTTGGAAGACCGAAGACTACGGCCAGAACTGGCGCAACATCTCCGACAAGGACTTCAAGAGCAACAATATCGGCGCCATGGCGATCGCGCCCTCCAATCCGAAGATCATCTACGTGGGCACGGGTGATTCCGCGCCTCGCAACACGGTCCTGACCGGGGAGGGAATGTACAAGTCCACCGATGGCGGCCGGAAATGGACCTACATCGGCCTGGGCGAAACCCACATCATCAGCTGGATCCTGGTGGCGCCGAACAACCCGGATGTGGTTTACGTGGCGGCGCTGGGCCATCTGTTCGGGCCCAATCCGGATCGCGGCGTATTCAAGACGACGGATGGAGGCAAGACGTGGAAGAGGATTCTGTACGTCGATGAGGTGACCGGTGCGATCAGCATGGCGATGGATCCGTCCAATCCGCAGGTGGTGTACGCCGCGATGTGGCAGATGTCGCGTAAGCATTGGACGTTCTCCAGCGGCGGCCCGGGCAGCGGCATCTACCAGACCACCGACGGCGGCACGACCTGGGCCAACATCTCGCATCGGCCGGGATTGCCGGCCGGCATCTTCGGAAGGGTGGGCATCGCAGTGGCGCCGAGCCAACCCGGCACCGTCTATGCGCTGATCCAGGCGGACTACAAAGGCCAGGCGGGTGGACTGTTCCGCTCCGACAATGCGGGCCAGAGCTGGAAGCTCGTCAACAACAGCATGGATATCACGCAACGCGCCTTCTATTACATGACCGTGTTCGTCGACCCCAAGGACCCGAACACGATCTACCTGCCCAACGTCGGAGTGTACGTATCGCACGACGGCGGCAAGAAGCTGATCGAGCTGCATCCACCGCATGGCGACAACCATGTGCTCTGGATCAATCCGAACAATCCGCAGACCTTCATCGAGGGCAACGATGGCGGCGCCGCCGTGACCCAGAATGGCGGCAAGACCTGGAGCTCCGAGAGCAACCAGCCGACCGGCCAGTTCTACCACGCCAATCTCGACGATCAATTCCCGTTCCACATCTACGGCGCGCAGCAGGATCGGGGCTCGGTCGAGGCGCCGAGCGCCGTACCGGCGGGAATCATTCCGCCGCTCTGGAAAAGCATACAGGGCGGCGAGATGAGCTGGGTGGTGCCGACGCCGCGTCGGCCCTGGGTCACCTACGGCAGCGGCTATTACAGCATCGAGTGGCGGGAGAATCGCAGGACCGGACTGATCACGAACGTGAGCCCGTGGCCGGAGTACAAGTTTGGCCTCGCGGGAACCCGGATCAAGTACCGCTATGGCTGGAACCACCATCCCGTGGTGTTCGCTCCCGGCAACCCCAAAGAGCTGTTGCTGGGCGCGAACGTGCTGTTCGAGACCACGGATGAGGGCGTGCACTGGAAACCCATCAGCCCCGACCTGACGCGTGACGACAAGAGCAAACAGGGGCGTCCAGGCGGCCCGATCAGCGCCGATGTGACCGGCGAGGAGATGTTCGACACCATATCCTCTATTGCCT
>Ga0335073_10009409_pt1 | contig 13723 bp, 11 predicted proteins | sample Lox_Sample_22_FD_207093 | JGI IMG/M metagenome (GOLD analysis project Ga0335073, IMG submission 207093) | Soil microbial communities from Loxahatchee National Wildlife Refuge, Florida, United States - Lox_Sample_2.2 | ecosystem: Environmental > Terrestrial > Soil > Wetlands | place: USA... | reverse complement strand
ATTTGGGACTCGGTGCGGCGGGCGTCGGTGCGTGCGAGGCGCTGCTCGCGCTGCGTGCGCCCGCGCCGGGCGCCGGCGCTGCGGAGGCGGCGCCCGCTGAGCTCGCAGCCGGGGTCTGCGCCGTGCCGCCCGGTACCGTTCCACCGAGCGGCGGCGCGCCCGGCTGCGCCGCGGGCGTGGGCGCGGGCGCGGTCTCACCGGCCGTATCGAAGATCGTCTTGGGCGCCGCGCTCGAGTGCGAGCCCACGTAGGCGAGCGCGAGGCTGTTCACCATGAACACCGCGGCGAGGATCGCGGTGGCGCGCGACAGCGCCGTGCCCGCGCCGCGTGCACCGAACACGGTGCCCGATGCGCCCGCGCCGAAGCCCGCGCCCGCCTCGGCGCCCTTGCCGCGCTGAATGAGCACGAGCAGGCAGATCGCGAGCGCGCAGAAGAACTGCAGGATGGTCAATGCTACGTGCAACATCTTTGCCTACGCGGACCTCGGTCGCGCGCGCTCAGCGACGCGCGGCCGCAAGGATTGCCAGAAACTCTTCGGCCTTGAGCGAGGCGCCGCCGATCAGGCCACCATCGACGTCGGGCTGGGCGAACAGCTCACGGGCGTTGCCTGCCTTGACGCTTCCGCCGTAGAGGATGCGCACCTCAGGTGCAATTTTAGCATCCCGCTCGGCGATCCGACCACGAACCAGGCGGTGCACTTCCTCGGCCTGCTCGGGGCTTGCGTTGCGGCCCGTCCCGATCGCCCAGCAGGGCTCGTAGGCAATCACGGCGCGTGCGAACGCCTCGGCGCCGCAGAGCTCGAGCACGGCATCGAGCTGGCGCGAGACGACCGCGCGCGTGCGCTCCGCCTCGCGTTCGGAGAGCGACTCGCCCACGCACAGGATCGGAACCAGTCCGCGCGCCTGGGCCGCCTGAAACTTGCGCGCAACCAGCTGGTCGTCCTCCTCGAACAGCGTGCGCCGCTCCGAATGCCCGACGATGACATAAGTGCAGCCGAGGTCCTTGAGCATCGCCGCGGAGATCTCGCCCGTGTAGGCGCCCTGAGCCTCGGCGCACACATCCTGTGCGCCAAGTGCGATCGGCAGCTCCGCATCCCGCAGCAGGCGCGCTACGTCCTGCAGATACACGAACGGCGGACACACCACGCACTCGCCCGGCGGCTCCGCGGGAAATCCCGCCGCCATCGCCGCGACGAGGCTCGCGTTCTCGGCGCGCGAGCCGTGCATCTTCCAGTTTCCGGCGACGATCGCTGTCCGAGGCATCGAGGATCCCGTTGAGAGCGCGGAGCCCGGCCCACGAAAGGCGCGGGATCATACCCGCTTTTCCGTCGGCGCGCGAAGCTAGGCTGCCGCGCCCCGAACCACCGTCGCGAGCTCATCGGCGTAGGCCTTGGTGGCGCGCACGTCGCGCCCCTCGACCATCACTCGGATCACGGGCTCGGTCCCCGAGGCGCGCAGCACCACGCGGCCCTCGCCCGCGAGCTGCGCCTCGATGCGCCGCACCGCTTCCTCGACGCGCGGCACGCTGTTCGGATCGAAGCGCTGCGCCACCTTCACGTTGAGCAGCACCTGCGGAAATTTGACCATCCCGGCCGCGAGCTCGGCGAGCGTGCACCCCGTCTGTCTCATCACGGCCAGCACCTGCAGCGCGCTCACCAGCGCATCCCCGGTCGTGGTCCGATCGAGCAGCACGATGTGGCCGGAGGTCTCCCCGCCCAGGATGCTCCCCAACTCGCGCATCAGGCCGAGGACGTAGCGATCACCGACCGCGGCCCGCCGGAACTCGATGCCTTCCGCGCGCAGCGCGAGCTCCAGGCCGAAATTGCTCATGACCGTGCCCACGACCGGTCCGCGCAGCGCGCCGCTGCGCTCGAGCGCGCGCGCGATGATGTAGAGGATCTGGTCGCCGTCGACCACTCGCCCCAGGTGATCGACCATGACCAGCCGGTCGCCATCGCCGTCGACCGCGATGCCGACTTGGGCGCGCACGCCCGGTACGGTGAGCTGCAGCAGATCCGGAGCCGTCGAGCCGCAACCGTCGTTGATGTTACGGCCGTTCGGCGAGCAGCCGATCGGGACGATCTCCGCGCCGAGATCGGTGAGCACGCGCGGGCCCACCTTGTAGCAGGCGCCGTTGCCGCAGTCGACGACGACCTTGAGCCCGGCCAAGTCGACGCCCGGCGGGAGCGTCGAGGCGCAGAACGCCTGGTAATCGACGCGCGATTTGTCGACGCGCGTGGCACGCCCGAGGCTGCGCGAGTCGCGCGTGATCGCTCCGCGCTCGAGCTCCGCCTCGATCTGCTCCTCGAGCTCATCCGAGAGCTTCGCTCCGCTTGCGTCGAAGAACTTGATGCCGTTGTCGTCGTAGAGATTGTGCGAGGCGCTGATGACCACGCCGCAGTTGCACTCGAAGCGGCGCGTGAGGTAGGCGATGCCGGGAGTCGGCAGCGGGCCGATCAGCATCACATCGACGCCCGCGGCGACGAAGCCGGCCTCCAGTGCGGATTCGAACATGTAGCCGGAGAGCCGGGTGTCCTTGCCGATCAACACTCGCCCGCCGTGCGGGGCGAGCACACGCGCCGCCGCGCTCGCGAGCTGCAGAGCGAAATCGACCGTCATCGGGTGCTCGCCTACCCGCCCGCGCACCCCGTCGGTGCCAAAGAACCTCCGCGCCACGCGCCTACCCTCCCCGATGGGGCGCCTGCCCCTGCCGTACGGCCGCTGCGACCCTGATCGCATCGAGAGTCGCAGCCACGTCGTGCGCGCGCACGATGTGCGCACCCAGAAAGACGGCGAGCGTCGCGAGCGCGAGACTCCCGGGAAGACGCTCCCCGGGCGCACGGCCGGTGAGCGCGCCCACCGAGGACTTGCGCGAGAAGCCGACCAAGAGCGGCAGCCCGGTGCCGGCGAGGCGCGGCAGGCCTCGCAGGAGCTCAAGATTGTGCGCGAGCGTCTTGCCGAATCCGAATCCGGGGTCGATCGCAATGCGTTCCGTCGGGATGCCGGCGGCGCGCGCGGCGGCCACGCGCTCGCCCAGGAACCCTTGCACCTCCCCGACCACGTCCCCGTAGCTCGGGCTCTGCTGCATGCCCGCCGGCTCTCCGCGCATGTGCATGAGGCACACCGCGCAGCCGCTTGCGGCCACCGCCTCGAGCGCGCCCGGGACGAGGAGCGCGCGCACGTCGTTGATGAGGCCTGCTCCGGCGGCTACCGCCGCGCGAATGATCTCGGGCTTGCTGGTGTCGACCGAGATCACGACGCGTGCGTCGCCCGCGAGTCGCTCAACGACCGGAATGACCCGATCGAGCTCCTCGGCGACGCTCACGGGATCCGCGCCCGGACGAGTCGACTCGCCGCCCACGTCGATGAGGGCCGCGCCCGCCTCGACCATCCCTTGCGCGTGCTCCACGGCGCGCTCCGGATCGACGAACCGCCCCCCGTCGAAGAAGGAGTCGGGCGTCACGTTGAGCACCCCCATCACCAGGGGCGCGGAGAGGTCGAGCGTCGTGCCCGCGCAGCGCAGCGATGCGCCGGCCATGGAGACTAATGCTGTCCGGCGGGCGAGCCGATCGGAGTGGGTTGCGGCTGGCCGGCGGTCGGCTTGGTCGGCGGCGGCTTGTTGTTGGTGAGCGTGTCGTCCCAGCCCGCCGGTGGCTTCGGCGGCTTGCCGGCCATGATGTCCTTCAGCTGCTCCTCGTCGATCGTCTCGTACTTCATGAGCGCATCGGCCATCGCGTGCAGCTTCTCGAGCGAGCTGGTGAGGATCTGCCGGGCGCGCTGATAGTTACCCTCGATGACGCGGCGCACCTCCTCGTCGATCGCGTGGGCGGTGCCATCGGAGACGAGCTTGTGCTGCGTGACACTGCGGCCGAGGAACACCTCGCCGGTCTCCTCGGAATAGGTGAGCGGCCCGAGCTTGTCGGACAGGCCCCACTTCGTGACCATGTTGCGCGCGAGCTCGGTGGCGCGCTCGATGTCGTTCGAGGCCCCCGTGGTCACCGCATCGACTCCGAAGATCAGCTCCTCGGCGATGCGACCGCCGAAGAGCGTCGCGATCGCACTCTCGATGCGCCGCTTCGACATGCTGTAGCGGTCCTGCTCCGGCAGGAACTGCGTCACGCCGAGCGCACGGCCGCGCGGGATGATCGTGACCTTGTAGACCGGGTCGTGCTCGGGCACGGTCATGCCGACGATCGCATGGCCCGCCTCGTGGAAGGCCGTCATGCGCTTCTCCTCCTCGGTCATGACCATCGAGCGCCGCTCGGCGCCCATCATGATCTTGTCCTTGGCGCGCTCGAATTCTTCCATGCCGACGATGCGCTTATTGGCACGCGCGGCGAACAGCGCGGCCTCGTTGACGAGATTCGCGAGATCGGCGCCGGAGAAGCCCGGCGTGCCGCGCGCGATGAGGCCCGGCTTCACGTCCTCGGCGAGCGGGACGCGCCGCATGTGCACGCGCAGGATCTGCTCGCGCCCGCGCACGTCCGGCAGCGGGACGACGACCTGCCGGTCGAAGCGGCCCGGGCGCAGCAGCGCCGGATCGAGCACGTCGGGACGGTTGGTGGCGGCGATGACGATGATGCCCTCGTTGCCCTCGAAGCCGTCCATCTCGACGAGCAGCTGATTGAGCGTCTGCTCGCGCTCGTCGTGGCCGCCGCCCAGGCCCGCGCCGCGGTGCCGGCCGACGGCGTCGATCTCGTCGATGAAGATGATGCACGGGGCGTGCTTCTTCGCCTGCTCGAACATGTCGCGCACGCGCGAGGCGCCCACGCCCACGAACATCTCGACGAAATCCGAGCCCGAGATGGTGAAGAACGGGACCTTCGCCTCACCGGCGATGGCCCGTGCGAGCAGCGTCTTGCCGGTTCCGGGCGAGCCCACCATGAGCACACCCTTCGGAATCTTGCCGCCGAGCTTCTGGAACTTGCCGGGGTCCTTGAGGAAGTCGACGATCTCCGCCACTTCCTGCTTCGCCTCGTCGACTCCCGCCACATCGGCGAACGTGACGTTCACCTGGTCCTCACCGAGGAGCCGCGCGCGGCTCTTCCCGAAAGACATCGCGCCGCGACCGCCCGAGGCGCCCTGCATCTGCCGCAGCATGTAGACGAATACCAGAATGAGGAGCAGCGCCGGGGCTAGCTGCAAGAGCAGCTGCGTGAGGAAATTCGGCTGCTTGGGCGGGCGGCCCTCGATGCCGACGTTCGCTTTCTCGAGCGAGCCGATGAGCGCGCTGTAGTCGGTCTCGGGGTTATAGGTCTTGAACTGCGTCTTGTCCTTGAGCGTCCCATAGAGCATGTCGCCCTGAAAGACGACGGAGTCCACGCGGTTCGCGCGCACATCGTCCAGGAACGCCGAGTAGCGGATCTCCTCGGGTTGGCCCACCGAGGGCATGTAGCGGCTGAAAACCGCGAGCAGCACCAGGACTATGACGACCCACAGGAGGATGTTTTTCGTCAAATCGTTCAATGACGGGACCTCTATCGCGCCGCGACCGGCCGGGGGACCTCCAGACGGCAACGCGACCCTGAACCTAGCGTGAAATCTGCTGCAGTGCCCGCAGCCGACTCGCCTCTGGAAGCTACACTAACATCAAGTCCTTAGCCAGCAAGTAGAGCTCCGGACTGCGCGCGCGGGACGCCTGCGGCTTGAGCAGCCTCACCTTGGCAAACCGCTTGCGCGCCACCCCTACGAGCTCCTGGAAGCCCGCGCCCTGAAACACCTTAATCAGGGCACTGCCGTGCGGCTTCAAGATGCGCTCGGCCAGATCGAGGGCGAGCTCGGCAAGCTCCGCGGAGCGAGGCTGATCGATCGAGTCGACTCCGCTCAAGTTGGGGGCCATGTCCGAGAGCACCAGGTCGGTGCCGCGCTCCGGGAGCACCGCGAGCAGCCGGTCGAGCACGTCCTGCTCGCGAAAGTCGCCCTGCAGGAACTCGACCCCCGCGAGCGGCTCGAGGGGCAGCAGGTCGAGCGCCACGATGCGTCCGCGCCCACCCACCCGCCGACGCGCGTACTGGCTCCAGGCGCCGGGCGCCGCTCCCAGGTCGACGCAAATCTGTCCCGGCCGCAAGAGCCTCTCGCGCCGATCGATCTCCTCGAGCTTGAAGACGGCCCGCGAGCGCCACCCGCCCGATTTTGCGCGCTGCACAAACGGGTCCTTGAAATGCTCGCGCAGCCACTGCTCGCTCTTCAATAGAATCGGCTCCCATGGAGCTCACCGACCGGCAGCGGCGCTATCTGAGAGGTCGCGCTCACCCGCTCAAGCCGGTCATCCAGATCGGCTCGGCCGGGCTCACCGAGGCGCTCGCCCGCGAGACCGAGCGTGCGCTCGAGGATCACGAGCTCATCAAGGTGCGCGCGAGCGGCCGCGAGCGCACCACCCGCGATGCGGTGTTCGAGGAGCTCGCCCGGCGCACCGGCAGTGCGCTCGTGCAGCGGATCGGCCACGTGGGCGTGCTCTACCGGCCGCATCGCGAGCTTCCGAAAATCCTCATCCCGGATGCCTGACCGCGTGCTCATCCGTACCGTACGGAGAGGATCTCGTACGAGCGGGTCCCGCCCGGGCTCGCCACCTCCACCACATCACCTTCGCTCTTGCCGACGAGCGCGCGCGCCATCGGCGAGGTGATCGAGATGCGTCCGGCGCGAATGTCGGCCTCGTCCTCGCCGGCGATCTGATAGACCACGCGCACGCCCCCGTCCTGCTCTTCGAGCTCCACGACCACGCCGAAGACCACCCGGCCGGTGTTCGGAAGCGTGCTCGGATCGATGATCTCGGCGTTCGCGAGCTTCGTCTCGATCTCCTTGATGCGCCCCTCGATGAAGCCCTGCTGCTCGCGCGCGGCGTGGTACTCGGCATTCTCGGAGAGATCGCCGTGGCCGCGGGCCTCGGCGATCGCCTTGATGATGTTCGGGCGCGCCTCGCTCTTCAAGCGCTTGAGCTCCGCGCGCAACGCCTCTGCGCCGCGCAGCGTCATCGGGGTACGTTTCATGCCTGGCGTGCCTCTTGGTGCAGATCGTGCAGGCGATTGACTTCCACCTCATCGAGATGATCGAGCGCCTCGCAGGTGGCGAGCGCCGCCGGGAGCGTCGTGTAGTAGGTGACACGGCGGTGCACCGCCTCGCGGCGGATGGAGTTCGACTCGCGTGTCGCCTGCTTCCCCTCGGTGGTGTTCACGATCAGGTCGATCTCGTCATTCTTGATCATGTCGACGATGTGAGGCCGTCCCTCGCGCACCTTGTTGGCGCGCCGGCAGCCGATGCCGGCCTCCGCGAGCACGCGCGCGGTCCCCGTGGTGGCGACGATCTCGAAGCCGTGATCGATGAGCTTGCGCGCGAGCGCCACTGCGCCGGCCTTGTCGCGGTCGCGCACACTGATCAGGCACACGCCCTTGCGCGGCAGCGTCACGCCGGAGGCTGCCTGCGCCTTCGCGTAGGCCTCTCCGAAGGTGCGCCCGGTGCCCATCACCTCACCGGTCGACTTCATCTCGGGACCGAGAATGGGGTCGGCCTCCGGGAACTTCACGAACGGGAACACCGCCTCCTTCACCGCGCAGTACCCCGGCACCACCTCGCGCGTGACGCCGAGCTCGGCGAGCTTGCGCCCGGTCATCACGCGCGCGGCGATCTTCGCGAGCGGCACGCCGGTCGCCTTGGAGACGAACGGGACGGTGCGCGAGGCGCGCGGGTTGACCTCCAGGATGTGGATCACCCCGTTCTGGATGGCGAACTGCACGTTCATGAGACCGACGACGTTGAGCCCCTGAGCGAGCTTGCGCGTCTGGTCGCGCAGCTCCTCCTGGATCTCGGCGGAGAGACTGTAGGGCGGGAGCGAGCAGCCCGAATCGCCCGAGTGCACGCCCGCCTGCTCGACGTGCTCCATGATGCCGCCGATCAGCACCGACTCCCCGTCGCACACCGCATCCACGTCCACCTCGATTGCCACGTCGAGGAAGCGATCGAGCAGCACCGGGCTGTCGTTGGAGACGCGCACCGCATCGGTCATGTACGCGCGCAGATCCTCCTCCGTGAAGACCACCTCCATTGCGCGGCCCCCGAGCACGTAGGAGGGCCGCACGACCAACGGATAGCCGACCTCGCGCGCGAGCCGCACTGCCTGATCCTCGGTTCGGGCCGTGGCGTTCGCCGGCTGCTTGAGTCCGAGGCGGCGCACGAGCTGCTGGAAGCGCTCCCGATCCTCGGCCACGTCTATCGAGTCGGGGGTTGTGCCGATGATCGGCGCACCGGCGTCCTCGAGCGCGCGCGAGAGCTTGAGGGGCGTCTGGCCGCCGAACTGCACGATCACGCCGAACGGCTTTTCCTTGGCGAGGATCTCGAGCACATCCTCGAGCGTGAGCGGCTCGAAGTAAAGCCGATCCGACGTGTCGTAATCGGTCGAGACGGTCTCCGGATTGCAGTTGACCATGATGGTCTCGAAGCCGTCCTCGCGCAGCGCGAGCGCCGCGTGCACACAGCAGTAGTCGAACTCGATGCCCTGGCCGATGCGGTTCGGACCGCCGCCCAGGATCATGATTTTGCGCCGCTCGGTGGGGTTTGCCTCGCACTCCTCCTCGTAGGTCGAATAGAGGTAGGCGGTGGCGGTCGCGAACTCCGCCGCGCAGGTATCGACGCGCTTGTAGACCGGCACGACGCCCAGGTCCTGGCGCCTGTGGCGCACCGCCTTTTCGATCACCCCGACCAGGCGCGCGAGGCGCGCATCGGAGAAGCCCTTGCGCTTGAGCGCACGCAGACGCTCCGCATTGAGCCCGCTCATCCCGCGGTCACGCACGCGCTCCTCCTCGCGCACGAGATCCTCGAGCTGCGCGAGGAACCAGGGATCGATCCGCGTGAGCTCGGCCACTCGCGCGAGCGGCCAGCCGGCGCGGAAGGCGTCCGCCGTATAGAGGAGGCGGTTCGGGCCCGGGGCGCGCAGCTCGTATTCGAGGCGGCTCGCGCCCTCGTCCGAGAGCGGCAGCTCTACCTGCTCGCCCAGGCCCTCGAGCCCCGTCTCGAGGCCGCGGAGCGCCTTCTGCAGCGATTCCTGGAAGGTGCGCCCGATCGCCATCACCTCGCCCACCGATTTCATCTGCGTGGTGAGTCGGTCGTTCGCGTCGCGAAACTTCTCGAAGGTAAAGCGCGGGATCTTGGTGACGACGTAGTCGATCGAGGGCTCGAAGGAGGCCGGCGTCGCACCGCCCGTGATGTCGTTCTTGAGCTCATCGAGCGTGTAGCCGACGGCGAGCTTCGCCGCGATCTTCGCGATCGGAAAGCCGGTCGCCTTCGAGGCGAGCGCCGAGGAGCGCGACACCCGCGGATTCATCTCGATCACGAACAGGCGGCCGTCCTCGGGATTCACGGCGAACTGCACGTTCGATCCGCCGGTGTCGACGCCGATCTTGCGCAGCACCGCGATCGAGGCATCGCGCATGCGCTGATATTCCTTGTCGGTGAGCGACTGCGCCGGAGCGACCGTGATCGAGTCCCCGGTGTGCACGCCCATGGGGTCGAGATTCTCGATCGAGCAGACGATGATGCAGTTGTCGTTGCGGTCGCGCACCACCTCCATCTCGAATTCCTTCCAACCGATGACCGACTCCTCGAGCAGCACCTCGCGGGTCGGGGAGGCATCCAGGCCGCGCGCGACGATGATCTCGAACTCCTCGCGGTTGTAGGCGATGCCCCCTCCGGTGCCCCCGAGCGTGAAGGAGGGACGGATGACGACCGGATAGCCCACCTCGGCGACCGCGACGAGCGCATCCTCGAGGCTGCGCGCGATGCGCGACTGGGGCACCTCGAGCCCGATCTCGCGCATGGCATTGCGGAAGAGCTCGCGATCCTCGGCCATATCGATCGCGGCGCGCGATGCGGCGATCAGCTCCACCCCGAAGCTGTCGAGCACGCCCTCGCGCACCAGATCGAGCGCCGCGTTGAGCGCGGTCTGCCCGCCCATCGTCGGCAGCAGCGCGTCGGGACGCTCCTTCTCGATGATCCGTGCGATCGTGCGCCAGTTGACCGGCTCGATGTAGATCGCATCGGCCATCTCCGGATCGGTCATGATCGTGGCGGGATTGGAGTTGACGAGAATGACCCGGTAGCCCTCCTCCCGGAGCGCCTTGCACGCCTGGGCGCCGGAGTAGTCGAACTCGCACGCCTGCCCGATGATGATGGGGCCCGCGCCGATGATCAGGATGCTCTTGATGTCGGTTCGTCGTGGCATGTGTCAGCTCTGCTCGGTGGGCCGCGCCCCGCTGCGCGACGCGCGCTCAGAGGGAGCGGGCAGCGCGTGCTCTCAACGTTCGGCCGTCTGGCGCCGCGCGCTCGCCTCGACCAGTCGCAGCTGACTCTGTAGACGCCGCAGCATCAGGTGATTGAAGCGCTCGAACAGCGGCCGCATGTCGTGCGGGCCGGGACTCGCCTCGGGATGGCCCTGGAAGCCGAAGGCGGGACGATCCTTGAACGCGAGACCCTGGAGGGAGCCGTCGAAGAGCGACCGATGCGTCGGCTTCACCTCCGGGGGGAGGGTCGCCTCGTCCACCGCGAAGCCGTGATTCTGGCTCGTGATGAGCACGCGCCCGCTCTCGAGGTCCTGCACCGGGTGATTCGCGCCGTGATGTCCGAACTTCATCTTGATCGTGCGCGCACCGCACGCGAGACCGAGAATCTGGTGACCGAGGCAGATGCCGAAGACGGGAATGTCGGTCTGCAGAAACTCCCGCGCCGCCTCGATCGCGTAGTCGCACGGTTCGGGATCCCCGGGTCCGTTCGAGAGGAACACGCCATCGGGACCGAGCTGCAGGGCCTCGCGCGCGCTCATCTGCGCCGGCACCACCGTCACCCGGCAGCCGTGATCGCAGAGCATGCGCAGGATGTTGCGCTTGATGCCGAAGTCGTAGGCGACGACGTGCAGACGCTGATGCGAGCGAATGAGGGGACGCTGCGCATCGTGCCACAGACTGCCCTCGTTCCACTGATACTGCCGCTTCACCGCGACGACCTTCGCGAGATCCATGCCCTTGAGGCCTGGGAACATACGCGCCGCCTTGATCGCCGCGGCCTCCTCGGCACGCTCGCCGGTCATGATGCATCCGGCCTGCGCGCCCTTCTCGCGCAGCACGCGCGTGAGCTTGCGTGTGTCGATGCCGGCGATGGCGACGAGTCTCCCGCGCTCGAGAAACTCGGCGAGCGTCTCGGTGCGCCGCCAGTTGCTCGCGATCACCGGCAGGTCGCGGATGACGAGGCCTGCCGCGTAGATCTGGCCGGACTCGAGGTCCTCCGGCGTGCAGCCGGTGTTGCCGATGTGCGGATAGGTAAGAGTGACGATCTGCCGCGCGTAGGAGGGGTCGGTGAGGATCTCCTGATAGCCCGTGAGCGCGGTATTGAAAACGACTTCGCCGGTGGTATTGCCCTTCGCTCCGATTGACTGGCCGCGGAAGATCGTCCCATCCGCCAGCGCCAGCACCGCGGGTCCGCTCACTCCTGCCATTCCCCTTCGAGCTCACCGTGCGAGCGCACGTCGCTCTGTGCCTACCGCAGATGTACAAAGCGGGAGGTGTTCGGCAGCCGAACATCCTCCCGCCTTGTATGGACTAACCCTTGCGGATTACGCCGAAATTCTACGGGGCAAACTGCGACGTGTCCATGACGCGCGGAGAGCGCAACCGGGGCTCGCTCCGGCCCAAGCATGCCAAGCTACTGTTTTAGAAGGAGATCCCGCATCGCGTAGCGCCCGGGAGGCTGCCGCGCGAGCCATACGATGGCATCGAGCGCACCGCGCGCGAAGATGGCGCGGTCGGTCGCCCGGTGCGCGAGGATCAGCTGCTCGCCGATGCCGGCGAAGACGACCGAGTGCTCGCCCACCACATCGCCCCCGCGCAGCGCCGCGAAGCCGATCTCGCCCTCGCGCCGCGGCCCCGAGCCGGCGCGGCCGCGCACGCCGACTTGCTCGAGTTCGAGGCCGCGGCCCTCCGCGATCGCCTGTCCGAGCGCGAGCGCGGTGCCGGAGGGCGCATCCTTCTTGCCGCGATGATGCGATTCGATGATCTCCGCGTCGAACGCAAGCGGCAGCACCCGCGCAGCCTCACGCGCGAGCTCGAGGAGCAGCGTCACTGCGAGGCTCGTATTGGGCGCGATGAGGAGCGGTATGTGGCGGGCCACCCGCTCGAGCTCGTGACGCACATCGGCAGTGAGGCCGGAGGTGCCGATGAGCAGCGGCTTGCCGGCTGCGCAGCACGCCGCGAGATTCGCTGCCGTCGCCGTGGGCTCGGAGAAGTCGAGCACTGCATCGCATTCGGCGAGCGCGTTCGTCAGATCCTCTCGCACGATGAGGCCGAGCGGACCGACACCGGCGATCGTGCCGGCGTCCACGCCCACATAGGAGCTGCCGGCTCGAGCGAGGCCGGCGCTGATCGCGAGGTCGCTCCGTTCGCCCGCGACGCGCACCAGCGCCTGACCCATGCGCCCGGCGATGCCGATCACCAGCACGCGCAGCGCGCTCACGTGCCGCCGCTCGAGAAGAACCGTTTCACGCCTTCGAGAAAGCCCTTCTGGCGCGGCGCGTGACGATGCGCCGTGCCTTCCCCGTGCAGCGATTCCTCCAGCCGCTTGATGAGCTCGCGCTGCTCGCTCGAGAGGTTCACGGGCGTCTCCACGACGACCCGGCAGAAAAGGTCGCCGCGCGGTCCGCCGCGCACGGGCTTCACACCCTTGTCGCGCAGCCGGAAGACGCGCCCGGACTGGGTCTCGGCGGGGATGCGAATGGTGACCTCGCCGTCGAGCGTCGGCACCGCGAGCGTACCGCCGAGCGCGGCGGCGCCGAAGCTGATCGGCACTTCGCAGCTCAAGTGCTCGCCGTCGCGCTCGAAGATCGCGTGCTCGCGCACGTGGATCTCGACGTAGAGGTCACCGGGAGGCCCGCCGTTGCGCCCCGCCTCGCCCTCCCCGGCAAGCCGGATGCGATCTCCCGTATCGACCCCCGGGGGGACCTTGACCGAGAGTGTCTTCGAGCGCCGTACGCGGCCCTGCCCGAGACAGGTATCGCAGGGGTTGCGCACCAGGGTGCCGCTGCCGCGACAGCGCGGACAGGTCTGCTGGAGCTGAAAGAAGCCTTGCGCCACCCGCACCTGGCCGGTCCCGCCGCACGTATCGCAGGTGACCGGAGAGCTGCCCTTTGCGGCGCCGCTCCCGTGGCAGGTCTCGCACTCCTCGAGCTTCGCGAGCTCGATCTCCGCCGTGTGCCCGAAGACCGCTTTGTCGAGCTCCAGCTCCAGTTCGTAGCGCAGATCCGCGCCCCGAAAGACCTGAGTGCGACCGCCCCGGCGCCCACCGCCAAAGATGTCGCCGAACACGTCGCCGAAGATGTCGCTGAAAGCATCGCCGGCGCTGAAGCCGCCACGCCCGCCGCCGCGCGCCGCAGCCTCGAGGCCCGCATGGCCGAACTGGTCGTACGCCGCACGCTTCTGCGGGTCGGTGAGCACCTCGCAGGCTTCCTTCGCCTCCTTGAAGCGCTCCTCGGCGTCCTTGTCATTGGGGTTGCGATCCGGGTGGTATTTCATCGCCAGTCGGCGATAGGACTTCTTGATCTCCACCTCGGACGCGGTCTTCGGAAGCTCGAGGACTTTGTAATAGTCGCGCTTTGACATGCCGGCTCGGATAACACACTAACAGCCGAGCGCCGCGCGCGGCCGCGGGGCAACGGGGGGAGCCGTGGAAGCGGACACGGGACCCCGAGC
>Ga0335073_10009408_pt1 | contig 13724 bp, 12 predicted proteins | sample Lox_Sample_22_FD_207093 | JGI IMG/M metagenome (GOLD analysis project Ga0335073, IMG submission 207093) | Soil microbial communities from Loxahatchee National Wildlife Refuge, Florida, United States - Lox_Sample_2.2 | ecosystem: Environmental > Terrestrial > Soil > Wetlands | place: USA... | reverse complement strand
GCAGGCATTCGTGCGCAATGAGGTTCCGGTCAGTTCGACTCACGCCTCTTTTCTGCGCCTGACCTGGACCAGCCTCCAAGGCAGCCCCGTGATCAACAAAGTAGAGGCCATCCCGAGCGCGATCGAGGCGCCTCTCAAGAGGCTTTCCCTCGAGGTCGCCGGATCCGCAGCCGCTCATCAGGGCGAATTCGATTTTGATCTGGGTGCGCGCCTCCCGGTCGAGCAGGTCAATCTGCTGCTCCCGGAAGCCAATTCAATCGCACGCGCCCAGTTCCTGGTCCCGGTATCGGGGACCGGCAAGTGGCGGACCGTCGCCGAAGGCCAGATCTACGATTTGGCTCTGCCCGGGTCCGGAAACCTGGCGAACAAGCCCGTAGCCGTCCCACCGACGCCAGGACAGCACTGGAGAGTGCGGATCAGTGAGGCCGGTGGAGGTATCGGGCAAGGCGTACCGCGACTCGAGGTATCGTGGATTCCGAGCGAAGTCGTGTTCCTCGCGCGTGGCAAGGGCCCCTTCAGGCTCCTCTATGGCAACGCGGACGCACAGTCTCTCGCCCTGACCCCGGGCGCGATCCTGAACCCGATGGGCTCCGAGGACGTGTCGCATCCCAGCCTCCAGCCGGGGCGCGCCACGCTCGAAGCCGCGCACCTGCTTGGGGGCCCGGCCCGGCTCACGCCAGCAGCGCCCCGCCCGGACTGGAAGCGATGGATCCTGTGGACGATTCTGCTGCTCGGCGTTGCAGTGCTCGCCTTCATGGCATGGAGCCTTTTGAGGGCGCTTCGGTAGTGGACCGGCAGCGCCGACTGTAGACGCCAGTGGACAAGTCACTCTCTCATGACTAATTGGTTGTATCCGTATCGGCCCATCCGCGGCTGGCTTCTTATCTCCGCAATTTGTCTGCCAAAGAGTGAGCGGGCATGATGAATCCTTTCTACCTACTGCTGGTGCTTCTTAGCGTGCTCGGGGCGTTGTGGGTCACGTTCCGGCTTCGCTCTGATGATCTTCGCGGGCGTTTTCCGGCAATGATCGTGGGTCTCGCAATTGCCGGGCTGGCGCTCTATCAGGGACTACAAGGACACTCTCCTTTCACGAGTCATCAATCGACCGCACCTCCCTCTAGACTCGAAACGCTCTCCCCTCCCGTCACAGGCATTCTGACTGAGGCGGTAAGATTTCTCTTGATAATACTAGTAGCGTCGATGGGAGTGCTCATCCTGAGCATTACCACTCTTGCGGTCAGGGAGGGCATAGGCGTTCTGCGCACCAGAGGCCCGGCAATTCTCCGCTACGTGTTATGCGTGGGCGCATATCTCTACGTCTCCCTGCTGCCAATGGGTTTGGCGAAATCGGATCTCTTGCACTTGTCGGACCAGAGTGTCCAAGAGATTTCCATAGCATACGTATCGCTGGTTGCCGCACTCATCTTCGTAGCAACGGTCCTCGCCTTCTACAAAGACGTACGCGACCATAAGGTGGTCGTGATCGGTTTCTTTGTCGGCTGTGTGGCGGCGGCCGCCTCAAGTCCGTTCGTCTGGGCCGTGCTCGCCATTGCCATACCGGCTGCCCAGCCGATCGGTGTGCTGGCTATCTTCGCACTGGTCGCGCCAGCCCCAACCTATTTTCTGCTGCACTATCGGCTTGGATGGCTATAGCCCCGTTGGCGAGAAGGTTTGAAGCGTCAGACACCTCATCACCTAACCGGACCCGAACAGGCCCGAAACAGAACAGGCGCGGGGCGGGGCTATGACGCGCGGCGCAAAGAGCGCGTCATCAGACAGACGACGCGCACCAGCTTTGGCACGATGGCCAAAGTGGGTAGACGAAAAAAAGAAGCCTTATATGGCCTTGCGGCGGCGGCGCAGGACCGATAGTCCGAGCAACCCGGCGCCGAACAGCGCCAGCGCCGAGGGCTCCGGTACGCCATTCGGAGACGACCCTCCGACATCAACCGTGATGCTCTGGTTCGCGCCCGTACCCCACGTCCAAACATAGGAGCCGGGGGCCGCACCGATGCTGGCAAGGGTGGTGTTGTCGAAGGTCGTGATATCCGACAAAGCCTCGCCGGAAACATAACCCGCTGGCACGGTGAGCAAGCTCGTGGCGCCTCCGCCGTAGAAATCGAAAACGTCGCCGCTGGTGCTGTTGGGCGAAGCGCCGGGCCCGGGTCCGAAACTGGCTGGCCCGGTGGTGGACCCTTCGTACTCGTCTCCAGGCGTGAAGGCGTCGCAGAGCTTGTTTCCTCCGACGCCCAATTCCGGAGCTTGCGGATACAGGTCCGGACATGCACCTCCGCCGTCGGCCGCCGAGTACACGAGCGACCAGCCGGTCAGGTCGATAACCCCACTTCCGCTGGAGACGACATTAGTACCCTGCTGTGTGACCGTTACGGTGAAGCCACCCGCGTGAGCTTGCGGGGCGGTCAGCCCGGCAAGCATCAGACCCAGTGCGCCCACCAAGAGAAGCTTCTTCATGGCTCTTTATCCCCACCAAATGCCGCCGAGGGCGCGGTCTTGCAGGCAACATGCAACGTTCAAGCCATCCTGTGAAAACGCCATGCAATCAGGTACATAGCGCCTTAGCGGAGGCGATACCCGAGCAATGTGTAAAGATTTACGACGTATCGGACCGTGTCGCCCGGCCACCCGCGCGACTCGCTTGCCTGAGCTACCGGAGCCTATTTGGCGCGATCAGAGACCCGGGCGGCCAGCTTTCGCATCGACTCTCGCTTCCGGGTCACTTCCGCCAGGATGTGCGGCCAGCGCACCTTGTGAAGCGCGGTTGTCGTGCGGAAATCCTCGAGCGGAGCAGCCTCCAGCGGATCGATGCTGTTGCTTCCGCGGAGTGACTACGGCTGCGGACACCAGAGACTGCTCGTAACTTAACTTATCGGGCCCCGGCCTCTCGCTCGGGCGTAGCGGCGAGGCGACTGAGCACCTCTCGACATTGCCTGGCGATGGCATCGACCAGAGCGCCCAGGGTCTCGCGGGCCGCAGTCAGTCCGCGCAAGCTCGCGCAGAGCGCTGCGGCCTCATCGGGCAAGACCTGCGTCAGCTCCATAAGCAAACCGCGAAGCTCCTCCGGTGGGTAACGGCAGCTTCGAGCGAGATCGTCGAAGTGTCGCGGTTGGATTTGCCTCAAGCGGTGGTGGTTGCCGACCCGCATCGCGAGCTTCATTTTCTGCACGGGGATGCGTCTGGGATAGGGCCATGCGCTCGCCACATCGTAAAGCGGAGCCAGTCGCATGCTCGGGCGATCGGCGCCGCGAGTCAGAAGGAGCGAATAGTTCTTGGCATGAGAGTCGGTCGCGGCAATCAAGTAGACGAAGCAGGCCGTGCGCATGAGTCGAGTGCGATCGGCGGTGGGATCATCCGCGCTCTCGAGGAGTGCCATGATGTCCCGGAAGCCCGGACCACCTTCGTTTTCGTATTTGGAAGCAGGGTGAATGCCAAGCGCCTGGCAACTGTCTTCTTGGTGGATTCTCACCCATCGGCCTTCGAGAGCTACGCGATCGTAACGCTCCGCGATGAGCGTGGGGACCTCACCGATCAAGCGCCAGTGGGTACGCGCGGAAGGCAGGCCCACACGGCGGGCGAGGTCGAGACAGAAGTGCTCGTTCTCGGCAAAGCCATCGAAGTCGTTCGCGACCGGCTTGAGGATGTGAGTCGTCGGTGTGCGTCCCTGCGGAATTCCATAGCGATCACGGCTGGAATCGTAGAAGAACGCGGTTTTCGCCTGCGCACCAGAGAGCGAAAACTGCCCCTCGTCCGGACCTTCGCGTACGGCACCGGCATCCGCGGCAAGATGGCGGATGCGCCGGGCGAGCTCGGCTTCATCGAGCCACTGCACAGCCGGTGCCCTGCGGGAGGAGTCGAGCACCGCGTCCAGGCGCTCCTCGCGTGCGAACTGCACGGCGCCGGCGCAATCCTCCCCGATATGTGCAAGGAGCGAGACGGCGTTTCGAGGAGAGACCTGAAATAGCCTTCCCCACGAATCGAGAGTGCGGGCGTTGTCAGGGAGCAAGCCCCAGAGATAGTTGAGCACGGCGGCGCCAGCAAAGGGCACCGGCCGAAGAGGCAGGCTCTGAGAGATCGGGTAAGCGCCGGGCATCGAAAGCCACGGCTCCAGGTACTCGAGCGCAACGCGGGAGCCTCGTGCCTCGAGTCTCGCGACGACCTGCCCTTCCAGGCACACGAAAAGGATCATCGTTTGCCCTTGACGCGGGGGGCGGCGAGTGATTCGAGAACGGATTCAAGTGAGACCTTGGGTGTGGGCAACCCGGCTTTCGACGGCTTTCCCTCCACCCACGGCGTCACTCCGGTCTGCAGCTTGACACCCAGATAGGCGAGTGTCCGCAGCACCTTCCCGATCTGCGCGTTGTCCTTGCCGCGCTCGACCTCGGAAACCCAGGCCTGGCTGGCACCAATCGCGCGGGCGAGCTCACCTTGCGTAAGCTTGCGGTGCCGGCGCGCGGCAGCGATGATTCTGCCGACCTCGACCGCTGACTGTGCCCACATGAAGGTCTCGCCCCCGCGAGGCTCGATGGCCGATCGACGATACCACGCATTATAAACGGTCGGCTATATTTCGCAATATAGCCGATCGACTATAGAGTGGCACCACTGAGAGGCATCCGCGCGACGCCCAACGCGAGCCGACCTTGGGCGATCCCGGCATCGCGGCAATCTCGGCAGCTCCACGACGCTCACGCCGGTGTCTGATTGCCCGTGAGATCTCCGCCCAGCGAGGCGGCGTCCCTGCCGCCGCGGCGAGCTGAGGTCACTCGGGCGATGGCGCTTGCGTCGCCGCCCGAGCGAAGCGTCCGGCCATATCCGACAGCACGATATCGACCCGGCGATTCTGCTGCCGCCCGGCGGAGCTCGCATTGCTCGCCACCGGGTAAGCCTTGCCGCGGCCAATCGCCTGGATGCGATCACTGGCCACGCCCTGCGCCTCGAGCGCACTCGCCACGGACTGCGCCCGCTGCTCGGAGAGCAACTGATTGTAGGGTCCGGACCCCCGGTTGTCGGTGTACCCTTCGATGATGATGCGAGACTTCGGATTGCTGCTCATGAAGTCAGCCAGCCGGTTGAGCTGCAGCATCCCGCCGGGCTTCAAGTCCGCTGACCCGGAATTGAAGAGAAGGTCGCTCGCAAGAGTGAGCTCGAGCCCGCGCGCGGTCTCGCGCGCCTTCAGATCCGAAAGCTCCTGCTGCTCCTTTTGAAGCTGATTTTGCGCCGCCTGCGCCTGCTGTTGTGCAGCCTGGGCCTTCTCAGCCTGAGCCTGAGTTGCCTCCTGCGCCTGCCGCACCTCGCTGTTCCGTGCCTCCAGCAGAATGCGACTGCGCTCCTCGTTGCCGCGCGCAAGCTGCTGTCGCGCGCGGTACTCGTCCGCATACGACTTGCCGGCCTGCGCCTCACGCTGCGCGAGATAGGCGAAGTAAGTCACTTCGTCCGGCGGGCTATGGTCCGCAAAGGCTGCGTTCGCCCGCTGCAGGTCGTTGCGGGCGGCACGCAGCTGTTCGGCCGCCGCGCGCTCCGCCTGCGGGTCCTGCTCGAGATTCCGGACCGTGGCGCGCGCCTGTTCCAGCTGATCGTTGCGCTGAGGTGTCGTCGCGCAAGCGGTCAAACCGATCACGGTCAACAGGGCCAGCAACGCGGTCGTGACCTTGCATCGGCCGGCAGAGAAAAATGCATCGAATGGATGAAGTCTCATGGTCGCCTCGCGCTCAAGGGGATGCATTCGGAGGATTTGCTGTGTTCGGCGGCGGTACGGCTTGCAGTTGATCCGGCTGCGCTCCGTTCGGCGATGCCCCGCCGGGCGAGGCGCCGCTTGGCGGTGCCTGCAGCTGCCGGTTCTCTTCACCGCGCAGGGTTTCCAGACTGCGGCGCTGATCCGCCAGGTCATGTTGAGCTTTGCCGTTGGCAGCCCTCGCATCGGCAAGCTGCGCATCGACGGCCGCCTCGTTGGCGAGCCAATCAGCTTGTTTCGCATCGCCATGCCCGGCGAGCTGATCCGCTTGCTGCGCTTCGTCGCGGGCCTTCTGCAGATCCGCCGCGGCATATTCCTGCGCTCCGCTGCGGTCTGCCTCGGCGACGAGCGTGTGTGCGCGTGAGAGGTCCGCGGTCGTCTGTGGCGGCGGCCCGCTCGCGCACCCCGCGAGCAACGCGCCGAGCACGCATGCCACGGTGACGTCAAGGGAGTGGCCATGATGAGATCTCATATACGATTCCTCCGATGTGATCCGTTTCGACCCGCTGAGTCGTCGCGAAAATTACGCTGCAGACAGAGACTGAGGCGATGCATCGAGCTCGCGGACCCTCACGGGAACCCGCAGTCGCGGGCACTCTGCGCGCGCAGTTGCGCGAACACCTCATGACAGGCCGGAGCGTAGCGTTGATTTCCCGAACACGGCGATGAGGGTTCGGAGCGCCTGTCGCGCCGCTACAACGGCGCCAAGAGAGCCGCCGGCTTGAACTCTATGAACGTCGGCTAACGGAGACGGTTCCCCCGCGGAAGCTGTTTGCCGCGGTATTTCGCGGGCGCGACCGTGGCATTATAGTTTTGATGTTGGGAAGCGAGATCGTGACAGCTTATTTGTGTAGCTCGGCGGCCACACATACCTCGCGGCAGCCCTGCGGCGGGCGCGGGGGTTTCAGAGGGATTCCCGCCGCTCATCAGTAATGGGGCGGTCGCTCCTCTTCCGGCGTGCTCACGCCGATGTCCGATTGCACCGCGTCGATCCGGGCAGCCAGTCCGATGATCTGCGCCCGCAGAGTCTCGATCTCCCGGTGCTGACGAAAGACGACATCGCTCAATTCCGCGTTCGCGCGCTCCAGGAAGGCGATCTTGGTCTCTATCTGCTCGAGCGTATGGACATTCATGGCAGGGTATCCTCCGCCGCCGCATGCTACACTACTGCCGTCAGAACTCTCGACGCGCCCCGTGCGCGCACCCTCCCAAACGAGCTTCGCGGGCCGAAAGACCGCGCCCACGGAGACCATGAAAGTTCCCAAAGGCTTGCAGCCGTTGATCGACGACGGCGTCATCGATGAAGTCGTCCGTTCACTGAAGAGCGGCAAGGAAGCCACGGTCTATGTGGTGCGCTCGGGCACGCAGCTTCGCTGTGCGAAGGTCTATCGGGACATGGCGCAGCGCAGTTTCCAGAGGCGGGCGCAGTACCAGGAGGGGCGCAAAGTGCGTGGCAGCCGCGAAACCCGCGCCATGAGCCGCAGCACGCAGTTCGGCCGTAGAGAACAGGAGCACGAATGGAAGAACGCCGAAGTCGATGCGCTCTATCGACTCGTGGCGGCCGACGTGCGGGTGCCGCGCCCGTTCGGGTATTTCAACGATGTGTTGATAATGGAGCTCGTCACGGACGCAGCGGGAAATCCGGCGCCACGGCTCGGTGAAGTGGCGCTTACGTCGGAAATCGCTCGGGAATATCACGGCTTTCTCATGCGGCAGATCGTGCGCATGCTGAGCCTGGGTCTCATCCACGGGGACCTCTCGGAATTCAACGTCCTGCTTGCACCGGCAGGGCCCGTCATCATCGACCTGCCTCAGGTCGTCAATGCCTCGAGCAACAATGCCGCTTTCGCCATGCTCGAGCGGGACACCAACAACATCAGAGCCACGCTCGGACGGTTTGCGCCCGAGTTGCTGCAAACCGAGTTCGCCCGCGAGATGTGGGCGCTCTACGAACAAGGCGAGCTGCACCCGGGCAGTCCCCTCACGGGCGTCATCGCCCGCGCAGAGCCGCCGGCCGACCCCGGCAGCGTCATGCAGGTGATCGAGGACGCCCGGGAAGAGGCCATCCGCCGGCGCCTCGGCCGCGAGGAGCAGCTGGGATAACCCCATGAGCGATGTACAGCGAGTGCCCGGCTTTCGCGAGCTGGGCCTGGGCGCACCAATCCTCGAGGCGCTGACGGCCGTAGGCTATGAGACGCCGTCCCCGATCCAGGCGCAGACCATCCCATTGCTCCTCTCCGGCTCCGATCTGCTGGGGCAGGCGCAGACGGGCACGGGCAAGACGGCAGCCTTCGCGCTGCCGGTGCTCGCGCGACTCGATCTGTCGCTGGCCAGCCCGCAAGCACTCGTGTTGGTGCCGACTCGAGAGCTCGCCATCCAGGTTGCGGAGGCCTTTCAGCGCTACGCCGCTCATTTGAAGGGCTTCCATGTGCTGCCGATCTACGGCGGCCAAAGCTACGTCCCGCAGCTCAAGGGCCTAAAGCGCGGCGCGCACGTGGTCGTGGGCACGCCCGGGCGCGTCATGGACCACATGAAGCGGGGCGTGCTGCGGCTCGACACCATTCGCTTCATCGTGCTCGACGAAGGCGACGAGATGCTGCAGATGGGCTTCGTCGAGGCGATCGAATGGATATTGGAGCAGGCGCCGCCGCAGCGGCAGATCGCGCTGTTCTCGGCCACGCTGCCCCCGGCGATCCGCCGAATCGCACACCGGCACATGCGCGAGCCGGCGCAGATCACGATCCAGAATCGGGCAAGCACCACGCCGAAGATCCGCCAGCGCTACTGGCTGGTCAGCGGCTTGCACAAGCTGGATGCGCTCACGCGCGTCCTGGAAGCGGAACGCTTCGAAGCCATGCTGATATTCGTGCGCACCAAGCTCGAAACGACCGAGCTGGCCGAACGGCTCGAGGCACGTGGCTTCAACGTTGCCGCGTTGCACGGCGATATTCCTCAGCAGCAGCGCGAACGCGCGATCGGCCGCCTCAAGGCGGGGCAAATCGACATCGTCGTCGCGACTGACGTCGCTGCGCGGGGCCTCGACGTGGAGCGGATTTCCCACGTCGTCAACTACGACATTCCGTACGACTCCCAGACCTACGTTCACCGGATCGGTCGCACCGGCCGGGCGGGGCGCAATGGGGAGGCGATTTTGTTCGTCGCACCGCGCGAGCGGAACATGTTGCGCATCATCGAGCGAGCGACCGGACAACCCATCGAGCGGATGCAGCTGCCCAGCGTCGAGGACGTCAACGAGCAACGCATTGTCAAATTCAAGGAAACCCTTGCCAACGCGGTGCGGGGCGGCGAAGGCAAGGTATTCCGACCGCTCATCGAGGAAATCGAGCGCGAGCAGAACTTCCCCGCGGTCGAGATTGCCGCGGCGCTGGCCGGTCTGCTCCAAGGTCCGGCCCCATTCCTATTGACACCCAAACCCGGTGCGGCGCGCGAGGACTCTGCGCCGGACTGGCTCGGCGACGAGCCTGCAAGCGAGGGCGCGGCCACCGCAAGCGATGCCGGGCCAGCGCCCGAGTCTCGGCGTCGCCCTGCCACGAAGGGGCAGCGGCTCGAAACGTATCGCATCGAGGTCGGCCACGCGCACGGCGTCCAACCCGGAAACATCGTCGGCGCCATCGCGAACGAGGCGGCCCTCGACGGCCGCAACATCGGACACATCGACATCCGTGACGATCACAGCTTCGTGGACCTGCCGGCGGACATGCCGCGGGAGATTTTGGAGAATCTTCGAGCGGTACGCGTGCGCGGAGTCGAGTTGCGTATCAGCCGTGTCGACTCGAAGCCCGCGCGGTCCGAGCGCCGACCGCGCCCCCACGGTTCGCCCCGCGCGTCGGAGCGCAAAGGAATGGCCTCGCGGCGGGGCCACTCACCGAAACGCCGCGGCAAGCCTTCTCGCCGATGACACCAGCCCGTAGCTCAACTGACTGCTGCGCATACGCAGCGCGGGCACTGTTGGAATCCTCGGCAGCCCGGGTCGCGGCCGTCATCCTCGAGAGGGTTTGTTCGCCTTCTTATCCTTTTTCGCCGCCCGCTTCTCCAGCAACGTCTTGGCCGGCTTCTTCTTGCCTTCCTTCTTTCTGTCCATTCCCTTGCTCATGTGCCACCCCAATCGATCTCGCCAGCGAAAGCTGTCAGAGTCACTTTACACCAACCGCGACCGCCCCGCGTACCTTTCGCTTCCGATAACGCCACGTTGCCGCATCAGTGGGACGAGAATTCGTCGGCGAGCGGGCAGATCCCGGCGTATACTCAACTCTCGCGATCCGGCCCTGGCCACCACCGTGCCGCAACGTGCGCCCCCATCCTGAGTGCTCACGCTGCATCTCGCTCGGATCCTCTCATGACCTCGGAGATTGCCATGAATGCAGGTAGCCATGACGACGGGGATGCCGCCAGGTCTGAGCGCGCGATCCGGTCGTTGACCGAGGCCTCGGGTGCATCGCCCGAGGAGGTTCGCGATCTCTTCACGGTCGAGTTCCGCCGACTCGAGCGGGTTGCGAAGATCCGCAAATATCTTCACGTACTCACGGCGGCCAACGTGCGCGCGATGTTGTCTCGGAGACAGGTGCGCAATGGACACGCTCGCGGCTCGTCCCCGGCAGCAAGAGGAGCGGCACTTCCCGCTCGCTGAGCTCGAAGGTGGCCGGACCGGGAGCGCGCCCATAGCGGGTGCTAGGCGCTCTCTCGCCGGTGTCGGCGCAGATCTGCCGAACAGCTGCGCGATCCCGTGCGCGGTATGGCCGTGCTTCTATCTCCAGGCACACGGACGTGCCCCGCCGCCGCAGGTGGCGGACGCTGAGCCAAAAACCACGCTTTTTGGCTCAGCGGCGCTGGGCCGGGCAGGAGCCCGGATCCAGCGCTTAATACTAGGATGGCCAGACTCCGAGCCACGCGAATGCGAGGACAGACTCGAACACGTCCCCCACGTTGTGGCCGATGCTCGACGCCAGGACGCTGCGCGATTTCTCGAGCCAGTATGCGTACAGAACGCCCAGAGCGAACGCGTAGAGCTGCTGACCGAGAGCCGCCGCCCAGGCGCGGGTTGCGAAGTTCGTGGCATGCAGCAATGCGAACATTACCGCAACGATGACCCCGGCCCAGCTCATCTCGAAGCGGCCGAGCCGCAACTTGCCCGGCATCGTGGCCATCAGATAAGTGACCAGCAGAGCGCGGAACGGTATCTCCTCGGTCGGCCCTACGTAGACGCCTTCGAAGACCATCCACCCCCAGAAGTTGGCAGGGTTTTGCGAAATATGGGGACTGGCTGCGGTGTGCGCGATGATCCGCGGTGCGTAATCCACGACTGTCATCAGGAGACCGAAGAGCACGCCCCAAAGTATGGCGGGCCAGATATAGGTTCTGCCGCGCGGCCAGTGCATGCCGTAGTCCGCGGGGACGAACCGATACTTGAGAATGGCGATGACGAGAAGGGCTACGATGAGCTGACCGGCATGCTGCAGGTAAAGCCAGGGCAGATTCGCCCCTGCCTGTAGATGCAGATGCAGCAGACGGCCGACCCCAACCGCCATGAGTCCACCCGCGAGCGGCACCCCGATGGCGAGGGCGATGGTTACGAGCAGCGGAACGACCTTCAGCCGCAGGCGCGGCGAGCCCTCGAGCAGTTCAGGTGCGGCAGTCATGGCCGCGATTTAGGCCTACGAGGCTCTTTCGGTCTTGAATGAATTTGACCTGCGCCAACTGCCCGGAGGCGCTCCAGTGAGCACGCGGATGGCCCGAGACATGTGCGCCTGATCAGCGAAGCCGGTCGTGGCCGCAACGGCAGCGAATGACTGGCGGCTTGCCGTGATCATCCTGAAAGCGTGGCGCGCCCGCGCCCCCAGACGAAACGCAGCAGGGGTGACCCCGAAGACCTTGCGAAAGCCGCGCGAAACGCTCGATGGAGCCAGAGCTCGCTTGCGAGCCCACTCGTCGAGGCGCCAGGCGGGATCGCTGAGCAGATCGTCCGCCAGGATATCCGGCCAGTCGTAATGGACGGGCGGCCTGCGGCGAATCTCCGCAAGCAGGAAGGCCCCGGCCGCAACCGTATCGCGTTCCGCGACCCGTACGACCGCGTCGGCGTCTCGCACATGAGCGATGCTGGTGTCCGCGGGGCACGCCTCTATCTCCAGACTGAAGATTCGAGCGCCGCTGCTCTCAAAACGATCCAAATGATCGTCAAAGGCATCGTGCAGCAGTACGTCCCCGGGACACACGCGGAAACGCCCGCGGCTGCCGCTCTCCTCATAGGATCCCCCAAGGACCAGCGCCGCGTAGGCGCGCTCATGGCGGTGGCGCGGAATGTACGCGCGCGAATCCCGGCGCTCATGGCCGCTCGGAGTTGGCGCAAAGCTCAATTCGTCGCCATATCCCATCGGGTGACACAGCTCAGTGTTTCAGCACTCCGTTGGCAGCCGCCACGTCGGATTGCAGGCGGGGGACGCCCACCGCCGCATCAGCGATGTACCCATCGGCCACCTGCACCATTGCCGGCGTGGGGGCCACGAATGCCGTGCTGATCTGCCCGGCAATCAAGGTCAACCATGCGCGCAACCGGGGAGGATACACCAGCGCACCCTCACTGGACTGGATCTTGAGGTCCACCTGGCCGTCTATGTCCCGGCTCAGGCGGCTCAGCACCGGTTGCGCTTTGTCGGCGGGGACGCCCTTGTCGGCCACCGCCTTCTCGAGAGCGCTGCGGGCGTCGAGCGCGCGGTTCAGGTTGACGTCGAGCCGATTGACCGCAGCGTGAAGCCGCATCAGTAAATCGAAACGCTGCTGCAGTTCCGCCTGTGTGGTCCGTAGTGTGGGGTCCAGTTTGACCACGAACGACTGCTTCTGCGTGACATCGCCATAGGAAAGCGTTGCGTAGTAGGTTCCCGGCATCACTTCGGGGCCCACGGGCGCGGCCGCCGCGAAGAATGAATTGTAGATCCCCTTCACCTCCACCGCATCCGGGTAGGTGAGATCCCACTGAAAGCGGTTCATGCCGGGCTTTACCACCGTCGCCAGCTCCTCGCGTTGCTGACGTGCCACGGTGGGGTTGTCCGAAATCGGCTTCGGCTTGCCCTTCGCCTTCGGATGCAATGTGAAGCTGCGGATCAACTTTCCGCTCGCGTCGGAGAAGCTCAGTTCAACGGGCGTGCTGCCGTCGTAGCTGTCCGGCAGGTGGAAAAACACCGTGGCGCCGGGCGGGAGATTCCGGCCTCCTGGTCCGCGCGGGCCCTCGCCGCCGCCCCCGCCGCGAGTGACCAGCCAAGCCTGCTGCGGTCGGAATAGCTCGGGCGAATCACTCGCGACCTGCGCGGCCCCCAACTGCTCCAGGAACTGCAGGTCATCGAGCACCCAGAAACCGCGCCCGTAGGTCGCGAGCACCACGGCATGCTGCTCGGGCTGAATCTCGATGTCATTCACCCGTACCGCCGGCAGCTTGAGCGTCAACGGCTGCCACTTTAGGCCCTCATCGAGGCTGAAATACACCGTGGAGCTGGTGCCGGCGAAGAGCAGATTGGCCTCGCTCGGATCCTGCCGCACGCTCTCGATGTATTGATCCGGCGGCAGCCCCGCGCTGATCTTCGTCCAGTGCTTGCCGTAGTCGGTGGTCTCGTACACGTACGGGTGAAAGTCATCCCAGTCGAACCTGCTCGCCGACACGTAGGCGGTGCCCTGGTCGGTGTGCGAAGGCTCGATGCAGGTGATCGTCGACCAGGTCGGCAGCGCCGGGGGGCGCACCTGGCTCCAGTGCCCGCCTGCGTCGGTCGTCACATAAACCAGGCCGTCATCGGAGCCTGTCCAGATGACATTGTCCGAGAGCGGCGAAAAGGCAATAGAGGATATGGTGTCGAACATCTCCTCGCCGGTCACATCGGCGCTGATCGGGCCGCCTGGACGCCCCTGTTTGCTCTTGTCGTCACGCGTCAGGTCGGGGCTGATGGGTTTCCAGTGCATGCCCTCATCCGTG
>Ga0335073_10009407_pt1 | contig 13724 bp, 13 predicted proteins | sample Lox_Sample_22_FD_207093 | JGI IMG/M metagenome (GOLD analysis project Ga0335073, IMG submission 207093) | Soil microbial communities from Loxahatchee National Wildlife Refuge, Florida, United States - Lox_Sample_2.2 | ecosystem: Environmental > Terrestrial > Soil > Wetlands | place: USA... | reverse complement strand
ATGGGAGGGAACGCCCCGCGTGTCCGGGCGTCGAGTGCGAAGTTTAAGCGCCCGGCAGGCGGACTTGAAAAGCCCGTCACGCGGCCGGCGCGCCAATGGCCGCCAAAGCGGCTTTCCCGCATGTGGACTGCGGGGAGGACAAAGTCAAGGAGCGATCGGCGATTTCCGCCTTGCCGGCTTCCCCGACTTCCAGGGAGAAGACTGGCTCACGGGCTCGGCCTATATTTGCCGCGGGTAAGTCTTAACAAGAGGCCCATCAATGAAATCGGTCGTCGTGACGGGAGTGTCAACCGGGATCGGCTGGGGCTGCGTCAAGGTCCTGATCGCGAGCGGATTCCGGGTCTTCGGCAGCGTGCGGAAGGAGGCCGACGCCGAGCGATTGTCGAAGGAATTCGGCTCGAACTTCACGCCGCTGATCTTCGACGTGACGGACGAGGCCGCGGTCGCCAAGGGAGCGAAGCAGGTCGAGGCGGCGCTTGCCGGCGAGACCTTGCTTGGGCTCATCAACAACGCCGGCATCGCCGTGCTGGGCCCGCTGCTCAACCTCGAGATTGGGGAGTTCGAGCATCAGCTGGCGGTCAACCTCGCCGGGCCTCTGATTGTGACCCAGGCCTTCGCGCCGCTGATCGGCGCCGGCCAAGCCCGGCAAGGCAAGCCTGGACGCATCGTGATGATCTCTTCCGTCGGCGGAAAGAACGCGATGCCCTTCCTCGGCCCCTATTGCGCGTCGAAATTCGGGCTCGAAGGCTTGTCGGAATCGCTGCGCCGCGAACTGATCGTCTTCGGCGTCGACGTAATCGTCGTTGCGCCCGGCACGGTCGCGACGCCGATCTGGGGCAAGGCGGACGACGTCGACGTCACGCGATTCGCCGACACCGTTTATGCCCCTGCGATCGGCAGGCTGAAGAGATACATGATCGCCAACGGCAATGAAGGCCTGCCACCTGAGCGGGTCGGCGAGATTGTCAGGACCGCGTTGACCGCAGCGCGACCGAAGACGCGCTACACGATCACGCCGAATCCGCTGCAGAACCTTATGGCCGTCACTCTGCCGAAACGCTTCGTCGATGGCGTCATCGCGCGACGCCTGGCGCTCAAGCCATAGTCCTTGTCGCGGTGCACCGCGTTCGCGGCGTGCAATCGGCTTTGGACCTGAGCCCGATTGACCCCGCCTCCCGCCGATGCGAGGAACCGCCGCGCAAACAATTCGAGAGGGGCGATGAGCACGATGGTCGAGGTGTTGGGACTGGGAAATTCGCTGGTCGACCTTCTTGCTTACGCCGACGACGATTATCTCAGCGCCCAGGAGATGCTGAAGGGCGCGATGAACCTCATCGACGAGGATCGGGCCGAGGCGCTCTACGCCGCCCGCGTCGATCCGCGCGTAATCTCCGGCGGGTCGGCCGCCAACACGATCGTCGGCGTCGCCTCGTTCGGCGTGCCCGCAGCCTATATCGGCAAGGTCAAGCGTGACCCGCTCGGCGCCGCATTCATCGAGGATATCCGCTCGACCGGCGTCAAGTTCTCGACGGCGCCCGCCGAGCACGGGCCCGCGACCGGGCGCTGCTTCATCTATGTCACGCCGGACGGCGAGCGGACGATGAACACCTATCTCGGCGCGAGCTCCTATCTTGCGCCCCCCGACGTCGACGAGGCTTTGGTCAAGGGGGCTAAAGTCGTCTATCTCGAAGGCTATATGTGGGACCGCCCGGCGGCAAAGACCGCGTTCCAGAAGGCGGGCGCGATAGCCCGCGCGGCGGGGCGCCGCGTCGCCCTCACCCTGTCGGATTCGTTCTGCGTCGACCGGTTCCGTGGCGAATTCATCGATCTCATGCGCTCCAAGACGGTCGACACCATCTTCGCCAACACCGACGAGATCCTGTCCTTGTACGAGACGCCGCATTTCGACGAGGCGCTCGACGCTCTGCGCGCCGAGGGCGTGCTCGGCATCGTCACCCGGTCGGAAAAGGGCTGCGTGGTCGTCGACGGCGACCGGACGTGGGAGGCTCCCGCCTTCCCGATCGGCAGGCTTATCGACACGACCGGCGCGGGCGACATGTTCGCCGCCGGCTTCCTCACCGGCCTGGCGCGCGATCGCGACATGATCACTTGCGGGCGGCTCGGCGCGCTGGCGGCGGCGGAGATCATCCAGCACCTCGGCGCGCGGCCCAACGTGTCCCTCGCTGAACTCGCGCGGAAGAATGGGTTGACGGTCTGACGGTCAGGGCCGGTCGTTCTTGCCGGCGCGGGGCGGTTAAAGTTCGCCGTTGACATATAATCAGTCAGCTATAATATAGCTACATGGTTATTCGTTGGAGCGCACTCGTGCCGGCGCGGACGCAGACTCCTGCCGACTTCATTCCCACGGCGGCGATGAAAGCCGTTCAATGAGCGCTTCGCCCAACGCCGTCTTCAAGGCGCTTGCCGATCCGACACGCCGGGCGCTGTTCGAGCGTCTCGCCCGCGACGGCGAGTCGACGGTCGGCGCGCTCACCCGCCACGCGCGGGTGTCGCAGCCCGCGGTCTCTAAGCATCTCGGACTCCTCAAGCGCGCCGGGCTCGTCAGCCAGCGCCGCGAGGGTCGCGAGGCCCATTACAGCGCCCGATCCGGAGGCGTGGCTCCCCTCATCGACTGGCTCGCGATCTACGGCGGCTTCTGGCGCGAGAAGATCGATCGGTTCGAAGACCTGTTGAAAAGGATGGACCAATGACAGACGCCGCCGCCGTGCGCTCAGTTCTGATCGAGCGGGAATTGCCGCATCCGCCCGAGAAAGTGTGGCGCGCGCTCACTCAAAGCGCGCCGATTGAGGAATGGCTGATGGAGAACGATTTCGAACCGATCGTCGGCCGCAAGTTCAGCCTTCGAATGGCGCCAGGGCCATACTGGAACGGGGTCACCGATTGCGAAGTGCTGGCGATCGAGCCGCACCGGACGCTCGCCTATAGCTGGAACTCCTCCGGCGAGGAAGCCGAAAACGGGTTGAAGACGGTCGTCACCTGGACGCTGACGCCAACGCCGCGCGGCGTTCTCCTACGAATGGAGCAATCCGGCTTCCGCGAAGACCAAGGGGCGAACTACCAGGGCGCGGTCTACGGCTGGCGGAAATTCTTCGACCAGCTCGAACAGGTCGCCGGGCGGGCCGGCGGGTGATCCGCCGACGCGCTCAAGCGCTATTCGACCTCGGGCGCCGTTTTCGCCTTGGTCTCGACGAGGTGCCGCTTGAAATCGCTCATCGAGGCGAACCTAAATGTCCCTTCGTTCGTTTCGGCCTCGATCGAACCGTCGGCGAAAATCTTGTAATTGGCGCCGGCGGACGAATAGCTGCCGATCAGGCTCGGCGGCGCCTCCGGCGTCTCCAGCACGGTCTCGATCGCCTCGAGGGAGGGCAGATGGCCTGCGCGATTGATGTTGATCGGGCTCTCGTCCTCGGCTCGAAGCGGTTCGCCGGCGCTCTCCGGCTTCTCGACGTCGACCGCGACCGGCGGAGCGACGGCCTCCTCGGCCGGCGCCGGCTCGACTGCAGGCGCCGCACCCACAGGCGTCGCGTCCACGGCCGCGAGCGCAGCCGATTGCTGCACGAGTCTGGTGAGCGCGTCGATGCGCCGGATCGCCACCCCGATGGCGAAGGTCACCACCCCCGCCGCGACGCCGACCGCGGCGGCCAGCGCATACAGAACCCCGATGCCGGTCGGCAGCAGGTCGAGACTCTGGTAGGCGCTCGCCGCACCTGCAACCAGCAGGATAAAGCTTAGAATGAAGGTCAGAATCGCCATAAGGTCATCAATCGCGACATTTTGTCGAAACCTCGACGGGTCCCGGGTAGAGATTGGGAATTAGCAACGCGGGGTGACACCTTTTTTGCAACGCCTCAACGGCGCGAACCGAAGATCGCCGACCCGACGCGGACATATGTCGCACCGAGCTGGACCGCAAGCGGCCAGTCGGCGCTCATCCCCATGGAAAGCTCCTCGATCCCGTTGCGCTTGGCGATGACGCCGAGCAGGGCGAAATGCGGCGAGACCGGCTCGTCCGCCGGGGGAATGGCCATCAGGCCCTCGATCGTCAACCCATACGTGTGGCGACACAGCGCGATGAAGGCGTCGGCGCCTTCGGGAAGCACCCCCGCCTTTTGCGGCTCGCCGCCGGTGTTGACCTCGACGAAGACGCGCGGGCGTTTGCCGGCGCTCTCGATCTCGCGAGCCAGCGCCGCGGCGATTTTCTCCCGGTCGACCGTCTCGACCACGTCGAAGGTCTCGATCGCCTCCCGCACCTTATTGCTTTGCAACGGCCCGATCAGGTGAAGTTCGATCGTCTTGCCGAGCTCGGCGGCGCGGGCGCGTAAGTCCCGCCACTTGGGGATCGCCTCCTGCACCCGGTTCTCGCCGAATCGGATCTGGCCGGCGAGGGCGATCGTGGGCCAGACCTCGTCGGCGGAAAAGGTCTTGGAGACCGCGACCAGCTTGACCGATCCGGGCGCCCGGCCGCAGTCGCGCTCCCGCCGCGCGATCTCATCGCGCAGCGCGAGGAGGCGTAGGGCCGCATCCTCACGCGCATTCAAAACGTCCGACAAAGCCTGCTCCGTGGCCGCCCAATGCCGCCGCGACTTCGGCGCCCGCCACCGCAACTGCGTCAGTGAGGCACCTAGTCGCTGGCTGGCGCGGAAGGCGGCGCTCTCAAAAAGCCTCGCGAGCCCTTGCACGGCAAAATGATCGTCCGCTATCGTTTTGTCCAGGGAGGAAAAACCCAATGAAACCTTATCCCGAATGGAAGCTGGGCTTGATCGATTCGGCTTGGTTCGGTTCGCCGTACGAGGGGCGACCCGGGAGACAGGAAGCGAAGAAAATCGGCTTCGACAGCCTCGATCTCTTCATTGGCTTTGACCCGGGTCGAATGACTCCGGTGGAACGCCGCGCTTATCTCGCTGACGTTCGCAGCGCCGACCTCCCTATCGTGTCGCTCGTGTGCACCTGCCTCGGTCTTAGCGATTTCAACCCCGCTGTCCGTTCCTATCACATCGAGCGCGCCAAGAACGTTCTCGACCTCGCTTCGGAATTCCCGTCAGCCCGTAACCTGTGCTTTGTTCCGGGCGAGTACATGTTCCAGCATCGATTGCTGCCGGCGGAGGGAGAGTGGAAGCTCGTGGTCGACGCGACACAGCAGGTCGGGCGCCATGCCGCAGAGCGCCAACTGGAGCTGGCGATCGAGTTGCTCCCGTTCGAGTTCGCTTTCATCCGAACCCTGGATGACATGGAGCGCTTCCTGGACAACGTCGGCCTCGAGAACGTCAAGGCGACGGTAGACATCTCGCATTTCTGGCTGATGCGAATTCCGCCGAGCGCGCTTAATCGGCTCAAGGGCAGGATCGCCCAGGTTCACGTCTCCGATTGCGACGGCGCCAATCATGGCGACCTGCCCCCCGGGCGAGGGAACACGCCTTTCGGGGAGTATCTCTCCGCGATTCGCGACGCAGGCTTTGCCGGGGCCGCGTCGGTCGAGCTCGAATTTCCGCCGGACTCGAATCAGATGCGCGACTGGGTCGCGGAAGCCTTCAACTCGACGCTGCGGGAAATGAGGGCCGTGGGCGTCCACTGATCCGCGGCCGATGGAGGCCCGTCCGGCCCCTTGCCTTTTGCCCTTGGCCCGCGCATGAGGGCCCGACCTTCCCTCATCGACGACGGCTTCCATGGGCTTCAAATGCGGCATCGTCGGCATGCCCAACGTCGGCAAGTCGACCCTTTTCAACGCCCTGACCCAGACGGCGGCAGCACAAGCGGCCAATTATCCGTTCTGCACCATCGAGCCCAACGTCGGCGACGTGGCTGTGCCGGATGCGAGGCTCACGATCCTGGCCGAAATCGCGGGATCGAAAGAAATTATCCCGACCCGTCTCACCTTCGTCGACATCGCCGGTCTCGTGCGCGGCGCCTCGAAAGGCGAAGGGCTCGGCAATCAGTTTCTCGCCAACATTCGCGAGTGCGACGCGATCGCCCACGTGGTGCGCTGTTTCGAGGCCGGCGACGTCACCCACGTCGAGGGCCGCATCGATCCTCTGTCCGACATCGCCACGATCGAAACCGAGCTTATGCTGGCCGATCTTGAAAGCCTCGAGCGCCGGATCGCCCAGATCGATAAGCGGGCCAAGGGGGGCGACAAGGATGCTAGGGACCTACTTGCGCTGGCCGAGCGGAGTCTCGCCGAGCTCAGGGGGGGCCGCCCGGCGCGCGCCGCCGGCGTCGGGCGCGAGGAGCAGCGGCTCTTCCAGTCGCTCGGCCTCTTGTCGTCGAAGCCGGTGCTTTACGTCTGCAATGTCGAAGAAGCGTCGGCCGACAAGGGCAACGCCTATTCCGACCTCGTCGGGGAGCAGGCGGCCAAGGAAGGCGCGGCGGTGGTCATCGTCTCAGCGAAGATCGAGAGCGAGATCGCAGTTCTGGCGCAGGCGGAGCAGAAGGGCTACCTCGAAGCGGTGGGCTTGAGCGAGCCCGGCCTCGACCGCGTCATCCGCGCCGGCTACGACCTTCTGCATCTCGTCACCTTCTTCACCGCCGGCCCCAAGGAGGCGCGGGCGTGGACAGTCGAGCAGGGGACCAAGGCCCCGCAGGCGGCCGGCGTCATCCATACCGATTTCGAGAAGGGCTTCATTCGCGCCGAGACGATCGCATACGACGATTATGTCGCCAATCGAGGCGAGGCGGGCGCGCGCGAGGCTGGCAAGTTCCGACTCGAAGGCAAGGACTACGTCGTCGCCGACGGCGACGTAATGCATTTCCGCTTCGCCAATTGAACATGACGGAAGCGCTCACCTTCGAGGATTTCCCCGTCGATGAGATCGTGGAATACGGCGGCGTCGCGGTATCCGCCGACGAGATCATCGCGTTTGCGCGCGAGTTCGACCCGCAACCGTTTCATCTCGACCACGAAGCGGCGCAGGCGGCGACCGGTGGCCTCTTCGCTTCGGGATGGCACACGGCGGCGTTGCTCATGCGAATGAATTGCGATGCTTTCCTTATGCGCGGGGCGGTCATTGACGAGTCCGGCATCGAAGACGTCCGGTGGCAGCGGCCGGTGAGGCCTGGCGATCGGCTGCATGTGCGCCGCAGCACGCTTGCCAGCCGCCCTCGCGACCGCCATAGCGGCGAAGTCGAATTTCTCTACGAGGTCGTCAATCAGGATGGTCTCATCGCCATGACCCAGCGCAGCCTTGTTGTGTTCGAGCGGCGCCGTGAGCCCGGAGGGGATCGAGCCGACTGATGTTCTACGAGGACTTCCGTGTCGGCCAGACGGCCGACCTCGGCCAGGCGACATTCTCGCGCGAAGCCATTCTCGCCTATGGGCGGCGGTTCGATCCGCGCACCGTCGTCCGCGCCGCCGACGGAGGAGCTCCTCTCGCCGCCTCGGGACTGCATGTGGCGGCCGCGGGGATGCGCCGGTTGGTAGAGGCGCGGAAGGCGTTGCGCGCGGCGATGGCTGCGCGCGGCGAAACCCTGCCGGAACTCGGCGTCTCGCCCGGCTTCAAGGATATGCGGTGGAGGCGCCCGGTCCACGAGGGCGACGTTGTCAGCTATTCGATGGAGACCGTCTCGAAGCGGGAGACCTCGAAGCCGAAATGGGGTCTCATCGGCAACCGGTTTTGCGGCGTCAACCAGCGCGGGGAAGAAGTCCTGGAGTTCTCGAGCGTGGTTCTCGTCGCCCGCCGGGCCGAGTAAGGTGTGAATTCCGCTGCATGGATGGGTGGGATTTTGCCTGGCAAAAGTCTAGGGTGCCGTCGCCGCAGCTAATTTTCCGATGCGGCGCGGGCGCGCCAAGCCGACGAAAGTCTGGTAGAAGGCGCCGGTCGTTCCTTGCTGGATCGAGGGGAGTTGCAATGGCCATCAATCTTGTCAGTCTCGTGCAGCAATATCTTACGCCGCAAGTTGTCGGCGCCCTGGCGCGAGCAGTCGGCGTCAACGAGGCGGTCGCCCAAAAACTGGTCGCCGCCGCGCTCCCTGCAATTCTCGCCGCACTCGGCACGGCGGCCGCGGCGCCTGGAGGGGCGCAGAAAGTCTCGGACGCAATCTCCAACTCCGACCCTGACCTCTTGTCCAAGCTCAGCGGCGCCTTGACCAGCGGCAACCCCCAGCTGCTCAACGAGGGCGCCAATGTCCTAAGCGGCCTCCTCGGCGGCGGTGGCCTCGCAAGCCTTGCGGGGGCGCTCAGCCAGTATGCGGGCGCTCCGCAAGCCGCCGCGCAGCCGCTGATCGGGGCGGTCACCCATGCGGTTGTCGGCACGATCGGCCAGCAGGACCCGTCGAACTGGTCAGACCCGTCGGCGATCCTCTCGATGTTCAACAGCCAGAAGAGCGCGATCAGCGCTGCGCTGCCGCCTGAAGTGTCGAGGGCGCTGAGCGGCACCGGACTGCTCGCGGGTCTCGGCGGCGCCGCCGCGGCGGCCGCCCACACTGCGACGGCGACGGTTTCTAGCGCAACGACCGCCGCGACCTCGACGGCAAGTTCGGCTGCCAGGAGCGCTCAGGCGGCGTCGAGCTCGAGCGGCTTCCCGATGTGGGCGATCATTCTCATCGTCATCATCGTGCTGCTCGCGATCTACTGGTTCATGACCCGGAGCCACGAGGCCGAACCGGCGAAAACGGGGATGTTCGATCCGCCGGCGCCAATTGAATACGCGCTCAAGCGCGCGCCGTCTTTGGCGGGACCGCATCAAGGCTGACAAAAGCGCCGCGCGATGGGGCTGGGCTGGGGGCCGAGCGCGTGGCGTTGGCTGCGCGCGCGGATCTGGGGGACGGACGCCAGCCGGTCATTTGTCCGCTTGCTGTGCGCCGTTGCAATGGCGGCGCTTGCGGCCGGCTGCTCGAGCCGTCCCTATGGCACCCTCATCGTCGGTTCTAGCGCCCCCGACGCCGGCAAGGTCGACATTCTGGTCGCGACCACGCGCGCGCCGGTCGTCGAGCCGCCCGGCGTCATGTTCGGCGGCTCCCGGGGACGCGGACTGGATTTCGCCGACATCGTCGTCTCGATCCCGCCAGATGGGGCTCGCCGGCCCGGCGAAGTCCAGCTCGCGTCCTCGCCGCCGGGCAATCCGGAACATGATTTCGTCATCCTCCGGGCGGACCGGATGGACCTCGCCCAGGCGAAGGCGAATTTCGACACGCGCATCCGGCGCACGCCGGGGCGCAGGGTTCTCATTTTCGTCCACGGCTACAACACCCGCTTCGAGGAGGCGGTCTATCGTTTCGCCCAGATCGTTCACGACGCGCGCGTGGACGTCGCGCCGGTGCTGTTCACCTGGCCCTCCGGCGGCAACCTGACCGATTACGTCTACGACCGCGACAGCGCGCTTTATTCGCGCGACGCGCTAGAGGCGGTGCTGCAGGCCCTGGTCAAAGATCCGTCGGTCGACTCAATATCCATCCTCGCCCACTCGATGGGCAACTACCTCGCGATCGAGTCGCTCAGGCAGATGTCGATCCGCGACCGCGGCTTGTCGCCCAAGATTCGCGATGTGATGATGGCCGCGCCGGACATCGACATCGACGTATTCCGCCGTCAGATCGCCGAAATCGACGCCGGGCCGCGCCCCGCCTATTTCACGCTCTTCGTGTCGCGGGATGATCGCGCCCTCGGCATTTCAAGCTTTCTCGCCCGCGACTCGACGCGCCTTGGCGCGCTCGACCCCAGCAAGGAGCCCTACCGCTCGATTCTGCAGCAAGGCAGGGTGCAGGTCGTCGACCTCACCCAGATCGGCTCGACCGACTTCACCAACCACAGCAAGTTCGCGAGCGGCGAGGTCGTGGGCGCGATTGGCGAGCGCCTCGCGGAGGGCCAGACGCTCAACGAAGCCAAGACGGGACTGGTGGAATCGCTTGGCACGCTTACGGGCGGCGCAATCGGCGTCGCCGCAGGCGTCGCCACCGGCGCCGTCGAGGCGCCGAGCGAGATCCTCGATCCAACGCGGAACGAGAAATCGGTCGACACGGCCGCGGGGGCCGCGACGCTGACCCAGTGACGGCGCCGGGCCGCAGTCCCAGCTTAACCCGAAGCGATCCTGGCGGGGCCGATCGACTCAACTTGCGCGCGACGCGGTCGAAAATCCAATGCAAATAAATGTAAGCGAAATAGCCTTCTTTTGCTTTATTTTATTTTTTGGAATCCGGGCTTTTCAATGGGTTCCGGCCGATTCAAATGATTTTTTTCTCCCCCTTTCCGGCTCGCGCCGAAGGTTGTGGCAACGTGTCAAACAGCGGCGGCTTCGTTCCTCCGGCCGGGCTAGCGCCCAAGCGCGGATTGGTTCGGCCCATAGGAATATGTATAGCCTATATTTCTGATTTTGTCAAGATAATTCGCTCTCGAGTGGCCTCGCTCCGAGGGGAAACACACGCTCTTACAAGCTCTTAAGTTCCTGTTGGTCGGCCGTTGAGGCCGCGCCCCTGAGCGCCGTCGTCGGGGCCGCCGAAGGTTCGTGGCGCCATTTCGGCGGATCTAGGGAGCAAAAACCTTCTTCTCAGTCGTCTATTTTTGCCCCAAATTCCTGACTTTTGCCCACCCCGACCGTGAGAATTCCTCCACTCAAGAAAGATGGCTTGTTCTCACTTCACTGGGACCTGCACAACAATACTCACGGACCGGGGGCCACCTATCAGGATATATGGGACCGTTGCTATACAACAACATGTTGGAGTGATTTAAACGTCATTCATCGGGGGCTCCACTTGAGAGCGTGGAGTGAGGAGGAAATCCGGGTCGAATGGCAGTTGCGTAACTCTTGATTTCTTGCCTCGGTCAAGTCGTCTCGACCCGCAGCTTCAAGAACCCGCCGGGGGCCAGGCCGATCGCGGTCAGCCTCAAGCCGGGCGGCGCCGAAAGCGCCGCCGCCGCAGGCGACGTCAGATAGGTCGCCACCACCGTCTCCGGCCAGGGCGCGAAACGCCAGTTGCCATCCGACCGCGGCGCGACTTCGGTTGCGCTTTGAATGTATTTGAGCACGACGTCACGGTTAGCGTCGGGGGCTTCGATCGCCACCGTCGTACCGTCGCAGCCTGGGAATCCGCCGCCGCCGCTCGCGCGGTAGTTGTTGGTGACGACGAGAAACGCTTGGCCCGGATCGATGGGCGCGCCGTTGAAGGTGAGATCGCGGATGCGGCGCGACTCGGGCGCGACAAGCGCGCCCGAGTTGTCGTAGCGTGCGAGCTCAGTGACGTCGATAGCGTATTCGACGCCGTCGACGACGTCGAAATTGTAAGCCGCGAAGGTGGGACCCAAGAGCGGCTGCTCCTCGCGCGAGGCAGGATCGATGCGGAAGAAGATGGAGGCCGACCGCTCGAGCCACTCCCTGAGGGTCAAGCCGTCGACCTTCACCACCCTCACGCTGTTCGGGTACGGGTAGATGTCGGCCACGTCCTTGATTGCGATCGGACCAGCGGCGATGTCGGTATAGAAGTCCGATCCCCCCCGCCCGCCGCACTTGAACGGCGCCGATGCCGAAAGGATCGGCAGCGAGGCGAGGTCGGCGCGCGCCGCAGCCAGTGGCGCGGCGTAGGCGCGCTGGGCCGCGTTGACAAGCTGAACCGTCGGATCGTCGGCAATGAGCGCCAGATAGGTGTGGAGCGGCGTTGCGAGCCGGCCGACAGGCGTGCGAACATAGCGAAGCGTCGCAGCATGCGCGTCTTTGGCGGCTTCGAGCACGGACGCGTCCGATTCGACGAGCGGTATCGCCGCGCCCCCGGGGTCGCGGCGGGCGATCGGCCTCGCCTCGATCTCGGCTCGCGCAACCCGCCAGCGGCCGGCGTCCAGCTTGAGATCAAGATCGATGAGGCCGAGATGGCTGCCCCAAAATCCGGCCATGACCGCAGGCTTGCCGTAAAGCATTCCGCGCTCATTGTCCGCGCCACGTGCGCCGGCAAAGTCCTCGCCAGGAAAGAGCAAGTGCTGATGGCCGAGGAACAGTGCGTCGACTCCGTCGAGCCTGGCGACGTCCTGCCCTGCGTTCTCCCCGCCCGACGCGGGAGCAAGCCGGGAAATGCCGGAATGGCACAATACGACGATGAGATCGACGCGGCCCCTCAATTTGCCCACTTCGGCCCGGGCCGCATCGACGATGTCGACGGTCGTCAGTCGCCCGCGGACATGGGCCTCGTCCCACTGGGCAATCTGCGGCGGCGCGACGCCGATCACGCCGATCTTGACCCGGCGCGTCGTTCCCGATTCGTCGGCGAAGTCGCGCTCGATGACGATCGAAGTCGGGAACCAGGGCGCGCCGTCGGTTCTCAGGACATTGCAGCAGACGACCGGGAAGCACGCCTGCGCGTAGGCGCGCTCGAGCGCCTCGAGCCCATAATTGAATTCGTGGTTGCCGAGCGTGGCGGCCACGTAGTCGAGCCCGTTCATGGCGGCGATGACCGGATGGATCGCCGTCGGGTCCTTGATGATCGCCGCGGCGGCGAAGTCGCCGAGCGGCGTGCCCTGAAGGATGTCGCCGTTGTCGAACAGGAGGCAGTTGGCGCACTCGCTGCGAGCCTTGGCGATCAGCGAGGCGGCGCGCGCGAGGCCAACCGAATTGTCCGGGCGATCGCGATAATAATCGTACGGGTAGAGATTGGCGTGCAGATCGGTCAGGCCGATGAGGCGCAGGCGCATCCGGGGTTCTGCGCCAGCGAGCGGGGGTTCCATGTCGTTCTCGCGGCAACGCTGAAGCGCGATCAGGGAAAGACCGGGACGGCAGGGAAGAAAGCCGCGCCGCCCAACGACGCTCCGCTCAAAGAGGCGTCTGCTGACGGGCGCCGCCGACCGGCGGCGGCGATTGGCTCACCGGGGCGCTCGTGGGGGCGAGCCCCGGAACGGCGTCCCAGCCTCCCGGCGGGACGGTGACCTCGTTTGCCGCTGGATCCGGCTTGAGGGGCTTGAATTTCGCGAGGGCCTCCGCGGCTTCGGCGAGCGCGACCGGGTCCATCTTGGCGGCGACCTCATCGCGCTTCTTGCCGGCGTCCGCGTCGCCCTGCTGAGCGGCAAGCGAGAACCACATCCACGACTGGCGCAGGTCCTGCCCCACTCCAAGGCCGCGGGCATAGAGAATCGCAAGGTTGTACTGGCTGTCGCGGACGCCGAGCTCGCCCGCCTTACGGAACCATCTGGCCGCATCGACGTAATCGGGCTCCTCGCCGACCGGCTCGGCGTCCATGACCGCCAGGTTATGCGCCGCCCGCGCGTTGCCGGCTTCCGCCGCCTTGAGATACCAGCCTTTCGCCGCCGCCCGGTCGGGCGCGACGCCAATGCCCTTCTCGAGCATCGATCCAATCCGGTACTGCGCCGGGGCGAGGCCAAGCGAGGCGGCGCGTTCGAACCAGCGCGCGGCCGCCGCCTGGTCCTTGGGCAGGCCGCGGCCTTCGAACAGGCGGAGCGCGAGCTCATATTGCGCCGCCGGCGCTCCGGCGGCGACGGCGTCGCGCAGGCTCGGGGGAATCCCGGCGGGAATCGCCGCTAAGAGCTCAGCCGGCGAGGGCGCGCCTTCCTGCGGACCAATGGGCGCGTCCGGTTTGGGGGACGGTCCGGGGATCGAAGCGGTCGGCGCCCGGTCGATCGCCGGGTTGACCGGCTTCGTCGCGCCGGCCGGCCCAGGCGGCTTGAGAGGCGAGGTCTCGACCTTGGCGCTCTTGACCGCATGTCCGTCCAATTCGGACCGTTGCAGAAACGGCGCCCGCACGCCGACTGCCCGCACGGCGAGCGACGCCGCAAT
>Ga0335073_10009406_pt1 | contig 13725 bp, 9 predicted proteins | sample Lox_Sample_22_FD_207093 | JGI IMG/M metagenome (GOLD analysis project Ga0335073, IMG submission 207093) | Soil microbial communities from Loxahatchee National Wildlife Refuge, Florida, United States - Lox_Sample_2.2 | ecosystem: Environmental > Terrestrial > Soil > Wetlands | place: USA: Florida... | reverse complement strand
AAACCGAGACGGCGCCGCCGCGTGCGGCCGCCACCACCTACGCCGTCCTCGCCAGCGAGGCGCCGCAGGCGCAAGCGGCGCTTGCCGAGCTGACCGGGCGCTACGGCACGACACCCCCCGAAGAAGCCGACATCATCGTGGCCTTGGGCGGCGACGGCTTCATGCTGGAGACCTTGCACCGCTACCGCGAGCGCAACGTGCCGTTTTACGGCATGCACCGCGGCAGCGTCGGCTTCCTCATGAACAGCTATTCGCCTGAAAATCTGCCGCAGCGGCTCGCGCATGCGGTTCCGTTCGTGACCCATCCGCTCACCATGACCGCGATCGATCGGGACGGGCGCGAGCATCGCGCGCTTGCCATCAACGAAGTGTCGCTGCTGCGTCAGCGCCGCCAAGCGGCGAAGCTGCGTATCAAGGTCGACGGGATCATCCGGCTCGAGGAATTGATGGCCGACGGCGTGCTGGTGGCGACGCCCGTGGGCAGCACCGCCTATAACCTGTCGGTTCAGGGTCCGATCGTACCCTTGGGCGCGGATCTTTTGGCGCTCACGCCGATCAGCGCGTTCCGGCCGCGGCGCTGGCGCGGCGCGCTTCTTCCGTATGGCGCGCGGGTGCAATTCGACGTGCTCGAGGCGGAACGGCGGCCGGTCAGTGCCGTCGCCGACTATACCGAGGTGCGCGATGTGGTCTCCGTTGCGGTGCACGAGACGCGCGACGTGGAGATCACGCTGCTGTTCGATCCCGAGCACAATCTCGAGGAACGCGTGTTCAAGGAACAGTTCCTGACCTGACGAGGCCTTGCTGAGATGCCACGAGCGATCTCGAGCGTCGACATGATCGAGCGCCTTGTCGCGTTCGACACGACGAGCCGCGATTCGAACCTCGCCCTCATCGATTTCGCGAGGACATATCTCGAAGATCACGGCATCAAGAGCACGCTGGTGTTCGACGCGGAACGCCGCAAGGCCAACCTGTTCGCGACGATCGGACCCGAGGATCGCGGCGGCATCATGCTGTCGGGCCACAGCGACGTGGTGCCGGTCGACGGCCAGGACTGGGCAAGCAACCCGTTCCGCCTCGAGGCGCGGGACGACCGGCTCTATGGCCGCGGCACCTCGGACATGAAGAGCTTCATCGCCGTGGCGTTGGCGGCCGTGCCCGACTTCATCGCGGCGGCGTCTCGGACGCCGGTCCATATCGCCCTGACCTATGACGAAGAAGTCGGCTGCATCGGCGTGCGCGGGCTGATTCAGCGGCTCAAGGACGCGCCGGTGCGGCCCGCCCTTTGCATCATTGGCGAGCCGACCTTGATGCAGCCCGTGGTGTCGCACAAAGGGAAGCGCAGCCTGCGCTGCCGCGTTCACGGGCTCGAAAGCCATTCGGCGCTGTCGCATCTCGGGGTCAACGCCATCGAGTTCGGCGCGGACATCGTCGCGCATATCCGCCGCATGGCGAACCGCAAGCGGACGGAAGGCCCCTATGATCCGGGCTTCACGCCGCCTTACACCACAATCCACACCGGCACCATCGCGGGCGGCACCGCGCTCAATATCGTGCCGCGCGACTGCCGCTTCGATTTCGAGATCCGCCACCTGCCGGGCGACGATCCCGACGCGATGCTCGACGAGCTGCGCGCGCAGGCGAAGGCGCTTGTGCCGGAGATGCGCGCCTTGAGCGGCGATACCGGGATCGAGCTCGACGAGTTCAATGCCATCCCCGCGCTTTCGACCGCGGAGGACAGCGAGGTCGTGCGGCTTGCGCAATCCTTGAGCGGCGCCAACTCGGTCGGCAAAGTGAGCTTCGGCACCGAAGGCGGGCTTTATCAACAAGCCGGGATTCCGACCGTGATCTGCGGCCCCGGCTCCATCGAGCAGGCGCATCGGCCGAACGAGTGGATCGCGCTCGACCAGGTGCGCCAATGCGAGGCGTTCGTGCATCGTCTCATCGACAGGCTCCGCCGGACCGACGCGTGATGGCCGGCTATCGGATCGAGATCGCGCCGCCTGACATTTCCCGCCACCGCGTTGGCAACACCGCGCTGCCTTATGTCCTGAGTTGGGACAGCGGCGTCGCCGGGCCGCACGTGCTGGTGAACGCGCTGACCCACGGCAACGAGATTTGCGGCGCGATCGTTCTCGATCGCCTCATCGCCGAGACGGTGCGGCCGGTCGCCGGCAAGCTTACCTTCGCGTTCGCGAACGTCGCCGCCTATCGCAATTTCGACCGCGCCAATCCCAACGCGTCGCGTTATGTGGACGAGGATTTCAACCGCCTTTGGGACGAGGCGACCTTGTCGGGGCCGCGGCGCAGCGCCGAGCTCACGCGCGCCCGGGCGCTCCGCCCGCTTTACGAGAGCGTCGACCTGCTGCTCGACATCCACTCGATGCAATATGCGACGGCGCCGCTGATGCTGGTGGGGCTCGCGCCCAAGACCGAGGCCTTCGCCCGCAAGGTGGGCGTTCCTGCCCTTCTCGTCCGCGATGAAGGCCATGCGGCGGGTCCGCGGCTCAGGGATTTCGGCGCGTTCGCCGATCCCGACGCCGCGCCGGTCGCGCTTCTCGTCGAATGCGGACAGCATTGGGAGGCGCGCGCGGTCGATGTCGCGCTCGAGACCAGCTGGCGCTTTCTCGCGGCGTCGGGCGTGCTCGCGGCGGACCGGGCGGCCGCGATCCTGGCGGCGCCGGTACCGCCGCAGCGCCTCATCACCGTCACCGACGTGATCACGATCGAGAGCGAGGATTTCCGCTTTGCCGCCGATTACCGCGGGCTCGAGACGATCCCGGTGGCCGGGACCGTGCTCGGGCGCGACGGCGCCCGCGAGATCCGCACGCCCTATGACGATTGCGTCCTGATCATGCCGTCGCGCCGCCTCGGGCGCGGGCAGACCGCCGTGCGGCTCGGCCGCTATACCGGCTGATCTAGGGCTCCTCGGTGCGGTCCTTGTTGAGCTCGTCCTGAAGCTTCTTCACGTCGTCGAAGAACTGGGTCTCGTCGTCGACCGGCGCGAGGCGCAGCGACGGCGGCAGGAGCAGGCGCACCGTCGCGCGGCTGGGGCCCGGCCGCACGTCGCTTTGGATGATCGCCTGCACCGCGACCGCGCAGACAAAGAGGCACGCGACAATCGCGGCCGCGGCCAGCTGATGCGTCGGGTTGATCTGGCGCAGCTGAAAGAACGTCATCGCCGCAAAGAGCAGGAAGAACCCGACATAGTTATAGGTCTCGAGCGCGCTCCACGAGAGGCCGAAGGCGCCCAATTCGCTCCCGGCGCCGACGATCTGGTAGATCAGCGCGCCGGTCAGCGCGATCAGCAGATTGCGCTCGAACCAGGCATGGCCGGCAAAGACGCGGGTGACGATCGACCAAAGGATGGTCCATCCGCCGACCACCGCCAGCATGGCGAGCAGCGGCATGAGATAGGTGACGAGGCGCGGCTCGGTATATTCCGTCAGCCACTCCAAGGCGATCTCGCTCGCCGGCACGAGAATCACGAGGGCGGCGATCGCCAGCCACAAACGCTCGCGCGGTGCGAACGGACGCTCGGGGGCGACCGCGTGCTCGGCCGTGCGCACGCGGAGCAGGCTATGGCCGATCCGGAACACGCTGTCGTCGCCAAGCGCGAGAAGCGGCACCCGGGCGCGGCCTCGGGCGGGATAGAGCCCGTTGGCGCTGCCAAGGTCGAGCGCGGTCAGCCGGCCGTCATCGCCGCGGTCGATCCGCACATGGGCCGGCGCCACGTGGGGATCATCGAGCACGACGTCGTTGCTGTAGGCGCGGCCGATCATGATCGACGGCCCCTCGCAGCGGCAGCGCGACATCACACCGTGATGGCGCGACAGCACCTCGACCCAGATTACCGAGCCCATCGCACGGCTTCGATGAAGCGCTTGCCGATATCGACGGCGTTGTCATAGAGGATGCCCTGCATCGCCAGCTGCGAGATAAGGGCTTGGCGGCCGTTATCCTCGGTCACCGCGGTGAGGGCTACGTCGTAAAGGCCGGGGAAGGCGCGATAGGCCCGGGCGCACCAGACCGTGCGCAAGACCGGCCCCGACCCGGCGGCCGCCGCGTGAACGAAGCCTTCCTCGCAGCGCTGCCGCGTCTGCCAGCGGCGCGAGAAGCCGCCAAAGAATCCCGGCTGGACTTCGTGCGACAGGAACGCGGCGAACTGGAACTCGTTGAGCGAATCGCTCTTCACATAGGCGTGGGTGACGTGGATGCGGCCGGTATTGAGATCGTTGGCGATGAAGATCTGCGAATCGCTGTCGCACATCGTCGCATTGACGGTTGCGCGCGGCCGCGGCACGAGGTCCGAATTGGTGCGTCCCCAGCACGAGAACCAGGGCGCCGTGCTTTGCGGCGCGTCATATCCGCCGAGCACCATCGGCTTGAAGCCCGAGGCTTCGAACGATTTGTAAAGTCCCTCTTGCCAATCCTTGAGCTGACGCCCGACCTCGGCGGTGAAATCGGTGGGCGGCGGCTTGTCGCCCGCTTCCTCCTGGCGCGCGAGGAGCGCCGCGGCAAAGCGCGCCGGCACGAGAAAGCTCACGAGCTCGCTGCCGAGCTGGCGCGCCACATTCACGCCGACGACCGTGTCGTCATCGGTGACGGTGGGACCGCCGCTCATCCCGGGGTTCAGCGCGCCCGAGAAATGGATGCGCTCGTTATAGGACCGGTCGACCAGGCCGTTATAGGTCCCATCGAGGATGGTGAAGCCAAGATCGAGCGGATTTCCCATCGAAAAGAGCTGCTCACCCTTCTGCAGGGTGCCCTCGACGGCGCGCTTGGAAAATTTGAGATAGGGCGTGTCGTGGCGATCGATCCGCACCAGAGCAAGATCGTTCGGCATGTCGATCGCCAGCAGCTCGACATTCCCCTGCCCGCCATCCGCCATCGCGTATTCCAGGCGATAGGTGCCGGGATCGAGCGCATAGTCCGACACGACGTGGTAATTGGTGATCGCGAGCCCGTCGGCACTCACGAGAAAGCCGGAGCCGATCACAAATTGGCGATCGGCGGCATCGACGACAGTGCGGATCTGGAGCAGCTGCGGGCGGGTCGCCGCATAAATCTGCTGCGCGGTCTGGGTCTGCGCGACCGCAGGACGCGGCGCCACCCAGGCCAGGACGAGCGCTGCGAGGACCATGCCGATCTTGGCGACCGGGCGCTGAAGGAACGGGATCAGCAAATCCTTGGCTTCGGATGATGCGTCGAACGAGCTCGACCGCGGGAGCCGCAGTCTAGGAGCAACCACCGGGTCGAGCAACGCGCTTCCTCAGCGCACGGAGGCGCGCGTAACCGCTTTCAGATACACCAAGATCGGGTATAGCGCCGACATCAAAGCGAGCGCGATGCCCCAGCTTCCCTCGCGATAGCCGCGCCGCGCCACATAGGATTTCCAGGCCCGGCTGAAAATGCGGCGCAAGCTGTGGCCGAGGCCCGGCACCGTGCCCGACTCGACCGCATCCTCCGCCGCGAGATCGGTATAGCGGTCGAGCCGGCGGAGCATGTCGGACACATCGCGATAGACATAATGATCGAGCGGACGGTCGAGCCGCCGGCGCGGGCCTTGCAAATCGATCTTGGGATGAACGCGCCCGGCGCCCCACCGCTTGGCGCCGGCGTGAAAGAGCGATGCCTTTGCCGCGACGCCGTTATAGGCGCCCCACCCATGGCGGATCAGGCGCTCGCCGACATGGTTCGCCATCGTCACCAGAAAATATCCATCGTTTGCCTTGGCAGTCGCGGCGCGGATTTCGGCCGCAAGCGCCGCCGACACGCGTTCATCGCAATCGACTTCGAGGATCCAATCTCCGGTGCAGGCATCGATCCCGGCATTGCGCCGCGGCCCTTCGAGTTCCCACGCCCCTTCGACGAGCCGCGCGCCAAAGCGCCGCGCGATCTCGGCCGAGCCATCGGTCGACCGGTCGAGCACGACCACGATCTCGTCGGCGAAGGCAAGCCGCTCGAGGCAGGGGCCAAGCCGCGCCTCTTCGTTTCGCGCCACCACCAGCGCCGAGAGTCGCGGCGCGGTTCGGCCGCCCTCTTGTGCCACCGGTCTGCTGCCCCTTTCACGCCCGCAAGGATTGATCGTCCGGCCCCAAGTGCGAACCGCTTTGTGTGAACCCCTTTCCTCGCTTCGTCACCCCGGGGCTTGACCCGGGGGGTCCATGGATTGCCGGGCCAAGCCCGGCAATGACGGGAAAGGGATGATCACAGGCAAGCGGACCGACCCGAGACTTCTTCCGAATCCTTTTACGCGATGGGTCGAATTTGGCAATTCCGATACATTTTCCGACGACACCGTAGCCGGGATTGTAAGCCCGCGCGTTAATCCATAGATTCCGTTTTTGAGGGCCTCGCAGGAGCCGGGCATGGAGCTTTCGGCCGTCACGCTCGAGGACAAATACACGGCTCGTTCCGGGCGCGTGTTTCTGTCCGGCATACAAGCCCTGGTTCGGCTTCCGCTGGTGCAGCGCGACCGCGACCGAGCGGCGGGGCTTGTGACCGGCGGCTTCATCTCGGGCTATCGCGGCTCGCCGCTCGGCGGCTATGACACGGCCTTGTGGCACGCCAAGCGCCACCTCGCCGCTCACGACGTGCATTTCCAGCCGGGCCTAAACGAAGACCTCGCTGCCACGTCGGTCTGGGGAACGCAGCAGGTCAGCCTGTTTCCCGGCGCGCGCGTCGCCGGCGTGTTCTCCCTCTGGTACGGCAAAGGTCCGGGCGTCGACCGCTCGATCGACGTGCTGAAACACGGCAACAACGCCGGCAGCGCGCGCCTTGGCGGCGTGATCTGCATCGCCGGTGACGATCACGGCTGCCAGTCCTCCACCACGGCGCATCAAAGCGAGCAGGATTTCCTTGCCGCGATGCTGCCGATCCTCAATCCCGCGACGGTGCAGGAATATCTCGATTTCGGCCTTTTGGGCTTCGCGCTCTCGCGCTTTTCGGGCTGCTGGATCGGTTTCAAGGCGATCGCCGAGGCGGTCGAAAGCTCGGCCTCGATCGTGGTCGACCCGACCCGGCCCGAGATCGTCATTCCCGACTTCGAGATGCCGCCGGGCGGCCTCAATATCCGCTGGCCCGACACGCCGCTCGAGCAGGAACGGCGGCTCCACGGACCGAAGATGGCGGCGGTCGCGGCCTTCGCGCGGGCAAACCGATTCGATCGGATGGTGATCGACCCGCCGCGCGCCCGGCTCGGCATCATGGCCACCGGCAAAGCCTATCTCGATGTGCGCCAGGCGCTGCAGGAAATGGGACTTGGCGATGCCGAAGCCGCCGCGCTCGGCATCCGGCTTTACAAGGTCGGATTGACCTGGCCGCTCGAGGCCGATGGCGCGCGCCGCTTCGCCGACGGGCTCGAAGACGTGCTGGTGGTCGAAGAAAAGCGCGGCTTCATCGAGGATCAGCTCGTCCGCATCCTTTACCATTTGCCCGCCGACCGGCGGCCGAGCGTTGTCGGCAAGACCGACGAGACCGGCGCGCCGCTTCTCGACAGCGCCGGCGAACTGGGGCCGACCCAGGTGGCGCGCGCGCTGATGCGGCGCCTCGAGCGCCTGGGCGTCGAGCAGTCGCTGATGGTACAGCGGCTCGCGCGGCTCGAATCGTTCGAGCGGCTCGTTGAAGTGCCGCTCGCCAAGACCCAGCGCACGCCTTACTTCTGCTCGGGCTGTCCGCACAACAGCTCGACCGTCGTGCCGGAGGGAAGCCGCGCGCTTGCGGGCATCGGCTGCCATTTCATGGCGCAATGGATTCCGTCGCGGAACACCGCGACCTATTCGCATATGGGCGGCGAAGGCGCCGCCTGGATCGGCCAGGCGCCCTTCAGCGCCGACAAGCACATCTTCCAGAATTTGGGCGACGGCACCTATCAGCATAGCGGTCTCTTGGCGATCCGCGCCGCCGCCGCCGCGGGCGTCAACATCACCTATAAGATTCTCTACAACGACGCCGTCGCGATGACCGGCGGCCAGCCGGTCGACGGCCACCCCAGCGTCGCCGCGATCACGCGCGACGTATCGTCCGCAGGCGCCAAGAAGATCGTCGTCGTCACCGACGAGCCCGACAAATATCCGCTCGGCGCCGGCTTTGCGGCGGATGTCGAAATCCGCCACCGCGACGAGATCGACCGGGTGCAGCGCGAATTGCGCGAGATCCCCGGGCTCACGGTGCTCGTCTACGACCAGACCTGCGCCGCCGAGAAGCGCCGGCGTCGCAAGCGCGGCCTTTATCCCGATCCGCCAAAGCGCGTCTTCATCAATGACGCGGTCTGCGAAGGGTGCGGCGATTGCTCGGATCAGTCGAACTGCGTCTCGGTGAAGCCGCTCGAGACCGAGTTCGGCCGCAAGCGCACCATCGATCAATCGAGCTGCAACAAGGATTTCTCGTGCCTCAAGGGCTTTTGTCCGAGCTTCGTCACCGTGCATGGCGGGCAGCCGCGCCGGATGGAGCACAAGACGGACGCGGCGGACGAGGCTCCGTGGGCGCATTTGCCCTTACCGGCGCCGCGGACGCTCGCCGAGCCTTACGGCATCCTCGTCACCGGCATCGGCGGCACGGGCGTGATCACCGTCGGCACCCTCATCGGCATGGCCGCGCATCTCGAGGGCAAGGGCTGCACCGTGCTCGACTTCACCGGGCTTGCGCAGAAGAACGGCGCGGTGATGAGCCATATCCGTCTCGCGCCGGCGCCCGAGGATCTTCAGTCCGTGCGCATCGCGCCGGGCGGCGCCGACCTGGTGCTGGGCTGCGACATGGTGGTCGCCGCCTCGCCCCAGGCCTTGAGCCGGATCGAGCACGGCGTGACCCGCGTCATCGTGAACAGCGACCTGCAGCCGACGGCCGCCTTCGTGATGAATGGCGACGTCGATTTCGAGGCGCGCGCGATGGAGCGCGCGCTCATTGCGGCGGCCGGCCCGGGCTGCCTCGACCTGATCGACGCGACCGGGATCGCGACGGCGCTCATCGGAGATTCGATCGCGACCAACCTTTTCATGCTGGGCTATGCCTACCAGAAGGGGCTGGTGCCGCTGAGCTTTGCCGCGATCGAGCGGGCGATCGAGCTGAACGGCGTCTCGATCGAGGCCAACAAGCACACGTTCCATTGGGGCCGGCTGGCGGCGGCCGATCACGCGCGGCTTGAATCGCTCCTCAAGCCGCAGCATCCGGCCGAGGCGCCGAAGCCCCTGCCCCTGGCCGCGCTGATCGAGCGCCGCGCCGCGTTCCTCACCCGCTATCAGGACGAAGCCTATGCGCGCCGCTATCGCGACGCCGTGGCCGCGGTCGAAGCCGCCGAGAAGGCGCGCGTGCGCGGCCATGACGCGCTCGCGCTCGCCGTCGCCAACAATCTCTTCAAGCTGATGGCCTATAAGGACGAGTACGAGGTGGCGCGGCTTTATACCGACGGCACGTTCGCGGAGAAGCTCGGCCGCGCCTTCGAAGGCGACTACCGGCTCGAATTCCATCTCGCGCCGCCGATCCTCGCGTCGCGCGATCCCGATACCGGGCATCTGCAGAAGCGGTCGTTCGGGCCGTGGGTGATGCGGGTCTTTGGCATGCTCGCGCGGCTCAAGAGATTGCGGGGAACGCGCTTCGATCCGTTCGGGCGCACGCCCGAACGGCGCATGGAGCGCCGCCTGATTACGGACTATGAAGAGACGATGCGCGAGGTGAGCGCGGCTCTTAACCAAGACAATCACGCGCTCGCCGTGGAGCTCGCGCGCCTGCCCGAGCGGATCCGCGGCTATGGCCACGTCAAGGAACGCGCCGTCGCCGCCGCCAAGACCCGCGAGACGGCGCTTCTTAACGCGTTCCGCGCCCCTCAGCCGACGGCAACTGCGGCAGAATGATTGCGGGGCTTTCCGCTGACGCGCCGCACCGCTACAGTCTGCAAATAAACCTCTCGCCGGGCTTCCGTCATGCGCCAACTGAAGTTGATTTCTGCGACCGCTCTCGCCGCCGTGTTAACCTTTGTTCATCCTTCGAGCTTCGCCGCTTCGGGTGACGGCGACAGCGACAGCGACACGAACATCACCCCCGCCCTCATCAACGAGGTCTTCGACCAGGTCAAAACCAACTATGTCGATCCGGTCAGCGACCAGAAGCTGGTCGAGGGCGCGATCAAGGGAATGCTGGCCTCGCTCGATCCGCATTCGAGCTACATGGACGCCAAAGAATATAAAGAGATGATGGTCCAGACCCGGGGCGAGTTCGGCGGCCTCGGGATGCAGGTGACGATGGAGGACGGCGCGGTCAAGGTGATCTCGCCGATCGACGATACGCCCGCGTCGCATGCGGGGATCAAGCCCGGCGATCTCATCCTCGCGATCGACGGCACAGCCGTGACCGACATGACGCTGTCGGAGGCGGTGGACAAGCTGCGTGGCGCCATCGGCTCGAGCGTCAAGCTGACCATGCGGCGCCAAGGAACCGACCCGTTCGAGCTGACCTTGACCCGCGCCGAGATCAAGGTCGAGCCGGTGAAGTCGCATCTCGCCGATGGCGACATCGCCTATGTGCGGCTCACCTCCTTCACCGAGCGCACCACGAGCGCACTCGAGGACGCGATATCCACGATGCGTCAGCAAGCCGGCGGCAAGCTTGTGGGCGTGGTGCTCGATCTGCGCAACAATCCCGGCGGGCTGCTCGACCAGGCCGTTTCCGTCAGCAACGATTTCCTCGACGGCGGCGCGATCGTATCGATCAAGGGCCGCCAGCCCCAGGACAACCGCACCTTCTCGGCGCAGCCCAATCACGACATCGTGCGCGGGCTGCCGATGGTCGTGCTGATCAATGGCGGATCGGCCTCGGCCTCCGAGATCGTGGCGGGCGCCCTCCATGACGACCACCGCGCGGTGCTGATGGGGACGCGGTCCTTCGGCAAGGGCTCGGTTCAGACCGTGCTGCCGATCAAGGAAAGCGCCGGCGCCATCCGCCTCACCACGGCGCTCTATTTCACGCCCTCCGGCCGCTCCATCCAGGCCAAAGGCATCGAGCCCGACATGGAGGTCGACGCCGCAAAGATCGAGAAGGTCGACACCGGCAAGACGCTCCACGAGGCGGACCTCAAGGGCGCCCTCAAGAACGAGCAGGCGACGCCGTCGAAGCCCGCGTCGGACGACAAGGCCACCCCCGAAGAGCCGGCCGACAAGGCCGCGCCATCGGCGGCAGCGGCGCCGGCCGCGGCTTCGCCCGCCGCGACATCCAATCTTCCGCCAGGCGCCACGCCCTTGCCGCTTTCCAGCGGGCTCGATGTGGACGCGATGGGGACCGATTCCGACTATCAGTTCGTAAGGGCCGTCGATTTGCTGCGCGGCATCTCTCTCTTCAAGACCCTCGCCGCGCAATAGCGGCCGCGCCTTAAAGCTGCTGGATCACCGAGCGGGCGGCGTTGGTGATGGTCACGTCGCTCGCCGACGCGCTGATCGCTTCGGCATACCACTGATCGACCGCCTGGGACAAAAGCAGGCTTCCGCGCTTCCTGAGATCGGCGCCGACGATCGCCTCGAGCGAGCGGAGCCGGGCGAACAGCTTGCGGGTCGCGGCCTTGCGGCGCTCTTCGGCCTGCTGAGCACTGGCAAGGCGCGCGGCCGAATCCGATTGCCCCCCGGCCTTGGCGACGACTGCCGGCTTCGCCGGCGCGGCCGCCGGCTTGGCAGACCCTGCGGGTGCGGTGGGGACCGGGGCCGGCTTCGCGGCCACGGCGGGGCTTGCTGATTTCGGAAGCTGCACGATCTGGGCGGACATCGCCGGCTTCACCGGCGCGGGCTTTGCGGCGGCGGACTTTGCCGGCGCTGCCGGCTTCCGGACCGGTGCCAGCTTGCGTGTTGCGGCGATGGCCTTGGCGGCGGAAGACGATTTGGTCCGCGCGGGCTTCGAGCCCGACTTTTTGGGTGTCGCCCGGTCGCGAGATTTCATTGGCTTCCTCCGGTTGGGGCGCTCCGCCCGGCGGCGAAAATGGAACCGACCCCTGTTTTCGGCAAGCGAAAATCGCGCAGCCGGCGGGAATCGCCTGCTTTTTTCCTATCCGCGGAAATGCGCCAGCCGTTCACGAGCCCAATGTTACACATAAAGAACAAAACACAATAGAATGAATTTGCACGATATATTCTTGCTTGTCTTGCGCGGTGCGGGGCGCGCGTGCAAGGATGCGCGGAAACCGATCCGCGGGAGGAAGCGAATGCCGACCACCAAAGTCACGGACATCGCCTGGGGCCGGCTTCGCTCGCCCGATCTCGACGTCGCCGAGCAATTCCTGACCGATTTCGGCATGGTCCGTGCCGCCCGGACGAGCCGCACCCTCTATATGCGGGGTACTGATCCCCAGCATCACCTCCATATAACGGAATTGGGCGACCCGAAGTTCATCGGATTCGCCTTTCACGCCGCGAGCGCCGAAGACCTCGCGGCGGTCGCCAAGCTTCCGGGCGCCTCGGGAATCGAGCATCTGGACGAGCCCGGGGGCGGTCAACGAGTCCGCCTTTCCGACCCCGATGGCTGGCAGGTCGAAGTGATCTGGGGCCTCGAGCCGGCCGCGGCGCTGCCGCTCCGCGAGACTCCGCTGAACCTCGGCAATGACCGGACCGCCCGGGCGGGTACCCTGATCCGGCCCAAGCGCGGGCCGTCCCAGGTCATGCGGATGGGGCACGGCGTGATCGTGTCCAAGGATATCCACAAGTCGCTCGCGTGGTATCGGGACACGCTTGGCCTTCTCAAATCAGACGAGGTCTATCGTGGCGACCCATCCCATTTGGTGGGGTCCTTCAACCGCTGCGACCGCGGCGAAGAATTCGTCGACCATCATGTCTTCTTCTGCATCGGCGGCGACACGGCAGGCCTCAACCACTTCTCCTTCGAGGTGCGCGACGTCGATGACGTGATGCTCGGCCACGAGCATCTGCAGTCCAAAGGGTACGAGCATATGTGGGGGATCGGCCGCCATCATCTCGGCAGCCAGATCTTCGACTATTGGTGCGATCCCTGGCGGCGCGTCCACGAGCACTGGACCGATTCGGACCGCATCAACATCCACCACGAACCGACCCTGGTGCCGGCCGGCATCGGCACGCGCGGTCCGTGGGGTCAGCCGGCACCGGAGAAATTCCAGGGCCACGCCACGCCCTGATCCCGGTTTTCAGGCCGCGACCTTCCAGGACGCATAGCCGCAGCCGACATAGACCTCGGGCACGGGCTCATAGGCGATGAGCTCGAAGCCACGGCTGCCGGCCGCGGCATGCGCGATCACCCAGTTGCGCACCTCGTGCGCGCCGTTGCCGGTCACGGGCAAAGCGCGCTCGAGATAATCCGTCAGCGCCCGGTCGTCGCCCGCGGTGAAGAGGCGCAGGCATTCGTGATCGAACGGCTCGTCGATCGCGCCCATCGTGGGCTCGCCGATCGAATGGCTGAGCCCGCCGCTTGCCAGAACCGCGATGCGCAACGGCTCGGGATAGGTCTCGATCGACCGGCGCAACAGCCGGCCCCAGGCAAGACAGCGCCGGATGCTCATCATCGGCGGCTCGAGGTCGTTCACCGTGATCGGCACGATCGCGGGAATGCGCGGAAGCTCCATGCGCAGTAGCGGGATGCAGAACCCGTGATCGAGCCTCAGATGGTGCGAGAAGGACGGCTCGAAATCCTCGGCAAGCGCGGTCGTCAGAAGATGCATCGCAAAGCCCGGATGGCCCGGGATCTGCTTCAGCGGGAAGTCCTTGAGGAACGGCTCCG
>Ga0335073_10009404_pt1 | contig 13725 bp, 12 predicted proteins | sample Lox_Sample_22_FD_207093 | JGI IMG/M metagenome (GOLD analysis project Ga0335073, IMG submission 207093) | Soil microbial communities from Loxahatchee National Wildlife Refuge, Florida, United States - Lox_Sample_2.2 | ecosystem: Environmental > Terrestrial > Soil > Wetlands | place: USA... | reverse complement strand
CGCGTCGGGCGGGATCGACTCGACGGCCGCAGCCGTCCTCGTCGAGAAGGCGCTCGGTGAGCGGGCCCGCGCGATCTTCGTGGACACGGGCCTCCTGCGGGCCGGCGAGGTCGAGCGGGTCGGGGAGTTCTTCCGGGCGAGCGGGCTGCGCTACGAGGTCGTTCCGGCGGCGGAGCAGTTCTTCCGCGCGCTCGACGGCGTGACCGAGCCGGAAGAGAAGCGACGGCGCATCGGGGCGGCGTTCATCCGATTGTTCGAGGTCGAGGCGGCCCGCTTCGAGACGGACCGGCTGGTCCAGGGGACGATCGCTCCGGACTGGATCGAGAGCGGCGGCTCGATCCGGGACACGATCAAGACCCATCACAACGTCGGAGGCGTGCCGACCGACTCGAAGCTGGTGCTCGTCGAGCCGTTGCGCGACCTGTACAAGGACGAGGTACGAACGCTGGCCCACCACCTGGGGATCCCGAACGCGGACCGACAGCCGTTCCCGGGCCCGGGCCTCGCGGTCCGGGTGAACGGGCTCGTGACGCCGGAACGCGTGCGGCGGGCTCGGGTCGCGAACGCGGTGGTCGAGGAGGAGGTCGAGCGGGCGGTCGCCGCGGGCCGACTGGCCCGCCCCTGGCAGTTCTTCGCCGTCCTGCTCCCCGCGCGCACGGTCGGGGTCACGGGCGACAACCGGGTGTACGGCGAAGCCGTGAGCGTTCGGATCGTCGAGTCGATCGATGCGATGACGGCGACCGCGATGGACGTTCCGCGTCCGATCCTCAAGGCGATCGCCGAACGGATCACCCGGGAGCTGTCGGGCGAGGTCGTCCGCGTCCTCTACGACATCACCGACAAACCGCCCGCGACCATCGAATGGGAATGAGGCCGCGCCCCGGACGCTCGAAGATTCTATCTATCCGGGTCGCTCCCTTTCGACATCGATGACGCCTCCCGCCGCGGCCGCACCGCCCCCTCGGACCCTGCGCATCCCCGAGGACGTGGCCCGGGCCCTGGAAGAGCGGATGAAGGGCTCGTCGTTCGAATCGCTCGACGCGTTCGTCGCGTTCGTGCTCGCTCGTCTCGCCGAGCACACGAGCGAGATGGCGTTCAGCGAGGAGGACGAACGGCTGCTCAAGGAACGTCTCCGTTCGCTCGGGTACATCGACTAGCGTCGCCCCCGGCGAGCTTCTAAGTAGCCCCGGCCATCCCCGGAGGTACTCCCTATGCTCCCCGGGCACTGGACCGTCATGGCCGTTCTCGTGCTGGGAGCGGTCCTCGCGTTCAGCTCCACCGCCGCGCCCGCATCGGGGGCGTCCGTCGCCCCATCGCCGGCCCCGTCCGTGCACCCGGAGGCGACCCCGTACTGGACGGACCTGAACCTCTCCCCCGCCCACCAGCCGAAATCTCAGATCGACGGGAACTTCGTGTGGGATTCCACCGACGGCTACGGGCTCCTGTTCGGCGGCGAGAACGAGAGTTCCAGTACCTTCCACTACTACAACTTCACCTGGACGTTCCTGCACGGCGCCTGGACCAACGTCACGCCGACCGTTGCCCCCTCGGAGCGCGTGGGAGCGAGCATGTCGGACGATCCGCTCGACGGCGAGGTGATCCTGTTCGGCGGGGAGTCGTTCTTCTCGACACCGTCGCCTCACTCGGTTCGGCTCAACGACACCTGGGCGTGGAAAGCCGGCACCTGGACGAACATCACGCCCATCCACTCCCCTCCCGCGAGCTTCTGGTCCTCGATGACGTACGACGCCGCGACCGACTCGGTCATTCTGTTCGGCGGCAACAACCAGACCTCCGACTACGGGAACGACACGTGGTCCTTCTCGGGCGGCGTATGGACCCAGCTGTTCCCGCACACGCTCCCCCCGGGGCGCGACGGCCAGCAGATGGTGTACGACGCCGCGTCCTCCGAGGTCGTCATGTTCGGAGGGAACGGGGCGGTCGAGACCCTCAACGACACGTGGACGTTCGCGGACGATACCTGGTCTCCGATCGCCGCGGGGAACCACCCGGACGCGCGGACCGCGACGGGCCTCGCCTACGACACCGCGACCGGCCAGGTCGAACTGTACGGAGGCACGCCGGCCCCGTTCGACTACTACGCCACGTGGTTCTTCTCGGACGGCGCGTGGACCGAGACGAACCTCACCAATCCCCCGCCCAATCCGACGAACCCCTGGGAGCAGATGACGTTCGACCCCACGGACAACTACACGGTCCTGTTCTACTCGCCCGACGCCGCTCCACCGGCCGCGACCTGGACGCTCACGGTGCCGCCGGGCGCGCCCCCGCCGCCGCCTCCGCCGGGCCGGCTCTACGTGCTGCTGGACGCGGCACCGTCCGCGATCAATCTCACGCACTCGACGACCTTTACGACGGTGGTCGTCCCGTCGAACGCATCGGACCGGTTCGTGTACTCGACCGTGCCGCAGGGTTGCACCGGCCAGAACTCCTCGACGTTCTCGTGCACCCCGACCGAGGTCGGGCATTTCGTCGTCGGCGTCAACGTCACCGCGCCGAACGGGAGCCACGGGGAGGCGGTGACCACGCTCGACGTCACGCAGAACACCACGGTGCCCCCGCCAGGGAGCTCGCCGAACAACACGAACCTCGGCTCGCTCTGGTGGATCGTCGTCGTGGTGGTGGTGGTCCTCGCGACAGTGCTGTTCTTCGCCGCGTTGCGACGGCGCCGAAAGGCGCCCCCGCCCCCTCCGTCCTTTTCGCCGCCGCCCCCGCCGTCCCCGCCCCCCGCGACCCCTCCGACGTGAGCGGGGGGGCGCGGCGCCAACGATTAACGCGCCCGCTCCTCGGGCGGACCGTGCTCGCCTGCCCGTTCTGCGGCGCTCCCGAGACCGAGCGCCTCGACCTCGAGGGGAGACGCTTCCTGGTCTTTCGCTGCATGTTCACGCCGGAGGTCGACCCGGCGCTCTCCGACGACGAGATCACGGGCATCCTGACCGGGGAGTTCGGTCCCCAGGGTTCGAGCTACTTCCGAGGGACGTGCGACCGGCTCCACGTCTACGTGACCAAGGGCGAGGGAGCGAAGATCCTCACCGCCCCGGGGGAGCGTCGGCCGGCGGATGGTTCGGGAGCGACTTCTCCGGCGGATGCGTGCTGAACCGCATCGAGAGGAAGATCCCGATCCAGCACAGCTCGGCCAGGGCCGCGCTGTAGAACGACACTCCGATCGAGATCGCGAAGACGACCGACACGAGCAGGCCGCGCTTCGTGTAGTAGTCGGTGACCGCTTCCGGGATCCCCTTCTTGAGGAGACCCCGGCGGTGCGCGTACTCCCAGAGGAGGGCGTTCGTGAGTCCGAGCGTGACCTGGATCCCCGCGAACAGTACGATCGCGGCCTGGTAGCCCGAATAGGCGTTGTAGACGCCCATCACGAACGGCATCAGCGAGACCTGGATCAGGATCATCATGTTGATCCAAACGAGCGGGGAGTCGTACCGCGCGATGTACTGGAACGTCCGGTTGTGGACGATCCACCAGACGCCGATCATCACGAACGCGAAGACGAAGCCGACGATCGACCCCCAGTCCCGGAGCAGCGCGAGCGACAGCTGGTGCGACGTGGTGATCGGGACGGGAGGGCTCCCGATCGTCGTCGGGACGATGAGCGAGATCACGAGCAGAGTCATCGCGAACGCGAACACCCCGTCGCTGAGCGCGAGGATCCGACCGAAGTCCTGGCCGGCGAGCCGGTAGCCGTGCTGGCGGCGCCACTCCTCCTCCTCGCTGAAGGAGGGGTCCTCGTCGCCGGCCATGCGCGGGGGTAGTCCTCCCGATTCTTCAACCCGACGGGGCGGGCGGTCGGGCTACGCCGGCACCTGGACGCCGATCCGTGCGAGGGCCGGTTCGGTCGGCACGAGATGCCGGGGGAGGCCGAGCTCCTCGGGCGTCGCGCCGAGCGCGAGGCCGACGACCTGCGGAAGATGGAAGATCGGCATGTCGAGGGCGTGCCCGACCGCGGCCTCCGCCTTGTTCTGATAGGCGTCGAGCGAGATGTGACAGAGCGGGCACGGCGTCGCCATCGCGTCGGCGCCGTGCGCCTTGGCGTCCGCGATCTGGTGCCCGCCGATCCGGCTCGCCGCGGCCGGGTTGACGAATTGGATGGGGAATCCGCAGCACATGACGCGCCCGCGGTAGAGGATCGGCGTCGCGCCGAGCGCGGTCAGGAGGTCCTCGAACGAGTGCGGCTCCTCGGCGCTCTCGGATTTCAGTTCGTCGGCGGGTCGCAGGAGGTGGCAACCGTAGAACGCGCCGACCTTGAGACCGGTGAGCGGCCGGCGGACCTTCGCGCGGATCGCCTCCACGCCGATGTCCTTCGTCATCACCTCGAGCAGGTGCTTCACCTTCGTCGTGCCCCGGTAATCGATGCCGAGCGGCTTCAGGGCGCCCTCCACGCGGGTGCGGACCTTCGGGTCCGTGAGGCGGAGGTTCGCGAGCGACAGCATCCCCTGGCACGTCGAGCAGATCGTCAGGAGGTCGAGCCCGGCCCGTTCCGCGATCGCGAGGTTGCGCGCGTTGAGGGCGACGTTCAGCACTTCGTTCGCTTCGTCCATGAACCCGGAGCCGCAGCAGGAAAAGCTCGGGAATTCGACGAGCTCGATCTGGAGCGCGCGGGCGACCCAGCGGGTCGCCATGTCGAGCTCTTTCCCCGACTCTTGTGCGACGCACCCCGGATAGTACGCGAGCTTCACGGCGGCGCCTCCTTCGTGTCGAGGGCGTCGTAGATCTTTCGGACCTCGTCGAGCCCTTCGATCGGGTGAGGCTTCTTCAGGATCTCGGGTTTCTTGCGGTAGATCCGAACGCCCTGACCGAGCTGCCCGATCATTCCCGCCACACCGGAGGTCTGTCGGACCAGGGCCGCCTCGCTGAGCACGCCGCGGTCCCGGATGTTGTTCTTGAACCCGACGGCGTGCTTGGAACCGCGCTCGGTCGCCCCTTGGACCGCGATCGCCATCTCCTTCAGGTCGCGGATCCGCTCGGACGGGCGCACGTCCTTCGGGCATGCTTCGGTGCAGAGGTGGCACCGCAGGCAGGTCCAGAGTCCGCCGGGTTGGATGCGGAGGAGACGATCCTGGTGCGCCGTGTCGCGCGGGTCGACCACGAAGCGGTACAGCTTCGCGAGCGCCATCGGCCCCGGGAACCCCGGGTCGGCGGAGACCGCCGGACACGCGGAGTAGCAGGCGGCGCACGCGATGCACCGCGGCGTTTCCTTGAACCGCTCGACCTCCTCGGTCGTCATCGAAGTCTCCCGGCCTTCGGGCATCGGCTTCGCCGGGTCGAGGATCAGGTGGGGCTGGATCAGGTCGTACTGGCGCCAGAACGGCTCCTGGTCGACGACCAGGTCGCGCAGCACCGGTTGGTTCCGCATCGGCTCGACGACGATGCGTCCGTTCTCCGCGATCTCCGGGCCGATCTGCGTCTCGCAGGCGAGACGGCTCTTCGAGTTCACGCGCATCGCGCAGGAGCCGCAGATCGCGCTCCGGCACGAGTAGCGCAGGGTGAGCGTCGGGTCCTGCTCCGCGCGGATCTGGAGGAGCGCCGAGAGGAGGGGGGTGTGCGGGGCCAGGTTCAACGTGTAGGTTTGGAAGCGGGGCTTCGCGTCCTTCGCCGGGTCGAAGCGGTACACGTCGAACTGCGCGGAAACGACATCGCCCGGCATCAGTACACCCGCTCCTTCGGGTCCCACCGGGTGTAGCTCACCGGGCTATACGAGAGAACGGGGCCCTGCGGACCCTTCAGGGCCAGGGTGTGGCGCATCCAGTGCGCGTCGTCCCGCTTCGGGTAGTCGGTCCGGAAGTGGGCACCGCGACTCTCGGTGCGCGCATACGCTCCGACCACGACGGTCTCGGCGAGGGTCAGCATGTGGCCGATCTCGAGCGCGTCGGTCAGGTTCACGTTGTACACCTTCGATTGATCGACGACCTGGATGTTGGGGAATCGGGCCTTGATCGCTCGGATCCGGTTCAGCCCCTCGAGGAGGTCGGCCTCGTTGCGGTAGATGCCGACGTACTTCTCCATCGTCTGCTGCATCTCCTTGCGGAGCGTCGCCGGGTCCTCCCCGTCCTTCCGGCTCGACCACGCGCGCAGCGGTGCGACGGCGGCGTCGAGGTCCGCGGCGTGCATCTCGGGCCGCGGGGCCGTCGCGGCGTACTCCGCCGCGGCGTTCCCCGCGACCTTCCCGTACACCAGCGTCTCCAGCAGCGAGTTCGCGCCGAGACGGTTCGCCCCGTGGATCGAGACGCAGGCGCATTCGCCGGCGGCGAACAGACCGGCGATGTTCGTCTCGGTCTTGCCGTTCGTGCTGATGCCGCCCATCATGTAGTGCTGGCCCGGATACACCGGGATAGGTTCGGTGACCGGGTCGATGCCGGCGAAGCTGCGGGAGAAGTCGACGATCTCCTGGAGCCGGCTCTCGACCTTCTCCCGGCCGAGATGCATCAGCTCGAGGTGGACGTACCCGCCCCACGGCCCGGAGAACCCGCGTCCCTCATCGACCTCGGTGACGATCGCCCGCGAGACCACGTCGCGCGACGCGAGTTCGAGCACGTGCGGCGCGTAGCGGCTCATGAACCGCTCGCCCTTCGCGTTCCGAAGGATCCCGCCCTCCCCGCGCGCTCCCTCGGTGATCAGGATGCCGGACTCGAGTAGAGCGGTCGGATGGAACTGAACGAACTCCATGTCCTTCAGATACGCACCGGCTTCGTAGGCCACGGCGACGCCATCGCCGGTGCAGCTGTGCGCGTTCGTCGTCCGCCCGTACAAGCGACCGAACGGGCCGGTCGCGAGCACGACGCTCTTCGCCGCGATCTCCTCGAACTCCCCGGTCTTCCGGTCGAACGCGATGATCCCGTGGACGCGTCCGTCGCGGACGATCAGACGGGTCAGGTCCCACTCCTCGTAGAGCGTGAACCGCTCGGTCCCGAGCCGCTCCCAGAGCGCCTGCAGGAGCGCAAGACCGGTGCGGTCGGCCGCGTGGATCGTCCGGGGGAAGCCCGCCCCTCCGAAGGCGCGCCGCGCGAGCGTGCCATCGGGCGAGCGGCTGAAGATCGTCCCGAAATGTTCCATCTCGATGACCGTCGGGCCGGCCTCGCGACAGAAGTACTCGATGGCGTCCTGGTCGCCGAGATAGTCGGACCCCTTCACCGTGTCGTAGATGTGCGTGTCGACGGAGTCTTCGGGACCGAGCGCGGCGTTGATGCCCCCTTGCGCCGCGCCCGAGTGCGACCGCAGCGGGTGCAGCTTCGAGACGACGGCGACGTCGCGTCCGGCGAGGACCGCGGCGAGCGCGGCCCGCTGGCCGGAAAGTCCGGCCCCCACGACAACGACCTCGTGCCGTTGCATGACGGAGGAGGCCCAAGCGCGGGGGGACTTAACAAGTTCCGAACTCGGCCGCGCCGCCGTCGTCCGGACCCGCGGGGGGAACCGCGTTCACCACCTCCCCGGAGGTTCCTCGGTAGCGCGGGCGTAATCGCCCCATGAGCCGTTATATAGCGAGCCCGGGTCCGCTCACCGCCTCCGAGAGCTCGGAGTTTCGACCATGATGCAACACGCAGTGAGCCCGGCGGACGAGGAACGCCTGCTCAAGGGGACGACGACGATCGGTATCGTCTGCAAGGACGGGGTGGTGCTCGCCACCGAGCGCCGGGCGACCGCCGGCACGATGATCGCCAACAAGCAGACCGTCAAGCTGTTCAAGGTCGACCAGAACATCGGGATCACGATCGCCGGCATGGTCGGCGACGCCCAGGTGCTCGCGCGGTACCTGAAGGCGGAGGTCTCCCTCTACCGCCTCCGGCGCAACGGACCCGTGAGCGCGGAAGGGGCCGCGACCCTCCTCGCGAACATTCTGTCGGGCAGCCGATACTACCCCTACTACGCCTGGCTGATCCTGGGCGGTGTGGACGCGAAGGGCGGCCACGTGTTCTCGGTGGACCCGGCGGGCGGTTGCATCGAGGACCGGTACTGCTCGGTCGGGTCCGGCTCGACGTTCGCCTACGGCGTGCTGGAGGAGGGATACTCCCGCGACATGTCCACGTCGGACGGTGTCGACCTCGCGCTGCGGGGCCTCACGGTCGCCATGCGCCGGGACAGCGCCAGCGGCGACGGCTACCTCTGCCACGTCATTTCCGCGAAGGAATACCGCGAGCTGTCGGACGACGAAATTAATAAGCGCCTGAAAGCCCTCAAGATACCGTTGCCTCCGGTCCTTCCCTAAGTCCGGGCCCTGGCCGGAACGCGGCCAACCCCTTCCGAACGAACCTCTTCATCGAGTCAATGAGTTTCGACTCTCTCATACAGCAAGCGCGGGAAGCCCTGCGCGAGGTACTACCCGAGACCATCGAGGTCACCGACATCGAGCTGGAAGGCCCGCAGATCGTCCTGTATACCAAGCAGCTCGATTCGTTCCTCTCCGGGGGCGACCTCCTGCGCCAGGTGGCGCAACGCCTCCACCGGCGCGTCGTCGTCCGAAGTGACCCCGAGACGCTCATCGACCCCAAGGAGGCGGAGAAGAACATCCGGGAGCTGATCCCGCCCGAGGCGGAGATCAACCAACTGTTCTTCGAACCCGAGACCGGCGAGGTGACGATCGAGGCGGCGAACCCCGGCGCCGCGATCGGCCGCGGCGGCTCGGTGCTGAACGACCTGAAGCGAAAGATCGGGTGGGTGCCGACGGTCGTCCGGACCCCGCCGATCCCCTCGAAGACCGTCGAGGAGGTCCGCATCCATCTCCGCAACTCGTTCGACGACCGACGCTCGTTCCTGAAGAAGGTCGGCATCCGCATCGCCCGCGACCCCCTCCCCGAGAAACTGTGGGCGCGCAACACCGCGCTCGGCGGCTACCGCGAGGTCGGGCGCAGCGCCCACCTCCTGACAACCCAGAATTCGAAAGTGCTGATCGACTGCGGCATCGACCCGGGCTCGGACCGGACGCCGTTCTTCAACGCCCCCGAGCTGCTCCCCCTCGACTCGCTCGATGCGGTCGTGGTCACCCACGCGCACCTCGACCATTGCGGCCTCGTGCCGGTGCTGCTGAAGTACGGGTACAAGGGGCCGATCTACTGCACGGCGCCGACCCGGGACCTGATGACGCTCATGCTGCTCGACGCGATCAAGGTCGTCAACCAGGAGGCCCGCCGCGGGCTGTACGACTCGGCCCAGGTCCGCGAGCTGGTGTGGCGGACGATCCCCCTCCGGTGGGGCGAGACGACCGATATCGCACCGGATATCCGCCTCACGATGCACAACGCCGGGCACATCCTCGGCTCCTCGATCTGCCACTTCCATCTCGGCGACGGCGACCACAACCTCGCCTACTCCGGGGATATCAAGTTCGAACGGAGCTGGCTGTTCAACCCGGCGACCAACCGGTTCCCCCGGCTCGAGACGCTCGTGCTCGAGTCGACGTACGGGGGCTTCCGCGACATCCAGCCGAGCCGCCAGCAGGCGACCGAGCAGTTCAGCTCGCTCGCCACGAAAGTGCTCTCCCGGAACGGCCACCTGGTCGTGCCGGTGTTCGCGGTCGGCCGTTCCCAGGAGGTCATGCTGGTGCTCGAGGAGCGGATGCGCGAGGGCAAGATCCCCCGCGTGCCCGTTTATCTCGATGGGATGATCTTCGAAGCGACGGCGATCCACACCGCCTATCCCGAGTTCCTCAACAGCCAGCTCCGAACGCAGATCTTCCAGCAGGGGGACAACCCGTTCCTCTCGGACGTCTTCCGACGGGTCGACTCCGGCCAGATGCGCATGGGGATCATCGACTCGAAGGAACCGTGCATCGTCCTCGCCACGTCGGGGATGATGAGCGGGGGACCCGTCATGGAATACTTCCGGGGATGGGCCCCCGAGGAGCGGAACGGCCTCCTGTTCGTCGGCTACCAGGCGGAGGGGACGTTCGGAAAGCGCCTCCAGCGGGGCCTCTCGGAGGCGTCGTTCCTGGACGGCACCCGTCAGGCGTCCGTCCCGGTCCGGCTCGAGATCGCCACGATCGAAGGGTTCTCGGGGCACTCCGACCGGGTCCAGCTGATGAACTTCGTCGCGTCGCTCGACCCCCGGCCCCGCACGATCATCCTGAACCACGGGGAGGAGTCGAAGACGATCGACCTCGCTTCGAGCCTCCATAAGCGGTTCAACCTTGAGTCGCGCGCGCCGTACAATCTCGAAGCGATCCGCGTCCTGTGAGCCGAAACGGCCGGCCCGGGGGAGCTCGGTCCGGTATCCATCTGGTGGTTCGTGGGACTAAATCCTTTATACGCGCTCGGCCCGGGAGCTATTAGCTCAGAGTCTCTCTGGGTGGAGCGGTGCACACGGTGGCGGCCCCGACGCGACGTTTCCTGATCCTGGGACTGGACGGGGGGACCTTTGACCTCCTCGACCCGCTCATGGCCGCCGGCGAACTCCCGTTCCTGAAGTCCCTCGTCTCCAAGGGGGTTCGCGCCCCGTTGACGTCGGTGTATCCGGCGAAGACGATCCCCGCCTGGTACTCCATGGCCACGGGAAAGGACCCGGGCGAGCTCGGGATCTACGGCTTCACCGAGCCGACCGGGGCGCCCGGCCAATCCCAGCTCGTCCAGACGTTCCGCCCGGCGGAGGCGATGTGGGACCGCCTCTCCCGTCAAGGGGTCAAGGTCGGCATCGTCAATTTCCCCCTTCGCGCGGGGTACCCGCTCCACGGCTTCGTGATCCCGGGAATGTTCTCGCAGCAGCCGATCACCTATCCGGCCTCGCTCCGGGACGAGGTCGAGAGCGACCTCGGCGCCCCGTACCCGGCCGAGCTCCCGGTCCACACCGAGTCCGACCGAGCGAACTGGATCGCCCTCGCGACGCGGACCGTGGTCCAGCGGGGCCGCTCCGCCGCCGCGCTCGCGACGAAACACCGGCCCGACTTCCTCTTCACGCTCTTTCGCGAGACCGACCGCGTCGAGCACCAGTACTGGGCGGAACTGTCGCGCCCCGTCGCGGAGATCCCGAAGGACCTCCTCGAGTTCTGGCGCGCGGTCGACGCGGCGTGCCGCGAGGTCGACACGGCCTTCCGGGCCACGGGGGGACCGGCCGTCACGCTCGTCATCAGCGACCACGGCCACGGCGCGGTGCGCTCCGACTTCCTCACGAACCGCTGGCTCGCAGAGCAGGGGCTGCTCGTCTTCCGCCAGGGGCAGGACATCAGCGGCCGCAACCTGATCGCCCGGATGATCCTCTGGTCGCAGCGTCGCGCGCTCGGCCGCGCGGTCGCCAAGCAGGTGGCCGGAGCGCTCCGCAAGAGCGCCCACGCGGAGGGACTCGCGCACCTGGTGAGCGGCGCCGGTTCGTTCGAGGAGATGGCGGAGCGGATCGACTGGAAGCGCACCGTCGCGTTCTCCTATCCGGTGCCCGAAGGGATCTACCTCAACCCGTACAACGCCGACCTCACGCCCGAGCGGCGGGCGGCGGTCGTCGCCGACATCCGCCACCGCCTCGAGGCGTACTCCGAGGCCCACATCGAGGTGTTCGACCCGAACCAGATCTACCAGCGGAACAACCTGCTCCGCTCGCCGGCGCTCCTCATCCGGGTCGATAACATGCGCACGGAGCTTCGGATGGACTTCAGCTACCCGCAGGCGCTCATCCGGGAGCGGCCCGAGTTCTTCTACGGGTGCGGCAACCACCGGATGAACGGCATCATGATCGGCGCCGGGGACGGAGTGCGTCCCGGGACCGACGAGGGGCCGCTGAGCCTGCTCGACGTGGCGCCCACCGTCCTCGAGGGGATGGGTGTCAGCGCACCGCCCGGTCTCGCCGGCCGGTCGTTCGGTCGGCGCCTCGGCCTCGCCTCGTAGCGCCCTGTAGAACCCAACCCTTTTTGGGGGGGGGCCCTAGGCCGCCGGGAATGTCGTCCCGGACGGTCGACGTGGTCGCGGCCGGGCCGCCCGCGTCCGACCCGTACGACCCGGCACAGCCCGCCTGGGGCCTCGCGGCCGCGCTGGCCGCCTCCGGTGACTCGGTCGTCGTCCTGCATCCGAAAGGCCCCCCCGGTACCGCACCTCCCGCCGGCGTGACGGCGGTACCGGTCGAGGTTCCGCTGCGGCATCCGGGCGCCCCGGCCGAGGGCGCGGACTACGCGGCCGCGGCCTCCAAACGGGTGCGCAGGGAGGCCGACCTGGTGCTGCGCGACCCCGCCGGGCTCGGGAGGCTCGGCCTGCACCGCGCGCGCGGACGGGGACCGCTGCTCGCCGCGTTCGTCCGCGGGATCGAGATGGACGCGTTCGAGCGCGAACGGAGCGGGCACTCCCCCGCCGGGTTCCGGGACCGTCTCGATACGTGGATCGACCGACGTTCGGTGCGGCGGCTCGAGGAAGCGGCGCTGAAGGAAGCCGACCGATTGTTCTACGACGCCGCCGGGCTTCCGTCCGACCTGTTGACGAAGTACGGGATCCCCGAGCGTAGGTTCCACGCGGCGCTCCCTCCGGTCGCGCCGATCCCGATGCCGATGACCCGGGACGAGGCGCGCGCGAGCTTCCGCATCCCGGCGGATGTGCCGGTCGTGGTCGCCCCCGCGCCGTTCGAACAGCCGGAGCCGTCGGGTTCCGACCGGGCCCGCGAGGCGTACCGACGCGTCCGCTCCTTCTTTCCCGGCGCCCGGTTGATCGTCCTCGGCACGACGGCACCGACCGAACCCGGCGTCGCGGTCGCTCCGGAGCGCGACGCGGGCACGTTCGCCCGGGGGCTCGCGGCGGCGGACATCGCGGTGTTCGACCGGCGCGTCCCCGGCTTCGATCCGGGCGTCATTCTCGCGCTCCGAGCCGGCAAGTGCGTCGTGGTGGGTCCGAACGTCCGCTTGCCGGTCGACCCGGCGAAGTCCCTGCGGACGGTGGGGTCGGACGACCCGGGCGAGTTCGCCTCGGTCCTCGCGGAGGTTCTCGCCGACCCGGCGATGCGTCGGGCGCTGATCGAGGAAGGGACCCGGTACGCCGGTGCGTTCGACCCGGTCCGGGTCGCCGAGGTCGTTCGAAGCGCGACCGAGCGGATCGCGGCCTAGCCGGGATCCTCGTCCAACCGCCACTCGCGGAATCCGCGGCCGCCGGACGCGCGCCACACCTGCCCCACGACCCCGTCCCACGCCGCCGACTCGGGTATCTCACCGTCTTCGAGCGCGTCGAGCACTTTCGCGAACCGCGCCCGAAGCTCCGCGAACGGGTCGTCGGCGCCGTCGGGGATCCACGGGCGGGCCGCCCGCACCTCCCGCACCGTGTCGCCGACAACGTACCACACGCCGACCGGCGCGGCGCGGGTTCCGAGCGTGCGGCGGCCGAGGTTCCGCGCCGAGCGCTCGGACGCGAGGACGACCGCCCCCCAGGTGCCCCACGCCCGCCGCCGGAGCGCCTGGGTGAGCACCGCCCGAGAGCCGGCGACCTTCGCTTCGACCAGTCCGACCTCCCGACCCCGGCGGGCGACCAGGTCGAAGTAGTCCCGCCCGTCGGGGTTCACCCAGACGCGGTACCCCTGCGCTTCGAGGTACCGGCGGGCCGCCTCCACCACGTCGCTCTCCCGCGGCCGCGTCGCGGGGCTCACGCGCCCGCTCGCAGGAACCACCGGTCGAGCCGGGAGCGGGAGAATCGGAGCAGGATCGGGCGACCGTGCGGGCAGGAGTACGACGACTCGGGCAATGCATACAGCTCCGCGAGCACGCGACGCATCTCCTCGGGCTCGACGGTGTCGCCGGCCCGGATCGCC
>Ga0335073_10009403_pt1 | contig 13725 bp, 11 predicted proteins | sample Lox_Sample_22_FD_207093 | JGI IMG/M metagenome (GOLD analysis project Ga0335073, IMG submission 207093) | Soil microbial communities from Loxahatchee National Wildlife Refuge, Florida, United States - Lox_Sample_2.2 | ecosystem: Environmental > Terrestrial > Soil > Wetlands | place: USA... | reverse complement strand
CGGAGATTCCCGTGCGCGTGCTGACGCCAACTGAAAACAAACGCCTCAACGAGCTGGTTGGGTTCATTGGACTGAGCCTGGCTGTGCTGCTGGCGCTGAGCCTGCTTTCGTATTCGCCGCTCGATCCTTCGTTCAACACCTCGGCCGGGCCCATTGGAACGCCCGTGCACAACTGGATTGGGCCGGTGGGGGCGCATCTCGCCGACCTCGTCTTTCAATTCAGCGGGTATGCGGCATTTCTCTTCCCCGTGGCGATCCTGGTGGTAGCACTGCGATGGTTTCGCAGCCAGACGATCGAGGCGCCGGTGGCGAAGCTGGTCGGCATCGCGCTGCTGCTGACCTCGCTTTCGGCGGAGATGACGCTGATCCATTTCCCGCAGGTGCGCGGCACGCTGCCGCCGGGCGGCCTGCTCGGGACGGTGCTCGCCGAAGGGTTGCGCGCCGGATTCGGCTCCGTCGGCGCGAATCTGGTGGCCATCCCGACGCTGCTCGTGGCGCTTTTTCTCACGACGAGCTTCTCGTTCCACGCCACGGTCGACTGGATGAAGAGGCCGCTCGCGCCTGAAGGCATGGTCGGCAAATGGATCGCGCAGGCGAAGCAGTGGCGCGACGACCGCGAAGCGGCGCAGCTGCGCAAGCGCGTTGAAGAGATCAAGATCGCCGGGCGCCCGCCCGTGAATCAGAATCAGCGCCGCGCGGCCGTGAAGGATCTCGACGAGCGCGAAGAAAAGCGCGAAGCGGACCCCGAGCCTTTGCTTGCCGAACGCGGTCCGGCCGTCATCAAGTTCCACGAACTCGAGACGGGGCCGCCTCCGAGGAGGACCACCGAGCCGAAAGTCTCGCGGGGCCGTGCCAATTTCAAGCTGCCTCCGAGCAACCTGCTGCACAGCGCCGAGCGCGGCGAAAAGATGGACGAATCCGAGCTCAAGGAGTGCGCCCGCGCGATCGAGCAGAAGTGCGCGGAATTCGACGTCGCCGGGCACATCACGCAGATCAATCCGGGGCCGGTGGTCACCACCTTCGAATTCAAGCCCGAGGCGGGCATCAAGTACAGCCGCATCACAGGCCTCGGCGAAGATCTGTGCCTCGCTCTACGGGCCGAATCGATCCTGATCGAGCGTATCCCGGGCAAGTCGACGGTCGGCATCGAGGTGCCCAACGCGCGCCGCGAAGTGATCGCCTTGCGCGACGTGATCGAAGCGCCCGAATTCTCGCATTCGCCCTCGAAACTCACGCTGCCGATGGGCAAGGACCTGATCGGCAGGATCCGCGCCGCGGACCTTACGCAGATGCCGCACCTGCTGATCGCCGGCTCGACCGGCACGGGCAAGAGCGTCTTCCTCAATTCGCTGCTGATGGGCTTGCTCTACAAGGCGACGCCGGACGAGCTGAAACTAGTGCTGGTCGATCCGAAGCAGCTCGAGCTTGGACTCTACGCGGATATCCCGCACCTGTTCACGCCGGTCGTCACCGATCCGAAGGTCGCGGCCAACGTCTTGCGCAATGCGACGCGCGAGATGGAGCGCCGGCTGAAGCTCTTGGCCGGGCGGTCGGTGCGCAACATCGACCAGTACAACCGCACGTTCGAGAAGAATCAATCGCTTTCGCTTTTCGACAGCGCCGAGGAAGAGAATCGCCCACTCCCCTACATTGTGATCGTGATCGACGAGCTGGCCGACCTGATGATGGTCGATACGAACGGCGTGGAAGAATCGATCACGCGGCTGGCGCAGATGGCGCGCGCGGTCGGCATCCACTTGATTCTCGCCACGCAGCGGCCGTCGGTCGACGTGATCACCGGGCTGATCAAGGCCAATTTCCCGGCGCGGATTTCTTTCCGCGTCGCGAGCAAAGTCGACTCGCGCACCATTCTCGACGCCAACGGCTCCGAATCGCTCCTCGGCAAGGGCGACATGCTCTATCTGCCGGCCGGTTCGTCGCGTCTGCACCGCATTCACGGCCCGTTCGTCAACGAGTCCGAAGTTTCGTCTGTCTGCGACTTCTGGCGCGACCAGGCCAAGGCGATCTACAACGAGGAGTTGCTGCGTCCGCCGCGCGACGAGAACGCCGCGAGCATTGGCGACGATATCGACGGCGAGGAAGTGGACGACGAGCTCTACCAGGATGCGGTGCGCGTCTGCTGCGAAATGGGGCGCGCGTCAACGTCGACGCTGCAACGGCGTCTGCGGATCGGCTACGGCCGCGCGGCGCGCCTGATTGACCTCATGGAGAAGGATGGCATCGTCGGCCCGGCCGATGGATCGAAGCCCCGCGAAGTGCTCAAGAAGAAAGACTGGATGCGCGACTTCGACGAGTCCATGCATTAGGGCGGGTGGTGAGGGGCAAGGATTCGGCCATACGGCGGGCGGTTTTCTCTTTCCAGCAGTCGGCGATTTCCGTAAAATTGAGAGTTGTTCCGGTGCCGAGGTAGCTCACCGGTAGAGCGCGGCCCTGAAAAGGCCGGCGTAGGCAGTTCAACTCTGCCCCTCGGCACCACCTGAATACGCTCCCTTCCTCCCCGTCAGGCGCCGCTGTGCGTTGACGTGTCGAGGCCGCGCATACGGGCGATCGGTTGGCCGCCGAAGTCGGAACCGCACGGGGGCTCGTTTCGTCCGAGCGCGTGGAACATCCAAACGAATACAAGCGCGACCGCAACCGCAAGCCCGATCTGAACGCCTTTCACCAAGTTGAAAAAGAAGATCAGGAATGCCACAAGCGCGATGTGGAAGAGATCAAGCTCCAGTTCGTAATGCCGCGTGAAAAAGTTTCCCATGGATGTTTCCTCCCCACGGAGTTGGATGCCATCGCGGCAACAAACGGAACTTCACACCGAGAAGACGAACTCCTCATATTCCATTCCCTTGGCGGCGATCATGTCGACGAGCATCTTGCCCGCGGCTTCCATGCCGGAGCGCCAGTCCGGATGGCGGCGCTCCTCGTCGAGAAGCTGCCGATAGACCTGGGTGAAGAGTTCGACCTGGGAACGCTCGGGAACGCGGCGATTCGAGTGATAGCCGATGATGCGGCCGGAATCGTCGAGGGTGGGCGTGACGTGGGCGAAGACCCAGTAGTAGTCGCCATTTTTCGCCATGTTTTTCACGTAGGCGAAAATTTCGCGGCGCGACTGGATGACGTCCCAGAGCAGCTTGAAGACGCAGCGGGGCATGTCCGGATGGCGGATGATGCTGTGAGGCTTGCCGAGGAGTTCCTCCTCCGTGAAGCCTGCGATCGTGAGGAAGGTGTCGTTGGCGTAGGTGATGTGGCCCTTGAGGTCCGTCTTGCTCACGATGATCTCGTCCTCGGGGAAGAAACGCTCTACCTGGGTGGGGACGACGGAGGGCTCACGCATGGATTTTCTCCTTCGGACGGACGGCGTCTGAATCGGCGGCGCGGTTGCTCTGCTCGACAACGGCGCGCTCGATCGTGGCGGCGATTTCCTGCATCTGGCCGATGGTCGCGTTCATGGTCTCGATGGCCTGCGCGGTACGGGTGACCTCTTCACGCATGGCGCCGATTTCGCGCGAAATCGCCTCGGTGGCCGTGGCAGTTTCCTGTGCGAGCGTTTTGACTTCCTGGGCGACGACTTCGAAACCGCGGCCGGCCTCGCCTGCGCGGCCGGCTTCGATGCGGGCGTTGAAGGCGAGCAGGCGCGTCTGCCAGGCAACCTGCGAGATCGATTTGACGACCTGGCCGATTTTTTCGGATTCGTCGCCGAGGCGTTTGACGACGGCCATCGCGTCGGTGGCCTCGCGCACGGCACCCTGAGCGATTGCAGCGGATTGCGAGACGAGGCGCGTGACTTCCTCGAATGACGTGGCGTTGCGCGCCATCTTTTCGGTAGCTTCGTTGATCAGCTGCGACTTGTGGCGGAAGGTGCCGCGCATGCCGCGAAGGAGCACGCGGCGGAAGTATTTGCCTTTGCTGGCGTGCTCGAGGGCCGCGCCGGTCTCGCGGAGGAAGGCGTCGGTCATGTCCAGGAGGTGATTCACGGAGCGGCCGAGGGTGCGGAGTTTCTCGGACTCATCGCAATGCAGGAGGCGCGCCTCAAGATTGCCGCGCGCGGCTTCGGAGGTCACTTCGACGACGCGATCGAGGATCAGGCGATAAAGTTCGACCTCTTCCTCAACGGTGCGGCGCCGATCGGCATCGCCCGCGGGCGCGGCGGGCGTTTCGGGGGGCGTATCGGCCGGGTGGAGGGATCGCTCGGGCCCATGGGAATTCTCGGAGTCGAAGCCGGGGGCGGTCCGAGGATGGGTCATGGTGTACCGCATGTAGTCTCCTCTACGGACGCGCGAGAGGGTCGCGGCGCATAAGCAGGCGTTGGGGCCGATTGCTGTGGACTTGCGAGCGCGAAGACGACGGCCTCGCTAAGGAAGGGGAACAGTAGTTTCGCTCGGACGCACGAGCGGTGTCAAATTTTTCGGTCTTGGCGTGTGCTCAAGGAAGGAGAGTCGCCGCGGGAAGCCGGAGGCTCCTTCGCGCGGCTGAAGCCTCGCGCTGCCACGTGTCACACGCTGCGGCATCAGTTCTGCGGCGGCTGGGAGTCGCTTTCGGTTTCACGCCTCCAGATGAAGTACGCCGGGAGACCGATCGACGCGGGCGCGATGAAGTAGAAGCCGATCCAGCGGTGTGCGACCGGGTTCGGGTGGTTGAATGCCTGATCAACATGGCAAGAGGGCGCGCTGGTCACATCGAAAGCGACTTTGGCCGTCTGGCCCGGCGCGATGTGGCGGAATTCACCGCCGTCGTCGAGTGTTAGATCGCCGCTGATAGCAGTGATCAGTATTCCCTTGGGGCTGGTGATGGTCACTTCGCCAGAGGCGGCCTGGCCGTTTGCCGAACGCAGGAAACCTGCCGGAGTGATCAGATCGATTGCAGCGCCCGCGTTCGAAGCAAATCCGACAGTGCCGTGCGTGACGTAGACGTCGAGCTCGCTAAGGCCCTGCTGCAACTGGGCCTCGCTGCCCGCCATGAGGAACACCTGGCCGAGCGGAACCTGCAGGCGCATCTGGCCGTTGTCGTCGGTCGTGAGATTGTCGCAGTCGTAGACGTCCGCGCCGCTGACGGCATTCGCCGAATCGATGTAGCCGCGGTCGGTCTGCGAGACGACGCCGACCGGTTTGCGGTGCGCGGCCTGCGCGGGCACAACCGCGAGCGCCGCGGCGAAAAGCGCGCCGCCATAGCGCGTAAGAGGACGCATGGATTTGCCTCCGAGAGGTGCTATTCCAATTTGTTCCGGAAGGGAGCGGGGGTCAATCGAAGGCGCCGGAGGCGTTGTTAGGGCTGCAATAGAACTGCCCCGCGCTGGGGAAAACCCTTAGTACTCGCGTACAGGTCCCTCATCCGGCGGTTTTTCGATCTAGGGACCTATCAACCAGCGGGGCTTCACCCCCATTGATAGCGTAGGCCTGTACCCATCTCGACGGAGGTATTCGATGAAGACTGGAATCGCTATCGCGGGGCTCGTTCTCATACTCGCCCCCGTCGCGCTCGCCAAGGATGCTCCGAGCTACGACAAGGGGACTCTGCTTTCGATGGACTCAGCAACGTGTGGCGTGGCCGAGAAAGACGGCAAGACGATGGCGGGGGAAATCCTCGGCACCGATTCGTCGCATAAGGCAACGCAGGAAGTGCTGTGCCAGGAGTACGTCCTGCAGGGCGACCACATCACCTACCACATCCGTCCGACGGATGCGAAGCACCCGGTGCTTCTGCCGGTGGGCGAGATGGTCGAGTACCGCATCCGGAAGGACAAGCTCTACCTGTTCAATCCCGAAGGCGACGAGAAAGAGCGGTCGTACTCGGTGGTCTCGATGCAGGTGCGGCAAGACGTGAAGGACGCACACAACGTCCAGCCGTAAAGGCCGCAGCTCGAAGGGTTGCGTGGCGAGCGGGCGGGCTCAGCGGGTCCGTAGGCGCACGGGCCCGCTGACGAAGGGGCTGCCCCGCTCGTAGAAGCGCAGCGGTCGATGCGCCGCGCGCGTGATCCCGATGCGGACGCTCACGCCAATCCGGCCCGCGGCGCGTACGGCCGAGCCAAGCCACAACGCGCTCCCGCGCGCGCATAGGTCGACGCCGTCGAGGCGCTTGTCGATTCTCAACGCGGCGGAGAGCCGCCCCGGCCCACGTGTGAGATCCCGAAGCACCTTGGTGCCGCGATTCTTCTCCATTTGCTCGATTCCCTCAAGCGGCTTAAGCGCCCGGATCAAGACCCCGGCTCCCCTGCCGGGAATTTCACTCGAAACATTCGTCAGCCAGCACGAACCGTAGGTGAAGCGGACGTACGCGTGCCCGCGCCGGAGAAAGAGCGTTTGGTTAGCGCGAGAGAGGCCGGTGAAGGCGTGGCCGGCCGGGTCGCCCACGGGATACGCCTCGGTCTCGACGATCCTGCCTGCCAAGCGCACGCCGTCCACATCGTGGACGAGCGTTTTCCCGATCAGATAGCGCGCGAGCGCCACCGTATCGATGGGCAGCTCGGCGCGTCGCAGGCGACGAACGCGGCCGGGCTTCCTGGCGCGGGCCGGCTGCGTCCCTGGTCGCGAGATTTTCGGTTCGGCGATTGCGTGCATAAATTGAACCGACTGTTCTACCATAGCAGACAAGCGGGCGTTCGCCCGCAGTTCGAATCTCGTCCACGGAGGTTCCCATGGCACAAGGTCAGGCACCTACAGCGCTCCCGGCATTGACACAGGACGAAGCCTGGCCCGCGCTGCCCCTCGCCGAATGGGAGGCCACGCGCGCGACGCTGCACATGTGGATGCAGATGGTCGGCAAGGTGTGCCTCGCGCTGAAACCGCCGGTGAATCACTGCTGGGCGATCGCGCTGCACCTCAGCGCGCGCGGGCTGACCACGAACACGATTCCGTACGCGCTCGGCACGTTCGAGATCGAATTCGATTTCATCGATCACGCGCTGAAGATCGAGACGAGCCGCGACGAGACGAAGACGCTGGCACTCGCGCCGCGGACGGTGGCGGATTTCTACCGCGAGTTCACCGCCGCGCTGGCCTCCCTGCAGATTCACGCGAAGATATGGCCGATGCCGGTCGAGATTCCGAATCCGATACGGTTCGAGAAGGACACGCAGCATGCGTCGTACGATCGCGAGTACGCGAACCGCTGCTGGCGGATTCTCACGAGCGTCGCGACAATCTGCCAGGAGTTTCGCGCGCGCTTCATCGGCAAGGCGAGCCCGGTGCATTTCTTCTGGGGCAGCTTCGACCTGGCCGTCTCGCGATTTTCGGGCCGGAGCGCGCCGGAGCGCCCCGGCGCGGACGCCTGGACGCGGGAGTCGTATTCGCATGAAGTGAGCAGCGGCGGTTGGTGGCCGGGCCAGGGCGGGTTCGACGCGCCGATGTTTTACGCCTACTGCTCGCCCCAACCGGCGGGATTCGGAGAGGCGCCGGTGCGCCCGGCGGAAGCGTATTACGATGCAAAAATGGGCGAATTCCTGATGCCCTATGACGCGGTGCGGAAATCGGCCGATCCGAAAGCGATGTTGCTCGATTTCCTGCAGACCACGTACGAGGCCGGAGCGAATGGCGGCAAGTGGGACCGCGCGGCGCTCGAACGGTAGCTGCCGCACTCCACACGTGTTCGCGCGACGCCGCAAACAAACTTTCACGTTGCCAGGCTAGGCTAGCTGCTCGTTTCGGGCGCGGGGGGCAGGATCGGGCCCGGAGACAGGGACGATGAGGATGATGCGCGGAGGCGCGCTTGATGGCTCTGCGCGAGGATGCGGCAGTGCCGGTCGAGAAAATGTTGCTGCGCACGGCGGCCCCAGGAGCGCACGAAGTAGTAGTTGATCGCACCCGAGACGCCCGCGCCGATCACGGGCACGATTCGGCCCGCCCACTTCTCGGCGACTTCGGAGCCGACCTTTACGGCCACCTGATCGACCAGCTTAGGCACCACGCGCTCCATCGCCTGCTTTTCGAGAAGATCCTTGCCCAGGTCGACGCCTGCCGCGCTCGCGGCGGCGATCCAGAGCGCGACCGTCTCTTCGTCGGTGGCGTATTCGAAGCCGTAGAGCAGGCTCAGCTTTTGCAGCATGCGCAGCGTGATCGCGGCGAGAATGCCCATGTCCGGAATCGCGCCGAGAAATCCGGCGATGCCGAGACCCATGCCTTCGAGCGCGGCCATTTTGGAGGCGCCCAAAATCGTGCGGGCCGCGATGGGGTCGATCACCTCGGGACCGAGGTAAAACATCTCGTCCCACGAGCGTATGGGTAGCTTGTGGGCGCGCTGGACGTAGCGCAGGAACTTGGTTTCGTCGATGCGCACCTGCTCATAGGCGCGGCGGAATCCCGCCTGCGCCGAACCGGTCAGCACCTGCCGCAGCCACGCCTTTTTCTTGCTTTTCGCCATGTCTTTGCCGGCGCGCGAGCCACGGATTAAGTCGCCCGTGCCCCCGCCTGCAAGTTCCAGTGTAGCGCAATCGGGGGTGAACTCAATCCGACGCGGCGGTCGCAGACGCGATTCGATTCACATAGGCAAACGATGTGGGCCGGGCGACCAAAGAGCCGGCGAGACGGCGGCGCTACTCCGGTCGGGCGCGATCACCCCCTTTCCGGTTGCGGGGGCGGGTATTTGCTGCGATTTGCAGCGCGGCGTATAATTTTGGGTTTAAGCGTATGCCGACAGAGCCGACCGTAAACCTTGGATCGCGCAGTCCCGTGACCGCGGCCCCGAAACAGACGGAGGAACCCACGGCGGGCAGCGTTGAGGAGATCCGCGTTCGCGGGGCGCGGGTCCACAACCTGAAGAATATCGACGTCACGATCCCGCACAACGCGATCACCGTCGTCACGGGCGTTTCCGGATCGGGCAAGTCGAGCCTCGCATTCGACACGCTCTACGCCGAGGGCCAGCGGCGCTATATCGAGTCGCTCTCGGCTTACGCTCGGCAGTTCCTCGAGCGCATCGAGAAACCGGACGTTGACGAGATCACCGGGATCGCGCCGGCGATCTCGATCCGGCAGAAAAATTCCACACGCAATCCGCGGTCGACTGTGGCGACCGCAACCGAAATCTACGATTACCTGCGGCTGCTTTTTGCGCGCATCGGACACACCTTTTGTTTGAACTGCGGCGAAGAGGTCCGGCGCGACACGCTCGATGAAATCGCGGCGCGTGTGCTGGCGCTGCCCGAGGGCCGGCGCTTTTACGTCCTCTACGAGCTGCGCTTTGGCCCCGAGCCTGCCGCAGGGACCGCGGCGCATGCGGCGCGCGCGAAAAAGCCCGCGAGGCCAGCGCCCGATGCGATTCGGCAAGCGTTGACCAACCTGCGCAAGCGCGGCTTCAACCGGCTGTACCAGTCGGGGCGCGTCTTCGAGTTTTCCACCCCGGAGGAACTGCTCGATGTCGACTTCGCGAAGCCCGTCTACGTGCTGGTCGACCGGCTCGCGCTCTCGCCCGAGATTCGGTCGCGCCTGATCGACTCGATCGAGATCTGCTACCGGGAAGGGCGAGGCGAGGCCATTCTGGAGTTTGTTCCCGAGAGCGGCGCCGCACCGGCCGCAGACGCCGCGCCCGAGCGGCTCGTTTTCAGCGAGCAATTCGAATGCAAGAAGTGCGGCGCGAAGTATCAGGAGCCGGAGCCGCGGTTGTTTTCGTTCAACAATCCCTACGGCGCGTGCCCGCGCTGCCAGGGCTTCGGCAATACGATCGATTTCGATCTCGACCGCGTGGTGCCGGATCAAGGGAAGACGCTTGCCGAAGGCGCGATCGAGCCTTGGACGAAGCCGCGCTACCGGCAGTTGACGGCGGAAATGCGCCGCTTCGCGAAGACCAAAGGCATCCCGATCGACGTGGCGTTCCGCGACCTGACCGCGGCGCAGCGCGATGCCATCCTGGAAGGCGACAAAAAGGAAGATTTTCCCGGCGTGAAGGGATTTTTCGGCTGGCTCGAGCGGAAGAAATACAAGCTGCACGTGCGCGTGTTTCTCAGCCGCTATCGCGGCTACGCGACGTGCCCCGATTGCCGCGGCACGCGCTTGCGCGCCGAAGCGCGTGCCGTGCGCATCGCGGGACGCTCGATCACCGAGGTCTGCCAGATGACGGTGAAGGAGGCGCGGCCGTTTTTCGAGAGCCTGCAACTGAGCGAAGCCGAAACCGTGATCGCCGATAAAGTGCTCGAAGAGATCCAGCAGCGGCTGCGCTTTCTCGACGAGGTCGGCCTCGACTACCTTTCGCTCGACCGGCTCACCTCGACGCTTTCGGGCGGCGAGGCGCAGCGGATTCAGCTGGCGACGTCGCTCGGTTCGCATCTCGTCGGCGCGCTCTACGTGCTCGACGAGCCGTCGATCGGGCTGCATCCGCGGGACACGAGCCGGTTGATCGACATTCTCAAAGGCCTGCGCGACCTCGGCAATACGCTGCTGGTGGTCGAACACGATCCGGACACGATTCTCGCGGCCGATCTCGTTCTCGATCTGGGGCCGGGCGCGGGCGAGCATGGCGGCGCCCTGATTTTCGCGGGCACGCGCGACGAGTTGCTCGCAGACGCGCATTCGCTCACGGGGCGGTACCTCCGTGGCGACCTGCGGATTGCGGTGCCAGCGCGCCGGCGCAAACCGCAGGGCAAATTCCTGAAGATTCTCGGCTCACGCAGTCACAACCTGCGAGGCGTCGACGTGACGATTCCGCTCGGCATGCTCGTGGCGGTGACGGGCGTTTCCGGCTCGGGCAAATCCACGCTCGTTTACGACGTGCTGTACAAAGCGCTGGCGACGAAGCGCAACGGCGGCGCCTGGCGCGAATTCTGCGACCGCGTCGAGGGCGACGCCGCGATCACGGCGATCGAAATGGTCGACCAGTCGCCGATCGGGCGCACGCCGCGATCGAATCCCGCGACCTATCTGAAGGCGTTCGATCCGATCCGCGAACTTTTCGCGGCGACGCCCGATGCCAAGAAGCGCGGCTTCGGCCCGGGGCATTTTTCGTTCAACATTCCCGGCGGACGCTGCGAGGCGTGCCAGGGCGACGGCACGGTGACCGTCGAGATGCGGTTTCTAGCGGACGTCGAACTCGTGTGCGAGGAGTGCCGCGGGACGCGCTACAAGAGCAGCGTGCTCGATGTGCGCTTCAAGGACAAGAACATCCACGACGTACTGCAGATGACCGTGCGCGAGGCGGTCGCGTTTTTCGCAGCGCATCCGAAGGTGACGTCGCGGCTGCGCGTGCTCGAAGAGGTAGGGCTCGGCTATCTGCGCCTCGGCCAATCCGGCACTACGCTTTCGGGCGGCGAGGCGCAACGCCTGAAACTCGCGGCGCATCTCACGCGGCAGGAGAATGCCGGCATTCTCTACATTTTCGACGAGCCGACCACGGGCCTGCACTTCGACGACATCCAGAAGCTGCTGACCGCGTTCCGCAAGCTGATCGACGGCGGCGCTTCCCTGCTGATCATCGAGCACAATCTCGACGTGATCAAATCGGCGGACTGGGTGATCGATCTGGGACCCGAGGGCGGCGAAGCAGGGGGACACGTGATCGCGGCGGGCACGCCCGAGCAGGTGGCGCGCAATTCACAGTCGCACACCGGGAAGTTCCTGGCGCGCGTGCTGGCCGCCCGCCCCAACGGCCACGAGAGTCACGTTTCCGCGGGTGGAAGCGCGGGCCTTCAGGCCCGCGAAAAAGCGTACTAAAGCGGGGCTTTAGCCTCGGGAAGGTTCCGGGCGCTGCCAGCGCACTCAAAGGCCGCAATGAGCCGCCTGCAACGCAGCACATCTCCCTCAAAACCGCTCGCGCGCCACGCGCTGAGTTTGGCACTCATTGGGCTATCGATTGCGCTCGTCGCGCATTCCGCCGTCGGCCAAGCCACCAACTCCGCGCGCAAGCACGTTTCCTCCGATCCCGAGGCGCAGGCGCTTAACCGCCTGCTTGCCGATGCACAGGCTGCTGTCGACCGTCAGGACTACGACACCGCCGCGCAGAACTATCAGGACTATCTCGAAAAGAAGCCGGACGACGCGCAGGTGCACTTCAATCTGGGCTACGTCTACAGCGCGTTGCAACGCTCCGACGACGCAAGAACCGAATACGAGAGAGCGATCGCGCTCGATCCCGACGATCCGAAGATGGCGCCCGCGTACCAGAATCTCGGGCTGACGCTACTGCCGAAAGACCCGGCCGCGGCGGTCGATCCGCTGCAGCACGCGGCGCAGCTGATGCCGCAGGACGCGAAGACGAAGTGGCTGCTCGGCGTGGCGCTCGAAAACAGCGGCAAGCTCGCGCCGGCGATCGAGCAGTATCAGGCGGCCGCGGCGATCCAACCGGACGACTTCCAGACGCGCTTCGCACTCGGGCGCGCGCTACTGGCAGCGGGGCGCCCGGCGGACGCCGAGCCCGAGCTGCGCAAGGGGCTGGCGCTGCGCGCGGAGGGCCCGGATGCCGACCGGCTGGAGCTCGCTCTCGTGCAATGCCTGATCGCGCAGAAGAAGACCGAGCCAGCGGCGGCGGAGCTCGGAACGTTTCTCGAGGCGCATCCGGACGACGCGGAGAGACGACTCGATCGCGCCGCGCTACTTGTCGATCTCGAGGAGTACGACGACGCTCTCGCGGAGCTCGACCGCGCGGCCGCCGGCAAGCCTGAAGCGCTGCGCGCGTTGCAACTGCGCGCAAACATCTTCAATCAACAGAAGCGCTGGGACGACCTGATCCCCGTGCTGCAGAAGGCCGCCGCGCTCGCACCCAAAGACCCGAGCATCCCAGCGCAGCTCGGCGACGTCTACCTCAAGAAGAAGGATTATCCGGATGCGGCGCGCGCGCTCGTCGTTGCGTACAATCTGAAACCAGGCGCGCTCGACGTGCTCGTGGAATTGACCGAAGCCGAATATCAGGCGGGCGACTACCCGGGGGCGCTGCAGGCGCTCGACCTGCTCGCGAAGCAGAAGGATTTGCCGGCGTCGAGCTGGTACATTCGGGCAAGCTGTTACGATAAGCTGGGGCAACCAGTTCAGGCGCTCGACGCGTACCAGCGGTTCCTGCAACTGAACACGGATCAGAACAGCGACATGTATTTCGCATCGGCCGTTCGCGTTCGCGAGCTGACCCGGGAATTGCAGGACAAGAAAAAGAGGTAATACCTTGCGTGGACCGGGTGACACGTGGGGATTCATACTGGCGGCGGCGCTCGTCTGCGGGCCGGCGATTTTCGCGGGGGCGCAATCGGCCCAGAGCACCGTTGCGGCGTTTCAGCAGCGCTTCGACAGCGACAAGGATCCGGTGCGCCGGGCGAAGCTGATGCAGCAGTTGGGCGTGGATGAGTTTCAGGCGATCCGGTCGGACGTGAATCAAGGAAAGCTGGCGGAGGCAGAGCCGATTCTCGACGAATACCGCGACCAGGCACGAACGTGCGTCGCCGCCCTTGACGCAAAGAAGATCAACGCTTCGAAACACTCTTCGGGCTTCAAGCAGCTGCAGATTTCGCTCCAGGAGGCGCTGCGGCGGCTGGACGAAATCGACGCGGGGCTGACGTCCGAGCAGCAAGCGCCGTTTCTGGCAGTCCGCGACGATCTGCAGAGAATGAATGATCATCTGGTGCAGGAACTCTTTCCCGGGCCGACGCTGAATGGGCCCGCGACGAAAACGAGCGGATAGAAGGGCGATAAAATGAAAGTCATGCGGCGCTATGCGATCGTTTTCGTCGCCTGCGCGTCCCTCGCGGCGGTCGCGGCGGCGCGCACTGCGTTCGCTTACCCGCAGGACTACACGCCGAAGGAT
>Ga0335073_10009402_pt1 | contig 13725 bp, 10 predicted proteins | sample Lox_Sample_22_FD_207093 | JGI IMG/M metagenome (GOLD analysis project Ga0335073, IMG submission 207093) | Soil microbial communities from Loxahatchee National Wildlife Refuge, Florida, United States - Lox_Sample_2.2 | ecosystem: Environmental > Terrestrial > Soil > Wetlands | place: USA... | reverse complement strand
GCTTCTCCGAAAGTGGAAATGAAGGATCCATTGCAAGCGCACAAAGCATTGTGGCCAACGATCACGGATGACGAAATTCACGATCTAACGGCTTACCTGGCGAGCCTGAAATGATAAAGCCGAAAGGCGGGATCGTTATTGTCGCAGTCCTTCTGGCTACCGTCCTGCCCGTTTCGGTGGGCCAAGGCCTTGATCCTGCTTTGCTGACGAAGCCGCTCGCTGACCAGTGGCCGACATATTCCGGCGATTACACGAGCAGGCGCTATAGCGCGCTCGATCAAGTCAATCAATCGAATATCAAGAATCTGGCTCTGGCGTGGACGGCGCGGCTGACGGCCGGCGCAGCAGGGCCGGGAGTATATTCGATTTCGAGCACAGCTCAGCAGCCGCCCACGATTATAGGGGGCGAGGCCGCCGAGGCCGTTCAAGTGGGCGGGAATTTCGGCAACGGACCAGGCGCGGTGGTTGGTGGAATTCTGGAAGTCAACGGGGTTTTGTACATGTCCGCTCCCGATAACGCATGGGCCGTCGACGCGGAGGACGGAACCGTAATTTGGCATTATTTTTGGAAGACCAAGGGCGGCACGCATGTGGGGAACCGCGGCATAGGAATGTACGGCGACTGGGTCTATTTCGAGACGCCCGACGATTATCTTGTGTGCCTCGACGCGAAAACAGGGAAAGAGCGCTGGCATAAAGAAATCGCAGATTTCGATGAACAGTATTTTTCCACGACGGCGCCGCTGGTGATCGGAAACCATTTGCTTGTGGGTACGGGCGACGATCTTGACGCGCCCGGCTTTTTGCAGTCGTACGATCCTGAAACGGGGGAGTTGCAATGGAAGTTCTACACCGTGCCGATGAAGAGTGGTGATCCCGGGCTCGACACCTGGGCGAGCCTTGACGCGGCGAGCCATGGCGGAGGGCAAGCATGGAACGTGGGGGCATACGATCCGGAAACACATCTTTATATCTTCGGCACAGGGAACCCGACGCCAGCGAACGTGACGCCGACCCGCGGCGAGGGAGACAATCTTTTTACCTGCTCGTTGCTGGCCGTGAATGTGGATACCGGAAAGATGGCCTGGTATTTCCAAACGTCGCCGCATGACACGCACGATTGGGATTCAACGCAAACGCCGGTGCTGGTTGACGGAGTATTCCGGGGAAAACTGCGGAAGCTCGTATTGCAAGGAACGCGCAACGGTTATTTTTTCGTCCTGGATCGCGTGACCGGCGAACACCTTCTGACCGGCAAATACTCCGAATCGGCTAATTGGGCCGCCCATGTGGATCAGACAGGCGAACCGAGGCGGAATCCAGAAAAAGATTTCACCGTGCCTGGATCGCTCGTCTCACCAAGCAACTTGGGCGCAACGAACTGGCCACCTCCGAGTTTCGACCCCGTTACAGGGCTGCTCTACATCTGCACGAACGAATCGTTTTCGATGTACTACCTGATGGATCCCGATCCTCGCGACGTGACAGGGTTGGGCGGCGGACAGGAAGTGGGTCTGGGTTCGCTGGGCACATCCATAGAGGCGATTGACTACAAAACGGGAAGAATCGTGTGGAAGCATATGTTTGACAGCGCAACGTCGACCGGGATCGGGCTGCTAACCACCGCGGGGAATCTGTTGTTTGGAAGCGACCCAATGGGAAATTTCATCGCATTTGATCCGGCCACGGGCACGCCGCTTTGGCACGCACGAATTGGGCAAGTGATGAACGCACCTGAGACGTACATGCTGGAAGGCAGACAATACGTGCTGGTATCCGGTGGAGACACCATCTATGCGTTCGCATTGAACTGACTTTCGGCGGACGCGGTGATTGGCGACATGCTTCACGTTGTGGTGCGAGAGGAGGACGCAGTTCATGTTGAAGCCAGACGGGAACGAGAAGACACGGCGTTCATTTTTGAAGGAAATCTCGGCGTATGGCGGCGGTATCGCATTGGTCGAAGGAATTCATTTTAGTGCAGCTCCTGTTATGGGTGCTCAGGAAGCGGCCGCCAAGCCGGGCCTGCCGAAACAGATCGGCCTGGGTTTGTATACGGTACGCGATCTGATGACCGACGCTGCGACCTATCAGTCCACGCTGGCAAAAGTAGCTGAAATCGGCTACAAGGAAGTCGAACCGGCGGACCGCACAGATTCGAAGGTGGCCTATGCCGGACTGGAGCCAAAAGCTTTTCGTGCTCTGCTCGATCAACTCGGGCTGAGCATGCCGAGCACACACTCCAGCGCCATCGATGGCCCGGGATTAGAGAACCAGTTAGAAGGCTTCCAAGTCATGGGCATCAAGTACACGGAAGTGATACAACCCTCGTCGCCACATGCAAGTGGCGCTGCGCCTGCAACGCCCGCTGCCGCTGGACGCGGTCGAGGGGGAGCACCTCCTCCGCCACCTTCGCGCACGATGGACGCAGTGAAACGTATAGTCGACGACATCAACCAACACGCGCAGATTACAAAAAAGTTTGGGATAAAAATGCTGGTGCGCATGGATATCGATGTGTTTGTTCCGCTATCAGACCAACCGAACCTGATGCCATACCAGGTGATCGCTGATAACACAGATCCGTCGCTGGTCACCATGCAGATTGACATTGGCTGGGCAGCGATTTGCGGACAGGACATCGTTGGCATGTTCAAGCGGAATCCCGGACATTACGAGCTGTGGCATGTGAAGGATACAGTCGGTCTTCGAAACTTGACTCCAGAGATGAGCCTTTCGGACCGAAGACGAGCTTCGTATTTCGTTCCAGTAGGGTTGGGCCAAGTCGACCTGCAGACGATATTTGCGAATGCAGAGTTGGCCGGCCTCAAACATATCGGGATCGAACAGGACAACGCGGGCAGCTGGGGAGACTCTCTCGCCGCTGCGCGCGTGAACTACAACAACGTTATGAAGCTGGTTTCCTAGTCAGGCATAAAGTGCACCGAAATAGGCCTCCTCACTGCCAGCAGATTGGCAGCATTGTGGGACCTAAACTTGCGAACGATTGAATGACGAACGAAGGAGGAAATGAGAATGAGTCCAATGAATTGCTCGAGTAGATGGAAGGTGCTGGCGCATCGCCACTCGGGGGGCCTTTTCGCTCTCGCGATTGCGTGCGCTCTTTTCTTTGCCGGTGCGATTGTTTTGGTTCCAGCGCAGGCTCACGCTCAAAATGCGCAGCAGGACGCGACGCAAGGTGCGCCGCCGGCGGCCAGAGGACGAGGTGTTGGGGGTGCCCGCGGCCTTTACGCCCATTTAGAGCATCCGGTGCTTCCTATCGGTTCGCCAATGCCCGATTTCACTCTGCCAGGAATCGACGGGAAGATGCACTCCTCGGACGAGTATAAGAGCGCGAAGATCCTTGCCATCGTCTTCGAGTCAAACCACTGCCCGGTCTCCATCGCCTATGAAAGCCGCATCCGCGGAATTTACGAGGACTATAAGGACCGTGGGCTTGAGCTGGTTGCCATCAATCCCAACAATCCCTCGACCGTCGCCCTGAACGAACTCGGCTATACCGACATGACCGACGATATGGCGGACATGAAGATCAGAGCAAAGCTGCGCCACATCGATTGGCCGTACCTTTATGACGGCGACACGCAGACCACGACGATAAAATTTGGCGCCGTAGCCACGCCGCACATTTTCATTTTCGACCAGGATCGCAAGCTGCGCTACGAAGGCCGGATCGATAATTCCACGGACATTCACAAGGTGACGGAAAACGACGCACGCAATGCCATTGATGCGCTGCTTGCAGGACAGCCGGTCACTGTCGCATCGACGCAGACGTTTGGTTGCTCGACGAAGTGGCTCTCCTCGCACTCGGCGGGCGTTGAGAAGGAAAGAGAAAAACTCGATGCGGAGCCGGTGAGTTTGACGCCCGTAAGCGCGGACGATCTCAAGGCCATGCGTGCTAATAACACGGGCAAGACCGTAGTTGTGGAGTTTTGGTCGCTCAAATGCCCGGACTGCCTGGCGGCGTTCAACGGTTACGAAACGACGTGGTGGATGTATCGGTTGCGGAAATTCGACATGATCACAGTTTCGACCGATAACCCGAAAGATTCGGCGGCGGTTCTCGACTACCTGAAGCAGCAGCACGCCGGTGGGAAGAACCTGCAGTTCGATTCGACTGATACCAAAGCTTTGCAAGCGGCAGTGGGCGAGAAATGGAAACTCGGGACTCCCTTTGCGATGGTGATCGGGCCAGATGGAAACATCGTCTATCAAAAGACCGGTACGGCTGACATTTTGGAAGTGCGCCGGCACGTCCTCGCAACTATACCGAACGATGGACCGTGGTTCGGCGTGCAAGAGTACTGGACCGACGTGATTAAAGCCGAAGGGCAGTAAAACCGGGCCGTGAGGCCAGCAACTTTTCTAATCGTAATATTCTCAGCTCGGGCGTTCGGCGTGCGAAGATGGTTGCATACGTGCCGCGCCGAACGCTTCGAGTGGGTATCCTGTGTTCGGGAGTTTCTACGCTGCGGAGCGTTCTCTCTCCCTCAGCGGGGGAAAAGGATCATATTTCATGGTGCTCACGGCTTTAACTGCTCTGCTGGCCGGATTGCTATCGTTTTTATCTCCGTGTGTATTTCCGTTGGTGCCGGGGTATGTCTCGATGCTGTCCGGAATTGGCGTGGAGCAGCTCAAGGAAGACAAGGTTCCCCGCGCGGGAGTTTTGGCTTCCGCGTCCGCATTTGTGATCGGGTTTTCGGTGGTGTTCGTGGCGCTTGGGGCATCGGCGAGCGCTGTGGGTGCATTTTTGCTGCGAAATCGCGCGCTACTCGCGCCTATCGCCGGCGGACTGATACTGCTCTTCGGTCTGCACCTTGTGGGCTGGCTGGTGAAGATAGGTGTGAAGGTGGGTATCGCAGTCGGTGCGACGCTGGTGATTCTCGGCGTGTTAGTTGGGCTATGGTCGGGAGCGGAGCGCTGGCATTTGACGCCGGTGGACTTTTACGCGATCTCGCTGATCTTCCTTATTGGGCCAAGCCTGACGCGTTGGCTGAATCGCGACGTTCACTTGCGCGATGTGGGTGGCAATAACCCCGGAATCGTAAGCGGCTTCTTGATGGGCTTTGCTTTCGCGTTCGGATGGACGCCCTGTATCGGACCGATCCTCGCAGGCGTGCTGGCGGTGGCGGCAACCAAGAGCACAGTGGGCGAGGGCATTTTTCTCTTGATGTGCTATTCCGCGGGGCTGGCGATACCGTTCCTTGTGACGGCTCTGGGAGTTGGGCGATTTTTGAAGTTTTACCAGAAGTTCCGGCGGCACCTGCACACGGTGGAGGTATGCAGCGGCGTTCTGCTGCTGGCGATCGGATGCCTGATCTTCACAAACCAGCTGACGTTTCTTTCGGGCAAGCTGAATTTCTTCAATCCGGAGAATTTGATTCCGGGTGCGCGGAGTTTGACGGTGGCCAGCGCGACCGGGCACGGTGGAAGCATGGCCGCAGCGGATTTGGGCAATGAGCCCGTTGTGACTTTCACGGACTTGCAGGGCGCCAGCCTGCCGCTGGATAGCCTCAAAGGCAAAGTTGTTCTCGTGAATTTCTGGGCGACGTGGTGCGATCCATGTTTTGCCGAAGTGCCGACACTGATTACGCTCCAGCAAAAATACGGCGCCGAGAATTTCGTGCTGCTCGGCGTGGCCATGGATGATGAGGGCAAAGCTAAGGTTGCTCCTTTCGTGAAGGCCAGGACATTTGACGTGCAAGGGCAGCAGCTGAACATGAATTACAGAATCGTGCTGGGCAATGACGACATCGCGACGAAGTTCGGCGGGCTGCTCGGATATCCCACCACAATCGTGATTTCCCCCGGCGGGAAAATCGTGAAAAAGATCGTCGGAGGGCTCAACCTGAGCGACATGGAGACCGAAATCGAAAAACTCATGCGATCTTGAGGACGGCACGGAACGTTCTTATATTCAGTGTGTTGGCTTGTCTCACCGCTTTTGTCATTGATGTGGAGGCACTGCCTGGGGCGGCTTCTGCGCAGTCCATACCCAACCCGACGACCGTCGTGAGGACATCAACCTTCGTCTCACTTAACCCCTTGCCGCAAGGCCAGACCTTCGAGGCGGCCGTCGTGATAGAGATTCAACCGGGCTTCCACATGAATTCACATAAGCCTTCGGAAGACTACTTGATTCCAACGACGGTCACGGCGGACGCCTGTTGGAATCACTCGGCCCGGTCGAAACAAAAACCCGAAAGGAGGGATCTGTAAGTGACTGAAAGAGAAGGAGAAGTTGGCTCCCCGGGCTAGATTCGAACTAGCAACCCTTCGGTTAACAGCCGAATGCTCTGCCGTTGAGCTACCGGGGAACCGGGCAGGTAGGCTTCAAATCTACAATAGCTTGCGGGCTCGCGCCAGTCCGCAGGGCATGCAGTTGAGGGAAATTCAAACCAGCGGTTTCCTGACGAAGTGCACGAATGATGCGCGCCTGACGCTAAACTACGCGGCTGATTTCGAGAGGACGCCCGCGACCATTTCGTCGATCGAGCGCCGCGTCTCTTCATTGGGCGGCAGCAAAGGCAGGCGAGGGGCGCCGCCGTAATATCCCAATTGATCGAGCGCGTACTTCAAACCGGCGATGCCGCACTGGACGAGCAGTTTGGCCGGAGCGATCAGCTTCTGCTGCTGGGCGCGCGCCCGTTCATCCTGGCCCGCTGCGGTCAATTCGCAAATATCCGCGAAGAGTTCCGGGAACGCGCAGGCTGCAGCCACGATCGCTCCTACGGCTCCGCGCTTGAGGGATTCGTAGAGCGTCGCCGCCGATCCGCAAAGCAACTGGAAATCATCGGGCGTTGCGGCGCTGATATTTCCGATTTCTTCCACGTCGCCCGAACTATCCTTCATCCCGACGATGTTCTCGTGCTCGGCGATGCGCGCTACGAGCGGCGCCTTCACCGTGACATGCGTAAACACGGGCACCGAATAGATCATGACGGGGATGCGGGACGCGTCTGCCACGCGCAAATAATGCTCGAGCAGCATCGTGTCTGAGATGGCCGGCTTGTAAAAGCTCGGGGTGCGGATTAACGCGACATCGTAACCGAGCTCGGCGGCGCGATTCGTGTGCGTGATCGTCTCCATCGTGGCTTCGGCGCCGGCTCCGGCGATAAGCGTCTTGTACGGAGCCGCGGCTTCCCGCGCTGCTTCCCACACTTGATACACTTCGTCCCAAGTGAGTAGCACGGATTCGCTGGTCGAGCCGTTGATCGTATAGCCCGAAAGGCGGGTCGTGTTGTAGCGAGCGATATTCTCGCGCAGACGATTGAGCGCCACGCTGCCATCAGGCGCAAACGGCGTAGTCAGGGGGGCAAATGCACCGGCGAGTCTCATAGGCAGTATTTTACACGAAACGGAAGCTGCGGCCATGCTCTAGATCGCCCAGTTCGACAGCGCTCAGGGCAGGCGTCCGTCAGTATCCCAGCTTCTTGTTCACCACGTTCAGAAGCGGCTCGCCTCGCCGAAATCGTTCAAACTGCGCCACAAAGAAGTTCATCGCATCGTTGAGCCACTCGTCGGTGTGATCGGCACAATGCGGCGAAAGCAAGACATTCTCCATTTTGTAAAACGGATGTCCCGCCGGCAGCGGTTCGTGATCGAAGACATCCAGAGCGGCCCCTCTGATCTTGCCCTCGGAAAGCGCCGCGATCATCGCGCTTTCGTCGATCACAGGACCGCGGCCGACATTGATGATCACGGCATTTTCCTTCATGGCGGCGAACTCGGCGACGCCGATCATGCCTCGCGTCTCCGGCGTCAGCGGCGCCGCAACCGCGACGTAATCGCACAAAGGAAGCATCTGCCTCAGTTGCTCGCTGCTGAAGTATTCGTCCACAAGTGCGTCCGTCTTTCCGCCAGGCGGCACGTGCCGCTTTAACGCGAATATCTTCATCTGCATCGGACGGCAACGGGCGGCAATAGCGCGCCCGATATCTCCGTATCCCACGATTCCCGCGGACTTTCCCGAAATCATCGCCACATCGAATTGCGACCACGCGCCCGCCATCTGATTGCGAATCATGCGGCGAAAATCTTTCGCAAAATACAGAATCGCCGCCAGCGTGAACTCTCCCAACGACGAACTGAACACTCCGCTCCCATTCGTCAACGGCACTTCGCTCGCCACCAGCTCCGGAAAGAGCGATCGCTCCAGCCCCGCCGAACGCGAGTGCACCCAGCGCAATCTCGGGCACATCAAAAATACTTCGCGAAAAAGTGGCAGTCCTCCCGACCAATTGAAAATCACCTCCGCGTCGGGCGCCGCAGCGCGAAGCGCGCCCGGTGAATCTCCGACTATGATCGTCGCTGCATCCCGCAGCGCCGCGAGAATTTGCAGCGGCGGCTCCTCTTTCCCGCCTCGCAAGAGTAACACCGTAATCTTTTCCATAGGCTCCGCTTCGCGAAAGCCGGCGCAAACGCGTCTCGCGCAATCGAAAAGCGCGCTATCCGTTTGACGCCGCTGACTTCGGCTGTCTACAATACACCATCTCGCTCGCGTGCTTTGAACTTGCGGATCTCAGCGAACGCATCTCAAACGCGCGCAGGAAAGATCTGACCCTGTCGTCATGCCAAAGAAAACACCTGAAACATTGAGAAGCCACCGCTGGTTCGGTGTGGATGATCTCCGCGCTTTCGGCCATCGCTCGCGCGCCGCATCCATGGGCTGCATTCGTGCCGACTATGCGGGCAAACCCGTCATCGCAATCATCAATACATGGAGCGACGCCAATCCCTGCCACAGCCACATGCGCGAAATGGCCGAGGACGTGAAGCGCGGCGTCTGGCAAGCAGGAGGCTTCCCACTCGAAATGCCGGCGCTCTCACTGGGCGAAACGTTTCAGAAGCCTACCACGATGATGTACCGCAATCTTCTGGCGATGGAGACAGAGGAATTGCTGCGCTCGTATCCAGCCGACGGCGCGGTGCTGCTGGGGGGGTGCGACAAAAACACGCCTGCTCTGCTGATGGGCGCGATCAGCATGAACATTCCCGCAGTCTTCGTTCCCGCTGGCCCGATGCTGCGCGGCAACTGGCATGGCACAGTTCTCGGCAGCGGCGCGGATGTGATCAAGTATTGGTCCGAATTGCGAGCGGGAAATATTGACGAACACGCGTGGACGGAAATCGAAGAGGGCATTGCCCGTTCAGCCGGCACGTGCATGACGATGGGCACCGCCTCCACGATGACGAGCCTTGCCGAGGCGCTGGGATTTTCGCTCCCGGGCGCGAGTTCCATCCCCGCCGTCGACGCGAATCACCGGAAGCTTGCGGACCGCTCCGGCCGGCGCATCGTCGAAATGGTGTGGGAAGATTTGAAGCCGCGAGACATTCTCACTGAAGCTTCTTTCAAAAACGCCATTGCCACGGATCTCGCGCTTAGCGGCTCGACTAATGCCGTGATTCACCTGATCGCCCTCGCCGGCCGCGCGGGCATCACTCTCACGCTGGATGATTTCGATGCGCTTTCGGCAACAACGCCAGTGCTTGCGAACATCCGTCCCACCGGACAATATTTAATGGAGGATTTTTATTACGCCGGCGGCCTTCCCGCGCTGATGAAAGCTCTATCGCCGCACCTCGATTTGGACTGCCTTACGGTGACCGGCAAAACGGTGGGCGAAAACGTCAAGAATGCGCAGATTTTTATACCGGACGTGATTCGCACGCTGGAAAATCCTCTCTTTCCCTCAGGCGGCTTGGTCGTGCTGCGCGGCAATCTGGCGCCTACAGGCGCCGTTATCAAGGCCGCTGCAGCAAATCCCGCGCTGCTCAAGCATTCGGGCCGCGCCATCGTCTTTGAGAATTACAACGACATGAACGCCCGCATCGACGATCCCACCCTCGACGTTGATGCTGACAGCGTCCTCGTGCTTCGCAATTGCGGCCCGAAAGGCGCGCCCGGCATGCCCGAGTGGGGAAATCTCCCGATTCCGAAAAAATTACTGAAGCAAGGGGTGCGCGACATGGTGCGCATTTCCGATTGCCGGATGAGCGGCACGAATTACGGTACCTGCGTTCTGCATGTTTCGCCGGAATCTTTCGTGGGAGGTCCGCTGGCACTGCTCAGGGAAGGGGACATCATCGAGCTTGACGTCGAGAAAAAATCCTTGAATATGCGCGTCTGCGAGGACGAAATCGAGCGGCGCCGCGCCGCATGGAAGCCGAAGCAGGGAATCTATCCGCGCGGCTACGGGCAGCTTTTCATGCAACACATCCGGCAGGCCGACCAGGGATGCGATTTCGATTTCCTCGAGGGCACCGCGCCGATTCCCGAACCCGAAATCCACTGAGGGCTAGCGCGCCCTTGCCTCCTGTCCCGCAGCGCCTGGGGCAAAGACGCCACCTTCCTGCGGGGTTCGGCGCACGCTTCTGCCCACCATCAACATAAAGACGCCGGAGAGCAGAAAACTGCCGACCAAATAGAGCAAGCCAAATGAGAAGCTTTTTGCGCGCGTTTCAAGAAAAGGCAAAACAAACGGGCCGACGAACCCGCCGAGGTTGCCGATCGAATTGATGAGCCCAATCGCCGCCGCTGCCGCGGAACCGCCGAGATATTCGGTGACAACGGCCCAAAACGCGGGCTGAAACCCGTAATACGCGCCACACACCAGCGTAAAGAAAAATACCGAGAGCAAGACGTTCGATCCGGCCGCAATCGCCATGAAGAGCGCCGCTCCGCTCAGAAACACGGGCAGCGCCGAGTGCAAGCGTCTCTCGCGGGTCCTATCCGAATGCCAGGCGTTGAACTGCTGCGTCAAAAAACCCGCCACGTAGGGTAAAGCGGCGAGCAGCGTGACGATCAAATCGCTTTTGCGCGAAAGGCGCTTCAGAATCGTGGGCAGCCAAAAACCGACGCCGTAGCTCCCGGAAACGGCGCAGAAATAGCAGAGCATCAGAAGGATCACATTGCGGTCGCACAGCGCCTGCGAAATGCTGAGCGAGCGCAGCCGCTGCTTCGCTTCTCTCTCACGCGCGATCTCCCGGCTGATCCATTCTCGCTCGGCACCGCTAAGCCATTTGGCTTCACGCGGCCAGTCCGTCAAATAACCGAGCGCGACGAGTCCCATCACGATGGCGGGAATTCCCTCGAGAATGAAAAGCCAGCGCCAGCCGTGGAGGCCGAGCCACTTGATCCCCAGGAGTACGCCGGCAATCGGCGACCCGACAACATAAGACAGAGGCTGAGCCGCGTAAAATCCGGCAAGCGCCTTTGCCCGGTCCGCACTGCGAAACCAGTGCGTCAAGTAGACGACCACTGCGGGGAAAAAGCCTGCTTCCGCCACGCCCACAAAAAAACGCACCAGGTAAAACTCCCGCGCCGTGTGGATGTATGCCATCAGCAGCGTCAGAAATCCCCACGCCACCATTACCCACGCTATCCATTTGCGCGCGCTGAGCCTTTCGGCAATCAACGCGCCGGGAATCTGCAGCACAAGATACCCGATGAAAAAAATGCCCGCGCCGAGACCGACTACCTTGTCGCTAAGCCCCAGGTCATGCGGCATTTCCAGCGCGGCGGCACTGACGTTCATGCGATCGAGGAACGCAATAATGTAAAGGAGAAAAAGGAATGGAATGAGGCGACGCGCGGCGAGCCGGCTGGTGCGGCGCGCAAAAAGCGCACTATCGTTGTCCGTGGGCGCACTCGGGCGCCCGGCAGGCTCAGACGTCAGATCGCGCTCTTCAGGAATCCTATCCCCCAGTCACCGCCGCGCGTACGGTGCAATTCTAATCCCGAATCAGACCGGGAAAGCAAATTATAGCCACGGAGACATGGAGGCACTGAGAAACGATTGAAACAAAAAGGTGAAGCGGCGCTGGCTTGCGGCGCGAGGAATCAACTCAGGCGGCAACCGCGTTCGCGATCGCGATTCCCAGCTCGTCGGTGGAATTCCTGCCGCCGATGTCTGGAGTGCGCACTTTTCCTTTGGCCAGCGTGGCTTCAATCGCGTGCTCCACCGCGTGAGCTGGATGCTCAAGCCCCAGGTGCCGCAGCATCATCGCCCCTGACCAGATCTGTCCGATCGGGTTGGCAATCTTTTTGCCGAAAATATCGGGCGCCGACCCGTGCACCGGCTCGAACATCGATGGAAATTCCTTCTCGGGATTCAGATTCGCGGAGGGCGCGATCCCGATCGATCCCACCACGACGGGGCCGAGGTCCGAAAGAATATCGCCGAAAAGGTTCGAACCGACTACTACGTCGAACCAATCGGGATGGCGGACAAAATGCGCCGTCAGAATATCGATGTGATACTGATCCGTGCGCACGTCCGGAAATTCAGCGCGCATCAGGCGAAAACGTTCATCCCAAAAGGGCATCGTGTGGATGATGCCGTTGGATTTCGTCGCGGAGGTGACATGCTTGCCTCGCTTGCGCGCCAGCTCAAACGCGAATTTCAAAATGCGGTCCACACCTTTGCGGGTGAAGACGGCTTCCTGCACCGCGAGCTCCTGGTCAGTGCCTTCGTAAATTCGCCCGCCGACATTTGAATACTCACCCTCGACGTTTTCCCGAACGATCGTGAAGTCGATTTCTCCCGGCGCCCACCGCTTCAGCGGGCTCTCGATGCCCTCGAGTAGCTTGACCGGCCGCAAATTCACGTATTGGCGAAAGCCGCGGCGGATCGGGATCAGCAATCCCCAGAGTGAGATATGGTCGGGCACGTCCGGCCTGCCCACCGCGCCGAGAAAAATCGCGTCGAATCGCCGGAGCTGTTCGAGGCCGTCCTCCGGCATCATCCGGCCGGTGGCGAGAAACCGCTCGCAGCTCCAGTCGAACGGCGTCCATTCCAGTGCGAACCCGAATTTCTTCGCGGCCGTTTCCAGCACGCGAATTCCCTCCGGTATCACTTCATTGCCGATGCCATCGCCCGCGATCACCGCGATCTGGAAAGTCTTCAAATGCGCCGCTCCTTTGCGCGCCCGCTATCGATTGTGAATTCCGCCAAAACTCCCGGCTCAAGTTCTGCGATCAGCGTCTTCCACAGATCCGGATCGGCGCTGAAAATCACCGTGTTTGCTTCCTTCGCGCCATACCAAGATCCGTCCTCCATCTCGCCGCCCAGCTGGTCCGTGCCCCACTGCGCGCGCCCAATGAAGAGCCGCATGTCGCTCACTTCTTTTTTCTGCCCTTTGAGGATTGACTCGATGAAATTCGAGTCGAAAGTGACGTAAAGATCGCCGGTCAAGTGAAACGCCTGCTTGAACGATTTCGTCGAGCGGAAGATCGCCCCGGGCGCCTTCACGTCGACCGGACCGCCAAAATAAACTTTGTCCGTCCTGTCTTTGAACGCGGATATTTTCGGGAAAACCTGGCTCAGCGTAATGCGCGTCGGCTTGTTCACGATCAGCCCGACAACCAGATATTTATCGATCACAGGCAGCATCAGAACCACCGACTGCTCGAAAAGCGGATCGCTTAACTCGGGCCGCGCCACCAGAAAGCTGGATCTGTCCGCCTCGGATTGCGCCGGCCCGCCTTGCCCGGTTTTGTTCTGCGCCTGCGTTTGCGCCTTGTGCTTTTGCGCCAGCCCCGCGCTCGCCGAACTTCCAATCAAGCACGTAGCCAGAATCGCCGTCCCGAACCATCTATGCCGCATTTCACGCCTTCCGAATCTCCCCCGAATGCGCACGCCTTTCAGATTCCGCCATTCTACTCCCCAACCGGTTGCCCTCGCATATTTGCGCTTGGGC
>Ga0335073_10009401_pt1 | contig 13726 bp, 12 predicted proteins | sample Lox_Sample_22_FD_207093 | JGI IMG/M metagenome (GOLD analysis project Ga0335073, IMG submission 207093) | Soil microbial communities from Loxahatchee National Wildlife Refuge, Florida, United States - Lox_Sample_2.2 | ecosystem: Environmental > Terrestrial > Soil > Wetlands | place: USA... | reverse complement strand
GCGGCTCCCCTACGATCTGGTCCTGCTCGATTGCCAGATGCCCGTCATGGATGGCTACGAAGCCGCCGCCGAAATCCGCAAACGCGAATCCGCCGGCGCGCGCGTTCCCATCATTGCCATGACCGCCGAAGCCCAGGGCCATGATCGCTGCCTCAGTGCCGGCATGGACGATTTCCTGCTGAAGCCCGTAAAGCTCGAATCTCTCGCCGCGATGGTCCGAAAATGGTTCGGCCGCGCCCCCCGAGCCTCCGACCCCGCCGTCGTCTGCCCCCGCATGGCTCTCTAAGCGTGCTCTCCACACTGCCCGCGTGATACAGTGCAAGTTCCCGCGTCTGATTGCCCTGAGATCGAAACTTCTATGAAACTCGTGTTGCTTGCCTCCTGCCTGGCTGCCGCCACATTCGCGCAGACCGCTCCCTCGCCGCCGCCCGCACCCCGCGCCGACCTCTCCAGGATCCCTGACGGCCAGGAGATTGTGCGCATTGACGGTCAGCCCTTCACCATGGGTCAGTACCGCACTCTCCTCGGCATTGTCGCGCCCGCCAGCCAGGCCGCCGCTACCGTCGATCCCGGCGAGTTCGTCTTGCAGGTTGCGCTCATGCGCCGGCTGGCCGCAATGGCAACCGAACAGAAGCTCGACCAGGAAAGCCCGCTCAAGGAGCAGTTGGAATACACCCGCATCACCGCCCTCATGCAGGCCGAGTTGGGCCGCATCATCAATTCGCCCGTGGTCCATCAGGACGAAATCGAAGCTTTTTACAACGCCAATCGCGATCAGTTCAAACGCGTCAAACTGCAGGCCATCAAGATTGCGTTCCAGGCCGCTTCGTCCACCAACGGCGGCAAAGCTCTCACGCAAGATCAGGCCACAACCAAGGCCGCGCGTCTGGTTGCCTCCCTCCGCGGCGGCGCCGATTTCGCCAAACTCTCCCGCGAGAATTCCGACGACGCCGCTCTCAAAAGCCGCGACGGTGAGTTCCAGACCGTCGGCCCCGCCGACAACATCCCCACCGAGTTTCGCAAAGCCGTATTCGGTCTCAAACCCGGTGAAGTCACCGATCCCATTCCCCAGCCCGATGGCTTCGTCTACATCCTGCGCGCCCAGGAAGTGACCTATCGGCCGCTTTCAGAAGTCCAGACCGACGTCTATCACGCGCTGAAACAAAAGATGGGCCAGGACGCCGTCGAGCAAATCCGCCAGCACCTGGATGTAAGGTTCACCAACCCCGCCTTCCCCGCCCCCATCAAAAAATAGTGGTTTCATGTGGGGCCGGTTGCCAACCGGCGCGGCGATTGCCAATCCGCCGCCGGCCGCCCCCATGCCTCCATCCGCCCGGCGCCCGCCGCCCAGCAGTCCGCTGCCTCCTGCGCTATATTGAATCCAACCGGGGTGCACTCATGAAATTCGCCGTTCTTCTCTTCGCCGCAGCCATCCTTGCCCTCCCTGCCCTCGCGCCGGCCCAAACCACTGACCCCAACACTTCCCTCCAGTTCGATGTGGCCATCATCAAACCTGCCGCCGACACCTCCGCTCCCGGCCTCATCGTCCACATGGCCGGCGAGCGCGGATACCACGGCGTCAACATGGCCCTCCTGAATTACTTCATGGTCGCGTACCAGGTCCGCGGCGACCAGGTCACCGGTCCCGATTGGATCTCCCAGGAGACATTCGACGTCGAAGGCAAAGCCGGACGCACCTGCACCGCCGACGAGCTGCACCTGATGCTCCAGCACCTCCTCGAAGATCGCTTCCACCTCAAACTTCGCTTCGAAACCAAGGACTTGTCCGGTTACAACCTCGTGGTCGATACCGGCGGCCCCAAGCTCACCGTCCACGACCCCGAGGACCACACCATGTTGCCGATGTACCATGGACCCGGCATGCACACCGGCACCAACGTCGCCATGCAGTATCTGGCCTTTTTCCTTTCCGAGGAACTGGGACAAAAGGTCGTCGACAAAACCGGCCTCTCCGGACACTACGATTTCAAAGTCACGTGGGGCGCATCCAACGGCCCCATGATGATCATGCCGCCGCCTCCGCCTGGAGCGCCCACACCCACCGAGGTTCCCCAGGCTCAGGCCCCCGGCGAAAGCGTCTTTGAAGCGCTGCGCAAGCAGCTCGGACTCCGCCTCGACAAAGCCAAGGTGCCCAGCCAGCACATCTTCATCGATCACATCGAAAAACTGTCCGACAACTAATCGTTGTAAAAATCGCCAGTGATTGGTGACATAATGTACCAAAGCGACTCAGAGCCATCATGTTGCGCCCGAAACTATGACGACCGCCACCGCGGGATTAGCCGAGCTCGAGCGCGAGTTCGTCCATCGTGGATTCACCCGCAAAGCCACCACGCGCATTCTCATCGAGCTGACGGTACATTTCCTCATCGCTTTGGGCGGTCTGGCGATCGTCATCTTCACCAGTAGCTTCTTTGGCCGCGCCGCCGGACTTCTCGTCTCCACCTTCGGCCTCATCGGTCTGGCCACCAACACCCACACGTCCACGCATTTCGCTTCCAGCAACCGGCGCTGGCTCAATCAACTGCTGGTCTTCTTCGGCTACCCGTTCTGTCTCGCGTTGGGCGCCACGTTCTGGTGGCGGAAACACGTCGACCTGCACCATTCCGCACCCAATGTCATCGGCATCGACGAGGATGCCGACCTGTTGCCGTGGTTCGCTCTTACCGAGCGCGACGTCGCCGGCCAACACGGCTGGAAGCGCTGGTACTTCAAGCACGTCCAGTTCTGGATCTTTCCGTTGGCCCTCGCCGGCAACGGATTTCAGATGCAGCTCGCCGGCTGGGTCCACCTGTTCCGCGTCCTGCCCAAGCCTGCCCTGCGCAAGCGCGAACACTGGTTCGACCTGCTCGCCATGTCGCTCCACTACCTCGTCTGGGTCGCCCTGCCCTGCCTGTTTTTCCCCGTCAGCCATGTGCTGATCATCTATGCCATCCGCATCGTTCTCGGCGGCTACCTGCTCTACGCGGTCGTGGGCCCGGGCCACCTTCCCGCCCCGGCGGCGCGCGTCGATTGCGCGCCATCGCAATCCGACTACATGCTCCAGCAGACCGCCTGCACCGTGAATTTCCATACCGGCCCCATCGGCCGATGGCTCTGCTCCGGCCTGGAATACCAGATCGAGCATCACCTCTTCCCCAACATCTCCCACATCTACTACCCGAAGATCAGCCCCATCGTCCGCGATTTCTGCCGCCGCCACGGATTGCCGTATCGCAGCTACTCCTGGCCCAAAGCCATCTGGCTCAGCTGGGCCGTCCTGCGCCAGGCGCAGCCCATCCACCCCGGTCTCGAATCCCTCCGCGAATAACGTGGGGCCGGTTGTTCAACCGGCGCGCGGTAATCTCACTCAAACTTCCGCCGAAACTCCTCGAACTCCCTGCGCAGGTCCGCCACCGCCCGCTCCAGTTCCCCGATCCGGTCCGTCTCATCCGCCCGCGCCACCATCGGCTCCGGGGCCGCATCCTCCTCGATCGGGCCCGACAGCAGATGTCCATGGCGCGGCTCCCGCGATCCCGCCCTTCGCGCCGCCGTCTGCACGAACCCCAGCTCCGTCAGGTGCTCGAGCGTATGCTCCACGCCCTCCAGATCCTCGAAGCTGTACATCCGCTCCGTGCGGCCGCGCAGTTCACCAACCGTCTGCGGACCCCGCAGCATCAGCACACACATCACCGCCGCTTCCCGCCGCCCCAGATTGTATTTCTCCGCGAACCGCTCTCCGTGTTTCGGCACCCGCCCTTCGCCCGTGATCCGCACCGCCAGGCCCGCCGCCCGCAGCCCTTCCAATGCCTGTTCCACCGTGGCTTCGTCGTAAGTCACCATCGGCTCGCGATTCGATTTCTGATTGCACGCGTTCACCAGCGCGTTCAGCGACATCGGATAATACTCCGGCGTCGTGGCTTCCTTTTCCATCAGCGACCCCAGCACGCGCACCTGTGCGGCGTCCAGTTGCAGATCCATCTCTACAGTGTAGCGGCGTTATTTACGATTGCCGCGCGAATGGCCGTGTTATCATGCCCAAACAGTCTTGCCATGATCGAAAATCATCCATCCGAGCGTCATGTTTCGCGGCGGGGAATCCTCCAGGTCGGCTCGGCCGTGCTCGCCACGGCCGCTTCGCTCGCCGCCGATCAACAGGAAACCAAACCGCCCGCGCGCAACCAGTCCGATCCCGGAACCCGGAACGCCGCTCTCGAAGCGCAGAATCCCGATTCCAACGCGCCGCCCGAGACCGACAACGGCACCGTCCCGCCGTTCAAATATTCGTTCGCGCTCGCCCGCAAACGCGTCGAACCCGGCGGCTGGACGCGCCAGGTGACCGCTCGCGAACTGCCCGTCTCCAAGACCATCGCCGGCGTCGAGATGCGGCTCATCGCCGGAGGCATCCGCGAGTTGCACTGGCACGTCGAAGCCGAATGGGCCATCATGCTGTACGGGAACGCACGCATCACCGCCGTCGATCAGGAAGGCCGCAGTTTCGTCAGCGATGTCACCGAAGGCGATCTCTGGCTCTTCCCCAAAGGCATTCCCCACTCGATCCAGGGCCTGGGCCCCGATGGCTGCAAGTTTCTCCTGGTCTTCGACGACGGCAATTTTAACGAGTTCGAAACCTTCCTCATCACCGACTGGCTGTCGCACACTCCCAAAGAGGTCCTCGCCAAGAACTTCAACGTCCCCGCCTCCACCTTCGACCGCGTGCCTAAGAAAGAGCTCTTCATCTTTCCCGCCGCCCTCCCCGGACCGCTTTCCACCGAACAAGCCCAGGCCTCGCAGGGCACCGGCCCGGTCACCCGCCGCCTCGATTTCAAGACCAGCCAGATGAAGCCTACCAAGGTCACCCGCGGCGGCGAAGTGAAGATCATCGACTCCCGCAACTTCCCCGTAACGCCGATCTCCGCCGCCATCGTCCGTCTCAAGCCCGGCGGATTGCGCGAGCTCCATTGGCACCCCAACGCCGACGAGTGGCAGTATTTCATCAGCGGCAAGGGACGCATGACCATCTTCGCCGCCGGCACTCATGCCCGCACCATGGATTTTCAGGAGGGCGACGTCGGCTACGTGCTGCAATCCACGCCGCACTACGTCGAAAACACCGGCGACACCGATCTCGTCTTCCTCGAGATGTTCCGCTCCGACAAATACGAAGACATCTCGCTCGCCGAATGGATGGCCCACACGCCCAGCCAGTTGGTCGATCAGCATCTCGGCGTCGGCCGCTCCATGGTCGAAGCCATCGCCAAGCACGAAACCGTCATCACCCCCGAATAGGATCGTGGGGCAGGCTGGCAGCCTGCGGCGGACTGGTAGTCCGCCCGCGCGATCATTTCCGCCAAACGGATCGGAACGCCGTCGGGCCCCAGCCCAACCTCATGAAGAGCCGCGTGTCTTCGGCAACTTGACTACCTCACCCCACTCAATTCATCTTGACTTCACACAGGGATTCGCGAATAATCGGTGCACCCAGAGAACCTGTAGCGCGAGCGAAAAGGAGTCCGAAGATGGCGACAGGAATGGCCCCCACGCTCCCGAACAGCCAGGGCCGGAAGCTCTCCGGCATTGGCGCAACCGAAGACCAGATGGACATCCGCGACACGGTGCCGCAGCGCATCGATCGCCGCGGCTCGAAAGTGGAGGATGAAGCCGGCACCGGCGAACACGATTCGCAGGGCGGCTGATCCTCCGGCAATCCGGCTCAGCGGTACAGCAAATACGGTTCGCGCAGCCTGGCAAACGCGTCCACCGCGTCCTGATAGCTCTGGACGATGGTGCGCGGATCTTCACCCGCCTGGATGCGCGCGATCGCGTCGTCGCTGCCTACCAGCCGCTTCGCGCCCGCCAAATCGATCTTGCCGGGATACAGCTTCTGCATGGCCACCAGCACTTCGATCCCCAGGCGGGTGGCATCCAGCGCCTCGCGATTCATCAACTCGAACCGCACGCCTTCCACGCGTACACCTTTCGAAACCGATTCGGCTGGCGTAAATGCCGTCGGGTAGACGCGAACTCCCGGAATCTGCCGCTGGTTCAGATAGGCCGCCAGTTCCGTGCCCTTGACGAACGCCGCGCCGATCTGTTCGAACGGAGCGTCCGTTCCCCTGCCGACCGAAACTCCTTTCACGCCCTCCAGCAGACACACACCGGGATACAGCATTTCCGCCTTCAGACTGCGCAGGTTGGGCGACGGGTTGATCCACGGAAGATCGGTCGCGTCGAACCAGTCGCCGCGATTCCAATCCTGCATGGCAATCACCGTCACCTGCGCGCCGAACTTCTGCTCCGCGTTGAAGAACTTCGCCAGTTCGCCCATGGTCAGGCCGTGCCGTACCGGCTCGCCTTTCATGTACCCGACGTTGGACGTTTTGTCCGCGTCGAGCATCGGCCCTTCCACGCGCACCCCGGTAACCGGGTTCGGCCGGTCGAGCACGATGAACGGAATACGCGCTTTGGCCGCCGCTTCCAGCGCGTAAGCCATGGTCGACTCGTACGTGTAGAAGCGCACACCGGCGTCCTGAATGTCGAAGACGAGGACGTCGATGCCTTGCAGCATCTCCGGCGTCGGCCGCAGAGTCTTGCCATAGAGGCTGTAGATCCTGATGCCGGTGGCCGGATCTGTGGAATCCTCGATGCCCGGCCGGTCCTCTACCCCCGCAAAGCCATGCTCGGGCGAAAACAGCGCCACAATATCGAGGCCCGCCTGCCGCATGACATCGACGTTGCGCCGTCCCTCGCGGTCCACGCCGCTCTGATTGGTGATCAGTCCGATGTGTTTCCCCGCCAGCGGCTGGAATTTTTCCTGCTCCAGGACATCGAGCCCGGTTTTTGTGTGGCCGTTCCGCGCCACGTCCCGCCGCACGCCCGCGCCGGTCTGTGTCTCGTTGTACCCCGTGAGCGTGACGTTCTGCACGGCGATCCCCACCGACGCCGCGGCCAGGGTCGCAACCTTCGAGCGCAGCGCGGTAATGGATTTCGGTCCGTTCGGATGAACGCTGTTGGCCAACAGAATCACATAGCTCCTGGTATACGGATCGATCCAGATCGACGTGCCCGTAAACCCCGTGTGGCCGTACGATCCGATGGGAAACAGCTCGCCCCGATTGGTCGAATAGGGCGAATCGATGTCCCAGCCCAGGCCGCGCAGAATAGGCTGGTCCGGCGGCGTCTGCGGCTCGGTGAATTTCTGAATCGTCAATGCATTCACCATGCGGACACCGCCCAGCGACCCGCCGTTGATCATCATTTGCGCGAAGCGGGCCAGGTCATCGGCCGTCGAAAACAAGCCGGCGTGTCCCGCCACCCCGCCCATGTAGCGCGATGTCGGGTCGTGCACGACGCCGCGCAACGGCGGTCCGTCCTTGGGTGTGCGTTCGGTGGGAGCGATCCGCGGAATCAGAGACGCGGGCGGTAGAAATTGCGTGTCGTTCATCCCGAGCGGGAGGAAAACATTCTGCCGCGCATACTGGTTCAGCATTTGGCCGCTGAGTTTGTGCACCAGTTCGCCCAGCAGGACGAAGTTGATGTCGCTGTATACGAAGCGCACTCCCGGCGGGCCGGCGGGCTTATCGATCATCGCCAGGCGGATGCCGGTTTCGTAGCCGCTCCATGGAGGCGTGAGCGTCAGGTCGGGGCGCAGGCCCGAGAAATGCGTGAACAGGTTGCGAAGCGTGATGTCGCTTTTGCCGCCCTGGAATTCCGGAAAATAATCCGTGACCTTGTCGTTCAGGCGAAACTTGCCGGCCTCGTAGAGTTTCATCAGCGACGTGGTGGTGGCGATGACCTTGGTGAGCGACGCGCAATCGAAAATGGTGTCCAACGTCATGGTTTCTTCCCGCGGAAACACCGCCCGCTGCCCGTAGGCTTTGCGATACACCACCTGGCCGTCGTGGCCGATAATCAGGACCGCGCCCGGAATCAGTTTCTGCTGGATGGCTTGGTCGATGGCCTGATCGATGGCCGGCCCGCCGGAAAATGTCTGCGCCGAAAGCGCCGCCGCGCCGAGCGCCGCGCACCACACGAGCTTCATATTTCGAATTATATCCGCGCGCGGCCCGCGGCTATCTTCGTGGCGCCCGGTTGCCGCGGGGGCGTGCTACTCTACTGCGAAGCCCAACCGGGCCGGAGGAAGACAAACATGTCGAATGCCGTCGTTCATTTTGAAATCGGCTGCCGCGATACCGCGCAGGCATCCGGGTTTTATTCATCGCTATTTGGCTGGAACACAGCGCCGATGGGCCCGGCGACGATGATCCAGACCGGGGCAACGGAAGGCATCCAGGGCCACTTCACGGCATTGGGCCACGAACCGTTTCATTACACCATTTTCTATGTCCAGGTCGAGGATATTAACGCCTCCCTCGGGAAAGCGGAATCGCTGGGCGGCAAGACGCTGGTTCCCAAAGTCGACATCCCCGGTTACGGCAGCTTCGCCTGGCTGTCCGATCCGGACGGCAATACCGTGGGCCTCTGGAAGCCCGCATAGACTCAAACGCAGGCGGCCGGGCGCGGCAATGGCTCTTGCGCACGACAGTTTCCCCGGGGGCCTGCGACACCCTCCCGTTGGCAGCGCCGGGAGTTGGACCGGCGTTCGCTTTTCTCGCCGGAACCATACGGGCTCGTGCCCCGCTGCGGCAATCCATCGGACTCCGAGCCGCGACCCCGCACCGCCGCGGCTCCGGGCCGGTATCCGCGAATCGGGCGCTACCTGAGTTGCGATAAGATAGACGCAAAGGAGGCCGTATGCGCGCCGCTTCCCTTCTCGGACTGCTGTTGATCGGCGGTCTGGCTGCCGGTGATACTCCCCGCACCGCCGACGAATTACTGTCCACCGCCAAAGAACAGGCCGCCGGCCAAAAGGCCATCTGGGCCATTTTCCACGCCTCCTGGTGAGGCTGGTGCCACAAACTCGATAGTTTCATCGAGTCCGCCGATGTCAAACCGATCATCGACAGCTATTTCGTGCGGGTCTATTTCGACGTTCAGGAGCACGACGACAAGAAGTCGCTCAACACCCCCGGCGGGGATGACATGTGGAAGCGCCTGGGCGCCTCCGGCGGTTTGCCGTTCTTCGCCTTTTTGGACAGCTCCGGGAATATCGTTGTAACTTCCTTCGAACCCGCGCGCGACGGCCGCAAGGGCGGCAATATCGGCCATCCCAGCGAGCCGCACGAAGTCGATTGGTTCATGGAGATGCTACAGAAGGCCGCCCCGAAGATGACCGCCGACGAACGTGGTGTGCTGGAAAAATATCTGCGCGCGCAAAAGAAATGATCGGCTCGCGTCAGACCAGGTGATACTGGCTCAGGAGTTTCAGCAGCTTCCCTTTGCCAACCGGCTTGCAAAGGTAGGCATCGCACAGCCCGTGAAATGCATCGGTGACACTCTGCTCGTGATCGATCGCCGTGATCATAACGATCCTGGCTCCATGAGTGGAGGTGATTCCAGCGGCTTCCTCCAAACCGCGAATTCGCCGCAGCGCTTCGCGTCCGTCCATTTCCGGCATCATGATGTCGAGGCAAATCAGATCGTACGGGTCGCTGGCGGCGAGCGCGAAACCGAAAGCATCCACGGCCTCGCGCCCGTTGAGGGCAACGTGAACCGGCCCGAGTCTTCCGAGAACCTCCTCCAGCAGCAAACGGCTGGTGAAATCATCTTCCGCAATGAGAGTCTTCATATTCGGCGTGCTTCTCCATCGCCTGCCGGGTGGCTTCGAATTGCCGCTGCAAGTCGGGTAGCCGGGACTGGGCGGCGGCCAGATCGCCGTCTTTCGCGGCTTGTTCGATGGCCAGAGCCGTTCGTTGCAGATCCGGGCTGCTGACCGCGGCAGCCGCGCCCCTGATCAAATGAGCCTGGAATCGTACGGCCGGGGCGTCGCCCTCCAGTAGCCGCCCGCCCAGCAGCGCGATTTGCCCGGGCATGTCATTGAGGAATCCCCGTACGACCGTGCGCGCCAGGCCCCAGTCCCCCTGCAACCGGTCCATGAGCGCGGCTTCGTCGAATGGTGGAAGCCGAGTCCCGCGCGCCTCGCCGGCCGCGCACTCCCCGCTTCTTTCCCGATCGGCGGCCGGCAGCCACCGTTCCAGCGCCCGGCGCAGCTCGTCATGCTGAACCGGCTTGGCCAGGTAGTCGTTCATACCCGCGGCCAGACACTCTTCCCGGTCGCCTTTCATGGCTTTGGCTGTGAGCGCGACAATCGGAATTTCCCGGTTGCGTACACCGGACCGCGGATCGCGGAGCCGCATCGCGGTCTCGTACCCGCTCATGCCGGGCATCTGGCAATCCAACAGCACCAAATCGTACGCCTCGTCTCGCAACCGCTGCAACGCTTCCTCGCCATTGGCCGCGGCGTCCACTTGAAGGCCCAGTTTCCCGAGGACCGCGACCGCCACTTGCAGGCTGCTTAGCGAGTCATCCGCCACCAGGACTCGTCCGGTAAACCTGGGCGCAACCGGAGCGGATTTCTGCTCCGCGGCCGCGGATTTCCGCAAATCGACACCCGGCCGCCTCTCCAGCACGGCCGTGAACCAGAATTTCGAGCCCTTGCCCGGTTCGCTCGCCACGCCGATCTCTCCACCCATCAGCTCGACCAGTTGCCTGCAGATCGCCAATCCCAGCCCGGTGCCGCCATATTTGCGGGTGGTCGAACCGTCGGCTTGCGTGAACGGCTCGAACATGTCGGCTTGGCGCTCCACGGGAATGCCGATCCCCGTATCGGTCAGCGAGAATCGCATCGTCGCGCGTGTCTCACTCACCCTGTCGCATTCCACGTCGATTGCCACCTCTCCGCGAGCCGTGAACTTCAAAGCGTTACCGCCCAGGTTGAGCAGGATCTGCCGCAAACGCGCCGCATCGCCCCGCAAATTTACCGGCACACCCAGGCCGACCCGGCATATCAGCTTCAGGCCCTTCTCCTCGGCGATCTGCGACAACAATCCGCTCACTCCTCGCAGCACCTCCCGCAGATCGAAATCCCGCAATTCGAGATCCAGTTTGCGCGCCTCGATCTTGGAGAAGTCCAGGATGTCGTTGATCACCGAAAGCAGCGCCTCGCCGCTGGATTGCGCCAGATCGGCGAACTTGCGCTGTTCGGCATCGAGATTGGTTTCCATCAACAGGCTGGTCATGCCGATGACGCCGTTCAGAGGCGTGCGGATTTCATGGCTCATGTTGGCCAGAAACTCGCTCTTGGCCCGCGTCGCCGATTCCGCCGCTTCCTTTGCCAGCAACACCGCGGCCAAGGCCTGCTTGGATCCGGTGATGTCCTCGGCAATGCCCGCGATGCGATATAGTTTTCCGTCTTCATCCCGAATCGGAAAGGCCCGGTCCCGTATCCAACGCACTTCGCCGCGCATGGTGCGAATGCGGTATTCGGATGTCAGCGGTTCTCCCGCCAGTTGGCGGCAGAAGATCTCCAGCGCTGGCTCCCGGTCTTCCTCCAGAATCGCCTCCGCCCACTCCATCGGATTCCGGTACAGGTGCTCGCGCGTCCGCCCCCAAATGTCCTCGTAAGCCGGACTGACGTACAGGATCTCGCGGCCCGCGGCATCCATCATCCAAAAACAGTCGCGGATGTTCTCCGCCAGTTGCCGGAATCTCTCCTCGCCGGCCCGCATTGCCTCCTCCGCTGCCTTGCGTTCGGTGATGTCGAAACTTAAAACCACCTGCCCCAGGAATTCGCCGCTTTCCGAGATGCGCGGCTCGCCGTACGATGCCATCCACCGCCAGGCGTCATCGCCGCGGCGGACGCGCGCCTCGCAATGGAATGGCGATCCCGCGGCCAGCGAGCGGAGGAACTCCCCGACACAGGCTTCGGCATCGTCGGAGTGCAGCCGCGTCCGCCACTCCACCCCCCGCACCGTTTCCGGCGTGACATGAAAAAATTCGCGGTATGCCCGGTTGCAGAAGCTCAGGACGCCATCGGTATCGGTCGCCCAGATGATCGCCGGACACCCATCCGCCATGATACGGAATCGTTTCTCGCTCTCCTCGATGGCGCGCCGCGCCTGATGGCGCTCTTGGTCCAAACGAAGTCTGGCTCCGATGTCGCGGCCGATGCTGGCGATCCCCAGGATCTCTCCCGTCGCGTCGCGTACGGGAAAGACCGTCAGTGAGATATCCACGCGGCTGCCGTTCTTGTGTGAGCCAACCGCCTCCAGGTGCTCGCGCTTGCCTTCCAGAACATCGTTGAGGATCGCCGCCACCTGCAGCTCCTGCCCGGGGGGCGCCACCAGCGAAATGTGTTTGCCGATGGCCTCCTCGGCGCTGTAGCCGTACAGGGCTTCGGCGCCGGGGTTCCAACTCGAAATCAAACCGTCCCTGCCGACACCGATGATCGCATCGTCGGTCGACGAGACAATTTCCGCTAAAAACCGCCGGTGGTGCTCCGGATCGAGATCCATCGTGGCGACCTAAATCGCTTATCGGTAGGAAAATCCGCGGCTTGAATGCACGGAATGCGCGCCGCGCCCGGGAAGCACTCCGGTAAGCTCCCGGAACGCGCCGGCAGGAGGGCTGCCCACGAGTGCGTGCGTCTCGAAAGAAAGACGGCCGGCCCTAATTCGGACTGATCACCATGACAAAGCCGTCGCTGGCGCCGCCGCCATAGGAACCTTGCGACGGGTTGGGCCAGACCGGCAACTGGCCCTGCGTCGACCCGGCCAGATAGACGGTCCCATCCGCACCGACCGCCATCGCGCGGCCCACATTCACATTATTGAAGCCCATGTACGTGGAATGTTGGATTGCGGCCAGGCCCGGAACTCCCGGCTTGAATCTCGTCAGGAAAATATCGATGCCCTGGCCCCACTGCGGCTGCACCGCGTTGAAGACCGGAAAATCGCTGGACTGGGTGTACCCGGTGACGGAGATGTATCCCTGCGCATCCACCGCCACCGCGTAGCCCACGTCGCCGTCATTCCCTCCGAGGAACGTCGAATACACCACGAAACCCGGCGCATTGGGATTCACCACGGAGACGAAAGCATCGCCGTTGCCGTGATTGACCTTCTGCATGGCGTCGCTGGTGACCGGAAAGTCGCTGGACAGCGTGTAGCCGGTCACCACCAGGTTCCCGTGATTGTCCACGGTGATGGCCCGCACCTCATCCAGATCCGACCCGCCGTAATACGTCGAGTAGACCAGGCCGTCATTACCCGCCTGGGTCATATCCAAAACTCCCAGCGCCATATCGATTCCGCCGCCGAGCGTGAACTTGCTGCCGAACCCGTTCGTCGGAAAATCGGGCGACTCGGTATTGATCGCAAAGTAGACCACTCCCGGCGAAATCAGCGCGATTCCGCTCCCGAAATCGTCCGTCTGCCCGCCGATATACGTGGAGTACACCAGCGTGTTGTTGGGAATGTTGAACTCCGAGATGAACGCGTCCTGCGGGCCGTACAACACGCCGGCGTACGCGTTCGGCGTCACCGGGAAATCGCTGGAAAGCGTGGTGCCGATCAGGTACACGTTGCCCTGATTGTCCAGCACCATGTCCGTGACCGTATCGTTGCCGGTCGTTCCGCTGAAGAAGGTCGAGTACAGCAGCGACACTCCGCCGTAGCCGTGGGGGTCGAGCTGGAAAATGAAGGAGGATACGGTGGTCGCCGCTCCCGTCGATTGGTAGGCGTTCGAGGAGACCGGAAAATCCGTGGACGTAGTCGTGCCCGCCACGTACATCAGACCGCTGGCGTCCACCTGCACCGATACCGGAATA
>Ga0335073_10009400_pt1 | contig 13726 bp, 17 predicted proteins | sample Lox_Sample_22_FD_207093 | JGI IMG/M metagenome (GOLD analysis project Ga0335073, IMG submission 207093) | Soil microbial communities from Loxahatchee National Wildlife Refuge, Florida, United States - Lox_Sample_2.2 | ecosystem: Environmental > Terrestrial > Soil > Wetlands | place: USA... | reverse complement strand
AACGCCGACTTGCCGATCTCGGCAAGAAGAATAATGTTCTCGTCACTGGATTTTTACCTCCATCTTTTGTGCCGCCAGTCCCACAAGGATTTTCGCAAGCCACGGCGCCTGGTGCTGTCATTCCTCCGGGTGCTCCTCCAGGGGTTCCGCCTTCTGGGCCCCCTGCTCCTGCGCAGTTCGTTGCACCGCCAGGATTCTCCAATGCTGCTATCTCTGGGCAAGGGCCTGGATTTGGTCCGCCCCCAGGAATGCCTCCACCGCCCACCGGCTTTGGTCAGTACGGGAGATGAGAATGAAGCGTTAGGAGCATTTGGAGGCATAGCGTTGAATTCTGTCTGGTAACAGGATTTGTTAAACGAGCCTCCAACAGTGTACTATTATACATCTCTGTCGAATTTTCCTGATATTAATTATATCCTTGAAACGCAATGCCCCGAAACTCCGTGCGCCGGAAGTCCCAAACCCAATGGCGAGACTCGAATCAAACCTCAAGGTCCAAGGAGGACAGTCAGCAATCATATCCGCAATCCCAACAATAAAAACCCTCCCTCACCCAGTTCCGAAAACATCCTGTACAGACAACCCAAGGTCCACAATCTGTCGAAGGAAAGCAAGGAGTAATAGAAAGAGTCTGTCCATTTGCGCCATTTAGCGCTGAAGATCCCTGGATCGTTGAAAATTTTCGAACACCTCGGAGTGAAGTTTTTGGGGGCAGCCGTCTCCCAATTCTTCCGTGTTTGCCTCTAAACGAGTGAGAAATGCATGCGCAAAGTTTGATACCGCGTTTTCAAAGTGTTTTTCAGATGAACTAAGCCAAAGCGAATTGGCCTTCTGGGAATGATTGATGCTCCACGGGGCGATGAGTTGCAGTGTGCTGGAATGGCTGTCATTGATGGAAATGAGATTGAGTAGCCGGAAAGGCTGGGTCTTCCTCGTTAAATAGTTTCTCTTCCTTTTTCGATTTTAGTGGAAATGCCCCTCTGGCAAACAAAGGGCGCAGGAAACATTAAACGCGTGATTCCATGTACATTCTGATTGAAAGAGTCTGGCGGTACTTGGGCTGGTACCCCGTCCATCTTTGATATATTATTATTTTCGCGTAAAAGGTCGTCGTCTGATACCTTCTAGTGCGAATTTGAAGCATTCCTTTCTGCCTGAAACCGCGAACTCTAACCATCAGAGTGGTTTGTCCCGCGGGAAAGTGTTGGTATGGGAACATTAACCGCTTCGGAGTTGATATTGTCCCACCAAGGGAAGTCCAAAGGAACTAATTCTGGACTGTGACCACTGGCACCGAGTTTGAGGCCACTAGTGTCTGCTGAAACGCGGCTCAAAGACTAGTTTTAAATTAGAACAATGGACTCGCCTGACCCGCAAAGTATGTATGGGTACTCCCGTTTCAATAAATGGAATAAAATGGCCATAGCGCCCATGGTCCACCATGATTGGTCGATATTTCAAATGGGATTTGAACAGCTACCGTTCGAGAACAAGGGACCATTATAAGATATCTTCGTTACTCTAAAATGCTAACCATATGCAATGCCTTAAACCTCAAGCCTTCCACTCCAGCGTTAGTGTTTCGCGCCCGTCATCAAATTTCGGTTATACTATTGGTCTGTCTGACTTAGGATTGAGATATGGAGATCTCGCTCGAATGGCATCCCCATATCGGTAGAACAGAAAAGGGATGGGGACCAATAAAAGGGCAACGCAACCCATTATAGTCATTGAAAAGCCAATTCCAATCGAGTCAATCACTAGACAGTTAGAAAAGTTTATCATAGGGAAAGAATACTTTGCCTCGCAAAGAGCGGGAATGCAGCGGCGAAGGAGTATCTCATCCATGAATTCACCGCAAATGCGCTGGCTGCGTATTGTCGATACATCGAACTAAGATACACACTCGTTCCGACGAATAGCAGCATCATTGAGCATCCAAAAGGAAAACCGGCAATGATGGGTACGATCCAGTGAACATCGTGTCGGGAAGTCCAGCCGAACCAGAACAGACTGATGGGCAACATTACCGCACCGATCATACTGGGACCGAGGAAGGCTTTCATGACGTCGCTGAAAGCCTTCTTTGTATGAAACCAACGGAAGAGGATGATGAATCCAATGTTTCCACTAACCGTGCCGAGACCAATGCCAATGAATGCAAGACCCCGGGAGCCTAGACCGAAACCGTAAATGGGGCCGAATGTTAATGGATATGCGAGGAAGAAGAAGAAAAGAAGCCCGAATAGGAACGCAGCATAGAGTGAGATGAAGAAAACGAAGAGTTCTGTGAAAAGCATGCCTAAGGATTAGTCATGACAAACTGGTCGGGCAGTACGAGGTGGCCTTTTGAGAGCTGTCGCAAGGACGGATCGAAATGGTCTGAATTTGGGGGGAACAATATTGTGTCCTGCTTTCTGAAGACGCTTGGCCTTTTTGTAGAGAAGGTATGGGGCATAGGTTTCTGGAGCAAAAACTTGTAGCGGCCATACAATTCCGGAGAAAATCATAAGGATCCATATGGTCCATCGCCACCCAACTGACGCCGTAACAAAACCGCCGACAATCGGACCAAGGACAGGTCCAACAAAGGGGCTGATTAGAAACACTGAGACGCCTACGACTTGTTCAAAGCCCGGATTCCAGACCTATTGTTAGTCATTTACCGCAGTGAGAATCTACATCTGTGATAGTGCCTGCGCCAAGTGTGGCGGGAGGGGAAGCAGCGACACCGGATAAGAAACGAAGAACCAAAAACCCTCCGATATTTTGCACTCGGGCGACGCCGATTTGGAGGACAATGAATACAGCCATGAACGGGATATATAGCTTATTCCGTCCATACTCCTCAGATAGCGGGGCAGCAAATAAAGGACCAGACGCTTTGATTAGTATTGATCATCGCCGGAACATACCGAACCCGATGAGATAAAGAGAGATGGCGAGAATACCCACCTCAAGGCTAACTCCAAAGTCTTGGGCAATATTTTGAAGACCTGGCGAAATAATGGACGTGCCAAAATTGGCGACCAAAATTGCCAAAGAGACGGTCAGAGTGACGTACCTGGCAGTCAGTATATCAGGAAGCACCAACGCGGCTACCATTTCTTCGACTTTCGCCAATTGCGTGGATTTTCAGGGTCGGCGTCACCGTCCCAGGTGACTTCGGAAGGAGTGTCCTTGCCCTCAAGTTTTTCGTCGTTTGAAATCTGGGTACCTGGGAGAGAGGCACTATCGGGATGGAAATCAGAAAGTGAGTGTTCATGCACGGTCGTAGACGACTCCACGTTTGCGGTTCCTGGATTCTGATGCAGGCTCATTTTGATGATCGCAAGAGCTTTAGTGGCGCTTGTGGTGGCTATCGCGAAAACTTACCAATGGAGCCATTTCTCGGTAGCAAGTGCTGGTTATATAGTCCTTCCGCTACTCTTTCCTGAATCAACCGTTCTCGATCTCAGTGCTGCTGTTTGAACTCGGGATATTTCCAATCCGATCGTCAGCGATTGGCTGATGAATAAACCTACCGGACCGAATGCCGCACCGCGATGAATAAACGCCATTTTCATTGGCAGGGGCAAACCGAATTTTAAGCAGTATCACTACACTCTCGGTCGGCTCATCGTCGGACTGCGCGATAGTGATTACACGGTAAATACAGCGCGCTACTCTCTGCCGTTGGTAATCACCTCATTTGATTTCTTTGTGCTTGCGTCGCACTTGTATTTAAGATCTAGCTGATAAATCCTATGCCGACTTTTTCGTCAAAGAAGATTCTCTGCCCGCGCTAATTGTACAGGATTGGTCAACTCGAGCCAAATATCTTATAAAATGCGCATTCAGTAGGAGGAATTCAGATCTGCAGCAGAGATGACATTGACGGTTCATATCTTATTTTTCTTTGGAATATAAATAATTTCATGTCACGACTCAACGGAGATAGACGAAATCGGAAAGGCAAAACGAATGAGAATACGATAATCAAACTAGAAAGCATGATTCGTCCTTTTTATCAACGACGAGAAAGTTTTGAGAGTTCAAGTGTCCGGACGACCTTTTCGAGACCAAAGAAGATTTCACCTCTGATTGGCTGCTGCCCTTTGCCTGCCTGAAGTTTGCGCTGCTTTCACCGTCTTCATCGATGCGACTTCGTCCTCATTGCCTCCTCCGTGTTCGAGCTCAAACCCATACTCTCCAAAGACCCAATTATAACCGAATACGCCTCAACTCGTCATCATCCACCCCTCGACAAAATCCTCCTGAACCTAGGCAAGGAGCCAAGGAGCCGTCCCCTCATGTACCTCCGGAACCCGGCCTCACTGACTTTTAGATTGCGTTTTATATTTCCTACGGTCCACCGATGGTCAAGATTCTGATTATTGCCGGCATCACCTATCAAGTGATAAAGCTTCTTGGAGGGACAGACAAGATGAAGGAGGAGCGGTGAGAGCGGTAGGAATTTGTGCCGTGGAAGTTACAAACTAAAGCGATGGGACTTGTGATCGCACCGACCATGAAGGCTTTTGGTGGCTATCCGAAGTATTGTTGTTCGTGAATGGATCCCTGGTGGTAGATTGACGGCATACGAGACGAGCCGGCTGAAATAGTTGCTGAAAACCGTGCGAGAGTTAAAGAGTTGCGGTTGGTTGGTATTTGTGCGGCAGTTCACTCAAATGTGGAAGACCCCTTTTATGGAGAGTTAGCGATATTGCAATACAACCGTTCATTGACTTTCCAACCCCATCTCCCATGAAACCTATTTCCTCTATAATCTATCCCTATTGAGATTCACAACCCTCGCTTCCGACGTTTGTCGTGTTCATTGTACGCCGCATTTTTCGTAGAATCTACTTAGCCTGAAAGTTGAGGACGGCGTACGGAGAGTGATTGAAAGTCTCGCACGTACACTTGTTCTTCTCTGGGACCTATTTTACATTAGCGTGATTCGGTTCAATGAAGAATACGTCTTTCATGACTGATTCAACATGTCGGCCGCAGCCTTTCCAGTTCTTTTTGCCACAAGTGGGGCAAGTCTATACATTAGAACGATCAGGAATACAGAGAGTACAGTTAGATAGCACATTTGAGTTCGGCTGAAGTGATTTGTTTGTGTCGAGAATGTCGCTAGAGGTCGCTATATATACCTACTTGTCATCGGGTTTATGGATGGATCACCCGGGTGGAAGGAGATCGACGGAGATATTGGGTTGGTCACAGTGGCGCGCGGAGAGAACTTCCATCGCATTCGAAACCATCATTTGATCAGATCATCGATGGTCACTTTGTTCAACTAGATACACTCCCTATTACTCATCTACTATCATTACTGCTTATTTCGAGTAGCCTTGTATCAACTGGAACGCGCTAAACACAATTGTCGTCTGATATTTGAATAACCGAATCCTCATTATGAATGCACGATCCCCATTTCTTGTTCTCCACTTCGACCCTTCTTTGGTGCCTTGACTTTCCCTCGACTTGGCGGCATTGATCGGCTTTGCTGAGAGGGAGTAGGGTGTACAGGTTGTGCCGAAGTTTGTACTTCCGTAAATCTCATGTCCACTCGTTGCTGGGGCTCACGACTGATCACATCTGTGTGCGGAGGTGGTCCCTTTCCGATATTGTCTTTTGCACGTTTCCGCAAGTAAGTGTCCAGTAGTGCCACGTTCTACATTAGTCACCCCCACAATACCCACAAGACTCACTCTTGTATTGCATTTATGCATCCACCATTCGTTAGCAGGAGCCTCAAAGGGTGGTCTCGTACCTCGAATAAAGCGCCGATGAACGGTGGAAGTGATATCTAGAATCAGACATACTTCTCCAAGCCAGCACAAACCAGAAAATCAAAGCTTATGTTGGCAGCCATTTGAGCCTGTAGGGTTGCCGGAATATCCGCATCTTCCGCCATCCTCATCACCCTTCCACTCAAACTATTCGCCCAAATCGGTCCAACGATTGGAATCAGACAAATCGCCGTATTCAATCCAAAGAAACATGGACAGCAATAACACAGGACGGCGTTATGGTCGAGTTGATGTGCTCGGCGTCGACACCGCCGCAGAACGTCGGCGTCATGCTTGCTCAGGCCCTGCGGGATGGGAAGTCCGTATGGGTCCTTTTGCCCGATTTTGTCGGCTGCGACTTGATTGAACTCATCGACTGCGAAATTTTCGGCCACGGATTGGGCTATACTGTTCATTGTCTATGGTGATGATGGATGTTGTGGCGAGCGTTGTCGGAGCAGAGCGGGCTGGCTGAGGGGTTGAGGGGTCGACGTCATATTGATCGGCCAGACGCCAATAACGTGGGTCTCACACACTAGCCACTCCTGAACGATATTCAAAGTTTAAGGAAAAGCGAGAGCCTGTTTGCTCTTGCGATATTCAAATTTGGTTCTCAGGAAGTAACTATTGCATAAAGTGGTATGGGCTGAAACATTGCCGCGACCCGAGCTAAAGTGGATTGATGCTACCAATACATATCCTAGCAAAACTTTCTAGTATCTTACAACCAATAAATCACCCGCTCATATAGGTTTAATCTACCATTAGCATCCCCGTGGATAAAGTTAGGTATCGGAGTACCTTGAAATGTAATCCAATAAGTGAGAAGACCAAAGCCTTCAAATCTTGAACAAGGTAATAAAAGACTCGTAATCCCTCTGGATCCTCACTCTCTTGCACATCCGCCAACGATCCGATCTTGGAAGTCTGTCGATTAGCCAATATCCACATCTTCCGCTCCAAAGGAGGTCGGTAGAGGAGATAGTACCTCAAACGAGATATGTTCTTGTCCCATACGAATTTCCAACTCCTGACGACCGTCTTTGTTCTTCGTGGGCCACTTGCTGTCTTCTTCCCTGACAAATCAGTCTTTACTTGTAAATCAGAAAGTACTTCATGATTTCGCTGTCTCGTACGATCCGTTTCAGTTCTGCAATCACGGCAGGTGAAACACACACTGAAATGTCAACGAGGTGTCCCACAATCAAGTCATGCAGAAGGGACAATACTTTCTTTGCGGATGAGAGAGTCATTTCGGTAATTTGAGTTATTGGCATATCGTGCAGTCCCGTCTGAGCGGAAATCAAATTCTGAAGCATCACAGGTCAGCATTCGAGTCAAGCGTGTGGAAGAGGATGGAGGGAGCGTGTACCGAGAAACTCGTGGCCATAGCGACCCTGGTGGCCGGTGCTGCATTTGTGTTAGCATCAAAGTAGTGTATGGAGAAGTACTAGTAGCGGAGATAGAATTCGTCTTGTGATGCCATGGGACACTAAACTACAGAAGATTGCTGTCGGTCTGAGAGTGTCGCCCTTCAATTTTCTTCCAGGGAAAACGGAGTTCACCAGGAAAATGGAGATCAGAGGGGCTAGGGCTTTCAAAGCCAGAATATTCAACAATCAGAGCCGGGCGCCAGGGATTTCAATTTCGAGGCGATCAATCAATCGCGACAGAAGAAGCTCTCAAATTACTGGAATTTGGCTATCAGAAGAAAACAACAGAGAAGAAGGGATTGAAGGGCAGCAAAGGATAAGATTCGCCAGATGACACAGTTCTCCAAACATTGCTGAAAGCAGATTTCTCACCCCAGTTCAAATTCCCCTCCCTCATCGACACTTTTTTCCTTTCGCGACTTTTGCGCTTCATCTGGGCTCGAAAAATGCACTGCCATCTCTACCGCGTTTCAACCTCACTCATCCCAGCAACACCACCATCTCCCCATCCGATACCCTTCCACGAACACAATACCAATCTCACCTACGAAACACCCCCTACCATCCCCATCCTCACCTCCACCATCCACCCCATCTCTACAAAGTCCTTCCACGTGAAATGTCGTCGCGAGGGGGGTGCGTCGGACATTGACATTACGGACCTTTTGTTCGAGGTTTTTCTGGATGGGGTATGGATTGGCCGATGTGTCCTCAGAGAACAAGGCTCAAACGTGCATCAAGTTTTCCCCCCCCCCTTCCTCATCTCAACTTCGCCAATCTTAGATCAACGAACGATACGTTTCCGGGCTTCAAGGTTATCCGTCCCCCTAATTGAGTCCAGTATTTGGGTTGATTTTCAAGTTTCCCGAACATCGATACGACCGTTCAAATTTACCTCCAACACCAATCCCTCGACGATCGAAATTCTCGTTCGTACTGGCCGTATCTTACCCGTCAAGAAACCGGCACGGTCCGAAAAGGGATTACAGGACGTTGCATCTCGAGATGGATTTGATCGTCCTGTACGACTCGCTCCTGTACTGCAGGATCCAATGTTGAACAAGTTTGAACCGGATCCTCGGAGATTGGCGCCTGCAAAATTGGAGAATCCGGGGAAAGAGTGGGTTGCGGGGTTGAATGCGTTGGGTGGCGGGACTGTTGTTGTTGCGCAGAATGTTGTGCAGGTCAAGGAGACGAAGAGGATTGATTGGGAGGATCCGAAGAATCTTGTCTTATTTCGGTATCGCTGCGGTAAATCCCTTTACAAGTGTTGGTACGAATGATGGCAGAAGTACAGCCAAGTATTCCTCAGCGAGTTGGAAATGCCAGAGGGATGGATAAGAACATGCCTCGAGAGGGAGAGGAGGGTACCGCTGGTAAGGAGAGCAAAATTACTTGGAGCGATGTTGAGATGCAGGATGAGGGGGCAACGGAGCCGGAAGACGGGTAAGTTGCACAACAGAGAACTCTGGCTACTCTGGGAGAGCAGCGGTGTAGCTATTACTCGCCGTTTGCTGTTATTGAAGGTTGGGATCCATAGCTATTAGAAGCTATTTCATTGCTAATATCATTGTCGTGGCGTTAATTGAATTCGTTCGGAATTGAAGTTGCATGCCGAAATTAGGAGGTCCATGCTGGCTTTTACGCTCAATGAAAAGTTTATTTTGCGGGAAAGTTCTTCCAAAGAACCATTTTTCGGTTTCTGCACGCAGGTCAACCTTGTCCGCTACGCCCAGATGCAGGGGACTTTGATAAAGGCGAATAAAGTTTGTGTAAACCGATGCAAATATTGCTATGCGCCCCGTTTTGTACTCTTGGCGCAAGTTGCGGTGAAAAATTGCTTTCTAATAGCTACCAAGGATCACAAGACAGCTATTATCAATAAATCTGCATCTCCGAAGTGGAAAGGAATGCGCAAATACCTCGTTATTCCGCATATCGCTGCCGTCCAGAACTGCGGATTCGGCACGTCGAAGAAGGGTGAATTGAAACGCGTGGGGTGTTATTAGCTACTCCCTAGCTATTTAAGTTCAATAATTGCTAGGATGTACGACTAGGAATTCAAAGGACGGGGCAGTCATAAGATTTAACCCCCGCCCCTGACTCTGCGGTTGGACGACGTCCCGAATTTTGACTTTTTTGCCGCCATGCGGAGGAAGAGTGGAACAACATCCTAGTGGGTGCCCAGTGCAGATGCATTGGGGAATTAAAGTTTTCCACCGCGGGATGTTTCCAATTGGCCATCGTCGGAGGGATGCAGCAATTCCATGAAATTTTTATAGCATATCGTAACTAATTTTGGCATGGGCTCTCGCCGGAGCCCCATTTACAAAATGTAAATCTGGTGCAAAATGCCATGATGCGCGAAAAGAAAAATCTGAAACTTGAACGACCCGAGATGATCTCTCTATTCATAGTCAAAGTTCGGAGATCTGGCGTTGTATGACATGGGTTTGACTAGGATGTTGCAGCAGTCTCCTAGATGCATCGGGTGCTTTTCTCGCAATTAAATTTATTGGACCAGTGACTAGGATCTGGAATTGAAATTGTGAAAAAGTTTACTGACACATCGTCGGAATTTAACTTGCGGAATGACTTCTTTCGTGGAAACGAGGTCAATGTGGCAGGGATGCTTTTGCGACTTTTAATTGTCTATTGGTGGCTTGCATCATGCATGATTACGTGGGACTTTCCCGCTCATGTGTTTCAAGGTGTATGTGCTGAAAAGAGAAATTTCTTTGCCCGGATGGGATTAGAGTTTAGTTGAGGTCAATGCGCTCCGTGCCGCAAGGTTGTTCCTACAATTGTGCTACAGACTGGGAATTAAACGACGCCGGAGCGCCCGTGTGCTCTCGGCTCTATGCTCACATGCATTTATATAGCTCCACGATTCTTTACCACAAAACCCAAAATGTATTATTAGAGTTTGACGCATTTTGCTCCCGTCAGTCTGCTGGCCGAGTTCCGCAATTTATTGCATGGCCCCCCCGCTGTCCCCCCTATTACGTACTTGCGAATACTCAGCTGGCACTGCAATCAGCTGCCCGCGTGTGTTCCAAAAATCATTTCAATCTTTTTTGCCCGGCAAGTGGCCGTCCGAAGATTTGAAATTTTAATTTACGTTTTAATTATGTCGCCCTTACGAGAGGTTTAACGTGTGCAAATTTGTGTGCTCTCCACTCAATTTTTACGGACACTCACACACACACAGAACCACCTGCCCGCCGAACCGCCGTCCAATCCCCCCATTCAAACAAGCTTTCTTCGCCCTTCCAAGTCATCCTCGTTTTCTCGCTTTCCCTAGTCCCTCTCTCCCCGCTTCTCCCCTCCACTTTTCCCTCGACCTCCTTTTTTTTTCTCTTCCTCCCTTTTGCCTTTCGCGTTCATCGTCTTTCCCGCGCGTTTCTTGCTTGTCTGCAACTCCCACAGTTGAAGTTTTTCGGCCTCCATAATTTTTCGTTTTCCCTCCCCCGTCGGCGTCTAAAATTCATTCAATTTTTCACCTCTTCAGCCCACCCACCCCCGTGCAGAGACCCAATTTATTTCCTTTTCCATCGTCAACATCACAAAACTTCCTTGTTCAGTATTATTCCCTCCCGCCAGTCTCCTTCTCCGCCGTTAGCCAGCGAATTCGTCTTCGTCGTCGTATTTGTCTCATCTCAAATTTTCGCGCAGATACCTTTCTTCATCAAAAACCCCGATTTTAGCGACTTGTTCTCATCTTCGCTTCGCTATTGAACATCTGCAATTCGGCACTGTTTGATCCTCTCGGCAATTTTCAATCCTCGGAACCGAGTATAGAAACCATGTCTTATCCCTACGAAGGTTATCCTGCGCCAACGGGCTCGGCTGGATCTGGTCCAACCACTCAAGCTCCGCCCGCAAACTCCAGTCCTCAACCTTATCAAGGAAATGGCACCGATCCCATGACTCAGGAAGGTGCTCCTGGAACCGGCGGGCCTGACTCCAAAACCACCTTATGGTACTTTGACACCAAAACCCTCCGATGATGTCACTAATCATTTTCTAGGATGGGTGAACTGGAACCATGGGTCGATGAACAAGCTGTCAGAAATATCTGGTACACCATGGGAGAACAGGTCAATGTCAAAATGATTCGCGACAAGTTCACTGGGTATGTCTCTGCCACCCCTTCAATTTGCTGACGGTCAGAAATAACGCTGGATATTGTTTTGTCGATTTCATGTCCCCGCAAGCTGCCGCCAAGGCCCTGACCTACAACGGCACCCTCATCCCAAACACCCAACGTCCCTTTAAATTAAACTGGGCCAGCGGTGGAGGACTCCAGGACCGTCGCGATGACAGAGGTCCCGAATTCAGCATCTTTGTCGGTGATCTCGGCCCAGAAGTCACAGAATACATGCTCGTTTCCCTCTTCCAGGTCCGATATCAATCCTGCAAGTCGGCAAAAATTATGGCAGACCCAATGTCCGGACAATCTCGCGGATACGGATTCGTTCGATTTAGCGACGAGACGGAACGGGATCGTGCTCTGTCGGAAATGCAGGGTGTCTACTGCGGGAATCGACCCATGCGAATCAGCACAGCCGTACCCAAGAACAACCGCAATGCTCAACCGGTCATGCCCAACAATGGCATGATGATGGCGCCCATGGGTCTTCCGTTGGGATACTACGGCAGTCCACAGCCCATGAACCAATTCACCGACCCAAACAACACGACCGTTTTCGTTGGCGGATTAAGCGGATACGTCACCGAAGATGAATTGCGTTCATTTTTCCAAGGATTCGGCGAAATCACCTACGTCAAAATCCCTCCTGGCAAAGGTTGCGGATTCGTCCAATTTGTCCAACGTCACGCCGCAGAAATGGCCATCAATCAAATGCAAGGCTACCCGATCGGAAACTCGCGTGTTCGACTCTCATGGGGACGTTCTCAGAACAATTCCGGGCCCGCAGGCACCCCCTACCGTCCTGCCCCCGCTCCACCCGTCTATCCCTCCATGGGATTGCCTCCGCAACACCAGTTTAGTCCATTTGCCGCCATGAATCCCCATGCGCACAACATGCACGCTCCTCCACCTCCGCAAGGTCAACCCGGCGGACAAGGACAACCCGGTCAAGTTGAACCGGGCATTGGATTAGAAGGAATGCCTGTCGCCAAAATGAATGATTGGAACAATGGTCGACAAGATCGGTTCGAAGCGGACGGCAGAGCGTATGGACAAATGGGTGGTCCTCCATACCAACAATAAATTCCTTCCTGCTTCGTCGTTGATTTGCACGATCGATCGTTTGCTGCAACTACTTACGGTTCTGGTTTTACGGGTGTCCGCTGGACTTTCTCTATGTTTTCTTTTTTTCGATTATCATTATTCTGTCTCGTTTGTCATTTTGGCTGTTTTTTTCTCCTTTTTTTTCTATCGGGCGCGCGTGCGGCAGGGGAATCTCGTCCTCCCCAAATCTCTCACCAATCGAAATGTATTCATCACCACCTTCTTCGAGACGAGTCACTACAACATTCATACACCCCTTTTTTCGTCGAAATCGAGCTGGGAAGAAGAGAGGCGGGAGGAGGAGAGGAAAAAGTTATTTCGTCACTGGGGGCGGTTGAAATTATATGTTGAGCAAAGGGATGGGGGTTGGCGTACAACTACTTTTATTTGTTATAACTTCTCTTTTCTATATCTTTTTTTGTGCCCGCGCGCACCCCGTTTTTTTATATAGTCTACCTCTGCTCGTTTTTTTGTTTTCACGGGACAGGAGTTGGGTCCGTTTTCTGTTGTCGTTTGTGCTGTTTGTGTCGTCTGTTTTGGCCTGTGTTGTTCAGTTGGGCGGCGTGGGGTGGGTGTGGATTGATATTGTTAACTCTACTATTCTTTTTCCCTCTTGGTTTTTTTTTCGCAAGTCTCGTTAGGTAGTAGCTCCTCAATTTGCAAATTTAGGTTAGCTGTTGAGTATGTCTGCTGTTCTGAGATGTTGTCATTTGCATTCGTTTTTCGTTCTTTTGTCTTGATTCTTTTCGAGAGATTCTTGTGGACAGGAGTTGTTTGCTGGCGTCATCTGACTCTTTCATGTTGCAAAGTCCACAATCTCAATTACATATGTACAGTAGTATTGCCATACGGAATAAGGACAATGATGAATGGTATCAATAATAAAGGTGGCGTTCGTAAATCGATCATTATCGACCATTCCCCAACCTTCACGCCAAAAAGATCGACGATGCCCGCATCCAGAGATGAAGTTTCTGAGCATCGCGTAACCATCCCTCCTTCCGCGGCTGGCTTCGATATGAAATTTGTCTCCTCCGGGCCTTTTAAGTTCGAGTTCACTATTGACATAATGCAAGACCTCTCAAAAAACCGGATCAGATCATTCTCATCTATACGGAGCGCCAGCGTCGTGCGACCACACAGTCACGTTTATGAGCTGTGGATAATTGTGTTAAGATGAAAGTGAATCGAACACAGTTTTCGACTGGCAGGGAATTTTTGGGAATTTTACAACCTAACGAGGGTATATATAG
>Ga0335073_10009399_pt1 | contig 13726 bp, 11 predicted proteins | sample Lox_Sample_22_FD_207093 | JGI IMG/M metagenome (GOLD analysis project Ga0335073, IMG submission 207093) | Soil microbial communities from Loxahatchee National Wildlife Refuge, Florida, United States - Lox_Sample_2.2 | ecosystem: Environmental > Terrestrial > Soil > Wetlands | place: USA... | reverse complement strand
AGGACGACGGTACCGTCGACGGACGAGATCGCGACCTCATCTGGTGACGTGAGTCGCCGGTCGAGGGCCAGCGCCCCGCGGACGTCGTCTTCGATTTTTGCGTCGTAGGACACGAGCTTCTCCTTTCGCAAGTGGTTATCTTGTGAGCATGGAGCCGTTGAAATGGTGGTTCCGATACGGCCTGGGCGAGCCGCCATAACATCGCGGAACGGTCCTCGTGTCCGTATCGACGACCGTGGTGGAGTCACATCGCGTGGTGGCTAAACAGTAACGAGCTTCAGGTGAACTTCACCTCACTGATGTCCATGCTGATCATCAACATATCCGAGATGGGCTGACGATCCGGCCCCCGCGTATGAGCGCGACGCACGGTGGGAACCGTCATGCCGTCGACACTAACGGGCTGCGTAACTAGCTGTGCGGCCGGGAATCCACCCGCGATGTTGACGTGATAGTCGTGCCGTCGAAGCATAAGGTCATCGCCGAAGAAGAAATCCTGAACTCGGTTGTGCGTCTCAACCGAGCTCGGAAATCGAGCCTGGAGTACGCGCCACGTCTCGCCGTTCTGTTCCCACGGCTCCACCTCTTCCACCTCTACACCATCCCCCGCCAGCAAGAATGGCGTTGTCAGATAGGTCCAAAGCGCCTCTCCGTTGAAATACGCCCGATCGAGCTCATCCCACGGCGTCTGCATCTGATGGCCAGCAAACGCCTCAGTCGGAGCGAAGCGCTCTGCCACAACCGTTCCATCCAGCCTCTCGATGGCGACACGTTCTGGCGTGAAGGCTGCGCCCATGTCCGGATCCCCGAACGGAAGCACCCACGTCTTCTGTTCGTGCAGCCATACCGTTACGCGGCGCGACATGGAGTCTCCCATCAACCCCTTGAGCGCGTAAAACCCACCCCCGGTGACGATCGACACTTCGACCTTCTCGTAAGCGTTCCAGCGTTCCATGCCGCCGTGAGCATCGATGACATCTGCTAGTAAACCGTTCATCTGAGTTCCTTTCCTTCAATCCGAATATTCGTCGATCATGGTCTGAAATCGGCTCGCGCGGTCATTGAGCTCTCTCACGGTCCTGTGGACTGTGTTCGCCAAGCGGATGTCTCGGCGCAGTGCTTCTCCTTCTCGCGGTGAGCGTCTTTTCGGAGCCCTCGCTCACGCGCCGAGCGAGGCCGAGCCCTCGCCGTCGAGGAACGCCTCGACGTCGGTTGCGAACTCGCTCGCGTGTTGGAAGAGGAACCCGTGCGCAGAGTCCGGATAGATCTTCACCTTCGACTGCGGGATAAGCCCCGCGAGCAAATAGGAGTAGTGCGGCAGGATCATGGGATCGCTGTCGCCGTTGGCGATGAACACCGGGCACTCGATCGCGCTCACACGCTGGAGCAGCGCGTGGTCGGGCTGCCCCCACGCGCATACGGCGTCGTACTGCGCCAAGCGGGTGGCCCACGTTGTGTCCGCGTCTCGGTCCTCGGTCCGCGCCCCGAAGATCCGTTGCAGCGTCTGCTTCCCGGCCTCTTGACTCGTCGGCGACGGTGCGAAGAACACCGAGAGGTACCCCTCGGGTTTCGTTTCCGGCATGCCCACTGCGTCGATAACCGACTTGGCCCATCCATGCATCCCCGCGCCGCCTTGTGGGGCCGAGGAAGCGAGCACGAGCCGCCGCACGAGCGCCGGCCGCGTGAGGGTGATGTCCTGCGCGACGAAACTTCCGATCGAGAAGCCCAGGACATCCGCCTGCTCGAGCCCGAGCGCGTCAAGGAAGGCAAGTGTTCCTATCGCCATCTCGGCGATGGTGTGCTGGGTCTGACCTGTCGAGCCGCCGACGCCTGCGTAGTCGAACGTGATCACGCGGCGGTTCTGCGCCAGCGCGTCGACGAGCGGAGGGTCCCAATTCTCGAGGTTGCCGCGGAAGTGCTGGAGGAGCACGAGTGGAAGCTCCCCGCTGCTGCCGAGGTCGCGGTAGACGAACGTCGTGCCGTCTGCGGCCTCGACTCTCCGGTTGGGGGTGTTGATGTAGGTCTCGGTTGCGGTGCTCATCGCGTTCCTTTCTGCTCAAGGCTGGCTTAACTCCACCTTGGCCAGCTCAATCTTAGGCTTAGTTCGCGCGCCAACCTAAACGCGTGCCCGCCGGCCGGCATACGTTCTGGTTATGCCCGCACGCTCGCGTACCCGCTGCCTCCGCGCTCGCCAACAGCTGCAGAGCTGCGTCGAACGCGCCGGCCTGCAGATGCGCTTGCGCGGCGGCGAGCGCCGCGTTTCGGACGCTGCGCCCGGGTCCTGTGTGAGCGCGACGGCGCGCTGAAGGAACGCCGCGGCCGCGGCCGGTGAGTTAGCACCGTTCTGGGCGAGGATCCTTCCGCCCCGCCTCGCGAAGGACCAGTGGCGGCTACCTCGCGGACTATCAATCTGGCGGATGCGACGCCCCACCCGCGGACGTACCGTTGGCCGGGACTTTCCACGGAGTACTTGCTCGGATCACCAGAACCAAGGGAGGAGACATGGCCGCCATCCAGTTCAAGCAGACCACCACCGCAACGCCCGAGCAGTTCATCGCTGGGCTCACCGACTCCGGGCCGGGCCGCTCAAACTACACATATACGTTCACGAGGCGGGCCGACGGGACGACTGACGTGGACGTCGTCGTCGTACGCGAGGGTAGGAACCTCAAGGGCCGATTGCTGGGGTTGGTGCTGGGGACGGTCGGTGAGCGTTTCCTGGTGCGCGGGTTCGAAGAGACCGTCAGGGCCATCGAAGCCCGGCACTACGGAGCGAACCCGGCTACGTCCGACGGTCCGACGAAGGGCCTGGTGTGCTGACCGGATCACGGCTGAGGGGTCCCGCAGCAGGCGCGCGGTCGGGCCCGTGATCGGTTTCTCGAGGGCCTCGGACCATCAATGAGGTGTTGCTGCGCGAGGTGTTCGCTGAATGTGTGACATTCATCGGCACCGCCGAGGTTTGCGATTCTCGCTCCAATCAGCACCTCGTCAGCGACGAGGGTGGGTTTTGACCGGTGACCTACGGCCTCGGCAGCTCGGGCGCGCGCAGCCGTCAACCGCGCTGGCGTCCGAACCCGGCCTCGAGCCCACTCAGGCCGGAACCAGGTCGATTCGGTGGTTCATCAAACCCGGACCAAAGTCGACCACCCGAAACAAAAGGAGCAAACAATGTTCAGTTCTCTGAAGTCACGTTGCGGGGTCACCTCGCGTTCCTCGGAATCCTGCCCGGCGCTCTAGCCCCGATTCGTCAGTAACGCGCCGGAGCCTCGGCGTGAGGCTGGGCCACAGCTCGGCAGTCCTCTGATCCGAAGTCAGCTCTCGACCATCGTCGGCGCCGCCCGCGGCTCGAGGCCGTAGGGCGGTGCCGGCGCGACCTGATCGCCCAGCGCGCGCGTGAGCTGGTTACGCGAGCTGACGTCCAGCTTTCCGAACACCTTGTGCAGGTGGTAGGCGACGGTGTGTGGGCTGATGAACAGCTGGGCCCCGATCTGGGCGTTCGACTCCCCCTCGGCGGCGAGCCGGGCGATCTGCTGTTCTTGGGGCGTGAGCTGGTCGCGCGTGTCGGGCGCTCGCGTCCGCGCGTGCTCACCGGTGGCGAGCAGCTCGACCTGCGCGCGGTGCGCGAACGCGCCCGCGCCGATCGCTTCGAACATCTGATGGGCGGCCCGCAGCTGTAAGCGTGCGTCGCGGCGCCGGCGCAGCCGACGCAGCCATTCGCCGTAGAGGAGTTGCGAGCGCGCCAGCTCGGTGGCGGCGCCGGAGTGGCCGAGGTGGTCGAGCGATTCGCGATACAGGGCCTCGGCCCTGTCATCGGAGGCGAGCAGCGCATCCGCACGCGCCAGCAGGCCGAGGCCCCAGCGCGCGCCGGTCGCGAGAGCGCGCTCGCGAAGGCGCTCCAGCGCGGCTCGCGCGCCATTTTCGTCGCCGCTGCGCACGGTCGCCTCCACCGCGTCTGCGAGCGCGCGGGTCCCGAACCACCACAGCGGGTCCTCCTCGAACACGCGCAGTGCGTGCAAGCGCGCCTCCTCGTAGCGCCCGAGGCCGAGCTCGAGGGTCGTCAGATCGAACTCGACGATGGTCAGATCGAGCCCCTGGCCGTGCGCGAGCGCCTCGGCGGCGACGGTGTCGGCGAGGGGCCTGGCCCTGCCTTCCTCGCCGCGCCAGCAGAGTATTCCCAGCGTGAGGGTCTGGCTTGCCCCGGGACCCGGTGCGCCGGTCGCGCGACCGATCTCCTCGGCTTCAGCGACGAGGGCCTCGGCAGCGTCGATCCGTCCGGCGAGGACCTCACACCGGGCCAGGGTCCGCAGGGCGCCCGGCAGCCTCGCGAGCGCACCCTGCTCGCGTGCCGCCCGGCATGCCTCCCGCGCCGTCGCGTAGTGGGCGGCGAAGTCGAGCAGCTCGCCGCTCGCGTTCCAGACCAGCCCGCTCCAACTCGGCTGCGGCTGTTCACGAAGGTCGTGGGTGTAAGCCGCGATCGCACGCCGCCAGCCGTCGACCGCCTTTGCGTAGCTGTCCGTCAGCCGCCGCGTGTAGGCAGTCAGCAGCAGGGTTGCAACCTGTTCGTCCTCGTCGGGAGCCGGGATGTCGCGCGCGGCTTGGGCGACCGCGAGGGGGGTGGTGCCGGTGGTCAGGCGGCCGGCCCACATCGCCGACCCGAGGGCCTCCAGCAGCACTTCGCGGGCGCGCCGTGGATCGGTGCCCTTGAGACCCATCGCCGCCCGGAACAGCAACGATGCCGTCTCGCCGCCGCGCCCCTCGGAGAATCGGATCATGCCCTGCGTTCGCGCCGCCTGAGCCCGCGACCGCGCGTCGCGCAAGTCAGGCAGGCTCTCGTCCAGCAGCGTCTGCGCCCGGTTGGTGGCCCCCGCGGTCAGCTGGGCGTCCGCGGCGAGCAACAACCGCGCCGCCCTGCGGTGTCGCTCCGGTGTCAGCTCCGCAGAACGCTCGAGTAGGCCCGCAGCGGCGGTCAGGCCGCCCCGGTGCTGTGCTCGGCCGGCCGAGCGTTCGAGCTCCTCGGCGAGTTCCTCGTCCGGGCCGGTGGCTGCCTGAGCATGGTGCCAGGCGCGGTACTCGGGGTCGGCGTCTGGGTCGGTCACATCCGCGAGCGCGAGATGCACGCGCGTGCGCTGCTCTGGCGTCGACGCCCGGTATACGGCTGAGCGCACCAGCGGGTGGTGGAATCGGAGGTTCGCGTCGAGGAGGCCTGCCATGACCGCGGGCTCTGCCGCGTCGGTTCCGACACCGAGAAGCTGGCCTGCTTGCCGCACTCGCGCGGCTTCGCCGAGCGGCTCAAGCGCGGCGATGAGGATCAGCAGTTGCGTCTGGGCCGGCAGCGCGTCGATTCTTTGTCGGTAGTTATCTTCGATCCGTGCCGGCAGCAGTGTCGGGTCCGGCGCGCCGAATCCGAGCGCGAGCTCTGCCGGTGTGTGGCCGCGCGGCAGCTCGAGCAGCGCTAGCGGATTCCCGTGCGTCTCGGTCACGATCCGGTCCCGGGTCCGGTCGTCGATGGGCCCATCGATCGCTGACGAGAGCAGCGCACGCGCGGCGTCGTCGGCGAGTCCCCGCAGCGACAGCTCCGGTAGCCCGGCCAGCTCCGTGCCGGCGCGCTCTCGGGTGGCGAACAGGACTGCTACCGGGTCGGCCAGCAACCTCCGCGCCACGAACGCGAGTGCCTGCGCCGAGGCGCGATCGAGCCACTGTGCATCGTCGATCACGCACAGCAGGGGCAGTTCCCGGGCAGCATCCGCGAGTAGGCTCAACACCGCCAGGCCCACCAGCAGCCGCTCGGGCGCGGGGCCGCTGCTCACTCCGAACGCGGTACCGATCGCCGCGCGCTGCGGCTCAGGCAGCTGGTCGAGCCGATCGAGCATCGGCGCACACAGCATCTGAAGGGCGGCGAACGGCAGCTCCATCTCCGCCTCGACACCGGACGCGCGGGCGACCAGGAACCCCGACGCCGCTTGCACCGCGTCCTCGAGCAGCGCCGTCTTGCCGACGCCGGGCTCGCCGCATAACACCAGCACGCGACTCCGCCCGCCTCGGGCCTGCTCCAACAATTCCTCGAGCGCCTCGCGCTCGCTGGCTCGGCCAAGCAGCATCGATGCCCGCCTCTTGTTCGGCGACTCGCTCGCGCATGCTAGCCACGCGTCCCGGACCCAGCAAGGCACCGACTATCAACGCTGAAGATTCGACGCCGCGCGTACGAGTTCAACATCAACGCGACGATCCAACCCACGCGAAAGAGAAGCCTAAATGCACGCCGAACCCACCCTCGCCGCCCCAAGGCTCCGAGCATCCGTCCCCGCCGTGCCGCGTCTGTCTCGGCGAGTGGGCTTCTGGGCGATCGCGTTCGCGTTCCTGAGCGTCACGGCCCTCTCGACCGCCCCGAGCGCTCTCTACGGTCTCTACGAACGGCACGAGCACTTCTCGGCGATCACGATCACGCTCGTCTACGCGGTCTACGCCGCCGGCGTGACCGCCAGCCTGCTGCTCGCGGGCCACGTGTCCGACTGGTACGGCCGAAAGGCCGTCCTGATCCCGGCCGTGACGCTCGCCGTCGCGGCAACGGTGCTGTTCATCTCGTGGCACTCGCTCCCAGGCCTGCTCGCCGCGCGAGTCCTCACCGGCTTGGCGCTCGGCGCGACAGTGGCGACCGCTACCGCCTACATCACCGATCTTGATTCCGATCCCACCCACCCGGATGGCGCCGCAACGCGCCGCGCGGGCACGGTGGCCAGGATCGCCCAAGTCGGCGGGCTTGCGATTGGGCCGCTGCTGTCAGGGCTGCTCGCGCGGTACGCGCCGGACGGAGCGACGCTCCCCTACGTCGTTCTCCTGATGGCGCTCCTCGTGGCGATATTCGCCGTCGCGCTCACCCCCGAGGGACACCCAGCCGCTCACCCACTCCCGCGCTACCGGCCGCAGCGCCCCAAGGTGCCCGCACATGCCAGAGGCCAGTTCCTCGCGGCCATCTCCGGGGCGGCGCTGGCCTTTGCCACCTGGGGACTGTTCGCGGGACTGGCCGGCAGGTTCCTCGCGGGCCCGCTTCACCACCCATCCCCGGCGCTCACCGGCGCCGCGATCTTCCTGACCTTCGGCACCGGCATCGTCGTGCAAACCACAACCACCAACTGGCCAACTCACCGCCTGCTCAGTGCAGGGATCCCGACGATCATCCTCGGACTGGCCATCCTGGTCGCCTCGGCCTGGACTCCTCCCCCGAGCCTGGCCCTGTTCCTCGCCGGCGGGATCGTGACAGGCATCGGCGCCAGCGCGATCTTCCGGGCCAGCTTCAACATCGTCATCTCGACATCACACACCGACGATCGCGCCGGAGCACTCGCCACGCTCTTCAGCGCCGGCTACCTCGCCCTCTCACTGCCCGTCCTCGGCCTCGGCATCGTCCTTCTGTATCTAAGCCCGAAGATGACGCTGCTCATCTTCGGCCTCGTAGTCGCCCTCGGCATCCTGGCCGCGGCCCCAACCCTCCTCCGCCAGCCCGACGCCCACCACTGAGGCCTCCTCGATGCGCCGCAGACTCGCGCCCGTTCAACCTCGCCGCATCCGCGGGGGCCCGTCCCCCAAATAACTCACGACGGCGTGGTAGGTCACCCGAATCGTTTTCTTTATCACCCGATCTACGCGGCTGCGAGCGCCGCTCCTCCAGCACGAGTCCTCCCGCGGCGGGTAACGCGCGTCCCTGCTCCTCCGTGAGGCGAAGCGCCGGACAACCGTCTGGCGGCGATGGTGCTGGCTCAACCCTTGGGCTAGCGATCTTGCTTCTGGTTGCGGAGCAAACAGCCACGCGCTCGTGCCACCCGTGCGGACGTGAAAGCGCCTCCCGGCCCCGCGCGTCCGCGCGCACCTCCGATTCGCCAGAAGGCACGGCCGGCGCGAAACCCGGGGCACCCCTTGCTCGGTAGGACCCTGCTGAGCTGCGCGCCGATTTGTTCGGGCAGGCTGAGGAATCCCTCGCGCCGAGCTCGACGCGCAGCTCGGGCGTGTCCCGCCGTGCGCCGGTCTTAAAGACTCGCTCCTTGTGCGTGACGAGCCAGTACCTCACGCACAGCGAGGAGCTGGGGCCAGCTGTGGGGAAGTCAGGCCCCAAGACATCCTCGCGGCGTGCTGAGACGTGGCCGTTCGCGTGTGGAGCCTGCCAGTAATGGCGGGGTATCTCGTCGTTGTCGCGATCGAAGGCCGAGTCGAAATAGGTCCCATCAGGGCGCATCGGGCGGACCCGGAGGTCCGCCGCCGCCGGCCCGGCGGGGACCCGTGTCAGCCCTGGAGATTCGGAAGCCGGACGGGGGAGAGCAGCGCGTCCACTCCGCGTCCACTAGATCGAGAAGACCGCAAATCGGGCACCACGGATGTACACCCAACATTGTGGGTGTTTGCAGGGATTTCGTGCCCGTCCGAGAGCGTTCGTGAACGCTCATAAAACCCGTACCCTTCCATGGGTAAGGAAGGGGTCGTCGGTGCGAGTCCGACAGAGGGCTTTCCGCTTGTTTCCAGGGGTTTTGCATCACGTGGAGGCGTCCTCTGAATTGGCCTCGGAGAGCACCTGGTAGCGGCCCTATCGCTCTCGGGCGCCAGCCGCTCTGTGAGCCACCCGCGGCCAGATCTGTCCACACCGATGCCTCACCGCCACCACGCACGAGGCCGAGACTCGGCCCGCGGGAGAACGCGTGGAGGGCGTGCGGCACGCTGTCCGCAGCGAGCGAGGACGCCATGCGATAGCTGTGCTCGACCGGAAAGTATGGATCCTCGGCCGTGTGCCAGATGAAGAACGGCGGGCCGGTAGGATCGATCTCCGACGTTTCCGATCTTCGGGTTGACCGCAGCCGGATTCACACGCGAGCGGTCCTGGGTAAGACGCGAACCTCCGACTTCCGCTGGACCATAGAGCCGTCCTCCTCTTCGTCTCTAGGCCTGCCGGCGGCGGCCGAGACCCAGCAGGCCTCCATGGGTGAAACGCTGAGATTTCGCCGTGATCGCGTCGCCACTACGCCCCCGGACCCAACGACAGGAACGGGGCGCTACCAGCATTCCGCATTCGGGCTTTACACCCGGTGACCGTCAGCTGCTCGGGCGGCCCCGTGCACGCGCCCAAAGCGTCATCCCTCACCCGGGAGCCGGCAGCTCAGGAACGCTCGCGAGCCGGTGCGCGGTGGACTTCAGCGACATCAGGCTCACGGTGGCGATCGGGATGTACGCGGCCACGCTGTCCGCGCTGTCCCAGGTCGCGTGCAGGGCGACCGCCAACGCGAACACCCCGAGCAGACGGAGCAACGCGCCGAGAGTCCACCCGCGGTCGGCTGCCTGCCACAGGGCGGCGGCGGTGAGCCCGGTCCAGGCCATGTGAGTGGCGGGGCTGAATAGACCACGCTCCAGCAACAGATTGTCAACCGCCGCAATGTTCCCGTGCGAGCCGACCAGCGCCGTCGCGCTGTAGCCCATCGTCTCCATAGCAGCGAAGCCGGCGCCGCACGCCACGCCGACCAGCAAGCCGTCGGCGGGCCGACGGTAATTGGTCAGCACCAAGACCCCGATCGGAACGATCAGTTTGGCCGCTTCCTCGATCAGGCCGACCGCGATGGCTGGCAGCGTGCCGAGGTCGCGCAGGGTGTGATACTCGACCAGGGACGCTGTCACGACGCCGATGACGCCGCCAAGGAACGCCACCATGACGAGGGGCCCGGTTCCGACGCCGAACCTGAGTTCGCGTCCGTAGACGAACGCGACAAACGACACGGGCACCACCGTGGCGCCAAGCAAGAGCTGAGCCGGGAACAGGTTCGGATTGTTGGTGTTGGCTAGGACTTGGCGAACGACCTCGAACAGTCCAAACCCGACGCCCAGAACCGCGAGCCACGCCCAGCGACGGGGGAGCAGCGCCCGGGCTGGAGCGGGGGTACCGCCCTCTGTCCTGCGGCTCGACTCCTGCAGTGACGCCCGTGGCGTTGCTGGCACCGGACCGTCGTCGTACGCCGCGCCCTGGCTGGTCCCGGACCGCATGGCACCAGTTAACTGAGAGGGATCGGTTGGCCCATCGCAGTGTCCTAGCCCCGGCGCTAACTTGCGTAGAAAGCTGGCGCGAACCCGAACTGGAACCTGGGGTCCTGAGAACCACTCACCTCGGTCCTTCATCGCCGATCTGGCGTCGAGCACGATCAGTAACCCGCCCCGCTAGCCGGAGGAAGCGCCTCAAGCCTCTCGAGCAGCTCGGATCGTCGCGTCTCGAGCTCGGTCTCGGGCATCCGCAGTGCCGCTGCGACCTCCGCTGCCGGGAAACCTGCGAGCAGCATGCCGAAGACGGCGTACTCCGCGGCGTCGAGATGGTCGCGCAGCATCGCTCCGACATCTGGCGGGACCGCGGGTAAGAAGCGCACGCCGCGGGCAACCCGGTCAAGCACGCCGGCCCATTCGGCGGCGCAGTCATGCATGCCGACGAGGGCGTCGGCGTCGGCCACGGCGCAGGATGCCGCGAGCATCCCGTCCGGCTTGGCGCAGCAGATCACCACCGCGGGCGGGGTAGGCGTCCGTCTGAGCTCGCAGCATGCTTCGAAGCCGCTCTCGGCCGGTGGTCGATGAGCAACCACCGCGATGTCGAACTGCTGGCGCTCCGCCATCGATCTCGCCTCTTCGGTGTGCCCGGCCACTCCTGCCAGTCGAAACCCGGCCTCGGCTTCCAGGAGCTGGTAGACCCGGTTTCGCAGCCAGCCGTCAGCGTCGACCACGAGGACGCCGAGGCCCGGGGATCGTTCTGCTGTGTCAGCCTGGCGTGAGGCTGAGCTCCGGGAGGATTCGTTCGTGATCATGTTGCCTGGCTCCTTCGCGGTCGGTCTCGTCGGTGTCGAGAGCGTCGCGCAGAGCGGCGCATCACGTCCTCAGTAGCTCCGTACTGCTCTCCGGGCCCCGAGCCCTTAAGTAGGTTTCGGCCAAGGTTCAGTGGTCGTCTAGGGAGGGCCGGTCCGGCCGCCCGCGCGATCGTTCGCCGCCGGGGCACCAGCCCGCCAGCAAACGGATCGAGGAGCGAGCCGCAGTGACGCCGATGGGCCAACTGAGCCTGTGCGCTGAGGATGACTACCTGAACGCGACGTCCGGACGCACGACGATGCTCGCGGTGCGGCGGCTCTCGGCCGGCGAGCGGGCGCCGTGGTGGCGCACCCGGGTGCGGTTGGGCGAGCTCGTCTCGCGCAGTCTCGTTCTGATTCCGAGCCTCTATCTGGCGGGAGCGGTCGCCCTCGGCGTTCTGTTGCCGGCCCTCGATCGCAGCCACGGCCGCGAGTTGCCTCGGGATCAACGCCGCGGAAGCGCAGTCGATCCTCCAGGCGGTAGCGGCCGGCATGATCGCGTTCGCTGGACTGGTGGTGTCGGTCGCGGTCCTCGTCGTTCATTTCGGAGCCGGGCAGCACTCGCCGCGCCTCGTGCACGTGTTCCGACGTGATGCCGTAATCAAGAACGCGATCGGGTTGTTAGTGGCTCCGGGTGTGTACGCGCTCGTCGCGATGGGTGACATCGGCGGCTCGACTCGCGATGGTCCTGAGACGCTCACCGTCGTGGTGGCGCTGTTGCTGATGGTGGTTGCGCTGGTCGTGACCCACCCGCGCCACGGCGAGGTGCTCGCGGCCGTTGACCGAAACCGCCTGGTGCGGATCGCGCGGCGGGCGGACGCAGTGATCGAGGTGGTCGCACAGATCGGCTTCTGCGTGGCCGAGGACGAGGCGATCCTATCGTCCGGGGCGGGAGCCTGGTCGATGAGCGCGAGGCCCGGCGCGGGCTGCTCTTCGCGGACGACCGCAGCCTGCTCCAGGATCCGTCGTTCGCGATTCGGTGCGTCGTCGACGTGGTTGTCCGCGCGTTGTCGGCCGCGATCAACGACCCAACGAGTGCGGTCGAAGGCCTGGACGCGCTGGAGGGAGTTCTCCGGCCCCTCGGCCGGCCCCCGCTCCATGCCGCCGCGATCCTCGACGACGCCGGCGCCGTCCGGGTTATCGTGCCGACCCCGGGATTGGGACGAGCTCGTCGACCTCGCTCTCACCGAGATCCGCTGGTACGGCGCCGGAAGCCCCGCAGGTCACCCGCCGCCTCGCCGCCCTCCTCGACGGACTCGAGTCGACCGTGTCATCGGACCGCCGCGCCGCGATCGCTCGCCACCGGATGCTGCTCGACGAGCACCTGGTGTCCATCTACCCGGACGAGATGGAGCGCGCGTTCGCGCGCACTCCTGACCGCCTCGGGATTGGCGGACGGCTCGCCTCCGGCGTGATTGCTCCTCGGTACTGATCGATGCACGCTCCCGTCACGACGGTCTCGCCCGAAGAATTCCTGGCCATCATGGCCGCGGTGGCGATCGCGGGCACGCTGGCCTCGTTCGCCAGCCGAGCAGGAGTCGCACTTCCGGTTGGGTTGCTGTTCTTCTTTGCCGGTTACGAACTCCACGTCAGACGGATCGCCGGCCGTCCGCTCCGGCTCGGGTTACTCGGATGGGGGCATGTCACTGATGCTCGCCTACATGCCGTTGGGACTGCTCCACTGGGCCGGAATCCCCGTGTCGATCGTGTACGCCGGCTCAGCGATCGCGACCACTGCGATCGGCACCTTGATCCCGGTGCTGTCCGACAACGGCGAGTTTGCGACTCCGTTCGGGACCTACCCGTTGGGCGCCGGAGCGGTCGGCGAGATCGGGCCGATCCTGCTGCTGTCTTGCCGGCGCCGCTGCGCCCCAGGACCCCGACGACAGGCCCGACCGCCACCGTGAAGCTGGCGCCGGAGATAGCGCGCAAGGGTCCGTAATGCTCGCTGGAACTCTCGAATGCGATCGATGAGACGGCTCCTCGTTTCGGGATTCACAGCGGGTGCTCGACGTAGCCCGGGAGGCGACCCCGCGGGCTGCGGTCAGGCGTCAGTTGGCCGGTACTGAAGTCTGGGGAGGGATTACTTAGGTGGCTCGGCGTCCGAATTCAGTACCCAGCCACTGAGGATGGGGTCTTGCGGCTGAGGCAGGCTGCTGATGTCGAGACTGCGCTCCCCAATCGAAGGAGACCATGTGGCCATAACCGAGAGTTCGTTTGCACCGAGCCGGGATGTGCTCTCGCTCCACTGCGGGGCGGTCCTGGAACCAGGCTGTGCGGATCGCGGCGACGCCCCGGCAGGCCTCGTCGGGGAGGCGCGGGGCGCCAAAGCTCACCGAACGGATGCGTTATCGACGGCTCGCGGGCGGTCCGGGGCGTCGGGATCATGATGGTTTGCTTTCAGAATGATGAGTTCCAGTTCGCGTTCGAACGAGCGCTCGCTGGGAGCTATCGGCAGTGCGCCGACGTGGGCGAGGTGCTCGCGACGGCCGCGCGAATAACCGACGGCAATGCCGACTCCTGGGTCCAGGCGTGGACGTCGACGGCTGGTGAGGCCTGGGCAGCGGGAACCCAGGCCCGCCGGAGCGGCCGGCCGGTCAGCTCGCTCGCGCATTTCAGGCGGGCCGCGACCTATTACGCAACCGCGCTGTCTCAGATCGCGCACTCCACCGAGGCACATCGCCGGCTTGATATCTGGCGGCGTCAGCGAAGCTGCTGGGAGCAGATTGTGGACCTGTGTCCGACGCCGGCGGAACGGATCTCCATCGCGTATGAGGAGACGGTGCTGCCCGGCTTCTTCTTTCCCGCAGCCGGCTCGACGGGTGAGCAGCGTCCGCTCGTGATCATCAACAACGGGTGTTATCAGGCAACGT